>Ga0181528_10003123_pt1 | contig 10171 bp, 6 predicted proteins | sample PEATcosm2014_Bin_47_FD_119742 | JGI IMG/M metagenome (GOLD analysis project Ga0181528, IMG submission 119742) | Peatland microbial communities from MTU Mesocosm Facility, Houghton, MI, USA - PEATcosm2014_Bin10_10_metaG | ecosystem: Environmental > Terrestrial > Soil > Wetlands > Peat | place... | reverse complement strand
TATTCAACAGGCCAACTTTCAAAGTCTGTCCATCAAGCTGGAGAATTCCCACGTGGATGAGTCGCTGGACACCGGCAAGACCCCCAACATCAAGTGGGTGCAGACGCCCACGCCGCCTTTCCAAGATTGGAAGAAAGCCCAGAAACTCCTGGCTGGCGTCGCGGTCAGTGGCTTGCTGGCCGGACTGCTTTGGGCCTTCCTGATAGAGTTCTTCTTGGATCGCTCGGTCAAACGGCCCGCCGACATCCTCACCAAGCTGCGGATGCCCTATTCCCTGTCGATCCCGGACCTGAGCCAGCAATCGCGCCGTGCGTTGGCGGCACCGGCCCGCCGGCAATTGGCCTTCAACGGCAATGGCGCAAATGCCAGCCCTGACCCGGAAGGGTCCGAGTTGGAAGTCGCGGCTCCATTGTCGGCTTCATCGGTCAATCCCGAGCTGCATTCGCACTGCGATGCGTTGCGCGACCGGCTGGTGAATTACTTTGAATCCATCAATCTCACGCGCAAGCCCAAGCTGGTCGCCCTGACCAGCGCAGGCCGGGGCAGCGGCGTCAGCACCATTTCCGCCGGCTTGGCCGCCTCACTTTCGGAAACGGGCGATGGCCGGGTGCTGCTCGTGGACATGAACCGCGAGCATGGCGCGGCCATGCAATTTGTCCGCGGCCAGTTGGGCTGCCAGTTGGACGACGCGCTCTCCAGCGACAAACGCGATGGCGCCCTGGTGCAGGAGAATCTCTACGTGGTTTCCGAGGGTTCCAATGCCGAACTATTGCCGCGCATTCTGCCCAAACGCTTTGCCGCGCTCATGCCCAAACTCCGGGGCAGCGATTACGACTACATCATTTTCGACATGCCGCCGGTCTCGCAGACCAGCGTCACCACCCGGCTGGCGGGTTTCATGGACACGGTTTTGCTCGTTATCGAGTCGGAAAAGACCGACGGCGACGTGGTGCAGCAGGCCAATCAATTATTGCTCCAGTCCAAGACCCATGTCAGCGCGGTGCTGAACAAGACGCGGAAGTATGTGCCGAAATGGTTGCAGCATGATATTGAGGCGGGCTGAAGGGGGCGGGAGCCGAAGATAGAAATCAAACACATTGAAGCCAGGACATTGCTGCGGCTCACAGAGCCGCGCTCCGTAGCAATCCCGTTGGGATGGCAAATCCGGCCTCTCTGATTTCTCAATTCTGCTTTCTGCTTTCCCGATTCCAGCTTTTGATTTGTGCTTTCTGTTTTCTGGTTTTTAATTTTTCATTTGTGATTTTGAATTGATCTGACTGCTGCCAGCATGCGCAAACGACTTTATTACAGTCTAAAACCCTTCATGCCCAAGCGACTGCGGCTGGAGGCACGACGAATCCTGGCCCAGAGGCAGCGACGGCGCGCAACGGATACCTGGCCCATCAACGAGTCGGCGGGGGAAACACCCGCGGGCTGGCCGGGCTGGCCGGAGGGCAAGCAGTTCGCCTTCGTGCTTACGCACGACGTGGAGGGCGCGGGCGGCTTGGCCAAATGCCGGCAGTTGATGCAACTCGAGCAAGCACTCGGCTTCCGCTCCTCGTTCAATTTCATTCCCGAGGGCAACGAATATCGGATCACGACGGCGCAGCGTGAGGAGCTCACGAGCCAGGGTTTTGAACTGGGGGTCCATGACCTGCGGCACGATGGCAAACTATACTGGGGCTCCAAAGAGGGGTTCCCCGAAAACGCGCGCAACATCAACCGATATCTCAAGGAATGGGGCGCACAAGGATTTCGCGCGGGGTTCATGCTGCACGATCTGCACTGGCTGCAGAACTTGAATATCCGGTATGATGCCTCCACGTTCGACACGGATCCGTTTGAGCCGCAGCCGGACGGGGCGCACACCATCTTTCCCTTCTGGATGCCGCGTGCAAACGGCGGGGGTTATGTGGAACTGCCCTACACGCTGGTCCAGGATTCCACCTTGTTTCTGGTGCTGCAGGAAACCTCTCCCGAAATCTGGAAGCGGAAACTGGACTGGCTCGTCCAGAAAGGCGGCATGGCGCTGCTCAACCTGCATCCGGACTATGTCGCGTTTGAGGGTGTGCCACGCCCGGGTCTGGAATTTCCCGCCGCTTATTACCGCGAGTTTTTGGACTACGTGCGCACGCGCTATGCGGGTAAGTATTGGCAGCCGCTCCCGCGGGAAATGGCGGAATATGTTGCCGGGTTCCGCCCTGCGCCGCCCCGCCTGCCCAGGCGCAGAATCTGCATGGTTTCGTACTCTGACTACCAGACCGATAACCGCGTGATGCGCTATGGGGAAGCACTGACCGGGCGGGGCGATGCGGTGGATGTGCTCGCCATCAAACGGGACCCGCGCCAGCCGGCGGAGGAAACGGTCGGCCAGGTGCGGGTTCATCGGCTCCATGGGCGCTATGGCAAGACGGAAAAGGGCAAGAGCGGATATCTTTTTCCGCTGCTCTCCTTCTGGCTGAAAGCATCCTTTGCCTTGATGCGCCTGCACTCCCGCCAGCGCTACGACTTGATCCATGTTCACAACATCCCCGACTTCCTGGTTTTTGCCGCCTGGCTGCCCAAATTCACGGGCGCGAAAGTCATCCTGGACATACATGACTTGGTGCCCGAGTTCTACGCCAGCAAATTCAAGTTGCAGCCGGATTCCTTCGGGGTGCGACTGCTCCGGCTCACGGAGCGGGCCTCGACCCGGGTGGCCGATCACGTCATCATCTCCAACGATCTCTGGCATAAAGTGTTGGTTGCCCGTTCGGTGCCGGCCGCGAAGTGTTCCGTGTTTATCAACAACGTGAACCAGCGGGTTTTTTACCGGCGCCCACCGGTCCGGCATCCGGCCGCGCCGCGCATCGTCTTCCCGGGGGGCTTGCAATGGCATCAGGGTGTGGATCTCGCCATCCAGGCCATGCCCAAAGTGGTGGCTAAAATTCCCGGCGCCCGCCTGCACATCTATGGCGAAGGCAACGCGAAGGAGGAGCTGACAGCCCTGACGCGCCAGTTGGGTCTGACGGACATTGTCCGCTTTTTTGAGCCCCGGCCGGTCGAGGCCATTGCCGAGATCATGTCCCAGGCGGATCTGGGCGTGGTGCCCAAGCGCGCGGATTCGTTTGGCAACGAAGCCTACAGCACCAAGATCATGGAATTCATGTCCCTGGGCGTGCCGGTGGCGGTTTCCGGCACCAAGATCGACCGCTTTTATTTCAACGACAACCTCGTGCGTTTTTTTGAATCGGGCAATGTGGACGCCCTGGCTGCGGCCTTGCTCGAAATGCTTCAGGATGAGCCGCTCCGCCAGCGCTTGATTGTCAATGCGGTGGAATACGCCGCGCAAAACAGTTGGGATATCCGGAAGCACGATTACTTGGAGCTGGTGGATGGGCTGATTGAGCGGCGCCCGGTGGCCCTCGCCGCGAAAGACGCAGAAGATGGAAAATCGAAGATAGAAGTTAGCAAAAGCAAACTAGAGGACGGAGGACAGAGGACGGAGGACGGGGAGCCAAAAGGCAAAGCAGAAAGCAGAAATGGGACGACGGGACCACGGACCACGGACTATGGGACCAAAGCGGAAGGCGAGAAAGCAGAAGACGGAGATCGGAGTTCGGAGATCGGAGTTCGGACGGAAAAGGGGGAACCGAAGGTTGTGCAATCCCAACGAGATTGAGATCAGGTAGCCCAGGGTTGGCGCCTGCCCGCCATAGCCACGCGAAGGCGGGAGTCAGCGAGCCTACCTTGGGTAACCAGACCCACCATTTCATCAACCCTGAAGGGGTTGAAGAGGGCCGCAGCCGAAGCTAGGAATTTAAACAGAAGCTAACGCAGGGAACGAAGACAACCGATTTGCCGCAAGAGAGCACCGAAAGAACGAGAGTTTCTAGCCGCGAAATACTCTAAACACGCGAAAAAAGGAAACCCTCCAATAGTAACAGAAGCAAACGAAGAGAACCAAGGGGACAAAACGATCTGATTTCATCGTTGCCTTAGTTACCTTTTGTTCCATTGGGCGAGGATGGCCGAGGAGGGGGAAGAGCCCCAACCCGTTCAGGGTTGGGGATGATTTTGGTGCGTGTACCCAAGGTAGCTCGTTCCTCGCACCCCAGGGCTTTGGGGCACAATCCCGTTGGGATTGGAGCCAGCCGAAACCAAGCAGGTGAGGAGGAGAATGTGGGAAGAAGCCGAGGTAGCACGAATCGAGCCGGGTCGGGAGACCGGCGCTCCGCTAGACGGGACTGTAGTTCGTCGTCTGTAGTCTCGCTGATTGAATCATGCGTCTTGACCGCTTCATTACGTTGCATGTGGTGCAACCGCTGCGCGGGCTGATGCGTGGGACATCCGGGAGCGGGGAAACCTCGCTGCCGGTGCTGATGTATCACAGTATCTCGGACGATCCGGAACCCAGGGTGGGCCCCTATTATCGCGTGTGTACCAGTCCCCGGGGATTCCGGGAACAGATGGAGTGGATGAGGGACAACGGGTATCAGGGAGTTACACTGAGCGAGGGACTGGCGCGGCTCGCCGCCGACAGTAAGGCGAAGATCGAAGACAGAAGATGGAAGATGGAAGATGGGAGAGCCCAAGCAGGAAATCCGATCTCCGATCTCCGATCTCCGATCTCCAGTGATCGCCCGGTGGCGATCACCTTCGACGACGGGTTCCGGGATTTTCACACGGCGGCGTGGCCGGTCCTCAGAGAACTGGGGTTTACAGCCACTATGTTTCTGGCGACGGGGTTTATCGGGGAGGGAGGATCGAAGATGGAAGAGGGAAAATCGAAGATAGGAGAGCGCAAAGGCGTAGCAGAAATTGGAAAAGCAGAAAGCGGAAATCTGGGCGGAGATCTGGCCTCCGTCCTCTGTCCTCCGACTTCTGGCCTCCGCCCCGCCGCCGATCTCCGATCTTCGATCTCCGATCTCCAGCCTTCCGGGCGCCGGTCTTTTCAGGGTAAAGAATGCCTGACGTGGAATGAGGTGCGGGTACTCCAAAAAGCGGGGATGGAATTTGGGTCACATACGGTAAACCATCCCAAGCTGGTTGAGCTTTGCTGGGCGGAAATTGAACGAGAACTGCGGGACTCGAAAGCCGAATTGGAACGGCAATTGGGCGAGCCGGCCACCACGTTTGCCTATCCGTACGCGTTCCCGGAACACCGGCGCGATTTTGTGGAACGGTTCAAGGACGTGCTGAAATCCAGCGGGTATGCCACGAATGTCACCACGCAAATCGGCCGACATCGTCTGGGTGACGATGTCATGCAAATCAAGCGGCTGCCAGCGAATTCCCTGGATGATGCAGCGCTGCTGGAAGCTAAGCTGGCTGGGGGCTACGATTGGCTGGCTCGGCCGCAAGGCCTGATCAAGAGGTTGAAATCCAAAGCAGGAATTGGGAAAGCGGAAAGCACAAAGGGGGCGGGCAAGGAGGCGGGGGTTCAATCCCAACGGGATTGAGTCACTTAGCCCAGGGTTGGCGAGTCTGCGAGCCTACCCAGAGTAACAAGACCCACCATTTCCTCAACCCTGAAGGGGTTGGAGAGAGCCACCGCAAAAACGAAAAGGCGAGGATGAGCATGAGGGGAACAGAAAAAGCAGAAATGGGAAGACGGTCGTTCCGTCATCTGTCATCCGTAGTCAGTAGTCCGGTGGGGGGGCACCGGTCTAGAGTCCTTGAACTTTCAAACTGGTTGTGGCCAGGTCAAGTTTTGCTGCATTCGCAAAACGGTTTTAATCCGTGTGCATCCGTGTCCATCCGTGGTTGAAAGGATTTTGGTCTGAGGCTCCGCCTCGCTAGAGTGACAGTATGGATTTGTCGATTATCATCATCAACTGGAATTCCAAGGACTATTTGCGGGAATGCTTGAAGAGTCTCGCGGGTTCGGCGCAGCATTTGGAGTGCGAGATTCTGGTCATTGACAATGCCTCGCGCGACGGTTGCGAAAAAATGCTGGCGGCGGAATTCCCGCGCGTCGGATTCATCCAATGCGAACGCAACCTCGGGTTTTCCGGGGGTAACAACCACGCCGCGCGGCAGGCCAAAGGCGAGTTCCTGCTTTTTTTGAATCCCGACACCCTGGTTGAGGGCGAAGCGGTGGTCCGACTGGTGGAGGCGTTGCGCCGCCTGCCGGACGCCGGGGCGGTTGGCGCCCGGCTGTTGAACACCGACCGCACCTTGCAGACCAGTTGCATTCAGTCGTTCCCCACGATCCTGAACCAGGTGCTGGATTGCGAGTTTCTCCGCCGCCGCTTGCCCCGCTCCCGGCTGTGGGGAGTGGCGCCGCTGTTTAATGAATCACTCGAACCGGCAGCGGTGGAAGGCATCTCCGGCGCCTGCCTCATGATTCGGCGCGAATTATTCAACCAGGTGGGAGGATTCGATGAACGCTATTTCATGTATGCCGAGGACATTGACCTGAGTTATAAAGTCCACCAGGCCGGGTCCAAGTGTTACTACCTGCCGACGGCCATCATCGTCCATCATGGCGGCGGCAGCAGTCAGAAGGCGCGCAATGCGTTTTCCTCCGTGATGATGCGGGAGTCAGTTTACTGCTTTCTGCGCTTCCACCGCGGCAGGGTGTCGGCCCTGGTCTTTCGCTTTTGCCTGTTCTGCTCCTCCATGCTTCGAATCCCCTGTGCCGCCGCAGTTCAGATGGTCAAGGGCCAATGGCCAAGCCGCGAAAACCCGGCGCTGAACAAATGGTCCGCCATTCTGCGCTGGTCGCTGGGCTTGGAGCGGTGGACTAAGAAATCAGAATCGGCGCCGCAACCCGCAAAAGCCTGAGTCCTTCCCCAGTCGCCATGCATCCGTCTGAAAATCAACCCATACAACTCTCTGCTGAAGAGCTGCGAGCCTCAGTCAAAAACGCCTTCGAATCCCCGGATTGGTATTTCCAGCACCTCAACTACCGCATTCTCTTGCGCACCCAGTTGGTGGCGGAATGGGTCCGGCAGTTTTCGTTCAGCCGTTGTATGGACATTGGCTGCGGTGATGGGTCCATCTCGCTGCCCCTGCTGCAGCAGGGCTGCCGGTTGACGCTCCAGGACTTGTCCGAAGCCATGTTGGCCAAAGCCCGGCTCTCGGTAAAGCCAGCTTTCCGAGAGCAGGTCGAAACGGTGGCCGGCGATTTCCTCCAAACCAGCCTTTCCCCCGCTGCCTATGATTTGGTGATCAGCTTGGGGGTGGTTTCTTATGTGACAGATCTTGAGGCTTTTGTGGAGAAACTGGCGGCCTTGGTCGCGCCGGGCGGACATGTGCTGATCGAGTGCACCGATGCCCCGCATTTTATGAGCCGCTTCTCAGCCGCGTATTCCAGCCTGACCGCCTTGATTCGCCCGCACTCGGTTAACATCGGCCTGCAAGCCCATTCTGCCCGCGCCTTGGCCCGCGCTTTTGACCAACGCCGGTTTGTGCTGCTGGACACCTACCGTTATTCGGTGCCGCTCCCCCTTATCCGGCGGTTTTGCAGCCAGCGTTTCCACTACCGCGTCAACCGTCTGCTCCATGGTCCGGCCGCCCATAACCGGCTCGGGTGGTTGGGCTCCGAATGTATTTTTCATTACCAGCGACCCGCTGCGCCGGCGGGAACTCCGCGATGACCGCACCCGCCAAACTCGAGGTGATTGCGGTGGGGGACCTCATGCTCGGTGATGGCATCCAGCAAATTCGCCGCGGTGTCAGAGCCGCCTGGGCCGGCAAAGATGCCGCTACGCTGCTGGCTCACCTGCAGCCCGAGTTATCCGGCGCCGGTATCACCATCGGGAACCTGGAATGCGTGCTGGGAGCCGTGGATGCCCGCGATCCCCAAAAAATGATTTACACTGGAAGCCCCGAGCATCTGGCAGGGCTGAAAGCCATTGGCTTCACGCATCTTGCGCTGGCCAACAACCATATCTTGGAGCACGGGTTGCCGGCGGCCGAACGCACCCGCCAACTGGTGGAGCGCGCGGGGATGGTTGCCTGCGGGGGCTTGAGCCCCGTGCGGTCCCTGGTTGCTGGCATGGCGGTCGATTTGTTTACTTACAACCTCATCCACGATACGCCACACCTGGAGTTTTACCGGGATGCGGTCACCGGCGAAGATCTGGCGGCGTTGCGCGCGAGCGATGCCGACGTCAAAATTGTGAATATACATTGGGGCGAGGAGTATGCCCGTTACCCCTCACCCTCTCAAATTGAGTTGGGGCACCAGTTGGTGGAGCACGGAGCCTGCCTGGTGCTGGGACATCATCCGCATGTCACCCAAGGCGTGGAGAAATATCGGGATGGGCTCATTGCGTACAGCCTGGGCAATTTTGTTTTTGACATGACTTGGAGCGAAAGAACCCGGTCCGCCTTTATCCTAAAGGTCGAACTGGAGCCGGGCAGAGCGCGCGGCTTTCAGAAAATCCCGTGTCGGTTGGACCAGGCGTTTGTGCCAAGGCTAGCCTCCGCTGCTGATGAAAATGACAAGCTCGACGCCGAGGTCCTGCGCTTCCGCGGCCAGCCGGAGGCATACCGCAACTACAGCCGACAGAATCTCAGCCAGAGTCGCTGGCAGGCCATCTTCCATCTGCTCAGAAACTTTTATGCTGTTGATGCCAAGACGTGGGAAATATTGTTTGGCCGGCGACTCAAGTGGTTAATGGCACGTTAGCGCCGATTGATACCCGTAATTATGTCAAAAACGCCGAAGTACGTGCTGATGACGGCAGCCAAGGACGAGGCCGATTTTATCGGCTTGGTCATCGAATCGGTTGCCAAACAGACCCTTAAGCCGATCCAGTACGTGATCGTGGACGATGGCTCGAAAGATAGCACAGAAGCCATTATTCGCCAATGGGTCGCGAAGACGGACTTCGTGCGTCTCAAGACGAAAGCGCAGACCGGGGCTCGCAACTTCGGTTCGAAAGTAGTCGCTTTGAAGGCGGCGCAGGAGGAGATCCAAGGGTTGGACTTCGAGTTTATTGGTTGTCTGGATGCCGATATCACCTTGCCACCGGATTATTATGAAAGCATCATTCGACGGATGCGGGAAAATCCCAAACTTGGCATTGCTTCCGGGCTTTGTCTCCAGAAGAGCGGCGGCGATTGGATTCGCATCATGACCAACCGGCGGCATGTGCCTGGAGCCATGCAGTTTTTCCGGCGCGCCTGTTTTGAGCAAATCGGCGGCTACGAGAGAGTCACGGTCGCGGGAGTGGATTCCCTCGCCGAGATCAAGGCGCGAATGCGCGGCTGGGAGACGAGGTCCTTTGAAGACATTTTCGCTTACCACCATAAGCCGATCGGCAGTGCCACGGGGGGCAAACTGAAAACCGCGTACCGGCGAGGGATGACCGACTATCTCCTGGGCAAGCACCCACTGTACGTCCTTGCCAAATGCGTCCGACGCGTGGCCGCGCGACCTTACTTTGCTGATTCGGCGGCCCACTTATCCGGTTTTTTTTCCCTCTGGTTAAAGCGGAAGCCGATGGATGTTTCGCCGGAAGTATGCCGCTATGTCCGCCACGAGGGACTCCAGGCCCTGAAGCATACGCTTTGTCACGGACAACGCCCCGGATGAGCTAACATGAATTCGTTGCGAAATCAACTTTCCGTTGCGCTGGCGCACTTGGCGTATGCCGCCCACGGTGTGGACGTGTTTGCGAAACGTAAATGGCTGAACACGGCCGAAGGCTGGTCCCCGGAACAGCGGGAGCAGTGGAAGCTGGAGCGGTTGAATAAGATTTTGGAGTTCACCTGGAAAAAGGTCGCCTTTTACCAGGAGTTTTGGGCCAGTCACGGATTGCAGTGGCGGCCATTGCGACACACGAGTGAATTGGCGGCTTACCCGATCCTGCGCAAGGACGTTTTCCGAGCCAACTGGCAAAAGGTGCGTCCCCAAGATCTGAACGCCATCCCCCACATCAAGAAGCATACCGGGGGCTCAACGGGAATGCCGGTGCATTATCTGCTCGACAAGGAGCAATGGTCGCTCATGCAGGCATTTCAGTTTCGGGGCTGGTCGCTGGCGGGCTATTCCTTTGGCGACCCGGTCGGGGTGTTGACGGGCGGGTCGCTCATGCCGGAGCGGATCACAGTATTCGAACGCGCCCGGATGTTTATCGAGCGGAGATTGTTCCTGTTCGGCGTCAATATGGAGCCGGGGTTGGCGCGCCGGTATCACGAGCGCTTGGCACGCTGCGGCGTGGAATATTTGTACGGT
>Ga0181528_10003122_pt1 | contig 10172 bp, 5 predicted proteins | sample PEATcosm2014_Bin_47_FD_119742 | JGI IMG/M metagenome (GOLD analysis project Ga0181528, IMG submission 119742) | Peatland microbial communities from MTU Mesocosm Facility, Houghton, MI, USA - PEATcosm2014_Bin10_10_metaG | ecosystem: Environmental > Terrestrial > Soil > Wetlands > Peat | place... | reverse complement strand
TGGTACCTGCTGGGCAACCAGCTCGACCGGCTGGTGGCGTCGATTCCCACCTTCAACGCCTTCGGGCGCGAGGCCCTGCCGCGCCACTACGAAGAGGCCGTGCTGTGCTGGGAGTTGATCAACGGCGAGCGCGCCAACCTGGGACCGTGGCACATCCGCCCCGAGACGCGCGAGCAGTTCGAGCAGTTCGTCCATGCCCTCGGCTGCGGCAGCGACGAGGCCGGGCGCATCCTGCGCGTGGCGGGCCGTCCGCCGCGCTTCGCCTTCAAGGTCTTCAAGGGTCCGTGGTGCGACACCTACTACTTCTACCGCCTCTTCGGCACGTCGGGAGCGACGCCATGAAGCGTCGACTGGTGCCGATTCTGGTCGTCGCGGCGATGGCGCTGTGGGCCGCCGCGCACTGGCCGGCGCCGCGCCCGGCCCGCGTAGTGACCGACGTGGCGGCCCTGCCGCGGACCTTCCCGGAGTTGGACGGCGTCACCCTGCCGCCCAACATCGCCCCGCCCGGCGTGCGCGTCAAGGAACCCGGCACGGCCTTCAGCGCCATTGCGCGCGGCGACCGCGGGCCGGCCGTCGAGGTTTCCAGCCGGCGGGCGGGCATCGTCTTCCCCGAGCGGCCCTGGCATCGCCTGCTGGCGGCCAACACCGGCGGCGCCATCACCATCACCGTCACCGTGCGCGACGGCACGGGAACCTGGACGCGCTTTGCCGCGCTGCATCTGGACGTGGCGGCGGAGCCCATCGACCGCTATCTGGTGTATCGCAATCTGACGCCGCTGTACAACGAGGAAGCCGATCTCGGGGTGTATCAGCGCGATCTGACCGGCTTCCGGTCGCGTTGCGTGCTCCACGGGCGTCAGTTCAGCATCGGCTGCGTCAACTGCCACACCTTCTGCCAGGGCTCGGGCGGACGCTTCACGCTGGCGGTGCGCAGCAAGCAATGGGGCAGCGGCACGCTGCTGGTGGCCGACGGCCAGGTGAAGCGGCTCAAGCAGGCGGTCGGTTACGCCGCGTGGCACCCCAACGGGCAACTGGTGATGTTCACCGCGACCCTGCCGCGGCAGTTCTTCCACACCGCCGGCGAGCAGACGCGCGAGCCGCTCGACATACGAGCGCAGTTGGTGTGCTACGACGTGCGTCAACAGCGCTTCACCGCCGTCCCGGCGCTCTCGTCGCGCCAGTTTCTGAACAGCTATCCGTGCTGGTCGCCGGACGGCCGCTGGCTGTACTTCTCGCGGGCGCGGCGGCTATGGGACGACGCCACGCCCTTCCCGCCGCCGCGTTGGCCGCAGGTGCGCTACTCCCTGATGCGCATCGCCTACGACCCCGACAGCGGCGCCTGGGGGCAGCCCGAAATGGTGCGCTCGGGCGAGGCGGCGGATCGCAGCTTCATCTACCCGCGTCTGTCGCCCGACGGACGCTGGCTGCTCTACACGTCGTTGGCCTACGGCAACTTCGCCGTCATCCACGCCGACAGCCTGCTGGCGCTGATCGACCTCCAAACGGACCGGGACGTGCCGGTCGACATCAACAGCGACCAATCCCAGAGCTGGCACAGTTGGTCGCGCAACGGGCGATGGATCGTCTTCTGCAGCAAGCGCGCCGATGGGCTGTTCGCCAAGCTCTACCTCAGCTATTTCGACGAGAGTGGGCATTTTCACGCGCCGCTGCTGCTGCCGCAGCGCGATCCCGGGTTCTACGACACGTTCTGGTACAGCTACAACGTGCCGGAGCTGATCGACACCCCGATCCGCGTCGACGCGGGCCGGCTGGGCCGTGCCATACGCGGCCCCAACCAGATCGACGCGCCGCTGCCGCCGGAAGTGGCGCCGCCCTCGGCGGCCGCTTGGCCCGCGCGGTGAGGCGCGCGCGCTGCGGCGCGCCCGCTGAGGCGTTGCGGGAGGAAGCGCCGCCGTGACGGCGAAGAGGCGGGCGCGAGGGTGGTTCATGGTGGGCGGAGAGGAGTGCGAAGGACGCCGGCAGGCAGATGCTCGGCTGGCGTTGTTCGTGGTGGTGGCTTTTGTGTGGCTGTGGCTTTGCGTCGATCCGAGCCGCACCTATTACGGCGCCGGCCTTACCGCCTTGCCGGCCTTCAGCCCCGACGTGATGTTCCGGCGTGCCTATTTCACCACCCTTGGCGGGCCGGTGCGCTTCGTGAGCGCGTGGCTGTCGCAGTTCTTCCTGTGGCCGGCGTGGGGCGCGGCCATCCTGACGGCGCTGGCCGCCGCCGCGGCGGTGGTCACGGATCGCCTGGTGACGTGCCTGGCCGGGCGTCGGCTGCATGGCTATCGCTATGCGCCGGCCCTGCTCTTCCTGCTGCTGGACGGCCACTACCTGCACCTCGTCGACTGGCAGCTGGGCTGGGTGGTGGCCCTGGCCGCCACCGACGTCGTGTTGCGCCGGCCCGAGGGGCGGCCGGCGGTGCGGCTGGCGCTGCTGTTGGCGGAGGTGGCGCTGCTCTATGGGCTGTTGCGCGGCCCGGCGGTGGTGGCCGTGCCGCTGCTGGCACTGGGCGAGACGCGGCGGCGCGAGACCCGTTTCCTGGCCGCCGTCCTCGTGCTGTGGCTGGCGTCGCTGCCCTGGCTGGGCACGTGGTGCGGGTTCGATCAGCCGCTCGGCGAGGTTTATCGTGTGCTGTTCGGGCCGCTGCTGCCCAACGATGAGTACGGCATGGCGCGCGCCGCGGTGGCCGGCATGGCGGCCTTCGCCCTGCTGCTCGGTGCGCTGGCGCTCATGGCGGCGCCATCCGCCAAGCCGCGTCTCGAGTTGCGACCGCTCCTGGCCTGGGCGGGTGTGGCCGCGGGCTGCGCCGCCCTGGTGGTGGCGGGCGGCGACCGCGTCGAGGGTCGGCGTCTCGAGATGTGCGCCCACGCCGAGCGCGGCGAGTGGGACGCCGTGCTGGCCACCGCCCACCGCATGGGGGCGAGGGACATCACGCAGTACGAGGACTACAACATTCTCCTGGCCCTGACGCACACCGGACAGTCCGGCGACTGGCTGTTCCGCTACGGGCTGCCGCTGTTCAGCATGTTGCGCGGCGACCCACGCCTGGGAGACGAAGAGACCATCCTCAAAATGCGCACCCAGCACGGGCTGCAGCTCTGCGAATTGGATCTGGAATTGGGCTTCATCAACATGGCGGAGCACGAAACCCACGAGTCCCTGGAGACCCAAGGCACGTACCCCGGGCTGCTCGTGCCCATGGCGCGCATCGAGGTGCTCCAAAGCCGGCCGAGAGCGGCCAAGGTGTTCCTGCGCCTGGCGGCCGCGCAGCCCGGCGATCCGGAGGGCGCCGCGCCCCTGCTGCGCGCCCTACGCGACGACCCCGCGCTCTCGGGCGATGACGAACAGACCGGCCTGGCCCGCAACCGCCTCCACACCGACATGTACAACGACTATTCCACCACGCACATGTTGGAGCAGGCCGTCAAGGAGCACCCCGATCATCGCCTGGCCTACGAGTACCTGATGGCCTGGTACCTGCTGAGCAACCAGACCGACAAGCTGGTGGCTGCCATTCCCACGCTGCCGGCCTTCGGGCGCGAGGCGCTGCCGCGCCACTACGAAGAGGCCGTACTGTGCCAGGAAGCCCTCACCGGCGCACACGCCGATCTGGGACCGTGGCGCATCCGCTCCGAGACGCGGCGGCGCTTCGAGGCCTTCACCCACGCGCTCGGCTGCGCCGGCGACGAGCTGGCCGCGGCTCTGCGCGTGCCGAGCAGGCCGCCGCTGTGGGCGGCGCGCGTGTGGCGCGGTCCGTGGTCCGACACCTACTACTACTACCGCCTTTTCGGCACGTCGGGAGTGCAGCCATGACGAGGCGGCGCCTGGCGGTGGTCCTCGTGCCGGCGCTGCTGGCGCTGGCGTTGCTGGCCTGGTGGTGCCGGCCGGCGCCGCGGCCGGGCCGCGTGGTGAACGAGTCGGCGGCCTTGCCGCACGTCTTCCCCGACTTGGACGGCGTCACCCTGCCGCCCAACATCGCACCGCCCGGGGTGCGCATCGACGAGCCGGGCAACGCCTTCCACGCCGTGGCGCGCGGCGCCCGGGGGCCGGTGATCGAGGTGTCGAGCCGGCGGCCGGGCCTCGTTTTCCCCGAAGGCCGGTGGCATCGCCTGCTGGCGGCCAATGCCGGCGGCGCCATCACCCTCACCGTCGCGGCGCGCGACGCGGCGGGCCGCTGGACGCGTTTCGCCGCGCTTGCCATGGACGTGGCGGCCGAGCCCATCGACCGCTATGTGACGTATCGCAACCTGACACCGCTCTACAACCTGGCCGTCGACGTCGGCGTGTACCAGCGCGACCTGACCAGCTTCCGGACGAGGCTCGTGCTTCACGGGCGACAGTTCACCGACGGCTGCGTCAACTGCCACAGCTTCTGTCAGGGCTCCGGCGAGCGCTTCACGCTGGGGGTGCGCAGCGGGACGTGGGGCAACCACACCCTGCTCGTCGCGGACGGGCGGGTGATGCTGCTGAAACAGGCCTTGGGTTACGGATCGTGGCACCCCAATGGGCAATTGGCGACGTTCTCGGTCAACCAGCCGCGGCAGTTCTTCCATGCCACCGGCGAGGAGACCCGCGACGTGCTCGACATGAGCTCGGCCCTGGTGTGCTTCGATTTGACCCAGCGGCGCTTCGTGACGGCCCCGGTGCTGTCGGCCCCCGAGTTCCTGACGACTTATCCCTGCTGGTCGCCCGACGGCCGCTCGCTGTACTTCTCGCGGGCGCGGCGGCCGTGGCACGACGACACGTTCCCGCCGCCGCAGTACGACCAGGTGCGCTTCTCGCTGATGCGCGTGGCCTACGATCCGGACACCGGCGCCTGGGGGCAGGCCGAGACGATTCGCTCCGGCGAGGCCGCCGGTCGCAGTTTCGTCTTCCCGCGCGTCTCGCCCGATGGCCGCTGGCTGCTCTACACGTCATGCGACTACGGCGTCTTCCCCATCCACCGGCCCAACAGCGACCTGGGTCTGATCGACCTGCGCACCGGCCTCGACGTGCCGGTGGACATCAACAGCGACCGCGCCGACACCTGGCATAGCTGGTCGCGCAACGGCCGGTGGGTGGTCTTCGACAGCAAGCGCGAGGACGGGCTGTTCACCAAGCTCTACCTGAGCTACTGCGACGAGAACGGGCACTTGCGGCCGCCGCTCCTGCTGCCGCAGCGCGACCCGTGGTTCTACGACAACTTCTGGTACAGCTACAACGTGCCGGAGCTGCTGGAGCGACCGATCCGCGTCGATGCGGCGCGACTGGGCCGCGCCGTTCGCGCCCGCGACGTGGTCGACGCGCCGCTGCCTCCGGAGCTGGCGAAGCCCGCCCCGGCCACCTGGCGCGGTCCTGGACCGACGCGTTGAGACTCCCCCGGGCCGCGATCCGCCGGCCGCCGTCTCGGCCGGCGATCATTAACCGCAAATCCACAGGCGTGAGCCACACTCGCGGCACGGCGCGGCGAGCGCGTGTGGAGGCCGGTGGATGGCGGACGAACGGGCCGGCGGCGGGCGGTGGCAGGCCGACGCTCGGCTCGTTGTCGTGCTCGTCGTCGCCTTCTTCTGGCTGTGGCGCCAGGTCGACCCGAGCCGAACCTACGACGGCGCCGGCCTGACCGCCCTGCCCGCCTTCAGCCCCGACGTGATGTTCCGTCGCGCCCATCTCGCCACCGTGGGCGGACCGTTGCAATACGTGAGCGCGTGGCTCTCGCAGTTTCTCTTCTGGCCGGCGCTGGGCGCGGGCGTGCTCGCGGCCCTGGCCGCCGCCGTGGCCGTGGCCACCGACCGCGTGGGGGCGTGTCTGGCCGGGCGACGGCTGCACGGCTACCGTTACGTACCCGCCCTGCTCTACCTGTTTCTCGATGGCCATTATCTGCATCTGGTGGACTGGCAGATCGGCTGGATCGTGGCTTTGGCCGCGGCCGAAGCCTTCCTGCGCTGGCCCGAGGCCCGGCCGGTGCTGCGCCTGGCGCTGCTGCTGCCGGCGCTGGCGGCGCTCTACTACCTGCTGGGCGGCCCGCTGCTGGTGGCCCTGCCGCTGCTGGCCTGCGGCGAGACGCGCCGGCGAGAGACCGGCGTAGTGGCCCCGCTGATCGTCTCCTGGCAGGCGCTGCTGCCATGGTTGTCCACCCGCGCCGGATTCGATCGGGGGCTGCGCGAGGCCTATGCCGCCCTGCTCCCGCCGGTGGTGGCCAACGACCAGTTCGGCGACGTGCCGGCCTGCGCCTGGGGCATGGTGGCCTTCGCGGTGCTGCTGGGCGGCCTGGCCCTCGGCGCCGCGAAATCGCCGCGCCGCGCGCCGTGCCCGCTGTTCGCCTGGGCGGGTGTGGCGGCGTGCTGTGTGCTGCTCCCGCTGGCGGCCTTCGATCCCGTCGAGGGGGCGCGCCTCGCCATCTCCGCCCACGCCGCACGCGGTGAGTGGCCGGCGGTGCTGTCCGCCGCCGACCGCTTGGGACCTATCCACACCACACAGTTCGAGGGCTACGCCATTCTCCTGGCCCTGGCCCACACCCGCCAGGCGGGCGACTCGCTGTTCCGCTATGGTCTCCAGCCGTTCAGCCTGTTGCGCGACGACCCGCGTTTGGGAGACACCATCGCCCAACTCACGGCGCGGGCGCAAAACGGGCTGCAGCTCTGCTCCTTGGAGCTGGAGCTGGGCTTCGTCAACGAGGCGGAGCACGAAATCCACGAGAGCCTGGAGACCCAGGGCACCTATGCCCGGCTGTTGGTGCCCATGGCGCGCGTTCAGGTCCTCGAGGGCCGACCCGAGGCGGCGCGCGTGTTCTTGCGCCTGGCCGCCGCGCAGCCCGGCGACCCGGCCGGCGCCAAGCCGCTGCAGCGCGCCCTGCGCACCGACCCGACGCTTTCGGGCGATGCGCAGCAGAACGCTTTGGCCCGCCACCGCCTGGGGACCGATCTCTGCGCCGCCACCACCGCCATACCCTTGCTGGAGGAGGTCATCAAGGAGCACCCGGACCATCGCCTGGCGTGGGAATACCTGACAATCTGGTACCTTCTGGAGAACCAGCTGGACAAGCTGGTGACCACTCTTCCCAGCCTGCCGCGCTTCGGGCGCGAGGCACTGCCGCGGCACGACGAAGAGGCCGTCCTCTGTTACGAGGCCCTCAACGGCCGGCAGGCCGATCTGGGATCCTGGCGCATCCGTGCCGAGACGCGGCAACGATTCGACGCCTTCATCCAGGCTCTCGGCTGCCGCGACAACGAGTTGGCCATGGTGCTGCGCGTGCCGGGCCGCTTCTCGGTTTCGGCCGCGCCCCCGAGGCTGGGCGCCTGGCGCGACACGTACTACTACTACCGCCTCTTCGGCACCTCGGGAGCGGTGCCATGAGACGGCGGCGCATGGCCTTCCTGGTGCTCGCGGCGCTGGCGCTGCCGGCGGCGTGGTGCTGGCCGGCGCCTCGCCCGGGTGGCCTGGTCAGCGAGTCGCCGGCCAAGCCGCGGGTCTTCCCCGACCTGGACGGCGTCACCCTGCCGCCCAACATCGCCCCGCCGGGCGTGCGCATCGACGAGCCCGGCAGCGCCTTCCACGCCGTGGCGCGCGGCGACCGCGGCCCGGGGCTCGACGTCGCCAGCCGGCGGGCCGGGATCGTCTTCCCGCCCGGGCCGTGGCACCGCTTGCTGGCCGCCAACGCCGGGGGCGCCATCACCATCGCCATCACCGTGCGCGACGCGGCGGGCCACTGGACGCGCTTCGCCGCGTTGCACATGGACGTGGCCGCCGAGCCCGTCGACCGCTACCTGGTGTATCGGAATCTGACGCCGCTCTACAACCTGTCCAAGGACATCGGGCTGTATCAGCGCGACCTCACCGGTTTTGGCGAGCGGCTCGTGCTCCATGCGCGTCAATTCGACGGTTGCGTCAATTGCCACACGTTCTGCCAGGGCTCGGGCGAACGCTTCACCCTGGGGGTGCGCAGCGAGACCTGGGGCAACGGCACGCTGGTGGTGGCGGACGGGCAGGTGACGCGTCTGAACCAAGCGGTGGGCTATGGGTCGTGGCACCCCAATGGACAACTGGCGACGTTCTCGGTGAACCAGGTGCACCAGTTCTTCCATACCGCGGGCGACGCGACGCGCGACGTGCTCGACATGAGCTCGGGACTGGTGTGCTTCGACCTGGTACAACGGCGCTTCGTGACGGCGCCGGTGCTCTCGGACCCCGAGTGCCTGACGACTTATCCCTGTTGGTCGCCCGATGGCCGCTGGCTGTACTTCTCACGGGCACGGCGGCCGTGGCACGACGCGACCTTCCCACCGACCGAATATGCCCAAGTGCGCTACTCCTTGATGCGCGTGGCCTACGACCCGGCCAGTGGGGCATGGGGAGAGGCCGAGATGGTGCGCGATGGCCCGGCCGCCGGGCGCAGCTTCGTCTTCCCGCGCCTCTCGCCCGATGGCCGGTGGCTGCTCTACACGTCGTGCGACTACGGGTGTTTCCCCATCCACCGTCCCGACAGCGCCTTGGGCCTGATGGATCTGCGCACGGGCCGTGACGTGCCCGTCGACATCAACGCCGCGCGCACCGACAGTTGGCATAGCTGGTCGCGCAACGGGCGTTGGGTGGTCTTCTCCGGCAAGCGCGCCGACGGACTGTTCACCAAGCTCTACCTGAGCTACTTCGACGCCGGCGGGCATTTCCACCCGCCGCTCCTCCTGCCGCAGCGCGATCCGTGGTTCTACGACACCTTCTGGTACAGCTACAACGTGCCGGAGCTGATCGAGCGGCCGATCCGCATCGACGCGGCCCGACTCGGGCGCGCCGTGCGCGGTTCCGAGCGGGTCGACGCGCCGCTGCCGCCGGAGCTGGCGCCACCGCCGGCGGCGGCCGGGCTGGCGCGCTGAGGTTGACAGGCCCGCGGGCACGGGCCTATACTGCCTTTCCAGAAGGCTGTGACGGAGAGGAGTAGGCCCCGTCGACGCGCTCAGAGAGCCGGTCCTTGTGCTGTGAGACCGGTGCCGTCGCCCGCCGAAAGTCGCTCCGGAGCCGCCGAGTCGAGGACTCCGCCGCGCGTCGCGGCGCGTCATTAGGCTCGGCCGCATGGCGCCCGTTAGCGCGCCGCTCGAGGGTTGACCGAACAACGCGGCGCGGGAAGCGCGCCGCACGGCGCCGAAGTAGGGTGGTATCGCGGGACCTCTCGCCCCTGTGTGTGGGTGAGAGGTTTTTGTGTTTTGGAGGGTGCGCGGCGCGCCTGGCGCGCCATGAGGATGAACGACATGAACGGTGCGGAAGCGATCCTGCAGTGTCTCGTGAAAGAAGGGGTGGACGTGGTGTTCGGGTATCCCGGCGGCGCCGTCATCCCGCTCTACGATGCCCTGCACAAGGTCGACGTCCGCCACGTCCTGGTGCGCCATGAGCAGGGTGCGGCGTTCATGGCCGGCGGTTATGCCCGCGCCACGGGCAAAGTCGGCGTGTGCATCGCCACCTCGGGGCCCGGGGCCACCAATCTCGTCACCGGCATCGCCGACGCCCACATGGACAGCGTGCCCATCGTGGCCATCACCGGCCAGGTGGCGCGTCCGCTGATCGGCAAGGACAGCTTCCAGGAGGCCGACATCTCGGGCATCACCCTGCCCATCGTCAAACACAGCTACCTCGTGAAGAACATGGAGGAGCTGCCCTGGATGATGCACGAGGCGTTCCACATCGCCCGCAGCGGCCGGCCCGGCCCGGTGCTGATCGACGTGCCCAAGGACATCCAGACCATGCTGTGCGAAGTGCCTCTCGACGTGCCGTCGAGCCGCCTGCGCGGTACGGTCAAGACCGGCGCGCCGGATCCGCGGCACATCGCGGCCGCCGCCGAGATCATCGATGCCGCCGAGCGACCCACCCTGTACGTGGGCGGCGGCAGTATCGACGCCCGCGCCGCGCTGCTGGCCTTCGCCGAAAAGCTGGACATCCCCGTCACCTGGACCCTGATGGGCAAGGGCGCCTTTCCCGAGGACCATGCCCTGGCCGTGGGCATGTTGGGCATGCACGGCGCGGCTTACGCCAACTACGCCATCACGCGCTGCGACGTGATGATCGTGTGCGGGGCGCGCTTCGACGACCGCGTTACGGGCAAGCTGGCCACTTTCGCGCCCCACGCCCGCGTCGTGCACCTCGACATCGACCCCGCCGAGCTGGGCAAGAACCGCATCCCGCTGGCGCCCGTGCCGGGTGACGTG
>Ga0181528_10003121_pt1 | contig 10174 bp, 15 predicted proteins | sample PEATcosm2014_Bin_47_FD_119742 | JGI IMG/M metagenome (GOLD analysis project Ga0181528, IMG submission 119742) | Peatland microbial communities from MTU Mesocosm Facility, Houghton, MI, USA - PEATcosm2014_Bin10_10_metaG | ecosystem: Environmental > Terrestrial > Soil > Wetlands > Peat | place... | reverse complement strand
TCCTTGGCGCTTAAGCCTTCGATCGGTGCTCCAAACTTTGCGAGCGCGGCATATACAGCCTTGCTGTTTTCAGCATCGGCGCCAATCAGAATATCCAGATCTTTGGTAGCACGCGGTTGGGCATGAAACGAAACCGCGTATCCGCCGACAATCAGGTACCTAACCTGCCCGGCGTTGAAGGCTGACAATAGTTCTTTGAAGTCTTGGTGCATCAGCGGCCTGCCTCTTCATCGCATACAGGTCAAGGTTGAGGTCCATGACGGCGCGAATCCGTTCGCGTCCTGGCAAGCGTTGCCAGGCTCGATATTCGTCAGACTTCATCGCCTTCAGGCTGTTGAACCGAGTGATGGTCTTATCCATCAGGCGAAACTACCACATACTACTGTCGGCCACACCCGGGGCGTCCTCGTCACTCCCACTCAATTGTCTCCGGCACGTATAAGCATTTAAATTTCCGAGCCTTTTTGTCAGACTAAGATGCTGAAATCACGCATGATTATTGGCTACGGTTTTGCAAGCTCTAAGCGGACGCGACGCACTGCCTTTTTGTAGCCCAGATACAGTCGATCATCGCGCCATCGCAACGGTGGCGATTGAGCGGCGTCAGATGCACCCTCCATTAGAATCTAGTCTTCAATATCACCTTTGGTTTCCAGTCGGCGGCGAAGCGTTGAAATGATCTTATGGGTTGCTTCGATGTCCGCAACCCGAAGACCATCGGCCAGGCGATTGATCCAAGGCGTCTGTACGTCCATGGCCGCACTGAAGGCTTCCTTGCCTTTGTCCGTAAGGATAACCAGCTGCGCTCGTCGGTGATGCGGATTCGGTTGAAAGGCGACGAGTCCCTCCGCAGCCAGATCATTCACGATCCGCTGCACATTCTGGCGATTCCCGCCCATGTCACGCGCCAACCAGGCGACCGGCTGAGCACGATCCGCGGCTACGATAGTGCCAAGCACCTGCCAGCGCGCGCTGGTCAGACCCAGGTCTGAAACCAGCCTATCGCCTGCATTGAGCATGCGATTGTTGAGTCTGAATAGCTCAAGGACGACGTCCGTCAGGGCCCGCCCCCCGGGAGTTTGCTTGGTCTTGCTCATTGCATTCATGCTGCCTTCTTGACACAACGATGTCAACACGGTAGCTTATGACCACATTGTACCAACATGTCATCATGCAACCAAACCAGAAGGAGTCGCTTCATGCTTTCCCTGCGCCCAATGGATCCCGCATTCCCGATCGAGAAGCAGCTGCAAGCGACGGCCACACCCGTCACTCTCGTCAACCTCTTCACGGTCGCCGAGACCGACATCCCAGCTCTGATGGCGGTTTGGGAGAAAGATGCCAACTGGATGAAGCGCCAGTCTGGCTTCATCTCGACGCAGCTGCACCGCGCCATTGGTGGCAGCTGTATGTTCATGAACTACGCCGTCTGGGAGTCGGTGGGACATTTCAGGGCCGCATTCACGAACCTGGATTTCGTCAGCGCGCTGGGCGCCTATGCCTCTAGTGCGATCGCGCAACCGCACCTGTTCGCCAAGGTTGCGGTACCCAACCTCTGCTCTGCGTGAATCAGTAAGGGTGTCTAGCCATGCCGAAGCGCATCCATCTCATTGCCGGGATCCTGTCCCCGCTTCTCATTCTCACCTTCTTCACAGCGACGGTACTGGTCGAACTGCTTGGATCTCATGCCGCCGTCGCCCAACTCAAGGCTCTCATCGTCACACCGGGACTGTGGGTGCTTCTGCCCTGTCTTGCTGCGACCGGGGGCAGTGGCATGTTCATCGGTCAGACCCGCAAGGGCCGGGTTGTCAAACGAAAAAAGAAGCGCATGCCGTTCATTGCTGCCAACGGGCTGCTCGTCTTGGTGCCGTGTGCCATCTTCCTCGACCACTGGGCATCCGCCGGAATCTTCGATACGCGCTTTTACGTCGTCCAGGCGCTAGAGCTGCTCGCGGGAGCGACGAACGTGGCCCTCCTCGCTCTCAATCTCCGCGATGGATTGCGGCTGGCGGGACGGTTGCGCGCTCCGGCGCCCGCCGCTGCGCGCCCTTCCTAATTCGTCATGGCGCAAGAGGTAGCCGCGATGAATACAAGCGGTCCGTCTCGGCAGTTTGTGCGCCAGATCTGCGGATACGTCTGCGAAGATGCCGAGGGGAGATGCAGATAGCGGGACCAAGCCCGGAACGCGCTCGGAAGACACCCCGGATGACTGGTCGCGCCCGGACTGCGGGAGTCCCAAAGCAAACTTTCAGCAGGCCGCATGGATCGGAGTAATTGCCAATTTTGCCCCCAATCTCGGGCTTCGCAAAATCAACGACACGTGCCAAAATCCTACGGAGCTCCTGTCACTCCCACTCAATTGTCTCCGGCACCTGTAAGTATATGAATGCAGGAGATTACTGCTCGGGCCTCGCAGATCTTACCGTCAGAATCACCGTCGAAAAATTCAGCTTGGCCGCGATAGACGGCGATAGATGCCGAAACCACTCATACGTTTACCGATACTGTCATGCGACACCGATAGGCGACGAGGCAGCTAACAGTCGCCATGCTCAGGCAGGCTCGACGGTGACACCGAGCCTTTTCGCGGCCTGGCGCACGCGATCATCGAGGCTCAGCAGTCGGAGGCCGACAACCGCGGAGCGCGCAACGAGCAGCGACGCGAGGTGGATGGCATCAAGTGTCCGAATCGCGTCCCCCGGAAACGGCTGACGCGCACGATCAACTATCTCGCCCACTATTCGCAGGACTTGCCAATGACTCGCAGCCGCGATGAGGTGCGCTCGACGGTCGGCGGCTTCCGCCTCCGTCAGTTCCTTGAGCGCCACCGCCCGCAGCAATACGCGATCACACTCGATCAGGGTTAGGTCGGAAGCGACAACGACATCTGCTTCGCCAAGCAGGCGGCGCACCGCAGCTGCGGTCGGCTCATCAAGAAGCCATGCCAGAACCGCACTCGACTCCGCGTAGAGATTCACCGGGCGCCGCGCTCCTCGTCGAGCAGTTGGGCGACGCTGCGTCGACGCTCACCTGGCTTGCGCGTCAGCGCGGGATACAGGTCCGTTCCAGCCGCGGCACCCAGGGTCAGGAGGCCCCGTTTCGCCAGCGACTGAAGTCCTGCCGGCACCGACGGATCGCCCTGCCCTTGCCCGGGCGGCAGGAGCTCCGCCACAACTTCTCCACGATCGGTGACCAGGACGCTCTCCCCCAGCCGCACGCGGCGAAGGTATTCGCTCAGCTTGTTCTTGAGGTCGCGAACGCCGACGGTTTTCATATGGAGCATTGTAGCTTCTTGTAGCCACATCTTCAACCGTGTATCCCGTGCGGCGCACATCGGCTAATCGACGACTCCAGCGGGCATAGCCTCAGTACGAACCATCCTTGCGAACAACCTGGAGCCGACCGTCCGGCATCTTATCAATCTTGATGTCGTCGTCAGGATAGGTCACAACGTCACCGGCCGTTCGGTCGCCAATCTCCAAGTAATCGGCAACCGTATCGCTTCCATTGCGAAGCTGATGGGCATTATCACTTCCCGCCTTAAAGCCCGCGCACATGCCTGGACGCAGCGGCATCTCGCCGTCACCTGTTACCAAGCTGGGCGTGCCCTCGAGAATGTACACAAACTCATCTTGAAGTGAATGGCAATGACACGGCGCCGAGACGCTCCCTGGTGGAAGGTATGTCAAGTTCACCCCGAAATTGGTAATCCCGAAATGGGTTCCGAGAGGATGTCTGACGTCAACAATAGGCGATGTAACGGTGGTGCTCGTTTTGCCCAGACCGGCGAGCGGTGAAAGTGACCCGTTGCAGCCTTTCCAAGTGTGCGGTATCGGAACCTTCACTTTCTCGACAGGGCTTTCTGGCCGCCGCGCCTGCGGCGCACAAATGCTGCGACAACGTGGCACCGCCACTGACCGCAGAACATGTCAGGGTCCTATGCCATAAACGATGGAAGGGCTCGCAACTAAGCCCTCTGTTTGATCGCGTACCACGCCGTGATCATGAATGCCTGGAAAAACCTGACTGGCGGGCCGCCGGCAGCGTTGGCAATAAATGCCTCGACTTCGGCAGGAGCAAGCACCGAGAGAACCTCCCTGAGCTGTTGTGGCACCGCTTTTAACGATTCGTCCGTGCCGCCCATCAGTCGTTGAATCGATTGCCAATTCCTGACCATATTCGGAAAGTTTTCGGAGTTCAGGTCAACACTAATCTCTGCGTTGATGAAGCAGCCGCCAACTTTTAGTCGGTCCATGATGTGGCGCGTAGAAGCTCGATCTAACTTCGCGCTTTACGAAATGACCCACAAACAGCGCCGTAGCAACATCGAATTCGGGCTCGGATGGCAAGTCATCGGCCAATCCGTGAATAAATTCACATCGATCGAGTAGGCCAACGCTTTCCATTCTCTCCCGACAGACATTGAGCATTGACAGAGAGGGCTCCACGGCAACGAATGACCAACCCGGGAATGTCTCTGCGAGCGCGAGTATGTCGGCCCCGGTTCCGACGCCGACGCTCAAAACTTTGGAACGTGCTGGATGGTCTTCGAGAATAAGGCGCGACAGAAAGTGCAAACATTCGCTGATAGGCGCGAGTCGACTATTTCGATCGTCGTACTTCCGGGCCAGCTCATCTGTAAAGAAGTCTGTGGGTGGTGCACTCATAACTGAATCTTCGGAGCCAGTTCGCAGGTGACCAGAAGAATAACCACTCCAGCGCGTTCGGACCGTGAGTTTCCGCCAGTTTTGCCCAGAAACTCAGGGTTCTCAACATCGGCTGACCTTACCACACTGGGGTAGCGCCCTGGTCACTCCCACTCAATTGTCTCCGGCACCTATAAGCGCCGGAAACTATTAGTCTTTTCCTAAGCGTATAACGAACTTACCGTCAGATCTACCGCCAAATTATTCCGCTTGAGCGCGATAGACGGCGATAGATCACGAAAGCAACCGGCCAATAGAGGGTGGCGTATCACCAATTTTCTTTCGCTCATGGCTCCGATTCGCGCAAACGCTGCAGAAACTGCGCTGGCGTGAGAATGGGAATGCCTTCATGGATAACCAATTCCAAAAGGTCCCTGTCGCCGCTGATGATCGCATCGGCCTGTCCGGTCACCGCGAGCGCGAGGAACTTGTCGTCATTCGCGTCACGAGAGATTCCTGACGCTGATCCGGCGTCCTCATGCCAGAGAGCCAGTTCAACCAGTTCTGACAGGAACAGGTTCCAGGCCTCCGGCTCACGGTATCGTTCAAACTTGGGTCGATCTAGGCGCGACGCGAGTTCACCGAATGTCGACTCCGACATCAGTATGTCGATGCCGCGATCCAGAACGGCATCGACCAAGTGTCGTGCAGTTCCGATGGGCGAGATCAGCGCTGAGATCCAGACATTGGTGTCAATGACCAGTCGTTCAACTCTCATCCGAGAGCATCTTGTCCAGCGCGTCCTCGGTCATGCCGTGAGCGGCTGCGTATTCACCGGCGCGCTGCATGGCCTGACGCATGCGCTCCCGCGCAATGCGCTGCCGACGGGCATAGCTCTCAGCCGAAATCACCACCACCGAGGGTCGGCCGTTTCGGGTGATGCTGACAGGCTGGCGTTGTGCGGCTTCCATCACTTCGCCAAACCGATTCTTGGCTTCCAGGGCGGTTATGGTCTTCATAACAGGCATAATAGCTATTACAGACGGAATAGGCAATCACGAAGAACAATATGTTAAGAAGCGAGTAATCGGCGCCCGTCGGGACAGGGCCACAACTCTTGGCTCACAAATTCAGCACCAGGCGCGGGCCACGGGCCCAAGAGACGCAAGTGCACATCGCGCCCGGACGCAAGGCTGGGTCGATGGAGTCTCGATGAATAGGTTCGCCTTCCAGCACTTCTGCCATGCACGAGCCGCATTGGCCTCGGCGACATTCATAGCCAAGCCACGCTCCTTGCTCGAGTAGCGCGTCCAGCAAGGGCCGCCCCGGCGGCACAACGAAGCTCGTTCCGGAGAGAGCCAGGTGCACTTCCAACGGTTGGTCTGTGGCGGCGGGACCTGCCCCGAAAGTCTCCGCGTGAAATTGATTGCTTGCGAAGCCCTGCCGATGAGCCTCGGCCCGCACGACCGCCATCATCTCGACCGGCCCGCAGACATACAGCTGGCTGTCTCGATCAACGTGACCGAGGAGCTTGGCGAAATCCGGACGGACTCCTGCATAGGTGGTCAAATGCGGCAATATGAATGACGGAATAGGCACCTGGCGCGCTGTGCTACGCACGACATGATGGACCTCGAACGCGCGACCGGCCGCAGCCACCGCTTCAGCCATCGACAGGAACGGCGTAATACCGATGCCGCCGGCGATGAAAACCGAGGGTGCAGGGACTGCCGAAAGCGGAAAGTCGTTCGCGACACCAAGTCCTTCCAGGGCATCGCCGACTGCCAGGTCATCATGGATCCACTGCGATCCGCCGTGACTGTCCCTTGCGCGCAGGACCTGGATCTCGTAGGGGTCGCCCGCGTTGTGTCCGCGTGTCAGAGTGTACCGCCGTGTGAGTCCATTGACCTCGAGCGTCACGTGCGCGCCAGGCGCCACTGCCTGCAGAGGGCCGCTCACCGCCTCGAGCCTGACCGAGACCGTGTCTTCGGCGATCGTCTGCTTGTCCGTGACGATGAGCTGCATGGGGCTGCCCTTATCGAGCGCACGCTGATCAAGGATTGAACGGCGAGCTGTCGACGAACTTCCAAGTGCGCGACACATTCAAAGGCAGCAGTGCCCAGGTTGCGGGAACGAACTCGATCCAGCGGCGCGTTCCGCCGGTCTTTTCTGGCGCGTCGGGCACTTCCAATCGGCCGACGCCTCGGCCTGTGAGTAACCACTGACAGGACCGCTCGAAGTCTGGGATGCACAGCCCTGCACGCTCATCCATTGCCAGATTGCCCAGCGTGTTGAACATGCTGTTGCCGGCAAAATCCGGGATCATGATCTTCCCGTCAGTGAACTCCGCAAATCCGCGGCGTCCCCCACGATGGCTGACGTCCAGCAGTCCGTCGACGCCGGCGGTGGTGATAAATAGGGTGTCCGTGTTCTCCAATAGCGAGATCAGGGGCACCGTGACGGCGGTACCGCACGCCATGATCGGCGTCTCTAACGCCACTTGGTTCGCGACCTGTCGGCGCTGAATATACTTTGGGCATGCCGGATACGCCTGCACCACGTGTACCGCCAGTGCGGACCCCGCGACAGCCGTGAGCGCGCCGTTAACCCGAAGGCGACGGCGCGTCGTGAGCTCGATGAACAGCATCGCGATGGGTTCAGACGCGTGCAAATGCTTCAGCGACGGAGCAAGGGCCAGAACACCGTTGGGATGATCCAGGTCGACGCGCACATCGGCGAGGTCCTCCGATACGCTGGCAAAACCAGCGCTCCCCGTCACGAGCGTCGCCCACAGCCGGGTGTCGTCATCCTCGGTACCGAGGGCCACCAGATCCTGTTTTCCGACAAAGGCGCGCGCGGCGGCCGGAATCCGCGGACTGATGTTGTGCCCGTTCATCTCCGCCATCGCCTCCTCCCCGGCGAGGCGCTGGATCATCAATTCCCCAGGATGAAATGGATTCGCTGACATCACGTGCCCTCTCGAGGGTTCCACCCCTGACCTGCGCTGCACCCGATGACGATGTCTGACATCGGGTGCAGCCGCGGTTGGTTGCTTAGAAAGTCACCAACCGAGCTCCCTCATCCAAGTACTTGGACAAGTCGACCACGCCGGTGGTCCCGGGGATCTGTCGTTCCCGGACAAACTTGATGCCCGCGAGCTCGCTCGAGTTGGCGCCGAAGGCATCGGCGCAACCACCGCAACCGATCGCCTTGTCCTTGACGGCGTTATAGAGTGCGTGAGCCCCGTGATCCGGCTTCGCAAGCTCCGCCGGCCAGCGCGCGCCCGCACCCTGGAAGACCAGCGTGACATCTTGCTTCTTTTCCTTCAGCTCGATGGTCAGGAACAGCGCGTTCAGGAGTCGGCCCAACGCGTCCTCGGAACCGGACTTCGGGTCCGAGAAAACGACGACAACAGTCTTCGCCATGGAAATACCTCAGTTAAGTAGTATACCGATCGTTCGGTTGTTATAATACGCGCAAATGCTCGGGCGTCAAGAATTATTTTACCGATCGACCGGATTACTATTGAGGTAGGCGAAGATGGGCAGGACCGCGACGATTGACGATGGTGAACTGGTGGCCCGGCTTACCGAGGCCTTTCGCAACCTGGGTTACGAGGGTGCGACTTTGGCGTTACTCGCGGAGGCAACTGGCTTGCAAAAGGCGAGTCTCTATCATCGGTTCCCTGGCGGCAAGGAGCAGATGGCCCGCGAGGTGCTGGAATCCGCCCAGAGTTGGATTGAAGAGCATATCCTTCGGCCGCTCAGGAGCCCCGGCGATCCAGCGGCACGCGTCTCAGCGATGACCCAACGACTCGAGGAACTGTACAGCGGCGGCCGGCAGCCCTGCCTTCTGAACGTACTCGCCTCGGGCCGAAACCTCGACGGCCCTTTTGCCGCTGAGATCAAGGGGATGTTCCAGGCCTGGATCACCGCGTTATCAGCAGTTGCGGTAGACGCGGGCGCGGATAAGAAGGTCGCGCGATTACGCGCCGAGCGATTTGTCGCGCTTCTCGAGGGCAGTCTGGTTGTCGCGCGCGGAATGGGCACCCTGACGCCCTTTCGGGACTTCTTGAAGAGCGCACCCGCCGAGCTCTTCTAATGGTTCTGCCGTGTTGTCGAGTTGGAATCCAATGAGTGACGAAGACTTCGTTAGCGATCCGCGAGCCTTGCATCGGGCCGTCGACTTGCTTGACCAGCCCGGCGCATTGCATTCAATGGTGGATGCGACATCGCCGCTCCCGGAGACCGGTATTGGTTCCATGGCAGCGATGGAGCAGCTGGCGCCGCGCGTCCTCGGTGCGGCCACCCGCCTCGGCGCCGACACTGCATTTGCACACATGGACCCGCCGACCCCGTGGATCACCTGGGCCATGTCATTGTGGAATGCGGCGCTGAACCAGAATCTGCTGCATCCGGCGACTGGACCTGTGGCTCGTGCGATGGAGGAAACGGTCATTCGCTGGTTGTCGCCATTTTTTGGCATGTCGGGTGGCCATATGACCCCCGGATCGACGCTCGCCAACCTGACTGCTCTCTGGGCGGCGCGCGAGTGTTCAGGCGTGCAGGAAGTCATTGCCTCAGCGTCAGCACATGTATCCATCGCCAAGGCCGCACATATCCTGGGTCTGCGCTTTATCCAGCTCCCGGTCGATCGGGTCGGCGCTTTGGCGCCGGACGCACTGCCGCGAGATCTGTCAAAGACGGCCCTCGTGCTGACCGCAGGGACGACCAGCACCGGCGCGATCGACGACCTCGCGCTTGCAGGCCGTGCTGCCTGGACTCACATCGATGCCGCCTGGGGAGGTCCCTTGCGCCTGACTCGATACTCAGGGCGCCTCGACGGAATTGAGCAGGCCGACTCCGTCGCGGTATCCGCGCACAAGTGGCTGTTTCAACCGAAGGAGTCCGCTCTGATATTCTTTCGGGATACGCCCACAGCGCACGCAGCCATCAGCTTTCGCGGTGCCTATCTTGCGAGCCCACGCAGCCATCAGCTTTCGCGGTGCCTATCTTGCGAGCCCAAACGTCGGTGTTCTTGGATCCCACAACAGACTTACCGTCAGATCTACCGCCAAATTATTCCGCTTGAGCGCGATAGACGGCGATACATGCCGAATGGGTTCAAGGGCCCTCGCGCCCATCCGATCAGATTCCTGTCGCTGAGGACACCCCAACGGTATGGCGAGGTGACTCAGCCCAGTCCGCCGTATAGCCGGACGATTCCCGTAATATTGTCGGCGCGAAATCCAGCATCAATCGCCCGATTCACAACCGCCCGCGCCGCCGCCGCGATTGGCGTTGGGGCATTTAAACCGTTGCTCATTTCCGCGACGTAACCAAAGTCCTTTTCAACCAACTCTATGGGGAACATCGGCGCGAAGGCACCGACCAGCATGAGCCTTATCCGGCGCTCGGCATAACGCGCATTGTCCCGAGTCGGGTTTTATCCGGACCATTTTCACCGCGCCCCTGCATTAGCTGCACTTTGATCTATCTTGCTCCGGATAAGAGTGCGATGGCAATGCG
>Ga0181528_10003120_pt1 | contig 10177 bp, 4 predicted proteins | sample PEATcosm2014_Bin_47_FD_119742 | JGI IMG/M metagenome (GOLD analysis project Ga0181528, IMG submission 119742) | Peatland microbial communities from MTU Mesocosm Facility, Houghton, MI, USA - PEATcosm2014_Bin10_10_metaG | ecosystem: Environmental > Terrestrial > Soil > Wetlands > Peat | place... | reverse complement strand
TCCCGAGGCCAGGGTGCGGCCGTCGGGGCTGAAGGCCACGCACTGCACCTGGCGCGTGTGCCCCGTCTGGAGGACCATCTCCGGCCGCTCCGCGCCGCGCGCCGCGCCCAGCGCCACCACCAGTAGCCACGCCCTCGTTGGTGCGTGCATCACGATCTCCGTTCACTCCACCGCCAACGCCTCGCCGCGCAACGCCCTGGCCACCTGGTCGGGCCGACGATAGCGCGCCGCGAAGGACTCGGCCGGCAGCAGTTGCTCGCCGACGCGCCAGCGGATGAACTTGTCGGCGCCGGGCGAGCCGGCGTAGTAGCCCTCGGGGGTGGTGACGAGCCAGTCGGCGCCGGCGTCGAGGGCGAGGACCGTGGCGAGCTGAAGGCCGCTCGCGGCGTCATACAGGCGCGTCGCGCCGTCTTCCCCGCCCGTCGCCAGCACCCGGCCGTCGGCGCTGAAGGCGACGGCGATGGCTCCGCCCATATGGCCGCCGAACTCGCGCCGGCGCCCGTCGCCGGCCACCGCCCACGTCACGGCGCCGCTTTCCGTGGCGGCGGCCAGGGTGCGATCGTCGGGGCTGAAGGCCAGGCGGTTGACCCAGCCGCCGCGGCCGGACAGGGTGCGGAGGCGCGCGCCGCTCGCCGCGTCCCACAGGACGACCATGCCGTCCATGCCGGCCGAGGCCAGGGTGCGGCCGTCGTCGCTGAAGGCCACGGCGCTGACGAGAGTGTTGTGGCCGGTGAGGGTGCGCAGCCGCTCGCCGTTGGCGGCGTCCCACAGAATCACGGTCTGGTCGAAGGAGGCCGACGCCAGCAGACGCCCGTCGGTGTTGAAGGCCACGCCCGCGATGCGACGCTTGTGGCCCACGAGGGTTCGGCCGCGTGCGCCGCTCACCGCGTCCCACAGGATGAGCGTCCCGTCCTGGCCGGCGGTGGCCACGGTGCGGCCGTCGGAGCTGAAGGCCAGGCGCCACACCAGGTGGTCCTTCACGTCGGGCGCCAGGTTGCGCTCGGAGCGGCGCTCGCCACTTTCGGCGTCCCACAGGCGAATCGTGCGATCCATGCCGCCCACCAGCACGGTGCTCCCATCGTCGCCGAAGAGCATGGTGTCCACCGGCCCGTGGCCGGCCAGGGCGCGGCGGCATGCGCCGTTGGCCGCGTCCCACAGCGTCACCGTGCCGCCCTCGCCGATGGCCAGGGTGTGACCGTCGGGACTGAACGCCAGCTCGTAGACGCTGTTCGTGTGGCCACCGAAAGTGCGCAGGCCCTCGCCGGTGGCGGCGTCCCACAGCTTCACGGTCGGCTCCGACTGGCCCGTGGCGAGGATGCGGCCGTCGGGGCTGAAGGCGACGCACTTGGACCCGCCGACGGCCAGCGTCTTGCGCCGCTCGCCGCTCGCCGTGTCCCAGAGAATGGCCGGGCTGCCCTCCGCCGCCGAGGCCAGGGTGCGGCCGTCGGGGCTGAAGGCCAGGGAGGTGACTTCGTCCTTGTAGCCGGCGAGGCGCCTCGCGATCTTCGCGCCGGCGGCGTCCCACAGGTTGATGGCGCCATCGTGGGTGCCCACGGCGATCGTGCGGCTGTCGGGACTGAAGGCCACGCTGGTCACCCAGCTCGTATCACCGGTCAAGGTCTGGCGCTTCTCGCCACTGGCGGGGTCCACCAGGTTGACGATCGGGTATCCCGTTCCGGCGGCGATGGTGCGGCCGTCGGGGCTGAAAGCCACGGGCCAACCGCCGGCGAAAGTGCGAATCTGCGCCCCGCTCGCCGTGTCCCACAGCACTACGGTGCGATCGCCCGAGCCGGAGGCCACGGTGCGGCCATCCGGGCTGAAGGCCACCGAGCCGACCAGGCCCTTCTGCCCGCTCAAGGTGTGAAGCCGCCGGCCGCTCGCCGCATCCCACAGGATCACGGTGTCATCGAACCCGGCCGAGGCCAGGGTGTGGCCATCGGGGCTGAGGGCCACGGTGAGGACGCTGTTGCTGTGGCCGATGAGGGTGCGCAGCAGTGTGCCGTCGGCGGCGTCCCACAGGATCACCGTGCCCTCGTCGCCGCCCGAGGCGATGGTGCGGCCGTCGGGGCTGAAGGCCACGGTGCGGATGCCGGCGGCATGGCCGATCTGCAGCACCATCTCGGGCCGGTCCGCGCCGCGCGCCGCCGCCAGCATCACGCACAGCAGGCCCAGTTTGTTCATGTCAGGCTCCTTTCAATCGGCCGGCAGCGCCTCGCCGCGCAAGGCCTTGGCGACGAGGTCGGGCCGGCGATAGCGCGCCGCGAAAGCCTCGGCCGGGAAGAGCTGGTCGCCGACACGCCAGCGGATGAACTTGTCGGCGCCGGGCGAGCCGGTGTAATAGCCTTCGGGGGTGGACACGAGCCACTCGGCGCCGGCGTCGAGGCTGTACAGCGTGGCCAGGTGGCGGCCGGTGATGAACGACCACAGGCGGACGGTGCCGTCGTATGAGCTGGACGCCAGGAGCCGGCCGCCGGGACCGAAGGCCACGCTGCTGACCCTTTCGGTGTGGCCGGCCAGGGTGCGCAACCGCGAGCCGGCGGTGACGTCCCACAGGATCACGGTGTTGTCGCGCGCCCCCGTCGCCAGGGTGCGGCCGGAGGGGCTGAACGCCACACACTCCACGCAACTCGTGTGGCCGGTGAGGGTGCGCAGGCGCCGGCCATCGGCGGCGTCCCACACAACGACGCTGTTGTCGTGGGAGGCCGACGCCAGAAGGCGGCCGTCGGGGCTGAAGGCCACGCCCAGCACGCGTTCCGTGTGGCCCTCGAGGGTGTGGCGGCGGGTGCCCGTGGCCACGTCCCACACCATCACGGTGTTGTCCCACGAGCCCGTGGCCAGGCCGCTGCCATCGGCACTGAACGCCAGGGACGTGACCTGCCCGGCGTGACCCGCGAGGGGGTGAAGCAACTCCCCGGAGGCGGCGTCCCACAAACCGGCCTGGTCGTGCTCCAAGCCGGCGGCGAGAAGGCGCCCATCGGGGCTGAAAGCCACCGGCGAGCCGGGGTGTCCGGCGAACGGCGGGCGGCGCGCGCCGCTCGCGGTGTCCCAAAGCATCAACCCGTCCGAGGCCAGGGTTTGCCCGTCGGGGCTGAAGGCCACGCTCCATACCCAGCCGGCATGGCCGCCGAGGGAGCGGCGCAGGGCGCCGCTCACCAAGTCCCACTGCACCACCGAATGATCGCCGGAGGCCGAGGCCAGATTGCGGCCGTCGGGGCTGATGGCCACACTGTTGAGCCAACAGACGTGGCTGGCGAGCGCGCCGCGGCGCACGCCTGTGGCGACGTCCCACAGGATCACGTCATGGTCCTGCGAGGCCGTGGCCAGCGTGCGGCCGTCGGGGCTGAAGGCTACGCCGAAGACGTTGCCACGATGGCCGGCGAGGGTGTGGCGCAGTTCACCGCTCGCCACGTCCCACAAGGCGGCCGAGGCATCGACCCCCGTCGAGGCCAGCGTATGGCCGTCGGGGCTGAAGGCCACGCCCATGCTGCTGACCCGGGCCGTGGGGTTGGCGAGGGTGCGGAAGCGTTCGCCACTGGCGGCGTCCCACAGAATCAGCGACTTGTCGCCGGCGCCCGAGGCCAGGGTGCGGCCATCGGGGCTGAAGGCCACGCTTTCCACACCCTCGCTATGGCCGGAAAGGGTGAGTCGGCGCGTGCCGCTCGCGGCGTCCCACAATCGGATGGTCGTGTCGAAAGAGCCCGTCGCCAGCGTGCCGCCGTCGGGGCTGTACGCGACACTCGTTATTGGCCCCGTGTGCCCCTTGAGCGTGAGGCGCGGCTCCCCGGAGGCAAGGTCCCAGAGGATGACGGTGTTGTCGTGCGCGCCGGACGCCAAGGTGCGGCCGTCGGGGCTGATGGCCAGGCTCGTGACCGGACCGGCATGACTGTGGATCGTACGGCGTGGTGTGCCGCTCGCCACGTCCCACAGGATCAAGGTGTCGTCCACGGCGGCCGAGGCCAGGGTGCGGCTGTCGGGGCTGAACGCCGCCGCGACCCACGCCGGCGTCGAGCCGGTGAGGGTGCGCCGCAGCTCGCCGCGGTCGGCGTCCCACAAGGTGAGGGTCCAATACACCGAGCCGCACGCCAAGGTGTGGCCGTCCGGGCTGTAGGCCACCCAGGCGACCGGCCCGGCATGCCCCGCCTGCGGCACCAGCACCGGCCCCTCCGCGCCGCTCGCCGCCAGCATCATCGCGCACATCAGGACCAGCTTGCTCATGACGCCCTCCTCTCACTCCACGGCCAGCGCCTCGCCGCGCAAGGCCTTGGCCACCAGCTCCGGCCGCCGATACCGAGCCGCCAACGCCTCGGCGGGCAGCAGTCGCTCGCCGACGCGCCAGCGGATGAACTGGTCGGCGCCGGGTGAGCCGGTGTAGTAGCCTTCGGGGGTGGTCACGAGCCACTCGGCGCCGGCGTCGAGGCTGTAGAGCGTGGCCAGGTGGCGGCCGGTGGCCACGTCCCACAGGCGCACGGTGCCGTCACAACCGCCCGACGCCAGGGCGCGGCCATCGGGGCTGAAGGCCACGGTGAGCAGGAAGTCGGTGTGGCCGCGCAGCGCGCGCAGGCGCTCGCCGTTCGCGGCATCCCAGACGATCACCGTACCGTCGTCCGCACACGACGCCAGGAGGCGTCCATCCGGGCTGAAGGCCACGCTGGTGACCCAGGCGGTGTGGCCGACGAGGGTCCGGCGGCGCCGGCCGCCGGCGGCGTCCCACAGGACGATGGTCTTATCCCTGGATCCGGAGGCCAGGCTGCGACCGTCAGGGCTGAAGGCCACGCACCACACCCATTCCGAGTGGCCGTTGAGGGTTTGGAGCCGCTCGCCGGTGGCGCTATCCCACAGGATCACGGTGTTGTCCCGCCAGCCCGTGGCCAAGGCGCGCCCGTCGGGGCTGAAGGCCACGCTGGTGGCCCACGTCGGGGGTCCGGCGAGGGTGCGGCGGCGCTCGCCGGTGGCGCTGTCCCACAGGATCACCGTGTGGTCCCGCGAACCGGTCGCCAGCAGCCGGCCATCGGGGCTGAAGGCTACGCTGGTGAGCCGGTCCTGGTGGCCGGTGAGGGTGCGAAGGCGGTGGCCGCCGGCGGCATCCCACAGGATCGCCGTGTTGTCGTGGGAGGCCGAGGCCAGGGTGCGGCCGTCGGGACTGTAGGCCACGCTCCTGACGGCGTCGGTGTGCCCGGCGAGGGTGCGGCGGCGCTCGCCGCCGGGGGTGTCCCACAGGACCACGGTGTTGTCCTTGGCGCCGGATGCCAGGGTGCGGCCGTCGGGGCTGAAGGCGAGGCTATCGACCCAGTTGGTGTGGCTGGCGAGGGTCGCGCGGCGCTGACCGCGAGCCATGTCCCACAGGATCGTCGTCTGGTCGTCCGAGGCCGAGGCCAAGGCCCCGCCGTCGTCGCTGAAGGCCACGGCATTGACGGCGTCCGAGTGGCCCGTGAAGGTCTGGCGGCGCTCGCCGTTGGCGGCGTCCCACAGGATCACGGTGTGGTCCTCGCCGCCCGAGGCCAGGGTGCGACCGTCGTCCTTGAAGGCCACGGCGTTGACCGCCTGGGTGTGGCCGGCAAGGGTGCGCCGCATCCGGCCGTCGGCGCGGTCCCACACGATCACCGCGCCGTCGGCGGAGCCCGAGGCCAGGGTGCGGCCATCGTTGCTGAAGCACACGCTGGCCACGCCGGCGCGATGCCCGGCGAGGGTGTGGAGGCGGTGGCCGCTGCCGGCATCCCACAAGATAATCGTCTTGTCCGCCGAACCCGAGGCCAGAGTGCGGCCGTCCTCGCTGAACGCCACGCTCGTGACACGATCGGCGTGGCCGGCGAGGGTGAGGCGGCGCTCGCCACTGGCGATGTCCCACACCACCACGGTCTTGTCCCAAGAGCCCGAGGCCAGCACACGACCGTCGGGGCTGAACGCCACGCCGGCCACGCATCCTTGGTGACCGGCAAGGGTGCGGCGCGGCTCGCCGGCGGCGACTTGCCAGAGGATCACGGTGTTATCGAAGGACGCTGAGGCCAGGGTTTGCCCGTCGGGGCTGAAGGCCACGCACCGCACCGGGCCGGTATGGCCGGCGAGGGTGCGGCGCTTCTCGCCGGTCCCCGCGTCCCACAGAATCACCGTGCCGTCCGTCGAGCCCGAGGCCAGGAGGCGGCCGTCCGGGCTGAAAGCTACGCTATTGACGCCATCCGTGTGCCCGGTCTGCACCACTAACGCCGGCGGCTCCGCGGCATCGGCCTCGCCCAGCGCGACCGCCATCCAGAACACCATCCCCAGCTTGCTCATGACGCCCTCCTCTCATTCCACCGCCAACGCCTCGCCGCGCAAGGCCTTGGCCACTTGGTCGGGCCGGCGATAGCGCGCCGCGAAGGCCTCGGCCGGCAAGAGTTGGTCGCCGACGCGCCAGCGGATGAACTTGTCGGCGCCGGGCGAGCCGGCGTAGTAGCCTTCGGGCGTGGTCACCAGCCACTCGGCGCCGGCGTCGAGGCTCAGGAGCGTGGCCAGATGGCGGCCGGTGTCGGGGTCCCAGAGGCGCACCAGTCCGTCGGTGCCGGCCGCTGCCAAGAAGGCGCCGTCATCGCTGAAAGCCACGCTCCACACCCACGGGCAGGCGCAATGGAGGGTGCGCAGGCGCTGGCCGGTGGCGGCGTCCCATTCGATGACCGCCCCGTCGCAGTCGCACGTGGCGAGGACGCGGCCGTCGTCGTTGAAGACCACTCGGTTGACCGTCGCGGTGTGGTGGGGGAGGGTCAGGCGCTCCTGCCCACTGGCCACGTCCCATAGCGTCACGGTGGTTTCCTGGTCGGCAGAGACCACGGCCAGCGTGCGGCCGTCGGGGCTGTAGGCCATGTCTCTCACCCCCCAATGGCCGTCTGTCATGGCGCCGCGCCGCTTGGCGGTGGCCACATCCCACAAGTTGACCGGCGCACCGCCGACGAGGGACATGTTGGTGGCCAGGGTCGTGCCATCGGGACTGAAAGCCACGCAACCCACACTCATCCCGCCGTTCATGAGCGGCTCGGTCAGGTCGCGGCGCCGTTCGCCGTCGAGGGCCCGCAGCAGCACCGTGTTGTTGGCCGCGCCGGCGGCCAAGGTGCGGCCATCGGGGCTGAAGGCGACGCAGCGAATACCGTTGAAGAGGGGCACTTCCGACTTGGGACCGGCGAAGGTCTGGCGTCGTTCGCCGCTCTCCACGTCCCACACCATCACCAGGTTGTCGCCGCCGCCGGCTGCCAGGAGTCGGCCCTCGGCGCCGAACGCCACACACGACACGCCCGATTCGTGGCCCGTCAGCCGGCGGCGGCGCACGCCGGTCGTGAGGTCCCACAGCGCCACGGCGCCATCGCCGCCGCCCACCGCCAGGGTGCGGCCATCGCCGCGGAAGGCGATCTCCGAGACGCGCACGGCACGGCCGGCGAAGGTGCGGCGGCGCTCGCCGCTCGCCACGTCCCACAGCATCACCGTTCCATCGCGCGAGCCGGAGGCCAGCGTGCGGCCGTCGGGGCTGAAGGCCACGCCCATAACATTTTGCGTGTGGCCGGCGAGCACGGCGCGGCGCCCGCCGGTCGCTGCGTCCCACAACACCACCGTTTGGTCCGACGCGCCAGTGGCCAGGGTGCGGCCATCGGGGCTGAAGGCCACGCACGGCACGCCCTCGGCGTCCCACGTTTCGAGCGGCGCGGGTCCGGTGAGAGTGCGCAGCAACGTGCCGGCGGCGGCGTCCCACACCTTCAGCGTGTTGTCATGCGACGCCGTGGCCAGGGTGTGGCCGTCGGGGCTGTAGGCCAGCTGCCGCGTACGGTCCTTATGCCCGTCCAGGACGTGGCGGGGCGCGCCGGTGGCGGCGTCCCACACGGTCACCGTGGTGCGCGGCGAACCGGCCGCCACCGTGGCGCCGTCCGGGCTGAAGGCCACTGTGCATTCGCCCGAAGTCTTGGCGTCGCCTGTCGACAGCGAGCGCCGAAAGTCACCGCTCCCGGCGTCCCACAGGCCGACGGCGCCATTGGCGCAGGCGATGGCCAGGGTGCGGCCATCGGGGCTGTATGCCAGGCCGCTGACGTACCGGCCGGCGACCACGATGGCGAGGCGGCGCCGGCCCGTGGCGGCGTCCCACAGTTTCACACCCTCGCAGTCGCCGGACGCCACGGTGCGGCCGTCGGGGCTGAAGGCGACACGCGTGGCGGACCGGCTGCGCGTGTCGAGGACCTGGCGATACGCGCCGCTGGCGGTGTCCCACAGGATGACGGTGCCGTCGCCCGAGCAGGAGGCCAGGGTGGCGCCGTCGGGACTGAAAGCCACTTGCCACACCGAGTCGCGGTGCCCGGTCTGCAGCACCAGCTCCGGCCGCTCCGCGCCGCGCGCCGCCGCCATCAGCGCGCACACCACGATCAGTGTTCTCATCTCGAACCCCTTTCAATCCACCGGCAGCGCCTCGCCGCGCAAGGCTTTGGCGACGAGGTCGGGACGGTGGTAGTCGGCCTCGAATCGCTCGGCCGGGAAGATCTCTTGGCCGACGCGCCAGCGGATGAACTTGTCAGCGCCGGGGGAGGCGGCGTAGTAGCCTTCGGGGGTGGTGATGAGAAAGTCGCCGCCGAAGCGGAAGTCGGTGGTGTAGCTGATGAGCGTGGCCAGATGGCGGCCGGTTTCGGCCTCCCAGATGCGGATCGTGCCGTCTAGTGAGGCCGAGGCGAGGAGCCGTCCGTCGTCGTTGAAGGCCAACGCCGTGACGAGGTCGGCGTGGCCGGCGAGGGTGCGCAGGGGCTGGCCGCCCGCGTAATCCCACATCAGCACCGCGCCATCCGCCGCACCCGCGGCGAGGGTGCGGCCGTCATCGCTGAAGGCCACCGGCGTGCCGGCGTTGGCGGGCGGGCTATGCGGCTCGCGACGCACGGAGCCGAGGGTGCGCAGGAGTTGGCCGCCGGCGGCGTCCCACAGAACCACCGTGCCATACTCCGCGCCCAAGGCCACGGTGCGGCCATCGGCGCTGAAGGCCACGCACGGAGCAGCGGGACCCACGCCAAACCTCACGCCCGTCGCCGCGGTGCACGTCAGGGTGCGGCGTGGGAGGCCGCTCACCACGTCCCACAGGGCGACGCGGCCGAGCGGGAGGACCACCGCCAAGGTGCGGCTGTCGGGGCTGAAGGCCACGCTGTCCACCTGGCCGGTGAAGAGGTTCTGAGTGCCGGCCAGGGTGCGGCGGCGCTCACCGCTGAGACCGTCCCACAGGATCACGTCCGTGTCGTACGAGCCGGAGGCCAACAGCCGCCCGTCGGGGCTGAACGCCACGCTCGTCACGCCGCTCCGGTGGCCTTGGAGGATGCGCCGGCACTTGCCGCTCGCTACGTCCCACAGGCTCAGCGGCTGTTGGTTGGAAACGCCACCGGCGGCCAGAGTATCGCCACTGGGACTGAAGGCGAGCGTGCCGACATCGCTGTTCACGGCCGTCAAGGTGCGCTGACGGCGGCCTTCGATGACATCCCAAAGGAATATGCCGCCGTGATAGCCCGCCGCCACGGTGCCGCTGTCGGGGCTGAAGGCAAGGCACTGGACGGAGTTCAGTCGCGCACCGCTCATGGCGCGGGTCACGCCGCCGGCGAGGTCGCACAGGACGAGCGGCGCCATGGAGGCGTCCGGGCCGAACCAGCCGCCCGCGGCCAAGGTGCGACCGTCGGGGCTGAAGGCCAGGCTCTCGACATACCTCGTCTGCTGGTTGAGGATGCGCCGGTTCGGGCCGCCGGCGAGGTTCCACAACAGCACCGACGCGCCGTCCGCGCCACCCGCCAGGATGCGGCCATCGGGGCTGAAGGCCAGGCCGCCGCCGGCATAGCCGACGAGGCGGCCGCGGCGCCGGCCGGCGGCCGGGTCCCACAGGATGACGGCGCCATCGCTCGTGGCGGCGGCCAAGGTACGCGAGTCCGGGCTGAAGGCGATGTAGCTGACCAGTTGACGGCCATCGAGGACGCGCACTTCGACGTTGGCGGCGGCGTCCCACAGGATCACGCGGCCGCTGGCATAACTGGCCGCCAGGGTGCGGCCGTCGGCGCTGAAGGCCACGCCGGTGACCCAACTGGAGTGGCCGGCGAGGGTGCGGCGGCGCTCGCCGCCGGCCACGTCCCACAACGCCACCGTGTTGCCCACGGTCGCCGCCAACGTCCGGCCATCGGCGCTGAACGCTACCCGGCCCACGCCGGCG
>Ga0181528_10003119_pt1 | contig 10182 bp, 6 predicted proteins | sample PEATcosm2014_Bin_47_FD_119742 | JGI IMG/M metagenome (GOLD analysis project Ga0181528, IMG submission 119742) | Peatland microbial communities from MTU Mesocosm Facility, Houghton, MI, USA - PEATcosm2014_Bin10_10_metaG | ecosystem: Environmental > Terrestrial > Soil > Wetlands > Peat | place... | reverse complement strand
TGTTCACAGACACCGAGCCATTCGAGGACAAGTTTGTCATCGGGAACGAATGGTTGCACAGCAGCGAGCTTTTGATTTGCTTCACGAGCAATTTCGACGTTCTGCTGGAGATAAGCGAATTTGGCCAAGACAAGCCCCCAGGCTCGATCTTCCTCAACTTGAGGTAATTTGTGATTGCCAGGATTAAAAATCGAAAGCGGAAGATCGCGATTTGTCGCAATTTCTGTTTGGGGATGACGCAGCACTCGATGATCTGTCCGCGACGTATGCGGAATGCGATTCAGTCCATGCGAAGGCATGTGACAATCGATACAAGAATCGGCAGGGTTGAATTGTGACCGTACGGAAGCTTCAAGCGCACAGCCTTTATTCGCGTGGCATGCCAGACATTTCTCACGATAGAAACTGACCTTGTCTTGCGCCGTAGATGCCGAATGTGCGTCATGACATGACAGACAACCGAATCGACCTTCACTTCGCTGAAAGCAGACGCTGGCACGCGTCTGCTCCACATGACTTGCCACCCGCATTGTTCCAGCTTCGTCCAGGCGTAAACCGCGGCCGAATGCAATCCAAATGTCATCAAATCTTGCACCGGGACGAAAATCTGAATCCAATCGTCCATAACGCGTGACTCGCTCTTCTGCGGCCAGATGGCATTGCCAACAGACGCTTTCCCGTCGCTCCGGATCCAGTTTGGCCGGATTCACAATCGGGTCGTTCGTCGTCGAGGCTTGTTCCGCCAATTGAAATTGTTCACGGAAGGCGACGTGACTTGCACCGGGGCCGTGGCAACTTTCACATCCGATTTTCGCCGCCTTGATCGCGGGTGAAGGGAAATGGCTGGGAGCTTCTCGATTCACCGAGACTCGTTCGGTATGGCAGGCCAGGCATCCCAGCAGTATTCGCCGCTCGAAACGGGGATTGTTTCCGGGGCGGTAGTTGGGAGATAACTCCCATTTTGATTCTCCTGAATACCAGGTGATCGGCGACATGAACAGGCAGTCGTTCTGTGCAAACACATAGGATCTTCCATGTCGCCCCGACCCAATGGAATAATCGATGCGGACGCGTTGATCGTAGATGGATCCGAGAATCGGGTCGGACAATGATTCGTGGTGAAATACGCCTTCCGCGGTTTTTTCCACGCGATACTCAATCTCGCCGATGGGCGTTGAAACGGTGAAAGACGTGTTTTGGTTGAAATCTTCGAGCGGCGTTGCTTCGGCTGTAGCCGCCGACGAATTTGACATCGGATGCGATTGATAGCGGTCCCAGATCGCTTGGTGACAACTCCGACAGGCGGCGGCACCAGCATAATTGTTTGTCGGAAGCGCTGGCGTCTGCAAGGGCTCAGATTTCACAGAATTGCTCGAACTTGGGGGCGCATTGCGATCATTGGCCTCTTGCCTGGATGCATTTGACCAACATCCAACTACAGGCAGCGCGAAGCTCAATATGATCGCATTGCGTGTCAAAACGCAAGGCAATCTCTGGCATCTATTGTGCATTTCAAAATCGGCCGCAATGGGTTCGCGATCAGGTCTTTTTGGGAAGGAGAATTTTGCGAGGAGCCTGAATAGCCGCCCATTCAATGATCGCTCGTCCTGGTTGCGTTTGAAGCGAGGCGGTTGCTTTGCCGGGGTACGGAAGTAGAAATCTGTTGGTCGTAACGAGAGTTCTCAAGTCTGGATAGCACCTCGAACGACATCAAAATACTGCCTCATGAATAACAAATGCAAGCATTTGTAGAAACGCGTGCAAAGAATCGTTTGGCAGGCGTGATGTGGATGTGCGAACCGGAGATTTTTTTCAAATTCTTGGATTTTTCTTGTTTTCGGTGTCGGTTTCTGAAGAAACTCTCATCTCTTAGAACACGGAGAAGGCTGGTATCTCCAGGGATCGCAGATTACGGTCAGGCTCCTCTTGTTGGCTTTGTGTGGGATACTCGGGACTTGCTCAATCCGTGTCAGGTTTGAGTGTCCGAAGCGACGGCAAAAAATCTCCTCGATCGAAAATAGAAGTATTTTGGATGAGTGGTTTCGTACCGAGGTCGTTGATAAAGCGCTAGTGAAAAACCAAGTTTCTTCTCGCATTCGATCGGCTTCACGGGACTTCTTTGCGTGCTATCAATTCTTGTTCTCAAAATGCGATGCAGACTGCGAAACACAGGCCTTTGGCTAGTATGTGTTGTGGCTGTGGTCGTGTTCTCCGAACGACAGGCTTGGGGTACTTGCGGAGACTATCTTGATGCACCGCACGGCGGAATGCAAAATAAGACTTCATTGCATTCAGTCCTGCCTGTCACGAACGAGCCAGTAAAGCCTCCGCCTTGTTCGGGTCCCGGATGTCACCGTCGAGACTCGATTCCAAATGCGCCTGCTGAAATCCCAACGTCCATCGATTCACGTGACGCAATTCTGCTTAAAGTGGATTTCGCAATTGACGTTGAGGCGACGACAATTCTGAAGCGAAGCCCTGTCGTCGGCGCGGTTGTTTTTCCAGTTCGTGTGTTCAGGCCTCCTCGATTTATTTGAGGCCACACTTTGCTTGCTGTCGGTCGCGAGACGTATTTCTTTGCGAAGTGCTCGACGACGGTTGGAGCATTCGTTTGCAGTGTGACCCCAAACGCATCTTTGCGTGGCTTGGTGGAACCCATTCGGTCGTACATCGCTCGAATGCTGTCCAGTTCGCACATTCCGTCGTGACTCGGCAGCGTCTCGCCACATCCACGCTTCTCATTTCATTCAAAACACGCTTCAAGGCGCTGTTCCGCGCCTCTTTCCGGAGACAGAAAGATGACCCGCTTTTTTCGTCCTTTTCGTCGAAATGCATTTACGTTAATCGAGCTTTTGGTCGTCATCGCAATCATCGCTGTGCTGATTGCCTTGTTACTGCCCGCAGTTCAGCAAGCTCGTGAAGCCGCTCGTCGAACACAGTGTAAGAACAATCTAAAACAATTTGGTCTTTCGCTACACAATTATCACGGTGCCTATGATTGTTTTCCCTTCGCTCAGGAAACAGGCAATAGCTGTCCCGGAAATATCAACTTCAATGAGTGGTCGGCCATCAGCCAACTACTGCCGTACTTCGATCAGGCTAACGTCTATAACCTGATCAACTTCTCAACGGGGATCAGCGCAAACAGCAGCTGTACGCCGGATTCCACGAATCAGATTCCCGTGTTTACGGAATTACCGGGCTTTCGTTGCCCGAGCGATCCACAAGAAAACACCAGTGGCGTCGGCGGAGCCACGAATTATATGGTCAACAAGGGGAATGGAATCATTTGGCTTGGACCTACCGGACCGAATGCCGGGTTCCCGGAACAAAACGGCGTGATGTATTTTCAGAGCAAAGTATCGATCGCTCAAATCACAGATGGGTCAAGCAATACGGCAGCGTTCAGTGAACGCATTCTGACCGACAGTAATTTGGCGAACGTCAGCCCGGTGGCCGATGTGTTTTTCAGTCCGGCTCAACCGTTGACGCAAGATCAGGCCGTTACGCTTTGTGCCGCGGTTGATATCTATAGCCCGGCAAGTCAGTTCCCGCTATTTATGGGGGCACCCTGGGCGCACGGTCAGCATTGTTATTTGCATGTGAATGGGCCCAACCAGCGATCTTGCGGATTCTTTACCGCCCTGAGAGCAACGATGCCCCCCAGCAGCAAGCACGTCGGCGGCGTGCACGTGCAGATGGCCGATGGTTCTGTCCGGTTTGTAAGCGACAATATCGACATTCTGACGTGGCGCGCGATTGGGTCACGAAACGGCGCAGAAGTCCTCGCAGGTTTCTAATCCCTCGCGGTAAGTGCGTGGCTTTGTGGGTTCGGGCCTTTGCAGATCGAGGCCAATCTCCCAGGCTGTACGTCGATTGCAACCGTTTCTTCTACTTCTGGGACGACTGATATGAATCGCTTGGGAATTGGCTTCTCGTTTCTTGCTCGACCGCCGAAACGAAAGCAGTTGTGCGGACTTGTCTGTCTGGCTTTCGTCGCTGGCTGCATTGGTCGGGTTGACGCTCCGGTTAACGTCAACGTTGCCCAGAAGATTTTGACAATGTAGATGGAGAGTTGGAAGGACGGTAAGTTGCCGAAAGACCTGCTCGTGGGATCGCCGTCGGTTTTCGTACAGGAAGCAGAATGGAACGACGAAACGCAACTTTTGGGATTCGAAATCATCAACGATGAACAGTCCGCCGGTCCGAATCTGATCGCCACGGTCAAACTTAAGCTGAGCGATTCTGAAGGCAAAGTCGTTGAAAAGACCGCCACTTACATTGTCGGGACAAGCCCTTCGTTAGTCGTCTACCGAAATCTGATGAGATGACGCGTTGTGCAGATTCCGCGAGTTCGATTTCAGCGAAGGCATCTGGGGACTTTTTTATGACAAAAATGCAGTCGATCTGTTTAAGGTTTCTTGCCATGGCCAGCGCGCTCGCAATATCCAGTCTTCATGCTGACGAGCGCACGGAGACGATCGCTAATAATCGAAGTGCGGTGGCGCGCGATTATTCTGTCGGTCCCGATCTCGTAAATGTTCCCGTCGAAGAGATTGAACGGGCCTACGAAGGAAGACGGAAGCCGGAAGCGATTCGAATGTTTTTGGCGATTGCAAAAGGCTCGCGAATGGGGGCCGGCGAAGGATGGTTTGGTCCGGGGCAGTCGCGATACGATTGGAATTGGCTCGCCAAACAACACAAGATCGACGCACGGGAGGGGATGACTTTCGACGAATTCTCTGGTTCGTCCTTGTGGTTTGCGCGATTGGATCGCAACCGCGACGGTCGGATTACGGACGATGACTTGGACTGGTCAGAACGCAATTCGTGGGTTCAGCAGGCTTATATTGTGAACCGACTGTTCCGCAAAATCGATCCGAATGGTGACGGATCGATGACTCGCGAAGAATGGATGAAGTTCTTTGAGACCGCTTCGCGAGGGAAAGACAATGTGACATCCGAAGAATTGCGGGATGCATGGCTGGGAGGGATGTCGGCAGGTTTTTTGGCAGGCGATGCGCCGACCTCCGAATTATTGCTGAAAGGACTGTTTTCAGTCGAAGTCGGTTCCCTGCAAGAAGGACCGCAACTGAATGACTTTGCCCCTGATTTCACACTCAGGACGCACGATGGACGGCGAACGATTCAGCTCTCGAAAATCGTCGGTGCCAAGCCAATTGTGCTCGTCTTCGGAAACTTCACGTGCGGGCCATTTCGGTCAATGTACCCCGGTGTCGAAGATGTCTACCGCCGCTTTAAAGAGGACGCGACGTTCTTGGGTATTTACGTCCGCGAAGCGCACCCGACCGATGGTTGGAAGATGGAATCGAATACAAAAGTTGGCGTCAGTGTTGCTCAGCCCAGGAACTACGAAGAGCGAACAGCTGTCGCGCACCAATGCCATCAGCTTTTGAAGCCGACGATACCGTTGCTGGTGGATGAAATTGATGATCGAACGGGAAATGCATATAGCGGCATGCCCGCGCGATTGTATGTCCTCGATTCCGCCGGTCGAGTTGCCTACAAAAGTGGACGGGGGCCATTCGGCTTTAAAACGGGTGAAATGGAACAAGCACTTCTCATGACGCTGCTCGACGAGAAGGCTTCCAAGGCCGGTGGTCAATGAACGCCAACTTTCACAAGTCTTCTTTCTTAAGCCGCGTTGAGCAATCGTCTTCGATACTGAAAGGCTTCCGTCGTGATCACGTCAATTCGTAATAAAGCGTCATGGATTTCTGAATTGTCGGGAGTCGTGTTCTGCGTCTTCTCGGCAACGGTACCTTCCGCAGCCGAATCGAACGTCAATCCAGTGAGTCCATCTCGATTTAAAATGCTTTCAGACACCGAAACATGGCAGCGACTTCCTCCGACCGCTAAAGGCGGCGAGCAGCATCTGCCAACTTGGGCGCGCGTTCTAGCAAGCGAATTACCAAGGACAACGGCGGCGCTCTTAGAGCTTGATTTTGCACAACGAACGATGGGGCCGGTTGAGCCCGGTTTACGAGCCGCGATGCAATGGGTCTCGGCGCATGCAACTCGTTGTCACTATGCCGAACAGTACGCTGCGGCGGATGCCATTCGAGCAGGCGTCAGTCAATCCAAAATCGACACACTCGGCAAAAACGGCTTTGCCGAATGGTCTAGGGCAGAGAGAGCGGCCTTAACATTTGCCCTGAAGATGACCGCTGATTCGGATTCCGTGACCGACGATGAATTTGCAACACTTGTTGACCATTTCGGCGAAAAGCAGGTCGCCTCAATGGTCTTGATGATGGCCTATACAAACTTTCGCGACCGCTTGCTGATTTGTCTTGGTGCAACGATCGAAACCAATGGTCCGCTGCCGCCAGTGAACGTGACATTTTCTCCCGAAGCATTTGTCGTCAAGACAACGCCACCGGCTGTATCGAAGAGTCCAGCGCTTCCAGAGCGCACGGGAGCAGGCTTGGTCGAAATCGATCCGGACTGGAAATCGATCACTTACGATGGACTTCAAGACCGGCTCGAAGCTCAACGAAACAAGCCGACGCGTTTACGGATCCCCTCGTGGGAAGATATTAGCCGCAATCTTCCCGAAGGGTTGATGAAGAAACCTAGCGATATCGTGTGGTATCGAATCGTATTCGGCTACGCGCCAGAACTTGCCGTCCCGTTTGAAATCTTCATGAGAACAGCCGGAGCTGAGGCCGGTCGGAAATGGGATCGAGTTTTCGGGCAGAGCTTGTTTTGGGTTACGACCCGCGCCGTGAAATGTCCTTATTGCATGGGACATTGCGAGATGAATTGGGAAGTTGCTGGATTGAACCGCAACGAGATTACCGAACGAAGCCTCGTCCTCGCGAGCGACGATTGGTCGAGTTTCAAACCCGAGGAACAACATGCATTCGCATTCGCCCGCAAGTTAACTAAGTCGCCTTGGAAAATTTCCAACGATGATGTCGATTGCATTGTTAGTGACTTCGGCATGGATCGAGCGATCATCGTGATGTTGAACGCCTGCCGATATCACTATATGACTCGGATTTCGAATGGCTTTCAATTGACGTTGGAACGCAAGAATGTGTTCTACGACTACTACAACGTCTCTCTCCCCTCAGCTTCTGATTCATCTTCGGCGAAAGAAACCGCTGTGACGATGTTGAGCATCGAGGAATGTTGGAAGCGAATGCCCGAAACCATTTCGGGCGACCGTAAGAACCTTCCCAATTGGGTTCGTGCAGTCGCTGTTCATCTTCCAAGAACCGCGGCCGCAATGCTTCAGCTCGATTTTGCGCATCGGACAAAGAATCCGATCGACCCAGTGCTTCGCGCCAAAATGCGGTGGATGATCGCGCATGCGAATCAGTGCGTTTATTCTGAGGAATACGCTCTTGCCGACCTCGATCGAGCCGGCGCCGACGCGGCCACTCGGTCGGTTCTTACAGGTGATCCCGCGGGATGGCCCGAAGCAGATCGTGATCCCCTTGAATTCGCTCGCCTTTTGACCTTGGCAGCTCCTACGATTCGCGATGACTTTTTTGAGAGTCTGCGAACTCGTTTTGGGGAAAAACAGATTGCTGCGATGATTCTGCTGGCGGCATACGGAAACTTCCAAGATCGAATTGTATTAGGTCTTCGCTTACCGATTGAAGAAACCGGTCCACTTCCTCCGCTGGACATCACATTCGTAGAAGAGGCCTTTCAAATCGCCCCCTATTTTCCGCCGCAGTCTCAACCGACGGCACTCGTTGAGTCAGGTCAGTCCGTTGTCAAGGAAGACCACGATTGGTCACGAATTTCCTACGACGAATTGCAAACGCGTTTGGAAAAACAACGCGGACGTAAACCGCGACTACCCATACCTTCCTGGGAAGTCGTCAAAAAGAATATCCCACCGGCAATGGCGGCAAAGCCAACTCGAATTGTTTGGAATCTGGTTTGTTCGGGTTACGTGCCAGAATTGGCAGTTCCATGGAGTATCGCGACCCGTACGATGTGGTCCGAGACAAAGCCCGATCGCGTGTTTGAAGAAAGTCTGTTCTGGGTTCAAACTCGCGCCATCGAATGCAATTATTGCATGGGCCATTGCGAAATGTTGTTGGAGGTTGCTGGACTCGACAAAAACTCCATCGCAGACCGGACCCGCCGACTCGCCGGTGCGGACTGGTCGGCGTTTCCTCCAAGGGAACAACGCGCCTACGCTTATGCTCGAAAGCTGAGCAAAACACCTTGGGATCTGACTCCAGCCGAATACCGTGAACTTGAAATGGACTTCAGCCCGAAAGTCGGCATGGCCACGTTTTGGTGGTTATGTCGAGGACTCTACATGACCCGTGTTTCGGATGGACTTCAACTTCCGCTCGAAAACGAAAATGTCTTCCAGGACCACTCGGCAAAAAAGTCCGAATTCGGTTCTTCCACATCCGAGGTCAAAACCCGTTGATTTCTTTATCGAACATGGGGACCGAACGTTCAATGAAAAAAATTGGTTGAGTCGTTTTCATCTTCAAGTAAAACCATTGCGGGGAAGTATTCGCTGCTTGTTGTCGTGCATGTCCAGCGACTGCTGATCGGTTGCTTCAGGGATGGTGGTGATACTGGTTTCGATTGGCTGCATTGAATAGTCCGACTCGGTTAAACGGAGCGATGGCGGTACGAACCAGATCTGTGAATTCAGCCGTTGAAATCGATCGGTTTCCAATCTCGCTCGTCGCGCGTGCCAGCGCTGATTTCAGATCAGAATCGTCGGCGCTAAGAAATGCCGAACCGCGCACGGTTCGTCCGGCCCGGCGTTCGCTTTCGGACCATGTCGCCGAGGAAAAGTAAAACATTGACATCGCGATCATTCGCTCAAAGTCCTGAAAGCCCGCAAAGCTGCCACTGACGATGCCATCAAGGAATTCGACTTCATCATTCAGTATCTTGTCGTATCGCTTCAGTTCTTCGACAAGTTGCGGTCGATTCCAACTTCGTTCGAGGATTCCCAAAAGTCGCTCGATTCCAACCAGCGTGAAGGCGTTCCCGGTCGAATGGAGTGGATCGAGGAAGGCAGCCGTATTAGGCAGCATTAACCAGTTTTCACCTGACGAGCGTTCGAGCCTCCGCTGCATTCGTCCGGTTTGACGGAATGGAACGATCGCTTTGGCGTCTGCGAATTGTTCGCGCACGGAAGGTAGTCGTTGTAACATTGCCGACCATTCAGTCTCGGGACTTACACTCTTGTCGAACGGAAACCGATCGGGGTCGAGAGAGAATCCGGCGCTGGTGACGCCATTGTCGAACCGCAAGACCCACATCCAACCTCCGTCGAAGACGTGATGAAGCGCGGCGTCATCGCAGGGGTAAGGATGATCGGAAGCGATTCCTCCGCTGTTAGTATAGAGGTCATCCCAGTTCGCGACATTCCTAAAGTGAGAGAATAGCGCGCGGGAGCGAGTCTTTAATCCTCGCGGATGAGCCCCAATTCCAAGCTGTTTCGCGAGAAAGCAGCCTTCACCCGACGCATCAATGATGAAGCTGGCCTTGATTGTCAGTAGCTCTTCGGCACGATGCCCTTTCAAGGTCCAGCCGTTTCCGCAAGGCAACAGTTCGTCGATCGATGTCTCGTAGTAGTAGGGGATTCCAGCCGCAGTCGCTTCGTTGGCGAGAAATTGATCAAAATCAGAACGTAGCCAATGGGTGTCGGCATCTTCGACTGTCGAACTTGCCGCGACGAGCAATTCATTCGCGTGATCAGCTCGCGGTTGAAACACTTCCCCGATCTGATGATGAAAGTAGCTAAACCCTCGCTTCAATCCGCACACGATGTTGGGATACGCACGCTTCCAACTTGCGTAGTTCGACAACGGTGCCAAGCGAGGAAGTCCATGACGCTGCGAAAGATCTTCCAAAATCAAATTTGCCAACGGGGTCGAAGACTCACCAATAGCGAACCGAGGGTGCGATCCTCGGTCGATCAGCACGGGCTTCAGTCCAATTTGTTGGAGGAGCAATGCTGTCAGGCTTCCACTGAATCCGGCTCCGATAATGGCAATATCCGCATGATTCTCGATCATAGATTCCCGCTCTCGTATCCCGTTCTAGCTGCGAAGGGGCTGCGATCATTGAATTCATCGTCGCTTAACTTCCGCAATCACATTCAACGCGTGGCTCGATCTGCTGAGACAAGTTCATCCGATGCAAGCGTTCGATGCATAGGGG
>Ga0181528_10003118_pt1 | contig 10183 bp, 11 predicted proteins | sample PEATcosm2014_Bin_47_FD_119742 | JGI IMG/M metagenome (GOLD analysis project Ga0181528, IMG submission 119742) | Peatland microbial communities from MTU Mesocosm Facility, Houghton, MI, USA - PEATcosm2014_Bin10_10_metaG | ecosystem: Environmental > Terrestrial > Soil > Wetlands > Peat | place... | reverse complement strand
CGTGATCGCCCGGAAACGCCGGTTGCTCGTGCGCCGGAAGCGTGTTGATGTAGGGCGTCGTGAGTTGGATCGGGATGTCGGCGCCGCGCGTGCGGGCGCGCATCGTGAGGGCTTGGATCAGTTCGCGCGCGCGTTGCGGGCCCTCGGCGTTGATCACGCCGTCGAGCGCGGCGATCCATTCGTCGGTTTCAGCGTCGTCGGGCTCGGCCGAGGCGTTCCCGTTCTTGGCCAGCGCTGGATTCGAAACGTCGAGCATAGGAGCAGCCTCTTCGCGGGGGCGATGCGCAATTCCGGACAACGTTAGCAGGGACGGCAAGCGCGCGCGCCGTCCAAGCGGGTGATTTTACCATCCAATCCCGAATTGGATCGTTAATGACCGCAAATGGATGGGCGCCCGAAGCGCTGGTGGTCGATCGGGCCAGCGTCGTGCCGATTTACCGCCAGCTCTACGAGCGGCTGCGCGAACAGATTCTGACCGGCGCCATGCCGGAAGGCACCCGGTTGCCGCCCGAGCGGGTGCTGGCCGACCGGCTGGGGGTCAACCGGAGCACGATCGTCCACGGCTACCGGGAACTGGCCGCCGACGGGCTGATCGAGCAGCGGGTCGGGTCCGGCTCGCGGGTCGCGCCGCTCCGCGCCGGGCAGCCCGAGCGGACCGCCGCGGGGGTGCCGTGGTGGGTGACCTTGCCGCCCTGGCGGGTGGGGCAGTATCCGGCCGTCCTGGGCGAATTGGCGGCCGCCGAACACGGCGAGCGGATCGCGTTCGTCCAGGGGGTTCCGCCGGCCGAGCCGTCGCCGCTGGCCGACCTTGCCGCTTCGTTCGCGCGGGTCGGCGGCAACGTGAACTACGTGCTGACCTACGGCGACAGCGAGGGCTACTTGCCGCTGCGCGAAGCGGTGGCGGAACGGATGCGCCGGCGCGGCTGCGAGGTCGACGCGCGCAACGTGCTGATGCTCACCGGCTCGACCCAGGGCATCACGTTGGTGGCGCAGTCGCTCGCCGAGCCGGGCGACGAGATCGTCGTGGAGGCGCCGACGTATCCCGGCGCGCTGCAGATCTTCCAGATCCACGGTCTGCGCGCGATCCCGGTGCCGGTCGACGAGCACGGCGTGCGCGTCGATCATATCGAGGCGATCCTGCGCACGCGCCGGCCGCGCTTCATCTATACGATGCCTTCGCTGCACAATCCGACCGGGGTCACGCTGAGCGAAGAGCGGCGCGAGCGGCTGGTGATGCTCGCGCGGCGCTGGGGCGTACCGCTCGTCGAGGACGACCCCTACGGCGAACTCGCGCCGGCTCAACTCGCGCCGCTGATCGCTCGCGGCAGCGACGACGTGATCTATCTCTCGAGCTTCAGCAAGACGATCGCACCCTCGCTGCGGCTGGGCTGGATGGTCGCGCCGCGCACGATCTTCGACCGGCTGCTGCTGCGCAAGCAGTCCTACGACATGGCGACGAGCATGTACATCCAAGCGGGCGTCGACGATTTCGTGCGCACCTCGTACGACGTTCACGTGCGCGCGCTACGGGTGGAACTCGCCGAGCGCCGGGCACTCGCGAACGCGGCGATCGCGCGGCATTGGCCGGCGACCTCGCGCGTCGATCCGAACGCCGACGGCTATTACGTCTGGGCGAGCGCTCCGCGCGAAGTGCGCACGCGCGCGCTGCTGGCGAATGCGGAGCGGCGCGGGGTCTCGTTTCTCTTCGGCGAACCGTTCTTCGCGCAAGGCGGCGGCGACCACAATTTCCGGCTGGCGCTCACGCCGGTTCCGCGCGGCGCGATCGAAGACGGGATCGCGCGCATCGGGGCGCTGCTCGCCGGGTGAACGCGGCCGTCCTCCTCGTCTGGTACCGGGTCCACGGGCGCGCGCACCTGCCCTGGCGGCAGACGCGCGATCCGTATCGCGTGCTGGTCAGCGAGTTCATGTTGCAACAAACGCAAGTCGAGCGCGTGCTGCCGCTCTACGCGGCGTTCGTCGCGGCGTTCCCGGATTTCGCGGCGCTGGCGGCGGCGCAGGCGGCCGACGTCGTGCGGATGTGGCGTGGGCTGGGCTACAATTCGCGCGCGGTGCGGCTGCACGCCCTGGCGCGGGCCGTCGTGGAGCACCACGGCGGCGCGTTGCCGAGCGAGCGCGACGCACTGCTCGCGTTGCCGGGGATCGGACCGTATACCGCTTCGGCCGTGCGCGCGTTCGCGTTCGAGCTGGACGATGTCGCGCTCGACACCAACGTGCGCCGCATCGCGCACCGCACGGCGCTCGGCCTGGAGTATCCGCTCCAGGCCGCCGACGCGCGACTCGACGCGCTCGCGCGCGCGGCGCTGCCCGCGGGCGGCGCGCACGATTGGAACTCCGCGCTGATGGACGTCGGCTCGACGATCTGCACCGCCCGCGCCCCGAAATGCCCGATCTGCCCGCTGCGCGACGATTGTGCCGCCGCCCCGGTCGACATTGGAGCGCTCGCCGTTCTCGCGCGCGGCGCACGCAAGCGTTCCCCGCAAGAAGCGCTCCCCTTCGAGCGCACGACGCGCTACCTGCGCGGTCGCATCGTCGACCGCTTGCGCGACGTCCCGCCGGGCATCTCGCTGCTGCTCGACGACCTGATCGCTTCGCTCGCCCCGATCGTGCCGGCGGACCGGATCGGCGAGATCCCCGCGGTAACGGAGTCCCTCGAACGCGACGGGATCATCGAACGCCGCAACGGAGCGCTACGGCTCCGCTCGGGATGACAGGGGGGGCGCTGCGCAGTAATGATTCGTCTGATGAGAAGGGTTGCTCGCTGCGCGATCGGTTTTGTCGCCGCACTTGCGTGCAGCGTTGTGCTGCGGTATCCCGCGGTTGCCGCGCCGCGTACGCCGGCGGAGATCGCCGGCGACTGCGGTTTGTGCTTCGTATCGTCCGTTACCGGGACGATTCGGCTGAGCGGGATCTACGGCGACCGCAATCCCTTCGGGCCCGTCCGCCGGCTGAGCATCACGCTCGCGCGACCGCAAGACGCCGGCGTCTTCACCCGGCTCGCGAGCCGGCACGGCGTGATCCCCGACGGCGGGGTCTACGAAAGCGGCCATCCCTACTGGTACCGGGTGCAGAATGCCGTCGTTACCGGATACCGTACCGAAGGCTCGGGACCGGATAAAGGCGACGTGCACGTCACGCTGCACGTGACCGACTGGACACCGCTTCCGCAGTAGCGCCGCGCTTCAGCCCGCCCAGGAGGGGAGATCGCTGTAGCGTTCTTCTTTCCACGGGTCGGCGTCGTTGTGGTAGCCGCGGACTTCCCAGAAGCCGCGCTCGTCGTGATCGGTGAAGTCGAGGCGGTGCAGCCACTTCGCGCTCTTCCAGAAGTAACGCTTGGGCACGAACATCCGCACCGGACCGCCGTGGATCGGCTCGATCGGGCGGCCGTCGTATTCCCACGCCACGAGCACGTCGTCGTCGAGCATCGCGGCGAGCGGCAGGTTCGTCGTGTAGTCGTTGTCCGCGAACTGGATCACGTGTGTTACCGCCGGGTCCGGTTCGGCCAGCTCGACCAGCGTGCGAAAGAGCGTGCCGCGCCAATAGGTTGCCTTTTTCGACCAGCGCGTGACGCAGTGGATGTCGCCGCGGTATTCCGTCGCCGGCAGCGCACGCAGTTCGTCGTACGAGATCGAGAACGGGTTGCCGAGGAGGCCCGTGAACGACAGCCGGTAGGTCCGCGGGTCGATCGCCGGCACGTCGCCGACGTGCAGCACGGGGAAGCCGTCGGTCACGTGCTGGCCCGGCGGCACGGTCGGGTCCTTTTGCTTCGAGAACGGCATGCCGCTTGGGACGCTGCGGCCGCGCAGAAAGTTGCCGGGCGAAGGCGAACGGGGGGCGGGTGACGATTCCGTTTCCCAAGCGTAAGGTGACTCGGGCCGTGGCCACGGCCGAACTGGCGATTCTCGAGCGGACCTACCCGCACGCCGAGACCGCGCTCGAGTACGGCAGCCCCTTCGAGCTCTTGATCGCCGTGATTCTCTCGGCCCAATGCACCGACGCGCGCGTCAACCTCACGACGCCGTTCTTGTTCGCGAAGTACCCCGACGCTGCGGCGCTGGCGAAGGCCAAGCAGAGCGACGTCGAGGCGGTGATCAAATCGTGCGGCTTCTTCCGCACGAAGGCCAAGAACATCATCGCCGCGGCGCAAGCGCTCGTCGCCGAGCACGGCGGCGAGGTGCCGCGCGAGCGCGCGGCGCTCGAAGCGCTGGCCGGCGTCGGACGCAAGACGGCCAACGTCGTGATGTCGGTCGCGTTCGCCGAAGCCGCGTTCGCCGTCGACACGCACGTGTTCCGCGTCTCGCATCGCTTGGGGCTCACGCTCGGCACGACGCCGCGCGCGGTCGAAGCAGACGTCACGAAGCTCGTACCGCGCGCGAAGTGGCGGCACGCGCACCACTGGCTGATCCTGCACGGCCGCGCGATTTGCAAAGCGCCGACGCCGCTGTGCGCGCAGTGCCCGGTGACGATCTGCCCGTCGCGGCCGATCGTCGCGCGAGCCTACGCGGCGAAGCTCAGAAGCGCATCGGGCCGGGCGCATCCAAGTGCGCCGGCCGCGGCAGCTCCGCGTCGGCGGCGATCGCCTTCAACAGCGAAGAGCCGGTGAGCGCGTCGCCGTATCCCGCTTCCGTGGAGAGCTTCGAGAGGTTGATCAGCGCCGGCACGTCGGCGGCGGTGTCGAATTGGTACTCGCCGTCGAGCCCGAGTCCCGTCACGATCACGAGTTGGCGCGCGCGGTCGAGATCGAGGCTGACGCGTTTGTCCTTGAACCGCAGCCGCAGCCGCAACGGGTTCTCGATGCGTACGAACGTCACGCCGTTCTTGCCGAGGATCGAATTCAGGCGCTTCGCGCCCACCGCCAGCACGTCGGCCAGGGCCGCGAAGCGCGATTCGTCGTCGCCCGCGGCGGCGCGGCCCGTATCGGCCGTGGCCGAATCGATCGCCGCGCCGAGATCGCGCCGCGCGCGAATCTTCGTCGCCATCGCGACGATGGGGTTCTGAGGGGGCTCGCCGTGGTTGCTCATCGTTCTGAAGCGCTGCTGTTCGGCAGCGCGACCGCCCGTTCCGCGGCGCCGCCCGACCGCGTCTGGGAACGCCTCGCCGACGGCTTGCGCTGGTCGCAGTGGAGCGCGACCGCGGAGTGGATGGTGGTCGAGAGCGAGCTCGTGGCCGGTGCGATCGTCACGGTGAAGCGCCGGCGCGGCCGCCAGACGGCCTTTCGCGTCGAGGAAGCCGAGGCACCCCGGCGGCTGGCGCTGCGGCTCACGTTCGGTCCGGTGGCGTGGCTGCGCCTCGCGTGGACGCTCGAAGCCGACGGCGCCGGGACCACGATCGTGCAAACGGTCGAGAGCGGCGGGCGGCTGAGCCGTTGGCTGACCGATCCGCAAGCCCGGCGCGGCGCGGCGGCCTGGGCCGGCGATCCGGCCCGCTTGGCGGAAATCGCGGCCGGCGAACGGTAACCGTGGGGGGTGAACGCCTCCCCCGAGTCGCTGCCGAAGGTTCAGCTCAGCCGCATGCAATCGCTGCGGTTGGCGGCCGTCGGCATCACCCTCGCGTTCATGGTGTTGCGCGTCGTCCCGGACACGATTCGCATCGGCATTCCGCTGGGCGTCTTCGGCTACACGACCAACGACGACGGCATCGTGACGAAGGTGCCGGAGCAGCGAACCAAGGGCAGCGATGCGATCCTGCTCGGCGACAAGGTCCGCATCGATCGCATCAAGCCGTTCGATCGCAAGCCCGGGCTCGCGCGCGAGGCGTACACGCGCGAGAACTTCGATCGCAGCCTGCCGATCGAGCGCCGCGGCAAGGAGCGCGCGCTCGCCTTGAAGGCGGAAAGGGAATCCGTCGCGGTGCGCGCGCTCGCCATGTTGCGTATCGTTCTGTACGTCGCGATCGCCGGCTTCGGCGCGCTGCTGTACATCATCAAACCGCGCTTGGCGACGTTCGCGTTCTTCGTCTACTGCGTGGGGCAGCCCGAGCCGACGACGTACTCGGACGTCATCTTCGACGTGCCCTGGCGCGAGATCCCGACCTGGATCGGGGATACGATCACGGGACAAGCGCCGGTCGGGCTGCTCGCGTTCGCATCATGTCTGCTCTTCACGGGGCGGCGCGAACGACTCATCATCGGCACGGTGCTCGGCGGCGTCGCGTTCGCGCTCGGCACGCTCTACGCCGCCGACGCCTGGCGCGTGAACTATGCCGCGCTCGCATCCGAGGCCTGGCGGCTGGCGTACGTGCGCAGCGTAACGGTCGTGCAAGCGCTGACGGTGCTCGGCTTCGTCGTCGCGTTCTTCCGCGCGCGCGGAGCCAACCGGCAGCGCACCGGCTGGATCGTTGCGGCATTCGTGGCCTCGGTCGGCGGCGCGTTCGTCTCCGATCACGTGCTCGCTTCGCACCAGCACGTGTGGGAGAACGGCGTGCTGCTCTCGCTGTCGGTGCTGCCGGTGCTCGCGGTTTGGATCGCCGTGGCCCGGCACCACTACTTCGACGTGGACTTCGTCGTCAGCCGGGCCTTGGTCTACACGTCGATCACGGCCGCCGTCGTGTTCACGGTCGGCGGTTCGGAAGAGCTGCTGACGTATATCTTCTACAACAATACCGACCTCGCGTATGGCTTGATCATCGCGATCTCGCTGTTCGTCGGGGCCGGCTTCGGCCGGGTTCGCAATTTCCTCGAGCATTTCGTCGACCGGTTCATCTTCCGCGAGCGCCACCAGCAGCTGCTCGACCTCGAGCGCGTCGCAGCGAATATCCTCGACGCCGAGGACGAGCAAGCCGTGTGGGACGCGCTGCTGCTCGAAGTGCCGGGCATTCTCGATCTCGCCTTCAGCGGCATCATGCTGCGCACGGCCGAAGGCGGCTACCGGCTGGCCCACCAGTGGCAGTGGCCGAGCGATTGCGTCGACGCGCTCGGCCCCGAGCATCAGCTCACGCGCGATATTTACCGCACGCGCGGCATGCTGCCCGACGACGCAGTGCGGTCGACGATGATCAAACAGCTCTTTCCGACCGAACGCCTCACCTACGCCGCGCCGCTCTACTTCGACCGCAGCGTCACGGCGCTGGTGTTCTACGGGCACAGCGTCACCGGTCTCGATCTCGATCCCGAAGAGCGGACCGTGTTGATCCACGTGATGGCCAACGCGTCGATCGCCCTCAACGCGGTCGAGCTCGCGCGCTATCGTCGCGCGGCCGGCGAGGGAACCTTCCTCCCGGCCTAGGTGGGCCTAGTGCCCGACGCCCTGGTAGCGCTGCAGCCCGGCACGCCAGAACGCGTAAGCGACGGCCACGAACGCGATCCCGATCAGCGGCGTGAGCGCGCCGATCGCCGGCGGCAGACCGAGCCCGTTCGACGTTTTGTGCAGAAAGTACGCGGCCGGGAAGAAGTTCATGAAGCCGAACGGGATCACGAACGCGAGCAGCAGCCGCACGCCGCGCGAGTAGATCGTGAGCGGATAGCGCGTGAATTCTTGCTCCAGTTGCAGCGCGATCCAGCGCAGCGCGTCGACCTGCACGAACCAGAACGCGGCGGTCGAGATCAGCAGGTTGATGCTCAGGTCGATCAGCGCCCCGCCGGCGACGACGAGCGCGACCAGCACGACGAACGCCGGCGTCACCGCGACGTGGCTGGCGATCGTCGCCACCGTCAGGAACGCGAGCGCCAGCAGCAGCTCGTCGGGAAAGACCTGACCCGGCGTCGTGATGACCTGGTAGAGCGCGTCGAGCGGGCGCACGAGGAAACGGTCGAACTCGCCGTCGTGAATCCACTCGGGGATCTGGTCGACGGTCGAAAAGAACGTCGCGTTGAGCGCGTGCGCGACCATCCACAATCCGTACAGGAAGGCCATGTCGCGGAAGTCCCACCCGTTCATCGACGGGAAGTTGTTGAGCATGATCCAGAGCGCGGCGATCGCCGAGCCGTGGTAGACGAACGTGAAGCCGAACCACAGCAGAAAGTTCGCCCGGTACTCCAAGGTCGTGAGCAGATTGATCCGCCAGTAGGTGCGGTAGACGTCGAGCATCATCAGCCGCCTTGCACGACCACGCGCCGCGCACCGGCGCGCCACATCAACGCCGCAACGCCGCCGAGGGCGACGATCCACAGCGCCTGCAGTCCCATGGCGCCGGCATACCCCTCGGGCGGGATGCGGCCGACGTAGATCAGGAGCGGCGTGGAGTACATCGCCGCAAACGGCAGCGCGAAGATCGCACCCTGCAGCGCGGCGGGAAAGAACACCAGCGGCACGATCTGTCCGCCGAGCAGGTCGGTCACCCACGTCGCGATCAGCTGCACGGCGCTGATCTCGAGCGTCCAGAACGCGATGCAATTCAGGATGAAGTTCAGGCAGAACCCGACGAAATAGCCGAGCAGGAAGCTGAGGCCGAACGCGGCCAGCACGGACGCCGACGGCACGTCGACGTGGACGATGAACGCGGCGATCGCGAGCGACGGGACGATCAACGCGGCGTGGAAGAGCACCTCGCCCGTACCGTCGCTGAAGAGATAGAGCGGGACGCTGATCGGCTTCATGAAGTCGACGACGATGCTGCCGTCGTGCAGCTTGTCGTGCAGGAGCCGCGTCTGGTCGATGTCGAGCACGAGGCCCATCAACAAGGCGACGGTCGAGTACGTGATGATCGTATGCAGCGCGACGCCCTGCGGCGCGGCGTTGTGCGCGTAGAGCGCGACCCAGACGACGCGCAACAGGTAAACGCGCACGGCGAGCGAGGCGATGCTGGTGAAGACTTCAAAGCGGTAGGTCGCTTCGCGCGCGATCGCCTTGAGCGCGAACTGGACGTAGGCTTCGAGCATCAGGTCGCGCGCGCGGGAGGCTGCCGGTAGCCTTCGAGGTAGATGCGGCGCACGATGTCCTCGATCTCGGGCTCGTTGATCGCGACGTCGGTGATCTCGTAGCGCTCGGTGACGCGGCGGATCAGCGCTTCGGCGGTGAGCTCGCGCCGGTCGAAGCGCAGCCGCACGGTGAGCGGATCGTCCGATTCAGCCTCGACGCCGTCGACGGCGAAGTCGGGTTGCGGCTCGGCCAGGTGGACGATCAAGGTCCGGTGGGTTCCGTACTCGTCGCGCAGGCGCTCGACGGAACCGTCGTAGATGATCGTGCCGTGGTCGATCAGCACGATCCGGCTGCACAGCCGCTCGACGTCGGCCAGATCGTGGGTCGTGAGGATCACGGTCGTGCCGCGGCGGTTCATCTCGGCGATGAACGTGCGGATCGCTTCCTTCGCAACGACGTCGAGGCCGATCGTCGGCTCGTCGAGGTAGACGATGCGCGGATCGTGCAACAGCGCCGCGGCGAAGTCACCCCTCATCCGTTCCCCCAGCGAGAGCTGGCGAACCGGCGTCGCCATGAACTCATCGAGCGCGAGGATCTCGGTGAAATGGTCGAGGTTGCGGCGGAAGCGGTCGCGTGGAATCGCGTAGATCGAACGCAGCAGCTCGAACGATTCGCGCAGCGGCAGGTCCCAATAGAGCTGGGTCCGCTGGCCGAAGACGACGCCGATGTTCTTGGCGTTCCGGCGGCGCTGCTCGTGGGGGACGATGCCGGCCACCTCGATCGTGCCCGAGGTCGGGACCAGGATGCCGGTCAGCATCTTGATCGTGGTCGACTTGCCGGCGCCGTTGGGACCGATATAGCCGACCAGCTCCCCTTCGCCGACCGCCATCGTCACGTCGTCGACCGCGACCCGCTCGTCGTACGTGCGCGAAAAGAGGGCGCCGACAGCGCCCGCGAGCCCTTCGCCGCGGCGCACCGACCGGAACGTTTTGCGGAGCGCCCGCGTTTCTATGATCGGCATCGAGCCCCGCTTCCATAGGACGGCAGCGCTTCCCGGGGGGAAAAGGTCCGGTCCGGGCAGCGGAGAACGGACGGCGGGGAACTTTCGTTCTATGGACGAGGGTGTCTTTGGCAGATTTTACCGGGAAGGGGGTGACGTTTCATGGCAGCTAAGAAGAAAGCGATGAAGAAAAAGACCGCGAAGAAGGCACCGAAGAAGAAGTAACTCGATCCTCTATTCGAACTTATTCGTCGATTCGAAGCACGCAGCGTCCGCTGCGTGCTTCATTATTATTTTCAGGTCACGCGCTGCGGGCGGCCGACCATCGAACGCGCGATGACGATGCGCTGGATCTGCTGCGTGCCCTCGT
>Ga0181528_10003117_pt1 | contig 10185 bp, 11 predicted proteins | sample PEATcosm2014_Bin_47_FD_119742 | JGI IMG/M metagenome (GOLD analysis project Ga0181528, IMG submission 119742) | Peatland microbial communities from MTU Mesocosm Facility, Houghton, MI, USA - PEATcosm2014_Bin10_10_metaG | ecosystem: Environmental > Terrestrial > Soil > Wetlands > Peat | place... | reverse complement strand
TTCGATTCGGGAGTTTCAGCGAGCAAGGCCGCGGCTTGCGCGACGGCGAGTTCTTCTTGAGTTTGCTCGCGCTGCTTTCGGAGGGAGCGAACTTCGTCGAGCGATTTACGGGCTTGCTGCGGGACGTCGTAGATGTGGGCAGAGAAAAGTCCGGCGGTGTCGGTGAGTGTGGTGAAGTCGCGACGGGCCGTGGCGACGGCGCGCTGTCCGGCGACGAATTCGATACGCCATCCCTGACGAACTCTTTCGACTTTGCGGAGGAGGATGCAGCCGATCTGTCCAGTCTGATTGACGTGCGTGCCTCCGCAAGCGCTTAGGTCGAATTCATGAATGTCGATGATGCGAAGTTGGTCTCGGTCAGTCGCTGGAAGTTTGCGGAGGCCAAGCTTCCCTGCTTCTTCGCGGTTCACGAAGCGGATATCGACCGGACGATTCTCGAGGATGATTTCGTTTGCGAGGCGCTCTGCTGTTTCGATTTGATCTTTGGTCAGGGTTGGAGTGTCGAGATCGATGGAGCAGTAGTCGTCGGCCATGTGGAAGGAAACGGTGTGCAAGTTGTGAAGGCGGACGAAGGCGGCGGAGAGGACATGCTGTCCGGAGTGCTGCTGCATGTGATCGCGACGGCGGGCGGCGTCAATCTGGCCGCGGACACGCGTTCCGGGCGGGAGATCTTTGACCGGAGCTTCGAGGTAGTGGACGACTCTGCCATCTTCAGCGTCGACGACTTCGGTGACGCGGAGAGTTTCGGCGCCGGCTTCGATCGTGCCGGTGTCGAAAATCTGCCCGCCGCTGGTGGGGTAGAAGGCGGAGCGGTTGAGGATGAGGGCGGGGCGGGCATCAGTACGGATCTCTGCGACTTCGGCTTCGAAGTCGTAGAGGAAGGAATCGTGGTAGTAGAGGCGGTCGGTCATAGGATTTTCCAGTTTTATCACGGGTTCGGGCGGTATTGCTCGTGGGGAAGGAAAGCGGATTCCTCCGGGCTTCGCTCGTCGGAATGACAAGCGCACACTTTGAGACTTCGCGCTGGCTTGAACGGCGAGGCGGCCGTCGCCACATAGACCGTGCCAATAGAGACCGCCGCTACATAAGCTAGTACGGGCCGATGATGCCGGCGATTTGGCGGGTGGCCGGCTTCGCCGATTGGGTCGGCTTTGCGGCCACTGGGTTTGAATCCAGCACATCCAGGTATTTCAAGCCTGTGCCGGTGTTGAAGAGGACGACCGTGTCTTCGGCCTTGAAGAATCCGGTGGCGCGGAGTTTTTCGTAGGCGACCAGGCTCGCTGCGCCTTCGGGGGCGGCGAAGATGCCTTCTACTTTCGACCAGTGGCGGGTGGCATCGAGAATTTCGGCATCAGTGGCGCTGATGGCCGTGCCCTTACTCTTCTTTAATATGTCGAGAATGAGGTAGTCGCCGTACGGCTTCGGGACGCGGAGGCCGGAAGCGAGTGTGGCGGCATTGGTCCACATCTCGGACGAAGATTTCCCTTCATCCCAAGCTTTAACAATCGGAGCGCAGCCTGCTGATTGTACGGAGATCATCCTTGGGCGCTCGGAGCCGATCCAGCCCAAGGCTTCCATCTCCTCGAAGGCCTTCCACATGCCAAGGAGTCCGACGCCCCCGCCGGTGGGATAGATGATGCCTTGCGGCATGCGCCAGCCGAGTTGCTCAGCGACTTCGTATCCCATGGTCTTCTTGCCTTCGACGCGGTAAGGCTCTTTGGTGGTGCTGACGTCGAACCATCCGTCCTTTTCCCACGAATCTGAATTCTTAAGTTCGGTGACTTTGCGGGCGCAGTCGCTGATGAGACCGTCGACGAGGGTGACCTGAGCACCGTAATAGTCGCATTCGATCCGGTTCGCCATCGGGACGTCTTTGGGCATGAAGATATGAGCTTCGAGGCCGGCAGCGGCGGAGTAGGCGGCGAGGGCTCCGGCAGCGTTTCCGGCGGACGGGATCGCGAGCTTCTTCAGGCCGAAATGGCGAGCCATGGTGACGGCGGCGGAAAGTCCCCGGGCTTTGAAGGATCCGGTGGGATTGAGACCTTCGTCCTTGATATAGACGTTTGGGTACTCACGGCTGGAGAGCATCGGGGTGAAACCTTCGCCGAGGGTGACGGGATTCGCGTCGGGGAGGACGGCATCGTAGCGCCACATCGTGGGGTTGCGTCCGGCGAGACGGGCGGAGGAGAAAGTGCGCTTGATCGTGTCCAGATCGTAGCGCGCATAAAGGATGCCGGCGTCTTTGGGACAAACCGTCTGAGGACGGTCGGCCGGATAGTGCTCACCGCAGCGAGTGCATTCGAGATGAGTCAGCATGCCGATGCGAGTTTACCATTCGGGCGGGAAGCCGGGCGGGGCGCAGGATTTCCACAGTTGGAAACATCGTGGTGGTGTGTCATAGTTCATGTCAGGGCAGTAAGCTCCCCCGCCTGCGCATCGGAAGATCGCACAACGTGACCGCGCGAATGAAGAAGGAGCAGTTATGAAAGTGTCCCGCCTCGCAGTATCTCTGGCCGTAATTTCCGTTTTTTGTGGCAGCGTGATGGCTGCGACGTCGAATCCGTGGGAGCTGAAAGCTACGCTTTCGGCGCCAGGGAATCCTTTGGAGTTTGGATACGCCGTGGGGATCAGCGGAACAACGATCGTGGCGACGGCGAATAATGAGATCGCTGTTTACGTTGAGCCGAAAGCCGGGTGGGGCAATATGTCAGCGCCGACGGCGAAGCTGAGTGCCGCGGATGGCGCGGTATTTTCATCGGTGGCGATTAACGGGAGTACGATCGTGGCCGGATCGGTGCAAGACGGCGGCACGGGAGCGGCTTACGTATTTGTAGAGCCGTCGGGCGGGTGGAAGAACATGACGTAAACGCCAAAGCTGACGGCCTCAGATGCGATGCCCGGAGATTTCATCGGAACGTCGGTAGCGATCGCCAGCGGAACGATTGTGGTGGGTGCGGATCAGAATAATTCGGTGGGCGCGAGTTTTCCGCCGGAGCCGAATGGGGCGGGAGCGGCTTATGTTTTCGTAAAGCCGTCGGGTGGATGGAAGAGCATGACGGAGACGGCAAAGCTCACACCTTCGGACGGCGTTTCGGGAGATGACTTCGCTTATAGCGTCGCCATCATCGGCAACACAATCGCTGCCAGCTCCCCAAATGCAGTGATCGGTTCAACCAATTTGGAGGGGGCGATTTATATTTTCGAGAAGAATGGATCCCAGTGGAAGAGTTCGACGCAGACCGCAAAGTTGACGGCGTCGGACGGACATGCGGTGACGCTGCTTGGGATGGGCTTGAGCCTGAATGGAAACACGCTGGCGGCGGCGGCGTTCGACAAAGTTTACTTGTTCTTCAAGCCTTCGTCGGGCTGGACGACGGGCACACAGAATGTAGAGCTATCGAGCACCTCATATACCTTTTACGGGCTCAATTCTGTTGCGATTTATCAGGGCAACGTGCTGGCCGGATCTCCCTATGAGAACCTGCCATTCGCCGATTTGTACGTCGAACCGTCGGCAGGATGGCACAACATGACTCCGACGTACCGATTGAAGGCACCCGCAAAAAACGGCAATGGGTCGGACGGATGGTCCGTGGCCATGAGTGGAACGACGTTGGTGGTCGGCTCACCGCTATTCGGCGGGAACGGCGGGAATGTGGTTTATGTTTACGGGAAGAAGTAGAGATTCGTTGTCGGTCGCTGGTCGTTAGTCTTTAGTCGTTCGCGGGTTTACTTTCATCGCCGCCGGTTCCGCTCGGACGCGGGACTGGCGGTTTTTCATCATTGGCTGCCATCGCGGATTTGAAGCCGCGAATGCTCTCGGCTAGTCCCTTCCCAAGTTCTGGCAGTTTCTTCGGACCGAAGACCAATAGGGCGATCCCGGCGATGATGAGCAGATGCATGGGCTGAAAAAGTCCTTCAAACATAAATTCTCCTGACGTGCAGTCATCGACAACCCATGAAAAAGAGGCGCTGCCCAAGTGCTGCATCCGGCGGGCAGCGCCTTTTGGAGAGAGATTGGCAAGAACCAGCCTCAGAAGCCTCGAACAGCCGCGTCGGCCGCGGCTGCGAGAGCGTTCAGTGTGTCGAAGAATTCCGACGACTGACCGATAAATAATCCGTCGTCGGTTAAAGCTTTGACCGCGCCCGCTGCAATGCCGGTGGGATCGGTTGGCCGAATCACCGCCGCGTGCGGAAGACTTGCGTTAATAAACTGGCACGGCACCGGGAAAATCAGGTTCGTCTGGAGCAAAGGGTTATGGGTCGCATTGAAGTCGGGGAAGGTGAGACCGTTCGTCGGATCGGTGAAGGGAGCAACCGGGGTTTGCACACCATTTCCGGAGAAGTCGACCCACTCGAGGAAGTGCGCGATCTCGTCTCCACCGATGCTGAGGACGATGCGGAGTACCTCGACATCGTGCGCCTTTTGCGCCATGGCTGAATAGAGACTGCTACCACCCTGCTCGATGAATCCGAAGTGAAACGCTGCGGTATTGGCGATGGCCTGAATATGCTTTGGTGGAGCAAAGTCGGAGTCGTCGCGGGGAATAGCCGTGACGCCGATCAGATCGATGGCCTGGGGAAAAGTCGCTCCGAAGTCAGGGTTGGTCTTGCTGCGATAGCGCGTGTACCAGCTGGTGTCGACGGTGAGATTCATCAGATTGGTCAGGCGAGGAATCTTTTTCGATCCCGTGGCCGTGCTGCCCGGCAAAGTACGAAACTTGTTGAAGTTAACCGGCGGAGCGCCTTTCATCTTGAGATATGCATTGAGAAAGTTGGCATGGCTGATCTCGTCGAGCGTATTGCTGGAAATGTATTGGGAACCGTCGCCGTCGAGAACCTGAAGGGCAAGCTGATACGGATTCTGGGCTCCAGCAGATACGCCGCCGAGTTCAGCATACTGGGTCCACAGGTCGCTCTCGATGATTTCTGCAGCGGCCAGAAAGCGCAGGATCGCGGTGTCTCCTGCACTGAGCGGCGTGTTGGACTTCGACTGAGCGCGGCTCTTGCCGGCCAGGAGCGCGCTGGCGGTGATGGTGGCTCCGGCCATGCCAATGCCTTTGAGGAAGGAACGCCTATGCGTTCCGCCGGCGGCTGATTGCTCGACCTCATGTAGCGATTCCGGTTCGGCAGGTTCTGGGTTGAGGGCTGGAAAGGGCAGTTTGGCATTGCTCATAGATTCGTACACTCCAATTTTTTGCGATAACGTTGCATATCGATGGCGGAGAATCGAAGTCAACGTGGAGGCAGAATATGGCGATGCGCCGGAGACGGTGTCATGCGGGAGTTTGTGAGTTGTAAAAAGATTGACCTGAGGAAAAAAGTTCGCGAACAGCCCTAGAATCTGCTGCGAAGAAATTCGAAGAGCGCATAGCCCACCAAGGCGGCGAGCATAGCGATGGCAAAGTTGGGCGCAGTGAAGACATCGGCCAGGGCCCAGGCGAAGCCTCGGCGTCGGCCCATGCCGGAGCGCTCGAACTCTCCCATCAACAAGTTCGCGTAAAAAAGGAAGATGATAAAACCGATTTCGATGAGCGCCCGGCATAGTGTTTTCGTCACGGTCACGTTTCCTCTTCGGCTACGTTGATGATCGGTGCAAAATACAAATCCATCCTAACCTGAGATTTCGATGCCGTGACGATTTTGCGGGCTCTGCGATACTATCCTTGTCTGCATCTTCGGAGGAAAAATGGGAAAGTTTGTGTTCGGGCTGATTGTTGGACTGGTGCTGGTTCCGCTGGTTGTATATGTTTACTTCTCCACGGGGATGGCTCCTGTAGCGACGGACGCGCCTCCGATGCCGTTTGAAAAGACGTTCGCGGGAATGGCTCTGCATGCGCGTTTGAAGAAGGAAATGCCGAAGTCGGTACCGATCCAGCCGACTGAAGCGGCTTATGTGGCCGGAGCGCAAGTTTACAAAGAAAATTGCGCGGTGTGTCATGGGCTGCCGCTGACTGCGCAAACGGCGATTGCCAAAGGAATGTTCCCGAAGCCTCCTAAACTGATGGAAGGAACCGGAGTGACCGACGATCCGCCAGAGGAGACGTATTGGAAGGTATCGGGCGGGATCCGGATGACCGGAATGCCGGGATACTCGACTTCCCTGTCGACGACGCAGATGTGGCAAGTGAGCTTGCTGCTGGCGAACGCCGACAAGCTACCTCAGGCGGCGAAAGATAGTTTGATGTCGGCTGCGCCGACGACGCCTCCGGCAACACCGATGCCGATGACGACTACCCCGGTTACACCGCCAACACCAAAATAACTCGCCCAGGACAACGGTATTTTCGGCGTATTTACAGTTGGGTTTATTTGACAGTACTTGAGCCCGCCAACAAAAAGTGGCGGAATTTCTCCGGATCGCATCCGCCGACTTCGTTTACGACTCTCACGATGGGATCGTTTCTTTTCTTCGCATTCTCGTGGTGGGCGATCGCGCTCCGCATCGTCGCCATCGTGCACTTTATCCGGCGGCGGCCGGATTTCTTCTGGCTGTTCGTGATTTTGTTTCACTGGGTGGGAGCACTGGTTTACATCTGTGTGGAGGTCATACCCGACGCCGGGCTGCTGCGAAGTTCGTTCCAGATGTTTCCTCGACGGCGGCGGATTCACGAGTTGGAACGCGAAATCCTGGATAATCCTTCGGCGGGAAATTACGAAGAACTGGGATTGCTGTATCTAGACGATGGGGATTTTGCGCGGGCGAGGGCGAGCTACGACAAGGCGATTTCGTTGCGGACGGATTCGATCGATCCGTTCTACCGGCGCGGAGTAGCGGAAGTCGAATTGGGGGATTTCGCGGCGGCGGTACCGGACCTGGAACGGGCGATCGGCGCGGACGCGGACTACGACTTCCATCGCGGCAAGGGATTGCTGGCGTGGGCCTACGCGCAGACGGGGCAGAAGGAAAAAGCCGACGCCATGTTCCGCGAGGCGGTAAGGATTTCGACAATTTCGGAGACGTATTATCACTACGCGCTGTATCTAGAGTCGCAGGGGCGAACGGTAGAGGCCCGGGAGTGGGCACAGAAGATTCTGGATAAGCGGGCGACGATGCCGGGATACCAGAAGCGGCGGGAACGTCCGTGGTTTCGGAAGGCTCGGGCGGTGCTTGGGAGATTGCGGCGGTAAGTCGGGGCCTCCTGATAAAATTCAATGAGTGACGATTTCTAAACCCTCCATACGGCTGCTGGCGACCGATATCGACGGCACGCTCCTCAATCCACAATTTCAAATCTCAGACGGCGACTTGAATGCGTTGCGTCGGGCTCATGCAACCGGGATGGAAATCGTCCTGGTCACCGGTCGCCGACACGCCTTCGCCCTGCCTATTGCCCAGCAACTTGGATTTGATTTGTGGCTCATCAGCTCAAATGGGGCGGTCACGCGATCGCTGGGAGGGGAGACTTTTCATCGCGATATGATGCCAGCCGAGACCTGCCGGAAGCTATGCGGGGCGATGCAAGGGTTTCGTGGAAATACCGTTCTGACATTTGACCAGGAAACGAAGGGAGCGATCGTTCTGGAGCGACTGGACGAGTTGGGGGCGAGTATCCGGCGATGGCTCGAGAAGAATATGGAATTCATCCAGTTTGTCGTGCCCCTGGAAGGTGCGCTGGTGACGGATCCGGTGCAGGCGATGTTTTGCGGGACCATGGACAGGATGCGTTTGGCGCTGCGGGCGCTTGAGGCTGCGGGAATGGACGGGCTGGTGACCGTGCTGCGGACGGAGTATCCGGAGCGGGATTTGTCGATGATCGACGTGCTGAATGCGGGTTGTTCGAAGGGGCACGCGCTGGAGCGGTGGGCAAAGCATCGAGGTTACCAGCGTGATGAGGTCATGGCCGTTGGTGACAATCATAATGATGTAGAGATGCTTGAGTTCGCGGGGCATCCGGTTATCATGGGGAATGCCTGCGAGGAACTTCGCGGACGTGGGTGGAGACTGACCCGCGGGAATGACGCCTGTGGCGTCGCGAGTGCAGTGGAGATGGCATTGGGGGAAGTGCCTGTGAGTACTGGTCGCTAGTGGGTGGTCGTTCGTCGGTAAGCAGTGGGGATGAGATTTATAAGATCCAGTTCGAGGCTCGGTTTCGTCGCCATAATTGCGATGATCGCGCTTCCCTGTTTTGCCGGCGAAGTAGCGATATTGAAGAACGGGTTCGCAATCCGGCACGAGCGGCGAGAAGTAGTGGGAGAAGTTACGCGGCTCTACGTCAATGCCGACGGATCGAGCTTCGTGGATGTGCCCACTGCGCAGGTGGATCATTTTGAAGCGGCGCCGGAATTGCCCGCCCCGGCGGCCGCGTCAAATCCTGGCAGTTCCCCGATTCCGATGTCCAGTTCCTCGACTTCCAATTCATTTGCCCGGAATGCGCACACTGGCGGCAGCGTCGCCGCTGTTCGGCCCGGATTGTCAGCGGGGCCGAAGCCCGATCTGACCGCCGTGGTGAAGGATGCGAGCGGACGATACCAGTTGGATCCGGACCTGGTAGACAGCGTGATCAAGGCCGAGAGCGGATTTAACACGCGTGCGGTTTCGCCGAAGGGCGCGCGGGGATTGATGCAGTTGATGCCGGGGACGGCGTCGCAGTTGGGAGTGCCGAACGCATTCGATCCGCAGGCGAATGTCGAGGGCGGCACAAAATACTTAAGAGAATTGCTGGAGCGCTATAACTTCGATCTGGTGAAGGCGCTGGCGGCGTATAACGCTGGGCCGCAGCGGGTGGAACATTTCGGAGGCGTGCCTCCCTATTACGAGACGCGGGCATACGTTGCGCGGATTGTCAGAGACTTCAATAAGAAGAAGGTCGCACAGCAGAAAGCGGCAGCCGCAGCGAAGAAAAGCAGCACAGTGAAAGATGCGAAGGCGCATCCAGTTGCGGTCAAGCACGATTCCAAGGGAGTGGTGCAGGCGAAGGCGAGTCCGTCGGCGGAGTAGTGCTGGCGGTGCGTCGAATGCCCCTGTCTAAAGCTTGCATCAGATCGAGATCAGATCAGAACCAAATCAAGAACAGCGCGCAAGACTGTCCGTCCCTGCTAGGGAGGACGGTTTGACCCCGTCGGGACAGTCGTTTACCTTTGGGGGTGCCGTTTCCCGCTTCGCGTTGCCGGGGTCGCGGCGCGGAGTTCTTCCCCTTCATGGATAAGAAGCGCATTCTGGCCAGCGTAGTTGTGTTTCTCATCCTGGCCGTTCTCGTTTACCTGCAATATCGGCACTGGCGAACGTTCGACTGGGGAACGTTCTGGAGCCAGACGCACCGGATCAAGAAAATCCATGTCCTGCATGGCGTTGCGTTGATATACCTCGGGTATTTGTTGAGAGCGCTGCGGTGGAAGATTTTCCTCAACCCAGTGCGACCGAAGACTCGAACCATGGATTTAGTTTCACCCACGCTAGTGGGATTTACCGGGTTGGCGCTGCTGGGGCGGGCGGGAGAGTTTATTCGACCCTACCTGATTGCGCGGCGGACGGATCTGCCGGTGTCGTCGCAGATTGCGGTGTGGGGAGTGGAGCGGACATTCGATATTGGAGCGTTCACCGTCTTAATGATGCTGGCGATTTTCTTGCCTAGCGCGCTGCCTTCGATTCCGCACCCGGAGTACTACCTGCGATTCCGGGAAATCGGCTTCGTCCTGACGGCCCTGGTGTCCGGAATAACCATCGCAGCGGTGGTCATTCGGCGGAATGGAGATCGAGTGGCGACTTGGGTAGAGCAAAGATTCGGACATCTGTCGTCGAACCTGGGACATCGGCTGGCGGAGAAGGTCCGTGAGTTTGGCATGGGCCTGAACACGATCGACGGTCCGTGGTCGATGCTGTGGTTGACGCTGGTCTCTGTGGGGATGTGGTACGTGATCGCGCTCGCTTACCAGGAAGTGACGCATTCGTATGGCGTGGATGCGCTGGCGATTCCGGTCTCACAGCTGTTGATCCTGATGTTCTCAAGCATGCTCGGATCGATGCTGCAATTACCTGCCGTAGGCGGCGGGTCGCAGATGGCGACGATTGCGACGCTGTCGAGCGTCTTCGATGTGCCTCCGGAGCTGGCGGCGAGCTGTGGGATTTTGCTGTGGCTGGTGACGTTTGCGGCGGTGGTTCCGGCCGGATTGCTGCTGGCGCATCACGAGAGGCTGTCGTTGCGGAAACTGTCGGTGGAGAGCCATCAGAAGAAGGAGTGAGGG
>Ga0181528_10003113_pt1 | contig 10187 bp, 7 predicted proteins | sample PEATcosm2014_Bin_47_FD_119742 | JGI IMG/M metagenome (GOLD analysis project Ga0181528, IMG submission 119742) | Peatland microbial communities from MTU Mesocosm Facility, Houghton, MI, USA - PEATcosm2014_Bin10_10_metaG | ecosystem: Environmental > Terrestrial > Soil > Wetlands > Peat | place... | reverse complement strand
ATTTCGACGGCGGTGCTCATGCGTGAGCTTGGACCTGGGAAAAGATGTTCATCAAATTGGCGTAGGCTTCTTCGGGGCCGTACTTGGTTTCGCTGAGTTCGCGGCCGGTGGCGCCCATTCGCCGGGCGGAAGCGGGATCGTCGAATAAAGTTTTTATCTTGTGGGCGAGTTGGGAGATGTTTCCTGCCTCGAAGAGCAAGCCGGAGTGGCCGTCCTCGACGATGTAGGGTAAGCCGCCCATGCGGGCGGCGATCACCGGCTTCGCGGCCATGTAGGCTTCCAGCACCGTGACGGGAAAATTTTCATACCACTCGGACGGGACGACGAGGCAGAGGGAGTCGCGCAGGATTTGCCATTTTTCTTCGCCGCTTTTGAAGCCTAGAAATTCGATGTTGGTCAGGCCTTTATTCCGAACGTAATCCTGTAATTCTTTTTCCATAGGTCCGGTGCCGAGAATCTTCAGGGGAAGTTGGGGAAGCTGTTCGAACGCGTGAATCAGCGTCCAGCAACCTTTCTCCGGCGATAGGCGGCCGAGGTAGAGAGCGTAGCTTCCGGCGTGGCCTTTGCCGGCGGTGAGCGGCGGCGCGTAGACAAAATTGGGGCGAACGAAGAGCTTGGATTCGGGGACGCCCGCTTCCTGCATTTTAATTTTGAAAAATTCCGTGAGGCAGATGAAGCCGGCGATCTTATCGACCATTCCGGCGAGGCGGTTTGCGCCCAGCGTGAGAGCGTAGAGGCCGCTGAAAATGTAGCTGTCTTTATAGCAGCGTTTGCGGATTGCGTTCAGATAGTTACCGCCCTTGCAGTCTTCGCAGATCTTACCTTGCGTATAGAAAAATCCGTTGGGACAGAAGGGGCGAAAGTTGTGGAGCACCTGAATGGCGGGCACTCCGAGCGCATGCAGCTTGTGGTAGACCGAGGGGGAAATGAGCGGGTAGGGATTGTGAACGAAGGCTACGTCCGGGCGGAAACCCCGGACTGCATCGGCGATTTCGCCGCTGGTCTTCCAGGAATAAATGCTTTGCGGGAAGAAAGCGGCTTTATCGGTCAGGGTGAAATCGTTGATCTCGTCATTGTGGCGGGAGTAGACGAGAACCTCGTCGCCGTGACGCTCGAGCAGAGCGCGCTCGGCGCGCACCACGGAGTCCTCGCCACCGAATTGCTGGTATGCGGTGTGGACTAGGAGGACTCGCATTATCCGGGAAAAGGCAACGTCAAAAGCAAGAGCAAAACCTTCAACACAGGGGACACTGGGTTACACAGGAAAACCTCACAGAGGAACGGCTACATTCTTCCTTGTTCTAGGCTTCGCTCGGACGGGCCTTCGTAGTTGGCGATGCCCAGGAACTCGCGCATGAGGTGATAGACGAATCTGGGGTTATTGACGCAGTAGCGGCGCCACAGGCGGGAGGGATCCTGGTAGATGCGGTGCAGCCATTGCACACCGGCGAATTTCATCCAGTAGGGCGCGTCTTTGATGCGGCCGGTGTGGATGTCGAAGGCCGCGCCCACGGCCAGCATGAGCTTGGTATCGAGCTTGGCGATGTACTGGTCCATGAATCTCTCCTGCTTGGGCGTGCTGATGCCGACCCAGAAGAAATCCGGCTTAAGATCGTTGACGGTGGCGATGAGTTCGGCTTCTTCCTCGGCGTTGAGCGGGCGGAAGGGCGGAGTGTAGGTTCCGACGACTTTGGCTCCGGGATAGGCGGTCGTCAACTCATTTTTAAGCTCCTCGGCCACGCCGGTGTTGCCGCCATAAAAATAGTGCGTATAGCCCTTTTCGGCGGAGATGCTGAAGATTTTCAACATCATGTCAGGACCGGTGACCTGGCGCATCTGAAAGAAGCCGCGCAGCCAGCCGACCCAGACGGTGGGACGGCCGTCCGGGATGGTGAGCGCGGAGCCGTTGATGATGCGCTTCAGGTTGGAGTCGTTTTGCGCCTCCATGATTCCTTGCACGCCGGTGACGCAGACGTAGCCTTTGCTGCCGGAGGCAAGGAGGGTTTCGATCCGGGCGAGGGCGCGGTCCATGCTGGTGGCATGGACGCGCACTCCCAGGATGTTAACGGATTCGTCGTTGGAAAGAGTGGTTGAAGCCGGGGCCCTGGACAATTGGTTAGTCTCCCGCAACTTCGGCTAATTCGCCGGTTTCGGTCTTTTTCGTGGCGGTGGATTGCGCGGCGCTTTTCTTTTTGAGCTCGCCGGAGATCCAGTTATAGGTGATGGCCAGGCCTTTTTCGAGGGGCATGCTGGGCTCCCAGCCGAGGACTTTGCGGAGCAGCGTGTTGTCGCTGTTGCGGCCGCGGACGCCTTGCGGCTTGGTGAGGTCGTGGGCCTTGGTCAGTTTTTTGTTGGCGATCTTGCAGATCATATCGACCAAGTGGTTAATGCTGACCATCTCGTCGGTGCCGAGGTTGAGAGGCTCGCGGAAATCGGAGGCCATGAGGCGGATGAGGCCTTCGACGCAATCATCCACGTACATGTAGGAGCGGGTCTGATCTCCATCGCCCCAGATTTCGATGGTGCCGCCATCTTTGGCCTGGGCGACTTTGCGGGAGATGGCCGCGGGCGATTTTTCCTTGCCGCCATCGTAGGTGCCGAGAGGGCCGTAAACATTGTGGAAGCGGACGATGCGGGTCTCGAATTTGTAGTCGTGGTAATAGTAGCGGCAGAGTTCTTCGGCGAAGAGCTTTTCCCAGCCGTAACCGGGTTCAGGATCGGCGGGGTAGGCGTCTTCTTCTTTCAGGGGAGCGATGTCGGCGCTCTTCTGCTTGTAGCCGGCGTAAACGCAGGCGGAGGAGGAGAAGAGATATTTCTTGACGCCGTTCTGCTTGGCGGCATCGAGCATGTGGGCGTTGATGAGGATGTTGTTCTTGGAGATTTCGGCCAGCGATGCTGTGATGTAGCCGATGCCGCCCATATCGGCGGCGAGGTTGAAGACCTGATCGATATCCCTGGTGGCTTCGAGGCAGTTCTCCCAGAGGCGGAGATCGAGCTGGCGAAAATCGTCGGCGGCGGAGGGTTCGTACTCGGGCTGTTTGATATCGACTCCGCGGACCCAGTGGCCATCGGCTTTGAGGCGTTTGACGAGATGGTGGCCGATGAAGCCGCCGGCTCCGGTTACGAGAATCCGGGTTTTACTTGCCATGGTGTTTAGCTCCCTTTGCGAATTGAATTGATTGTTGCGGATGCGATAAAGCTGCTGCTGAAATGCCGCGATAAAAAACCGGTGCGGGGGAAAGCGGAACGTACTTGGTCTCCGGCTACAACCGGCTGCGATTGAAGCTCGGAGCGAAACGATTGGTGGCGATCTGCGGCGCCTTGGTCGATGAGGGCTCGTAGGCTCGTTGCGGCTTGAGGCGAACCCGGGTGAACTCAGCGTAGCCGAGAATGGCGAAATACAGCAGAGGACAATGCCAGCTCAACTCGTCATTAAAGAAAGAGTGAAGGGTGAGCATGCCGAGGAGCGCCAGGCATTCGAGCGCAAGCTGGCGCTGGTCGAGAGTGAAGCGCGGGCTGCGGATGGCGCGAATCAGGTAATACCAGGCGGCGATCAAAGCCGCAGCGAAGGGGATGATTCCCCAGAAGCTGGTGCCGATCACGACTTCGATCCAGTCGCTGTGCATCATGGCGGCGGCGCCGACGCCAAGTTTACCGAGGACGGCGAAGCGGCCAGCGGCGTAGGCGCCGAGGCCGGTCCAGGGATGGTGCGAGAGTTGTTCCAGGCCGTAGGCCCACCATGCGGTGCGTCCGCTGAGCGAGCCGACCGCTTCGGTGGATTGATCGCGAGAGGCGAAGCTCATGGCGAGGTCTCCGACTTTTTTCCACAAGCTGGGGCTCCAGAGCAGCGCCATTGTGACAATGGGGGCGGTCAGTGCAGTCCCCCAAATCGCCAAGCGCCGCAACTGCTTGACGAAGAGGATGACGAGAACAATGGCAAAGAGAAAAGCGCCCTCGGCGTTTCTGGTTTGCGAGAGAACCATGGAAACCATACCGAAGACGAACAGGAAAATGTACCAGGCTTTGCTGACGGCTTTGCCGCTTAGCGGCCACAGGCGGCAGACGGCGATGAGGGCGAGGACCGCACCGGAAGTTCCGACGCTGTTCGAAGCTTCGACCGGGATTACGCCGGTGAGGCGACCGCCGTCCCAGGCGTCGACGGGGAAGATGGGAACGTTGCTCCATACGCCGACGAGCGAGAGACCGTAAAAGGTGAGCGTCCAGTCGATGAGATTTTGATAAGTATCGAAACCCGTGGCTCCGGCGATGATGCACGCGATCAGCGAAACGTCGGCGAGAAATTCGAAGGACTTGTAGGCGGTCCATCCGGCGTTGACCGACCATGCGGAGGAGATGATGCAGACCACGCAGTAGATTGCCATCATGCCGGGGATGCCGGTGAAGAGCGGACCCAGCCAATTCGGGCGGCGAAGCAGCAGACGGAAAATGATGGTGAGGGCAACGGCGGTCTCCGGCAGGATGCGGGTCATGGCCCAGGCATCGAGCGGGTTGGCCTTGGCCGCGCCCACGTCGCGGATACGAAAGACCAACATGCTGAAAAAGATTCCGAACCAGAGAAGATGCCACCAGGTCCAGTTCTTTTTCAACATGCGGTATTTTTCCAGCGCCTGCGGAAGGGCTTGCTTCATCAAGGCGATCATGGGGATCGCGAAGAGAATCGCGGCGGCCGCGCCCAGTACGCCGTAAGGCTCGGCGCCCGCCAGCATGGAGACGCCCACCGAAATCGCGAAGCCGAAGAAGATAAACAGCGCCAGCAGCCACAAGGGATGCAGGCGGCGGTTGCCCTGCTCCGGGGCGCGGTAATCCGCGGGCGGCACGGATGCGCGTTCTGCGGGCCGATTTAAGACAGTGAAGTTCATCGTCCCTCTTGCAGGGCTTGGAGCACGCCGTAGTAGGCGGGCTTTTTCTTAAAGTCGTCGTCGAACAGGACCGGCTTGGCGTCCGGCATGTTTTTCCAGTCGGTGGTGCGCAGCCAGGTGTAGCGGTCGGCGATGCCCCAGGTCATGAACCCGATGCAATTGGAATCCTGCATACAAGTATGCACGATGTTGTAGAAGATTTCCTTCTGTTTCGCAAAAGCTTCGGGCGAGTTGGTGGGGCCCTGGTAAACATCCATTTCGGTGATGTGAACTTTGACGCCGGCTTGGCGGGCCAGGGCGAGGAAGTCTTTGAACTCGTCGAGGTAAGTGGGGCGGAGTTGCGGCATCTCCCAATGCATTTCAGTGCCGACGGCGTCGATGGGGGCGCCGGCGGCTTTGAGGCGCTTGACCAAAGCGATGAAATTATCGGCGCGCTCTTTATCGATGCCACCCTGACCGAAGGTGTCATTCAGCAGGAGCAGCGCGTTGGGATTGGCTTCGCGCGCGTACTGAAAAGCCTTGACCATGTATTGCTCCGGGCCCAGAACGCGCGCCCAGCAACTGCCTTTCATCTGCTGGGTGGGTTCGTTGGCGACTTCCCAGGCATAGTAAGAGTCTCCGCCGTGGCGAACCACGGTCTGGATGTGCTCTTTCAAAATCTGATCGAGATCGTTGGCTTTCCATCCGCCACAGGTGAGCGAATTGAAGCCGAGCCAGGGCGCGGCGGTCGCGTTTTTATATACGAGGCAATGGCCCATGAGCTTCATCTGATTTTGTTTGGCGAAGCGCATGGCCTCGTCCATGGGATCGAAGTTGAAGCGCCCGCGCTCGGGCTCGGTGATGCCATTAAACACAATGGAGACGGCGGAGTTGAATTCTTTCGCCAACAGCGGCTTGTAGTCGGGATCGCGATTCCACATGCGGCCCTGGATGGTGGTGCCAACCCAGAAACCGGATTTCTCGGCTGCTTGGCGCAGGGTTTGATTGCTGTTGGCGGCGTCTTTCGCCTGAGTGAAGGCGAGAGGGGCCAGCGTCAGCAGCAGCGCAAGAGTTCTTAGGATTGTAGAGGACTGCATAAAGATCTTCACCACAGAGGCACAGAGACACGGAGACATCTTTTGAAAACTAAGCTCGAACTCCGGAGGCGAGTTCTTCCTGCTGCGGTTCTGCGTTGTGCGCGGTTGGGGGAAGGCCAGCGGGATAACCGGCGCGCACGAGCGCCTCTCCGGCATATTTGGCGACCATGGCAATTTGCGTGTCGCTGAGTTTTTCCGTCCAACCGCCGACGGAGCCGCTGCGCACGAAGCGGGCGTCTTCTTTATCGACACGATGCTTGCGCAGCAGAGTTCCCTTACCCAAAGTTGCGCCGGAATTTTTGGCCTTCTCTTCCTTCTCGCGCATGGCGCGCAGGGAATTGTTTTCGACGGCTTTGCGGATGCGATCGCGGTCGGCGGCGATGCCGAGGAATTGCAGCATCTCGGCCAGGCCGTTCTCGGTGTCTTTGCGCAGGTCTTCGTAGCGTACGACCATCAGATTGCCGTTGGCCGCCAGCGGGCAATCCAGCCAGGAATTCACGTGCGATTGCCAGGAACCGAAGCGCGTGACCTTGCCTTGCAGAAAGGCTTCGACGTAACCGTCCATGCCGCGGCCATCGTCGAAGTATTGCGAGAATCCCATCTCCTTGTCGCGGGCCCAGTTGGAGAGCATGACGTCGCGCAGGTCGCGCATCAGGTAGATGGCGCGCTTGTATTCCGAGCGGTAGGATTCGTGCGTCTTGATGAGGCGGCCGCCATTGGGCAGCACGGGCTTCATCTCGCGGTGGGTGCCCATCTCCGGCAGGATCTGATTGACGTTGAGAAATCCGGCGTCGCCGGTGGTGAGGATTTCCATCAGCACAAAGCGCAGCCAGGTGTTGCCGGAGCGCTCGAAGGAGGCGAAGAGCACGTCTTTATCGTTGAGGCCGCGGTGCTCCCACCAGGCTTTGGGAGCGCGGAGCGCGGTGCGGGAGGCTTTATAGCGAAGTTCTTTCAGACTCGTCATGATGGATTGATCCCTCGTGAATTATTACGGAACGGATGCGAAAGAAATAAACTACTGAACTTCTCTAGGCCGCGGCCGATATTGCAGCGTTCGGCGTGGAACTGGATTTGGCCTTGCGGCGCAGAATGTAGAGCGAGATTAAGAATGCCGCGAAATTGGCGACGATGATGCTGTAAACCACGCCCCACAGCCCGAACATCTTGGTGGCGGGCACGCCAATGAGAAGCGATAACGCGCTGGCCACGCAGCGGGCATAGAAAATTGAGTCGGGCGATTCGACGGCGCGCAATAAAATCGCGGGGCCGAAAGCCGCGGCCCACATGGTGGTTCCAATGGCCACGTAGGGAATGTAATGAGCGAGATCCATGTAGCGGCCACCGTAGAGCAGGTGAAACACGGGGCGCTTCAAGGGAATCAGCACCGCCCAGTAGGCTACCGCGCCGCCTACAAACAGCAGGGTGATGTTGCGCACCAGCGGACCGGCGGCGGATAAGCCCTTTTCCCGGCAGATGCGGGCCGAGTAGGGCAGAAACAAAATCGAGAGCGCGGTGTAGCTTTGCTCCATGGGGAGCGAAAGATTCATCAGCGCGCGCAACTGGCCCGCTTCCGCCATGCCGCGGAATGCGCCGACCAGCGGGTAATACATGTAATAAGGAATCCAGGTCACGACGGAAACGGCCAGCGCCCAGCGGCCATACTCCCAATGTTTGCGCCAGGCTTGCGAGGCGGTGGGCGGCTGCACGGCATCGGGCGGCAGGGCTTTATTGACTTGGGTTAGCAGGTAGAGTCCCGCGCCCAGAGCTCCGATGGCCATCATCAAATAAGCGGAGAAAGGAGAGATCAGCGCTTCGTGCTTAGCGACGTAAAGGCCGACCGCCACCAAAACACAGTAGACGAACGCTCCGATGACGGCGCGCGCGGGCGCTAGATTCATGTAGTAGGCGCGGCGCAGCAGCCAGAAAAAAAGAATGCAGGGCGAGGCGATGGCGATGCCGGCGAGCGCTCCGGGAAGGCCATCGGCTTTGCCGAGGAAATAAAAGGCCGCCGCCGCGCCACCGAGCAGAACGATTCCAAACACCGTGACCACGGCTTGAATGCCGAGCAGGGCTTTCAGATATCCGCGCAGGCATTGGTGATAGGCCGATCCGCTGAACACCCCCTGCGGCTCGGAGAGGAGCGATTGATATACGTAAGAAAGCAGCAGGAATACGGAAAAGGCCAGCGAAAATGCGCCATACTGCGCGGGCACCAGCCAGCGCGCGAGCAGGATGCTGATGGCGAAATTCGAGCCTGAGATCAGGCCTTGATCGAGGATGGCGAGGCCACCCTTGGCGATCCAGCGGCCTGCTTTGCCGGATTTCGAGGCAGCGTTTTCTGCGGCTGGTTCGACGCCAGTCGCGGATTCGGCGGCGATTTCGGGTTCGAGCAGTTCGGATGCGTTCGAGGAAGTCATTATGATTTGGGGAGGGTTCGAATCAAGTACTAACTCACCGCCGCGACCAGCGACTCTTCCGTCGCGGGATGATTGAGGGCGTCATTCAGTTGTTCGGCCAGTAGGCGGACTTGCGGCTCTTTCAGCAGGCTCAAGTGATCGCCGCTGATTTCGCGAAGATCGACGCCGCCAGCGGCCACGCGCCACCAAATGGCGTAAGGGTCGTCAAGGCTGCCCACGGATTTTTCCTTCACGCGGAAGAGGGTGACCTGGCCGCGATAAGGCTCGACGTTATACTCCGCGGCGGCTTTGGCGCAGGCTTCGCGGACGTTGCGTAGAGCGCGCGGCAGCATTTGCAGCTCGAGGCGCTTGCCCAGAGTCATCAGGACGAAGCTTCCCTTCTTGACGATGAAGGCGACCTGATCTTTGAGCGGCAGCTTGCGCAGGTTTTGCAAGGCTGAAGTGCGCGATTCCATTTTGCCGGGATAAGTGTCGAAGAGTGCTAGCAGGCTGACTTCTTCATTTTGCGCGTGCAGCTGTTGCGCCATTTCGTAGGCGACGAGGCCGCCGAAGGAATATCCGCCGATGCGGTAGGGGCCTTCGGGCTGAATGCGCTTGATCTCGCGAAGGTAACGCTCGGCCATCTCGGGGACGCGGGTGAGGCAGGGGCGTTTGCCATCGAGGCCCTGCGGCTGCAAAGCGTAGAAGGGTTGATCGGCGCCCAGATGCCGCGCCAGATCGCGGAAGCCCAGCACATTGCCTCCGACGCCGTGAACGCAGAAGAACGGGATCTTCGAGCCTTCGCCTTGAATCGGGACGAGCGAGGACCAGGAAGCCGACCAGCCTTCCTGGCGCAGCAGTCCGGCGAATTGTTCTACCGTGGGCGCTTGCAGTAGGGCGGCTAACGGCAGGCGCTGGCCCAGAGTTTGCTCGACGCGATGCATCAGGCGCGCGGCCAGCAGAGAGTGGCCGCCGAGGTCGAAAAAGTTGTCGCGAATGCCGACGCGGTCTTTGCCCAGGACCGTGCACCACAGCTTGACGAGATTTTTTTCCAGGTCGTCGGTGGGCGCGATGTACTCGTGAGCCTCGGCAAAGTCGGCGGCGGTGGGCGCGGGCATGGCGCGCTTATCGACCTTGCCGTTGGGAGTCTTCGGCATGGCCTCGAGCAATACGAATGCCGAGGGCACCATGTAGGGCGGAAGCTTTTGTTTCAGATAAGCTCGCAGTTCGCTGCCCGTGGGCGTTTGCTCGCGGGAAGGGACTACGTAGGCCACGAGATGTTTATCGACCGGGCCTTTTTCCGTGGGATTTTCCTTGACGACAACGGCGATCTCGCGGACTCCGGGATGAGATCCGAGGATGGCTTCGATTTCCTTCAGTTCGACGCGGTATCCGCGGATTTTGACTTGATCGTCGGTGCGTCCGGCGAATTCGATTTCGCCGCTGGCGAGATAGCGGGCGCGGTCGCCGGTTTTATAAATGCGGCTGTCGGGATTCTCGCTGAAAGGGTTGCGGATGAATTTTTCCGCGGTCGCTTCGGGGCGGTTTAAGTATCCGCGCGCCAGACCGGGGCCTTCGACGTAAAGATCGCCGGCAATGCCCACCGGCAGCGGTTGCAAGTTCTCGTCGAGGATGTGAATTTTTGTGTTGGCGATGGGACGGCCGATTGGAAGGGCCGCGGGCATGCTTTCCCAATCTTTTTCAGTCGGCTCGAAGGCGGTGACGATCACGCTGGTCTCCGTGGGGCCGTAGGTGTTCACCCAGCGGACGCGCGACCCAGCCAGCTTGTGCCACGCGGCCAGCGCGGAGAGCGATGCTTTTTCGCCGCCCACGAT
>Ga0181528_10003112_pt1 | contig 10188 bp, 9 predicted proteins | sample PEATcosm2014_Bin_47_FD_119742 | JGI IMG/M metagenome (GOLD analysis project Ga0181528, IMG submission 119742) | Peatland microbial communities from MTU Mesocosm Facility, Houghton, MI, USA - PEATcosm2014_Bin10_10_metaG | ecosystem: Environmental > Terrestrial > Soil > Wetlands > Peat | place... | reverse complement strand
GTGTGGCTTTGCCGATGGATCGGTCGCCGAACCATGACGGTTTCGCCAAAGGTGCCATTCCATCCCGGACGGTGTTCTAGCGCGTACGGGGCTCGACCAGAGAGCCCGAGGAACGGGCAAAGGTGTCGCGACCGAACGTCAATGGGACAACGGGTCGGGATGGTTCCACCCAGTGGTATCCAATGCCCTGCTGACATGGAGCAACCTTCCGCTATTGTCGTCCTTTGGAGGGGAATGTTTTCACGGCCATGAGGAGCTCCGCGACACCGTGACCGACGCCAATCCGACCAACCAGCCCCGCCCCGCTTCGCGATCCGTGTCCGCCGGCTGATGTCCGGCTCGATCCGGCTGCCAGCCGAACCGGCCGACGGCCTGCCGATTCCACAACGCTATTGGGGCATTCTGACCATCGCGTTGGGCCTGACGATGGCGGTCCTGGATGGAGCGATCGCCAATGTCGCGCTGCCCACCATCGCCGGGGATCTGAACACCAGCCCGGCGAACTCGATCTGGGTGGTCAACGCGTATCAGCTCGCGGTGACGATTTCGTTGCTGCCGTTGTCCTCGCTGGGGGACATTTTCGGCTATCGGCGCGTGTATCAGTGGGGGTTGGTCGCCTTCACCGTGGCCTCGCTTGGATGCGCGCTGTCCTGGTCGTTGCCAACATTGGCGATCGCGCGGGTTTTCCAGGGCTTCGGCGCCGCGGGTATCATGAGCGTCAATGGCGCCCTCGTCCGAGCCATCTATCCGCGCGTCTGGCTTGGACGAGGACTGGGCATCAACGCGACGATCGGCTCGATCGCGTCCGCCGCCGGTCCGACCGCCGCCGCCGCCATCCTTTCGGTCGCCAACTGGCCCTGGCTGTTCGCGATCAACGTGCCGATCGGCATCGTCGCCGTGGTGATTGCCTGGCGTGCGCTGCCGGCGACGCCCAGTTCCGGTGTCAAATTCGACGTCCTCGCCGCGCTCATGAGCGCGGTGTCCCTGGGAGTGCTGATTATCGCCGTCGATGGCATCGGCCACGGCGAGCGGACGGAATTCGTGCTTTTCGAGGTCGCCGCCGCGCTGGCGGTCGGGACGGTGCTGGTGATGCGCGAACTCAGCCGGAGTTCGCCGCTGGTGCCGGTGGACCTGATGCGTATCCCGCTGTTCGCGCTGTCGATCTGCACTTCGATCTGCGCGTTCACGGCGCAGTCGATGGCGTTGGTGTCGCTGCCATTCCTGTTTGAGAACACCCTGGGACTGGGACAGGTGAAGACCGGACTGTTGATGACGCCGTGGCCGCTGATGGTGGCGGTGATCGCGCCGTTCACTGGGCGGCTGGCAGACCGTTATCCGGTAGGAATTCTCAGCGGGGCGGGACTGACGGTGCTGGCGGTAGGATTGGCGCTGGTGAGCTGGCTGCCGGCCGAACCGTATACGTGGGACATCGCGTGGCGGATGCTGGTTTGCGGGTTGGGGTTCGGGTTTTTCAACACGCCGAACAACCGGGCGATCATCGTTTCGGCGCCCAGCCGGCGTTCGGGCGGCGCGTCGGGGATGCAGGCGTCGGCTCGGCTGATCGGGCAGACGATCGGGGCGTCGCTGGTGGCGCTGGTGTTCGGGCTGGCGCCGGTGAACGGGACAACGGTCACGACGATCTGCGCGGCGGCGATCGCGTTGGCGGCGGCGGGGATTAGTTTGTTACGGATGATGGAGAGGTAGTACGGAACCGGTGACCACCCGAATCCTCGCCAGCGGTGCGGCGGGTCAAATCGAAACGTTTGGAGAGGCATCATGCCCCCGCGCGCGAATATCCTGATATTTGAGCCAACTTTTGGCGGCCATCAGATGGATATGATCCGCTACTTGCTCGATAGCATATGTTTGCTGGTACCGAACGCCCGCGTCACGTTATTGACGACACGCCAGGTCGCGGACCACGACAGCAGCCGCGAGGTGCTCGCCGACTTCGACGATCTGGTCACCGCCCATATCGTGCCCTTGGTGAATGAACGACATCGTCTGTTCGGATCGATCAGCGGCTTTTATGAGCAGCAATGGCGTCATGCCGAAATGCTCGCCCGCGGCATCGCTGACATCGGTCCGGAGAATCTGGATTTCATCCTCATTCCATATCTTGAAACCGTGGGATTGTTGCATTTGGTGCTGCGGCCCGGATTGTTTGCCGGCAAACCGTGGGCGACGATCGCGATTTCGTTGCGATTCCACCACAGAAAGATGGGCATCACCGGCGGCAGTCAAGGAACCGACCTGCTGCAAGGGATTTTTCTTCGCCGCTTGTTGCGTGATCCCACGCTTGTTTGCTTTGGCGCCATCAATCCATATTTGGTTCCGGCGATGAAGCATCCGAAGGTCGCGCATTGCGTCGATTGCTGTGAACCTCCCGTGCCGCGGAACCCCGCGGAGGCTCGCGCGGCTTATGGAATTCGCGCGGAAACCTGCGTGATCCTTGTGTTCGGCCAAATCGACCGCCGCAAGTGCGTCGATGTCCTGTTGGAGGGCGCGGCGCACATGGACGTCAGCGTTGATCTGACGGTGTTTCTCGCGGGCAGACAGAACCTCGGCCATATCGGAACCGTTCTGAACAGCGCGGCCGCGAGCAAGCTTCGCACGCAAGGGCGGTTGATCGAAGCAAACCGTTTCATCCGGCGAGGCGAAGATATCGACCCGATGAACGCGGCCGATATCACGTGGGTGTTTTATGAACGTAAGTTCGTTTTCTCCAGTAATGTCCTCATCAGGTCGGCAAAGTTCGGACGTCCCGTGATTGCTCGGCGCCAGGGCGTTATCGGGCGGCTGGTCGAGGATCATCAGTGTGGCATGACTCTCGGGTCCGATGCGCCTGAGATCGTCGCCGACGCGTTGACCCGCCTGGCCCGCGATCCGGCGCTTCGCGCGGCTCTCGGCGCGAATGGCGCCAGGGGCTTCGCCGATAACACTCCGGAAAATTTCGCGCGTCCGGTGGTCGATGGGATCAATCGCGCTTTGGCGCGCGCCTGAAACACCCGTCAGACCAGTCCCTGCCCATTGGTCAGATAGTGCTGATAGGTGACTTCCAGACCATCTCGTAACGAATGAGCCGGCGTAAATCCCCAGGCTTTCATGCGGCTGACATCCAGCAGTTTCCGCCGCATGCCGACCGGCTTCGTCAGGTCGTGTACGAACTGGCCGGAGTAACCCACGATTTCCGCGGCCGCCTGGTAGTAGGCATTGATACTGTCGTCCACGCCTGATCCGATGTTCATCACCTCCGGCACCGTGTCGAAGTCTTTCACGGCAGCCCAGATCGCGTCGCCGAGGTCGCCGGCGTACAGGTATTCACGCCGTGCCGTGCCATCGCCCCAGATTTCAACTTCCCGTGCGCCATTTTGTTTGGCGAGATGCAGCCTCGCGATCACCATGGGCAACATGTGACCGCGCGCGGTATCGAAATGGTCGTGTCGGCCGTAAAGGTTGCAGGGGATGAGACTCTTGTAGGCGAGGCCGGGACGCTCTCGATTGACGTAGCGGCACAGTTGCAAGATCGCGATCTTCGCGACCGCGTAGCCTTCATTTGTCGGCTCCAGCGGACCTGTCAGAATGTGTTCCTCCCGCAACGGGTTCTCCATGTCGCGTGGATACATGCAGGAGCTGCCCAGGTTCAGCAGACGAGGGATCCCGGCCCGCATCGCCGCCGCGACGACATTGCGGCCGATGTCCAGGTTATCGAGCATGAACGAGACGTGATCGCGGGCATTTTCCAGGATGCCTCCGACCAGGCCGGCGGTGTGGATGATAAGATCCGGCTGATGAGCGTCCATGTAGCGCTGGACCGCCAACGAATCGAGGAGATCCAACTCTCGACGTGATGGACAAAGCACATCATGTTCCGCCGCGCCCAGGGAGTCCCGAATATTGCGGCCGACCATGCCGGTACCGCCGGTCAGAAGAATAAGCATTGCCGCTCCCACAATGTCCGATTGTCATCGATTTAGCGGATCGATGGATCAGGTGCCGTGAGAAGGCAGCAAAACACACCACATTAATGCCGTCCAGATTGTTACGACTTCCGCTGGCCCAATCGCGGCGCTCGGGCCGCATGGCCGGTAAGGCTCGTTCGCGTGGTCGACACCCTGAGCCGGCGGGATGTCACCTGGCGTGACCAGGGACCTCGATTCACGATCGGATCGCGAATTGTCGGATACCAACGGTGTCTCCCATCCTGTTTCCGTCCTCTATAAGGTCTCACCGGTTAAGTGAGCTGGCCAAGAAGGAAACCCACATGACCCAACCCGCATGGCGCGCCGACCCTCTCGTGTGGGGCCATGGCCCTCACTTGTTCGAGGCCTTTCTGGAACCGACCTGCCCTTACTCCGTCAAAGCATTCAACAAGTTCGACGATCTGCTCGCCCACGCGGGAGAGGACCGGATCACCATCCGCATCCATCTCCAGTCGCAGCCCTGGCACATGTATTCGGGCGTCATCACGCGCTGCATCCTCGCCGCCTCAACGTTGCCCGGCGGCAAAGCGGCGGCGAAATCCGTCATGGCCGCGGTGGCCGCGCACCGCGAGGAATTCGAGTTCGAGCGGCATTGCCGCGGTGCCAATCTCGACGCCACACCCAACGACATCATCGCCCGGATCGAATCCTACAGCGGTGTCAAACTCGCCGAGGCGTTCGCGATTCCCGATCTGGACCGGGAGATCAAGTGGCACTGCAAATACGCGCGCCAGAACGGGATCCATGTGTCGCCGACATTCATGATCGATGGCCTGGTGCAGGCCGACATCAGCAGTGGAGACTCGGTCGCCGATTGGACGGCGCGCTTGCTGAAGGACTGACCGCCAGTTCGGGCCGCGGGTCCTGCCAGACGGCAACGCGCCCAGGCCCCGACGATGAGGCGTCAGGCTAAGACGCGGGAACTGGGTCCGTGACGCCGTGACGCGATGCGCGCCCATCGACTCGACTGATGGCCGGGCTTTGTCCAACCGCGCGGAACGAACGGGGCAGAGTCAGCTTATCGTTGTGTAGCCCTCGGAAGGCCCGCGCCAATCCCATGTCCGCCGCCCACGACCACTACGACATCATCGTCATTGGCAGCGGTCCAGGAGGCGCGACCCTGGCACAACGGCTGGCCCCCACCGGCAAGCGAATTCTGATGCTGGAGCGCGGCGACTACCTGCCACGTTCCCGTGTGAACTGGGACGCCAAGGCCGTCTTCGTCGACGGTATCTACCAGACGCCTGAGACATGGTTTGGCGCCGATGGCTCCGAGTTCCATCCTGGGCTGCACTACTTCGTCGGTGGCAATTCCAAGGTTTACGGCGCCGCGTTGCTCCGCCTGCGGGAGCAAGACTTCGCCGAACTCCGACATAAGGACGGTATCTCCCCCGCCTGGCCGCTCGGCTACGACGTGTTTGAGCCGTACTACACCGAGGCTGAAACGCTGTTCCACGTGCATGGTCAACGCGGCGAAGACCCGACGGAACCGTGGTCCAGCGCCCCTTACGCCTTTCCTCCCATCATCCACGAGCCGCGCATTCAGGGCCTGAGCGATATCCTTACCCAACAGGGCCTGCATCCGTTCCATTTGCCGCTTGGCATCAAGCTGGATCAGAACCCGGACGGCAGCGCGACGACCTATAGCCCATGCATCCGTTGCGATGCGTTCGACGGCTTCCCCTGCGCGATCAATGCCAAAGCGGACGCCCAGGTCATCTGCGTCGATCCGACGAAGGCGGCGCATCCGAATTTCACGCTGCTGACCAAAGCGATGGTGACGCGTTTGGAAACGGATAGCCGAGGCCGTTCTGTCACCCGCGTCCACGTCCAACGCGATGGCCACCCCGAGCAATACTCCGCGGACATCGTCGTCGCCGCCTGCGGCGCTTTGAGTTCGGCGCTCTTGCTGTTGCGGTCGGCGAATGATGCCCATCCGGACGGTTTGGCGAACGGCTCCAATCAGGTCGGCCGCAACTACATGCGGCACAACATGTCCATCGTGATGGCGCTGCTGAAGCAACCCAACGATACGGTGTTCCAAAAAACCCTGGCGCTGAGCGACTTCTACTTCAACGCGGACGACTGGGAGTTCCCACTCGGGCTGATCCAGATGTGCGCCACCTCGCACGGCGCGCAAATCCGCGGCGAGGCGCCGTTGCAGGCATTGATGTCGCTGATGCCCGATGTCGCGTTTCGAAAGATGGCCGAGCACTCGATGGATTTCTGGCTGCAAAGTGAGGATCTGCCGCGGCCCGAGAACAGGATCTTCTATGACGGCGACCGCGTGGTGCTGGATTTGCACGCGAATAACATGGAAGCCGCTCGCCGGCTGCGCGCGAAGCTCGAGGCGTTGACCGAACCTCTGGGCGCGTTTCCAAAATTGATCGATCGAGATTTGTACCTGGGTAAGGACATCCCGATCGGCGGCACGGCGCATCAGGCCGGGACGTGCCGTTTCGGTCCCGATCCGGCGACGTCGGTGCTCGACCTCGACTGCAAAGCGCATGAACTCGACAATCTTTACGTGACCGACGCGAGCTTCTTTCCGTCGATCGGCGCGGTGAACCCGACATTGACGATCATCGCGAACGCGTTGCGGGTCGCCGACCGAATTAAGGAGAGACTCGGCGCGTGACGGCGATCGCGCGGATCAGCCGCGTCGTGGCCGATCTCGATCGGGCGGAGGCGTTTTATCGGGACGCGCTGTTGTTTCGCCCGGTCGGCCGCGCGCCTGTCGACCGCATGGTGGTAGCGGCGCTCGGCGTTGGCTCAGCCGAGGAAACCGTTCTGCGTCTCGGCGCGCAAGAAATCGCCCTGGTGTGCTTCGCCAGGCCGGGCCGCGCATACCCGCGTGACAGCCGCGCCAACGATCTTTGGTTCCAGCATCTGGCGATCGTCGTCAATGACATGGACGCGGCCTATACGCATCTCGCGGGTCATTCCGGCTGGCAGCCGATCAGCGAACACGGCCCGGAAACCCTGCCGCCTGAGAACGACGGAGTTCGAGCCTACAAATTTCGCGACCCGGACGGCCATCCGCTGGAATTGATCTGGTTTCCGGCCGGTGTGGGCCGAGCGATCTGGCACGCATGCGATACTCCTACCCCATTCCTGGGCATCGACCACAGCGCGCTCGCGATCGCGGCGACGCTCCCCGCGCTCGCCTTCTATCGCGCTCTTGGTTTCGCGGTCAGCGGACGCTCCTGGAATCGCGGCCCAGAGCAATCCCGGTTGGACGGCATCGCGGGCGCCAATGCGCGGATTACTGGTCTGCGGCCTTCGGCCGGCCAAGGTCCGGGCCTGGAGCTTCTTGACTACACTCCGCCTGGGCGGAGGAACGACCATCAACCCAACGATATCGCGACAGACTGGATCACCCTGCTCGGATCAGCCAGCGTGTCCCCTACCCTCCTACGAGATCCCTGCGGCCATTTGCTGATGGTTCACCGTGACGGCTCGACCGGTTCGCCGGCGTGAAGCCCCACGACCTGCGTGGAACTCAGCGGATGCAGCGCGAAATCTGAAACCGGCAGAGTCCGCGGCGCCAGAACGATCAGCCCGAGACCTCCAACCAGCCCAAAGTTCTTCAGGAAGTCCCAGAAATGCGCCAGGCCCTCGCCGTCTTTGAATCGCCAGAAATCGGGGAAGCGCCAGAACTGGTGAAACAGCAGCGCCGTGATCACGCAAAACCCGGCCAGGATGAAGGCCGCGAGCCGGTCATGCCATCCGATGACGATGCAGACTGGTGTCAGGACCTCGACCACGATGGACGCGACGAGCATCGCCGGACGGAACGGCAAACCGGCTGCCTGTTTCATCGCCGACTCCCAGTTGAGGACCTTATCCAGCGCGCTGAACGGAAACAGCACCACCAGACTGATGCGCAACAAAAGCGGCGCGTAATCGTTGATGAAGGTCATCGGTCAGGTGTCCTCGCGCGCTGAGTTCGATCCGCCGGGGATGCCGGGCGAAAGGAAACAAGCCATGGTTGAGCAACCCGGACCTCCTCCCAACGTTCCCTACTGGCATCTTTGGACCGACGTCGATGGGGTCAGTCACCAGACGAAATGCGCGCTGACCGAGTTCGAGTTGAAAGGAATCGGCCCAGCGGAGCCGCAGTGGAATGACCAGCAGGATCGGTCGGAGGCGACGGTGGTATTCACCGTGCAGCCCGTCGGCTGGGTCGGCGAGTGGCACGAAAACCCGGCGCCGCAGTGGATCGTCGTGCTGTCCGGCCGCTGGTGGGTGGAGTCAATGGACGGCGTTCGCGTCGAGCAAGGTCCCGGTGAATTCTCCCTCGGCGAGGACCAGGGGTGTGCCGAGGTTGGCGGACGCAAAGGCCATCGCTCCGGCACCATCGGCGAACAACCCGCGGTGTTGATGACCGTGCGGCTGCACGTGCCGCCCACCCGAAAACCATGCCACATCCGATGAATGCATCGTCGCCGAAAGCAATCTCATTCGCGGCAGCGGGTCGAAACGAAGGCAACGCGAACGTCACGATCACCAGGCGAAGTTAACGTCTCCAAACAAAACTCACGCTCTTGGCCGAAACAAATCGGCGATCGCCGCGCACAGCGATCCCGCGAACATCAGCAGCGCCATTCCTCTGGGCGTGCCATCCGTGAGCAGTCCAACCAGCAGCCCGCTGGTGGCTCCCAACGCGAATTGCGCCACGCCCATCAAGGCCGCGGCCGATCCTGCATGAGCGGCATGGCGGCCAAGCGCGCCCGCCGTCACGTTGCCGTTGGTGAAGCCCTGACAACTCAGCGCGAGGAAGACCGGCGCGACGATCATCCACAGCACGTGAACGCCGCTGAAGCTCAGGACCAGCAGGGCGGTGGTGGCCAGCAGCGACACCCGGCAGATGAAGCGCAGCATGAACGACAAGCCTAACTTTGGCAGCAGCCTGGCGTTGATCTGCGATCCGGCGATCAATCCGCACGAACACAGCCCGAAGATAAGGCCAAAACCGGACGGCGATAACCCGAACCCCTGGATGAACACCGGCGACGACCCGCCGAGGTATGCGAACATGCAGAAGGTCGTCGCGCAGCCCATCAGGGCGTGCGCCCGGAACACCGGCTCTCGCACGATCGAGCGATAGCGCATGACGATCTGCGCGACGCCAACGCGGATGCGGCGTTCCTCAGGCAAGGTTTCCGGCAGGATGCGCCAGGCCAGCAATGCGCAGGACGCGCCGTAGGCCGCCTGGAACCAGAAGATGAAGCGCCAGTTCGCGAACGTCAGAAACAAGGCGCCAACGCTCGGCGCCAGGATCGGCGCGACGCCCATTACCAGCACCAGCCGCGACATCAGGATCGCGCCGCGGGTGCCCTCGGCGAGGTCGCGCACCACCGCCCGGCTGATCACCATTCCGGCCGAGGCACCGATCGCGCCCACGAACCGCAGCAGCGCCAGTACCTCCAGGTTCGGAGCCAGTGCGCCGCCCACCATCGACAGGGCGAACACGGTGAATCCGATTACCAAAGGCCGCCGCCGCCCGATACGGTCCGACAACGTTCCCTGCATGATCTGCCCGACCGCGAGCCCCGCGAACCAGGCCGCCAAAGTCAACTGCGCGGTGCCAGGGGCCGTGTGGAAGGTTGCTTCGACCGCGGGAAACGCCGGCAGATACATATCCGTGGCGGCCGGTCCGACCGCGATGAAATAGCCCAACAGCCGCGGCAGCCAGCGCGGCCACGCATCGGGTTCGGTCGTAACGGCGGAAGGAGCGGGGGCGGCCTTAACCGGTTCGATATTCACATCCATGACCTTTGGATATCGCAGCGCAGCATGCGACGCGAGGGGCGAGTCATTCCGTTGGTCTTCCGAACGAGGCTCCGACCCCACCGCCTCGCCGATTCAGAGCCCGTTCCTGGTCGTGTCATTGATCTATCTTCCATCGGTTAGTCGGCGCGACGGAGCCCCGCCATGCCTGGCGCGCGTCCAGAAGTTGTCATTTTCGCCAACGGTCGCCGTTTGCGTGTCTGGCTCGGGCTGGACCTGAGCCCCTGTCACCGCGCGCACGAAAAGATCGAGACCGAAATGGAGCCTGACCGCGAGAGATGCCCGGGTCGAACACGTCCAGCACCAGGAGGCCTGGCCAGCGGTCACGATCCGGCTGCCCAGGGCACGTCGAAGACGCTTGACCGGACGGCGCCAACGGGAGCGAAAATCGCTGGGGAGCCAAACAGTGATT
>Ga0181528_10003110_pt1 | contig 10193 bp, 5 predicted proteins | sample PEATcosm2014_Bin_47_FD_119742 | JGI IMG/M metagenome (GOLD analysis project Ga0181528, IMG submission 119742) | Peatland microbial communities from MTU Mesocosm Facility, Houghton, MI, USA - PEATcosm2014_Bin10_10_metaG | ecosystem: Environmental > Terrestrial > Soil > Wetlands > Peat | place... | reverse complement strand
TTACTAGGCAACTCCATCGCAACCTCACCGACTGTTGCGCGCGCTTCGTTCATCGCGCTCAATAGATACTGCGTGCACGCCAGCGCGTTCGTGAAAACTGGGAAACTCAATGTGCCGCTCACGCAAGGGTTCGGGCACACAAAACCACTGCCCGCGTTGAAACAAGATCCCGATGAAAAGAAGTTGGGATTGGGAGAAATATTCGCCGAGGGCACGGGAGCAACAAGAGACGTTCGCGGACTCGTCGAACCCACTGGCGATGCAACGCCGACGATCAAGAACACGAGGACGAACGACAAAAGTAACGCACGAAGGTGCTTTCTAGATCGTTCCAAAGTCGTTCCTTATTGTCTCGCTCAAAATTGGCTAAGCGTGATCCACGTTTTAAGCGACTGCAATCAAATTCAAAAACGATCGACGTCGTGAGCGAAGTGCCCTGAGACCTAAATTGTCACTCCGTGAAATGTAGCGGCGCCGGCGTCAGCGTCGTTCAACAAATTGCAAAGAATTCGTTCAACTTCCTGAGGTTCATTCAGTTTGGTTCCCAAAGTTCGATGCGGTTCCCATCGACATCGAAGGTCCAGGTGAATCGACCATTGGATTCGTCGATGATGGCCTCAGTGTGCGCCCCGGCGGCCGACAACTGTTCAACCATCGATGCCAAATCGTCAACTCGGAAGTTCACCATTACCTGCTGACGCGCCGGATCTCCGATGTAGTCACTGTCGGATTCGAACGTCGCGAGCACTGCGTAGCTGTCATCATCGCCAGCCAAAATTGCAAACGGCCCATCGGCGAACTCAATGCCGAGCACGTCGCGGTACCACGCCGCGAGGGCCGTTGGGTCGACGGAACGCAAGAACACGCCACCGATTCCAAGCACTCGGGCCATCAAACTAACGATCCGTCCGAGCCATCGTTTCGATTGAAGAGCGGTACTGCTGCCACGGGAGACCGCGTCCACATTTCATTACGACAGTTAACACGATGCGACTTCTTCAATCAAGAAAACTTCGATAGTAGCGAACGCTTCATCATCCAAAATCGAACGTCGTGGTCAGTTGGACGAAAGCACTTTGGAAAGGCGAAGCGCCATACGCCGAACCGCCACTCCGATCATTCGGGGATCAAACGTCTCGACGTCCGTTGATGCCGAAAGAGCGAAGCGAGCCCGACCGTCAATGAAGAGAGGACTCGCCGCGCAGACGAGACCCGCGCGTGCCTCTTCAACGTCGTAGGCAACGTGCGTGCGACGAATCTCGACGAGCGATTGTCGAAGAATCTTCGGATCCGTTACGGAATGACGCGTTCGTGCCACCAAGCCTGACGAAAGTGCTTGATGGAAAGCGGCGGCGTCAAAGGCCAGTAGAGCTTTTCCCGCGGCGGTGCACGTAGCGGGCACCCGCCCTCCCACGTGTGACGCCACGCGACGGTGACCCTGGTGGCCCACGCGCGCGAGATACAAGATGTCGGTGTCTTGCAAAACAGCGAGTTGCACGGTGTAGTGCGTTCGCTCAAAGAGCTCCTCCATGTAGGGACGTGCCAATGCTTCAACGTGGTGCTGTCGAAGAGCGGTGCCGCCCAGTTCAAACAGTCGTAGTCCGAGACGATGACCTTCGGGAATGGATTCAACGAGGCCAGCTTCACGCATCTGCGATACCAGACGATGCACCGTGGTTCGTGGGAGATCCGAACTGGCGGCAATTTGTCGTATGGACATAGGTCGCGTCTCGTCGGCCAGCGTTGAAAGCAGCTGCAATGCCTTAGAAAGTGAGGTTGGCACGGTTGGCCTTTCAAAGTACTGTCCCATTATACGGGACACTTATATAGACACGAGTCAACGGACTCTCTAAAGTCGAGACTATGGGGGCACAAGATAACAACGGTTCAGATACGAGTTACGTCGCGCAGTTACCCGACGTCGACACTGAGGAGACTTCGGAGTGGACTGACTCACTCGATGCGCTCGTAAAAGAAGGTGGGCCCAAGCGAGCGCGCTTCGTCATAACAAAGTTGCTCGACCGCGCCCGTGAACTCGGTGTGCCCTCACTCGTTGAAGTGTCCAGTCCCTACGTCAACACCATTCCTGCTGCGGCACAGGCGCCCTTCCCGGGTGACATGGATATCGAACGACGTATTCGTGCCTATATCCGCTGGAACGCGGCCGTGATGGTCGTAAACGCCAACCACCGCGCTGACGGCATTGGTGGCCACCTTTCTACCTACGCGTCCTCCGCTGGGCTTTACGAACTCGGTTTCAATCACTTCTTTCGCGGTAAGACCTCTGACGATCCTGGTGACCACGTGTACTTCCAGGGACACGCTGCGCCAGGAATTTACGCCCGGGCTTTTCTCGAACGACGATTCGACGAAGAGCATCTATCGAATTTTCGCCGAGAGATAGCCGGTCACGGTCTTACGAGTTACCCCCACCCGTGGCTCATGCACGATTTTTGGGAATTCCCGACGGTGTCCATGGGTCTGGGCCCACTTAATTCGATTTATCACGCTCGGTTCAATCACTACTTGCAAAACCGCGAAATCGACGACACTTCGAAGTCCAGAGTGTGGTGTTTTCTCGGTGACGGCGAATGCGACGAGCCAGAAACGCTCGGCGCCATCAGTCTCGCGGGACGAGAACATCTCGACAATTTGACGTGGGTTGTCAACTGCAATTTGCAACGTCTCGACGGTCCCGTACGCGGCAACGGCAAGATTATTCAAGAATTAGAAGCAGTCTTTCGAGGCGCGGGATGGAACGTCATCAAAGTCATCTGGGGCGAGGGCTGGGACAAGCTCTTAGCAAAGGACGTCGACGGCGTGCTGCTCGACAAAATGAACTCCAGCGTTGACGGCGAATACCAGCGATTCGCCACCGCTTCAGGCGCCTATATCCGCGAACATTTTTTTGGTCCCGATCCCAAACTGCGCGCTCTGGTCGAAGACCTGAGTGATGATGAGTTGCAGAGCCTTCCACGCGGTGGTCACGACTACAAAAAAATGTACGCGGCGTATCACGCCGCAACCAACACCACTGGTATGCCCACGGTCATTCTCGCAAAGACCATCAAGGGGTGGACCCTCGGTACTGCTGCCGAGGGGAAAAATGCCAGCCACCAAGTTAAGAAACTCACGCATGAACAACTAGGCGATCTTCGTATCCGCTTGCACCTGGAAGACGTGATTAGCGAGGAGCAACTGGCGGCCGAAGAACCCCCGTATTACCGGCCGCCAATTGATTCAGAAGAATATCGCTACATGATGGAGCGACGAGGTGTGCTCGGTGGCTCGCTCCCCAAGCGATCCACGGAGATTCGAACTCCTCTTGTCTTGCCGCCCGCCGACGTGTTGAACGAATTTGACGCTGGATCAAACGGCGCGGCCGTATCAACGACCATGAGCTTCACCCGGCTGTTGCGCACGCTCGCTCGCACTGAAGAATTTGGTCCGCGCATGGTGCCAATCATCCCCGACGAAGCTCGAACCTTTGGTATTGACTCACTCTTTCGTGAGTTTGGCATCTACGCGGCCGACGGTCAGCATTACGAACCCGTGGACGCGCAGCTCCTACTCAGTTACACCGAATCACAAAAGGGCCAACTTCTAGAAGAGGGCATCACCGAAGCAGGATCGCTCGGTAGTTTCACCGCGGCCGGCACGGCCTACGCCACGCGCGGTGTACCTATGGTGCCGTTTTTCATCTTCTATTCAATGTTTGGTTTCCAACGCGTAGGCGATCTCATTTGGGCCGCCGCCGACGCGCAGGCCAAGGGCTTTTTGCTAGGCGCCACGGCGGGTCGCACGTCATTGCTCGGTGAAGGACTCCAGCACCAAGACGGACACAGTTTGTTGCTCGCCTCGACCGTGCCCACCTGTCAGGCCTACGACCCGGCCTTCGCCTACGAAGTCGCGGCAGTGGTGCGAAGTGGACTGACCCGCATGTACGGCGGCGTTGACGCGAACGGAGTTTCCGGTGACGGCGAGTCGGTCTTTTATTACCTCGCGCTCTACAACGTGAACTACGAGATGCCCGCTCGTCCCAACAACGTTTCCGACGACGATATTATTAAGGGTCTCTATAAATGGGCGCCCGCTCCAACGGGCGTCGATGCGGTGGCCACCATATTGTTTTCCGGTTCTTCCCAGGGGGTTGCCCGCGACGCCCAGCGTGCCCTCGCCGATCACTACGGCGTAGGGGCCGAACTCTGGAGTGCCACGAGCTACAAGCGTCTTCGCGAAGACGCACTTTCCGTGGAGCGTCATAACCGCCTGCATCCCATGGACGCTGCCCTCAAGGCGCCCGTGAGCGAACTGCTCGCCAGCGCGCCGGGACCCATTGTGGCAGTCACCGACTTCATGCGCGCAGTTCCGGACCAGATCTCACGGTTCATTCCGCCTCTTCCTTCCAAAGCAAAAAATCCGCCGCCGCGCCCATTTCTCACGCTCGGTACCGACGGTTTTGGACGTTCGGACACGCGTGAAGCGCTTCGTCGCTTCTTTGAAACAGACGAAGCGCACGTTGTCGTCGCTGTTTTAACGGGTCTCGCCGAACTGGGAACCATTGATCCCAAGGTGGTCGACAAGGCCATCCGTGACTACGACCTCGAAACCGACACCGACGATCCTTGGAAGCGCTGAGCGAGGTAACGATATGACTGACGTTCGAATGCCCGAGCTTGGAGAGTCCATCACTTCGGGGACCATTACCAAATGGTTCAAAGCGCCGGGTGAAACCATTGCCGCTGAAGAACCTTTGTTTGAGGTGTCGACGGAGAAAGTCGACGCCGAAGTGCCTTCACCATTTAGCGGCACGATTGGTGAGATTCTCGTTGTTGCGGGCACCACCGTCGATGTCGGAACGGTAGTCGCCACGCTGGAAACGTCTGATGGAACCCCAACACCCGCTCCGAGCACTCCGGCGCCCGAGCCCGTTGCCACTAACGAGGCACCGGTCGTGGCGCCTGGCGCGGTCACTGCTGCGCCAGCGATGTCGATTGTCTCTGCACCGATGGATTCTCCCGTCGCTCCCGTCGCCAAGCCGGTTGTGCAACTCGATGACCTTCTCATTACCTCACCGGTAGTTCGAAAACTCGTAAAGCAACTCGGAGCCGATGCCTCGCTGGTCCAAGGCACCGGACCAAACGGTCGCGTTACGAGAAAAGACGCCGAGCTCATCGCCACGCAGACTTCGCACATCAATGGTTCTGTGGTCTCGACAAGCGGGAACGACGGTTTCATAGCGTTTAACAAGACTCGCAAAGTCACCGGCGACAAGATGGTGGCGTCGAAAGCTATTTCTCCTCACGTACTTTCAGCCATTGAAGTCGACTACGAAAATATTGAACTCGTTCGCACCGAACGACAGGCGGCTTGGAAGGCCGCTGAAGGATTCACGCTCACGTACTTGCCCTTCATCGCGCGAGCTCTGGTGCAATCATTGAGCGAATTTCCGCAGCTCAATGCTTCAGTAGTGCCCGAGGGCATAGTTGTGCACGAAAATATTGATCTCAGTATCGCGGTGGATCTCAATTTCGAGGGTCTGCTTGCCCCAGTTGTTCGAAAGGCACAGGACAAGCGTCTTAGTGCGATTGCCCGAGAAATCGCCGACCTCGCGGGCCGCGCACGAACAAAGAAACTTAAAGCCGACGAGTTAAGCGGCGGTACCTTCACAATTTCCAATTCGGGGCCCTTTGGAACCTTCATGGTGGCACCAATTATCAATCAGCCTCAGGTCGCAATTTTGTCAACCGATGGTGTTACGAGAAAGCCCGTTGTCGTTACTGACGAGTTCGGTGGCGAAGCAATCGCCATTCACTCGGTCGGGATGTTGGTGCTCAGTTGGGACCATCGTGCTTTTGACGGTGCCTACGCGGCGGCGTTCCTTCGTGCCTTAAAGAACAACTTAGAGCACCACGATTGGCGAGCGGAGTTCTAGAGGCTTCGCTGACCTCGTACGACTTCGCCGGCGTTCGTTTAAATGTCAGATCGTTCCCGGCGCGTCGATTGATTCGTCCTTCGAGATAACGGGAGCACCCGTCACACCAATGGTGCCCATCACGTCGGCGATTTTGGGTTAGCGCCGAAGAAACTATGAAACTGCTCCGCACTCTCCCATTCGTCAATGACCATCAGCTCGACTTCTCCAGCCACGAACCGGTGGCTGATGACGCCTTCGCCCTTGGTGCTAGCGGACGTTTCTTCAAAGAATATGGCGTTAGCGTGAAGGCCGTCAATAACTTTTGCCACGTCGGCCACTGGAAATTTCAATGTCACGACGACACTCATCGTGGTGCCCTCTTAGCTAAACAATCGCCTTTTTCAAAGCGCGTCGGCGAGAATACAGCAAGCTTGGAAAAATCTCTAGGGTCACTTCGTCCGCCTCATGAGCCAGCGATGTGCGCCACGACGAGATAGACACAGGTACCAAGAAGTCCCAGATCAATCACGCGACCCGCCCATTTCACAAGTTCTCCTCGACGTTTGCTCGCGCCCGCTCCAATAAAAATATCCTGAAGGAGATCCGACGTCTCTTCTCCTTCGTGCTCCGCCAACGCCTCGTCTTGTCGCTCAATGTGCGCGGCTCGGGAATGTTCGTCTCCAGCATTGTCCTGTTTCTTGTTTTCGGAGCCTTCAAAAAGCTCCAAAGTCCAAAACACCAAGACGGGAAGCGGCAGAATTACGAAGCCGACCTCTTCTACCAAGTGACCGTTGGGGATGACGTGATCGAGCAAACGACTGAGCAAGATACCCACGACGATAATCAGGGTCCACATGAGAACACCCTTGGGCCGCCATTTTGCGAGCGATGAGCTCTTCGGTAATTTGTCAGCAATTAACCAGCCAGCGAGTGGCGTGAAAAACAAAATTGCGCCAACGTAGAGCGCCCAGGTAGATCCAAGAAAGGCAATCGCGATAAACAAGAAAACGGCAATTTGCGCAAGGAGCGAAAATGCCACTTGGCGAGAACCCGACGCCAACTCACCCTCGTGTTTGACTGCGCCAATTCGCCGTGGATAAAAATGCGCCACGAAGGTCTCGACCACGATGCGCGCCGCAACGAAACCCAGTGCCGAAAATGCAATGACGTTAACGTGGCTCGCTATCGGCAATTCCACGCCCGCTAAGCCCGAAAGGGCGCCGACCATTTTTTCGCAGACCCACGCTCCAAAGAGTCCACTGATGAGAAGGTCCGAGAACCTTTCCCAGAGCCCTTCGCGATTAAGTGCCACTCGTCGACGCAAAGGACGAAGCGCAGCGGCGGCGAGCGGCACGGCAAACCAAACGAGCGCGAGACCCATAGCGAGGCGTACTTCGTTCGCCGAACCGAGGTGCCCAGCAAACAAGGCCCCGCCAACGAAGGACAGACCCGCCAAGAAACCCATCGTCGAGTCAAACACACTGACACCGAGCACGACGAGAAAGAGGCCCAGGGACGGTGGTGTCGCGTACCAACCGGTGCTCGACGAAGCAAAGAGTCCGAGCGCCACAGCAAAAGAGCAAAGAAGAAACCACGCACTACCAAACATGGCTCGTATGTAGTCGCCGTCGACGAGCACTCGACCGACCACCGGCGAAACTTTGGCGACGCGGTGGGGCCAGTGCTTGGAAAGCCGATCGAGCAACGTCGTACCGGGCCAGCGCCAGGTGCGAAATCGTTCTTCGCGGTCTTCTTCAATCTCTACTTCTTCGCGGTTGAGCTCTACGTCGGCCAAAGTGCCGCCACCAAAGCCCCCACCCAGGCCTGAACCAACGGCAGCAAGAGCGGCGACGCCACCCGCCGTTGTTACGAGCACCCCAGAGCGGTGCACACTGGGAACATATTGAATGTCGTTTTTGAGCGGTCCCGGAGGCACGTAACCGACGGCACCGAGACGGCCACCCGGAGCGACCGTGAAGGTCTTTACTTGGTGGTACGTCGAGCCATTGGCGGACGTTGAAGTGACGGCAATATGGTGGACGCCAACGGGCAGATTGGCCGGTAGTCCTTCCACCAAATCAAACGTGCCGTCTGGTCCAACACTTGATTCCGCGAGTTCGGTAGGTGCCGAGTGCACCACAATCGACACGGTGGCCCCCGATTGAAGTCCGGATCCCTGGACCGACACTTGGGTCTGGCTAATCGGTGCCCCCGGTGGCGACAAGAACACCACGATGACCGTTGGCGTCACGGGTGCGGTCGTCACCGTCGTGCTTGTCGAGGTTGACGTTGACGGCGGCGTCGTGCTGGTCGTCGTGGTACTGGTGGTGGTTGTGCTCACCACGGGCACAGCTACCACGCTGAAACTTTGCGGGCTGCCCTGCGATGAGGCGTCATCATCACTCGAAGACACTAGAGCTTCAAGTGTGCACGTACCCACGCTCGTGAATTGGACGTTCAATGCGCCGGCGGAACACACGCCCGGTGTGAGCGACGTTACTGAAGCAACGCCCGTACTGTTTGTCGCAATGCTTGCGCCAAAGGAACCACCCACAAACGGCTGCGTCGGCAAATTCGTAATAGTGGGTTGCGCGGGAACTACTTTGCCAATCGTGAAACTCTGTGGCGTTCCCGTAGCGCCGGCGTAGTTTTTTCCGGGGGCAACCTCAGCGACCAACGTGCACGTGCCCGCTTCTACAAACGACACACTGAGGCCACTAGCACTACACGTCGTGGGCGTCTGTGACGTTACCGACGAAACCCCGTCACCGTTCGTCAACACCGTCGCGGCGAAGTTCCCGCCGTAGAGAGCGTTCGAGGGAAGATCCGAAATCACGGGAAGGTTCGGCGGTTTTTGGGCCACGGTGAAACTCTGAGCCGAACCCGTACTTGCCAAGAAGTTGGATCCTTGGGTAACTGACGCCACCAACGTGCACGTACCAACTCCGACGTAACTCACGCTTAGTCCGTTCGCACTACAAACGTTCGGCGTGTTCGACGTCACGCTCGCCACTCCATCGCTGTTGGTCGTGACCGTTGCGCTGAAATCCCCACCGAACGTCGCGGCCGAAGGAAGATCACTAATCGTTGGTATAACGGCTGGCGCTTTGGACACGGAAAAACTCTGTGGCGCGCCGTCAGAGTTCAAGAAATTGTTGCCGCTGGCCACGTGCGCTACCAACGTGCACGTTCCCGCCCCGACGTAGGAAACCGAGAGTCCCGTCGCCGTACAGACACTGCTCGTCAACGACGTAACGGTCTTTGTTCCATCGCCGTTCGTCGTCACGACGGCGCTCAGTGTTCCACCGTAAACCGCACCACTGGGAAGGTTGGCGATTGTTGGTGTGGTGGGCGTTGCCTTAGCCACCATGAAACTTTGCGGTTGTCCGTTGGCGGAGGAGTAGTCCGTACCGCTAGCGACGTGGGCTTCAATCGTGCACTGTCCCGAAGCCACAAAATCGACCGTGAGGTTGTCATTGGCAACCGTACAAACGCTCGGTGTCGATGAGGTCACCGACGTCGTCCCGTCACCGTTCGTGGTGACGCTCGACAAGAAGTTTCCTAGCACCAAAGGGCTTGAAGGAATGTTGTTCACCGACGGCGACGTTGGTGTCGCCTTTGACACGGTGATGGTTTGTTGCGTTCCATCGGCCGCGGCGTAAACGGTGCCTGTTGCGACGTGCGCCGTGAGATCACACGCTCCGACGCCAACGTAGCTAACCGTCAGTCCATCATTTCCTACGGTACAAACGCTGCTGGTCGACGATGTTACCGACGTCGTACCGTCACCGTTAGTGGATATTGAAGCGGTGAAACTTGATCCGTAGGTGTTACTTGATGGAACATTGTTTACGCTGGGCGTGGACGCGAAGCCCATGGGACACTGAAACGCCTGATCAATCTGACTCACCGTGGGATCATCGATCAAAACGTTCAAATTGGCGGCGTCGCCATTTTGGTAGGTGTTCTGCGTTGTAAACAGCGTTCCCGCGTAATTATTTCCGAGATAGAACAAGTAGCCCGTTCCTAACGAGAGAAATTGCCCGTGCGAATCCATGACTCGATCAATCGATCCATTGGCGTAGTAGAGATTTAGTTGAAAATCACCCCCGCCGAGATTGATGAAGCCAAAGTAATTTCCGTTCTCTAGGTCCGTCGCCGTCAAACGACCGAGACTCGGCGTGGTGTAGAAGGGATAATTAAGCGAGGAAATATTGAGTGACTCGTTCGGAATTGTTCCTGTGTAGTTGTATTGCGTGTCGTAGACATTCGTAGG
>Ga0181528_10003109_pt1 | contig 10193 bp, 9 predicted proteins | sample PEATcosm2014_Bin_47_FD_119742 | JGI IMG/M metagenome (GOLD analysis project Ga0181528, IMG submission 119742) | Peatland microbial communities from MTU Mesocosm Facility, Houghton, MI, USA - PEATcosm2014_Bin10_10_metaG | ecosystem: Environmental > Terrestrial > Soil > Wetlands > Peat | place... | reverse complement strand
CTCGCGTTCGTCATCGACTTCAAATCGTCGGCATGCATGTTCGCCGGAGCACTAATTTTCTGGTTGCTCGGCGTTGGCCGCGTCAGGGAAAAAGAGGGGTCCAACAATCTCTGGGTTCAAAACCATGAACCGATCTGTGCGGGAATCATCGCCGGAGCAAGTCTGATGGGGATCACAGAAGCGTTGGTCACAGTGTTTCTGCTGCAACCACCGACCGTTCCCTAAAGTAGTGCCTCGCTCAGACCGGACTTTACTGAGTGTGTCGGCGGTTTTGGTTCCTGGTTGATCCACGACGACTAACTCGCAGATCTTGATTTTCGGTCACCTCACTTTGCCGATTCGGCGAGCGGTTACATTCATAGGATCGCGGAAATTGCAAGCCGACTCTTATAATCCCTCGCTCGGAACAACCTGTTCAGAAAACGTTTTTTAAACCTGGACTCAGGAGACATCATGGAGCGACGAACGTTTCTTCAGACAACTTTGGCGGCCACCGCCTGTGCGACGGCGGCAGGTTCTTCAGAAGGAGCCGATGGGAGACGAGCGGAATTTTATGAACTACGAACGTACACCTTGAAAAAGTCTAAGCTGCCCATGCTGGACGACTATTTGAAACAGGCGTTTATTCCGGCATTGAAGCGATTAAAGTTTGGTCCGGTGGGTGTATTCGTGGAGCAAGCAGAGGACGACAATCTGCGTCTGTTCGTGCTGATCATTCATCCGACTGCCGAATCTTGCCTGACACTGAACGCTCGTTTGGCCGGTGATATGGAACATCAACGGGCCGGTCAGAACTATCTTGCTGCGACCGCTGCTGATCCCGTCTATACGCGGATCGAAAGTTCCGTATTGGTTGCGCTCGATGGAATGCCGCAACTGATTCCGGTCGATGCCGACAAGCCACGAGTTCTGCAGCTGCGTACTTATGAAAGTCACAATGAACGCGCCAGCAAAAAGAAGATCGAAATGTTCAATCAGGGCGAAATCGCGATTTTCCGGCGAGTCGGTTTGACGCCGATGTTTTTCGCAGAAACAATCGTCGGTAGCGCCATGCCCAATCTGACGTATCTGCTGGTATTTCCCGACGAGCAAGCCAGGACGGAAGCCTGGAATACCTTCCGTAGTGATCCCGAATGGTTGAAACTCAAATCCATTCCAGAATATGCCGATCGGGAAATCGTGTCGAAAATCACGAACCGTGTGCTGACTCCGGCTGCATATTCTGAACTGTAAGAAATTGACGAATGAATGCAATGCTAGGACGACGAACTCGTATTAGACCAGAGAATGATTGATCTGCACTGTCATATTTTGCCGGGAGTTGATGACGGCCCGACATCGCTTCAAGAGAGTCTGAAACTGGCGCGCTTTTGCGTTGCTGATGGCATCACCGTCATCACGGCAACGCCGCACTGCCATCGTTTGATCCACTTGCTTCGAGCCGACATCTTACCTCGCGTCGCGGAATTTAATCGGGAACTCCAATCGGCGGGCATTCCGCTCGCCGTCTTGCCTGGTTCTGAAATTCAAGTTTACGATTCGACTGTTTATCGCCGTGAATTCGAAGAGGACGTCTTTTGCCACCTGGGAGATGGTCGAACATTCACGCTGCTCGAATTCAACTGGGTGGCAAAGCTATTTCCACCTGATTCTGTGGCGTTAATCGAATGGATTCGCGATCGGGGCATGACACCAATCGTCGTGCATCCCGAACGGCATGATTTTTTCCGAGAACAGCCTGCGCTCTTGCAACCACTCGTTGATGCGGGAGCGTGGATACAAATCACGGTTGATTCGCTGTTGGGCAATTTCGGTCCTGAAGCAAAAGCTTTCGGCGAACGGTTTCTTAGAACACACCGCGAGGCAATTTTGGCCACCGACGCTCACCATATGACGCGATGTTCTGGGCTCTCGGCTGGCTATGCATGGGTCCAAGAGCATCTCGGACCGGATCGTTCTCGCGATTTATTCGATCGAGCGGATCGCGTGCGCACGAGCTTGCTGACGGAAAAAAGTTAATTCCACCAGATCCAAATGACTATTTGGTTGGTTTTCAATCGCTTTTACCATTTTAGGCCACGGCGAAAAATGTTCTCGACGTAAAAGCGCGTTCAACGCGTGCCTGGATCCCAGATCGTCGCTGTGACTTTGCGAGCCTTCTTTTCAACGACATAGTAGATCGAGACCAACTTTCCATCGGGCCGCTGGACCGTGCGAGGATAGCCGATGTCGAGACAGGCAGCATCCCCGTCCAGAATGAACGGTTCGGTCCAGCTCTTTCCGTCATCACCACTGAATCGTGCATGCATGGCGAAAGGCGCGGTACGGAATCCGTAGGTGAGGCTCAGCCGTCCGTCTTTGAGCCTGATCAGGTGCGGCGGATTTCCTTCTCCTGTTTCGGCGATGTCCTGGTCGAACACCCACGTATTGCCATTGTCGTGAGTACGCCAGGCTTCAATCCAACCTCTTTCCTTTTCCATCGGTCCCGATCGTCGTCGAATCATACACAGCATGTCGGTTGCGGAAAGACGGAGTGTCGAAGGCATGATGCTGAACCCGTTCGGCTCGGGGCCAATATACGAAACGAATTCGAAAGTCTTTCCGCCGTCCGTTGTCCGGCCGCAGATCACGCGTCCCTCGCGGTTGTTGCTCTTCGAAGCGGACAGAAAGAAGAACGCGTCGTGCTTGCCGTTGACGATGAAATCGGTGCGTGCGGCGATCCCCTTTTGACCGAAGTTCGGAAGTCGAAACGGACCGTTCCAAGCCTTGCCTCGATCGTAAGAGTAATAAAACCTGGACGAACCGGTTTGTACTCCTTCGAAACGGAGCGTCATCGCAAAATCGGGATGCGTGAAGTCAATGTCTCCAGGGCAGTTGACCAGTTCTGGTTCGGATTGTTCGTGTGGAATCGTCCCCTTTCGCATTCCCTTCGTACCGACCAAAACATGTTGCCGACCGGGATATTCCAGCAACCAACGATGCCCGCCATCGGTGCTGCGGGCGAGTATGTTTTCTTCCGGCTGGGTACGGTCGTAGTCGTAATGTGAGCCGCCAAGATCCTTGTAATCTCCCACACTGAAACCGACGAGAATCTCATTGTCCCAAATCCATGCTCCCTGGTTCGCCGGCCAACCTCCAAAACGACCGGGGACATCGTAGACCTGGACGTGTTCAATCACTCGCGGCGGTTCTGCCGAATCAACAGCCATTGCCAAGGTCGATACCACAATTCCAATTGAAAGAATTCGTCGAAGAGGAAAAGGCATGATGCGGACGTTACCGAAAAAGGAAAAGATGCGTGTGTCGATCGAATTTTCCATTACGGGATTGCGAGCAGGTTATTTGCAGTCCGCCCCGTGCCTTCACTGTAGAACAACGCAGAGAGTTCCACAAAGGAAACGAGTCGCACATCTCGAATTCGGTGACACACGTTAAGCGAAAATGCGACGCAAAATGCACCTCAGGTCAAGTCGCCTTCTGCTCGAACGACTTCACCAATTCATCGAAATACGATCGGACGACAATCTGGTCACGGTCAAGCTTTAAGACTTCTTCAGGCGCCTGGCGGAGCGAGGGCACATAAGGATACCTGACTCGAGCGTGCGTTTCGGCCCGCCGACTGGTCGATTCGGGTGTAACGTTCGTTGAAATCCAATGCGGTGGTCAGCGAATCCAACATTGAGGGGAGTGAAATCAGGAATCGTCCCATGTCGGTTAGTGCTAGTGGTCGCCTCCGCGTTGCGGTAGACTCACTCCATGCTCATTCCTCATCGACAACTATCGTCTGTGGCACTTCGAGCCGTTGTGGAGGAGTTTGTCACCCGCGATGGTACCGACAATTCCAATGTCGAACCACGCATCGCGCGCGTCCTGCGTCAGCTTGATGTCGGCAACGTCGAACTGCATTTCGAACAAGAAACCGCGACCTGCAACATTCTGCCCGCTCAAGTGACTCAAATCATCGTTTCTTGAATTCCTGATGGTACGCCCGAGTCGATCGTCATTTCTGGAGACAGACCGAAGGCGTGAAAAATCGTCGCGGCGAAGTCGTCGGGTGTGACGGGTCGATCATTCACGTATGCTCCTTGTTTGTCACTGGCGCCATAAACTTGACCGTCGCTAAAACTACCCCCCCCCCTGCAATTGGGTTCAACTCAGCGACCAGTTTTGCTGGCCTTCAGGGATGGCCGTTGTATGATGACCGCACGAATTCACCGCGTTCTAAAACCGCCTTAACCTTACCAACGAGAAGTCATGCTCAATTTCAAGTCGATTTTCGTCATCTTGGCAACCGTGAGCAGTTTGGTTTCGTTCAAAGTGGAAATTGCTCGCGGTGCAGAGGTGAAACCCAACATCATTCTGTTGATGGGCGACGACCACGGCTGGGAGGAGACGGGCTACAACGGTCATCCGCATGTCAAGACGCCCGTTCTCGATGAGATCGCGGCCACCGCATTGCGGTTCGACCATTTCTACGCCGCGCATCCAAATTGCTCGCCGACGCGAGCAAGTTTTCTAACCGGTCGTCATCCCAATCGGATGGGCACGTTCGCGCCCGGCTGGTCGCTGAGGCCCGAAGAGATCACGATCGCGCACCTGCTAAGCAAGTCCGGTTATCGCTGCGGGCACTTCGGTAAATGGCACGTCGGCGCGGTCAAGGCCAGTTCGCCTACCAACCCGGGCGCCATGGGCTTTCACGAATGGGTCTCGCACGACAATTTCTTTGAACTGAATCCGTCATTGTCTCGAAATGGCGGCCCACCGGAAGTTTTTAAGGGCGAGAGCTCCGAGATTGTCATCGACGAGGCGATTCGGTTCATCGATGGCACCATGAACGCCGGGCAACCATTCTTCACTGTTGTATGGTTTGGCTCGCCGCATGAACCGTACAGCGGTCTTCCCGCCGATCTCGCACTCTACGACGACTTGCCCGCGAAGTATTTGAAGAAAGTCAGTCTCACGTCCAATCAAACGGGTGGGCCAACGACTCGGCCGCAAGGCGAAGTATTGCGCGAGCGTTACGCTGAGATCACCGCAATGGATCGCGCGATCGGGAAGTTGCGAAACTACCTCAGTGCGAAGGGACTGCGACAGAACACACTTCTCTTCTATTGCGGCGACAACGGTACGTCGTCAGATGCCGCACTCGGAGTTCCACATCGCGGTTTCAAAGGGCAGGTTTATGAAGGGGGGACGCTCGTCCCAGGTCTCATCGAATGGCCAGCAAGAATTTCGTCACCTCGCGTCAGCCAGGTTCGCGCCTGTACCAGCGACCTGTTGCCGACGCTCTGTGCCCTCGTCGGTCAACCGTTGCCGAACCGCCCGCTCGATGGTATCGATCTAACTCCGGTGTTCGATGGCAAGATGACCGAGCGCCCAAAGCCGCTCTTTTTCTGGGAATACAACACCGAGCGACTCGTACGATCGAAGCTGGAACCTTGGATCGATCCCGAACTGCAAAAAGGCACGACGCCGCTCGTAAAACTCGCGGGCGGCAAAGCCACTCGCGACTTTACAAACTTCCGACATCCTGAAATCTCGGAGGACGACTACCTCGGCCCGCGCGCCATCATCGACCGTCACTTCAAACTCGTAATCCACGAGCCAAAGAACGGCGACCCCGCACACGAACTCTTCGATCTTCAAGCCGATCCCGCCGAGAAGACAAACCTCTACGAGCAGCATCGAGTGACTGCGGACCAACTCCAAAGCAAGCTCCACGAATGGCAGCAATCCGTCCTGCAAAGCCTCACCGGCGCGGACTACCCAAAGTAAATCTCCGAAGAAGATCATCCGCGATGAGAAAGAGGGACAGTTATTCGATCTGGTTCGCGACTTCGGCGAGACGAACAATCTCGCGGCCACACAACCGGCCCGCATGCAGCAGAGTCATCCCATCGGGACCAGTCGAGCTGGTTCAACGAATCATTGTGAAAGATGGGTTGGGGCTGGAGTACAGAATATGCGATTTGGACCTCATTCCTTCGGCATGCTTTCCATCAGTTTTTCGATTTCGGCATCCGTCATGTTGACAGCAGTTTTCTTGACCATCATTCACACTGCGAGTTCCGACGTCCAAACTTCGGCCGACGTTCCAAATCTCAACGGTTTTTATCGTTCCTTATTTTTGTCCGTGTTTTCCGTGTCGTCCGTGTCCAATTTCTCCGGATTTGTTGTTCCATTCCCGGCAAGAACAACTCCGAAGCCGTCGGAGAATATGGGACACGGATGACACGGACGACACGGCAGGACGACGGCAAAAAAAGATTGCGAGGCAACTGCGAGTTCCGACGTCCAAACTTCGGCCGACGTTCCAAATCTTAACGGTTTTTATCGTTCCTTATTTTTGTCCGTGTTTTCCGTGTCGTCCGTGTCCAATTTCTCTGGATTTGTTGTTCCATTCCCGGCAAGAACAACTTCGAAGCCGTCGGAGAATATGGGACACGGATGACACGGACGACACGGCAGGACGACGGCAAAAAAGGATTGCGAGGCAACTGCGAGTTCCGACATCCAAACTTCGGCCGACATTCCAAATCTTAACGGTTTTTATCGTTCCTTATTTTTGTCCGTGTATTCCGTGTCGTCCGTGTCCAATTTCTCCGGATTTATTGCCTCCAACCATAAAAACGACCCTTTACGTTCATTGTCATAGACTCGGCGCCTGACTTCCGGTCTTGGCCCAAAATTTAAGAGCAGGCCGACTTCAATCCGCGTTGCTTTGAGGTAGTTCAAAAGTTGAGCTTCGTGTTCGTCGACCAGCTGCTTCACGGCTTTCATCTCGATAATGACAACGTCATTGACGATTAAGTCCGCGAAGTAAACGCCAACCTTTCGTCCCTCGTAAAAGACCTCAATCCCGTACTGTTGGTCGATCTTGAAACCAAGCTTGACGAGTTCGATGGCCAGTGAATTCTCGTAAACGCTTTCGTTGAAGCCATATCCCAGTATTCGATATACTCGGTAAAATACGCTCAAAATCGACTCCGTTAGTTCGGAGTGCTTTCCTTGGAAATCGCGTTGTACCATGAACCTTTTCCGCTCCGAGGGTTGAAGCAGGCGCGCTTGTTATGTCGTTGTTTTCATGCCCCGTAATGTACGTGCAGTGTTCCGTTGTCGCGATGAACTTGTTATTTGCCTTTGTATTCTGGATTCGGCGTGGGCATGACGGCGGACACGTCTTTACGCCAGGCGGACAGACGCGCGGCAAGCTCTTTGACTTTTTCGGGATACTTTGCCGCCACGTTCGTGGACTCACTCAAGTCGTCTCGTAAATTAAACAATTCACGGCTACCGTCTTCATACCATTCGATCAGTTTCCCATCCCCATCGCGCACAGAGCCGCCCGGCGCGCCGCCTTGATTGCCGTAATGCGGGTAATGCCAGTAAAGCAGCCGTGGTTCCAAACGCCCTCCTTTCAAGAGGGGCACCAAGCTGACGCCGTCACGGTGCTGATCGGGATTCAATGGCAAACCAGTAAACTCGAGGATCGTGGGATAGACATCCATCGTGACAATGGGCGTGTCGCAAACGCGGCCTGGGCGTGATACGCCTGGGGCGCGGATGAACCACGGCGTGCGGACACCCCCTTCGTACATCCATCCCTTGCCTGCGCGAAGTGGGACATTGGAAGTCGGGTGCCCTTCCGACGTCGATAATCCGCCATTGTCCGACGTAAAAATCACCATCGTTCGCCCGGCGGTTCCGGTGCGGTCGAGGGCGTCAAGCACTCGTCCCACCGCTGCATCCATTTGCTCAAGCATGGCCGCATACTGAGGATGATTCTGCACAAGCCGCACTTCCCGCTCTCGTTCGCGACCCCAAGTTTCAGGAGGCGCAGAGGCTTTTTTTGCTTCGTATTTCTCGACCAGCGACTTCCTCGCCTTGATCGGCGTGTGGACGGCGAGAAATGGAAGGTAGGCAAAGAACGACTTATCGCGATGCTTCTCAATGAATTTTACCGCCTCGTCGGCAATCCGGTCGGTCGTCTTGGGGTCATTTTCCAGGTCGGGCGGTGGCTGTTCCGTCGACGGATAGTAGAATTGACCAGCCCCGACAAGCCCTGGGCCGAAACCTTGTGCATTCGGCGAGTAATCTCCCGTACCGAGGTGCCACTTGCCAGCAAAGAAGATCGCGTAACCAGCATCGCGCAGGCGCTCGGCGATTGTTACTTCGCTGAGTGCCAGCTCTTCCTTATTCGGCGCTGGCAAAAGTTTGCCGGCGCGTTTGCCGGCGATGTAGTCGGTGATCCCCGTACGCTGTGGATACTTGCCTGTCATCAAGCTGGCCCGAGTCGGCGAGCAGACCGGACAGGCGGCATAACCATTGGTAAATCGGATTCCCGTGCTCGCCAGACTGTCGATATGCGGCGTTTCGTAAAACGACTGCGGATTGTTCGCTCGGATGTCCATGTATCCCAAGTCGTCCGCCAGAATCAGGACGATATTGGGCCGTTGAGCGGTATCGGCAGCGTTCGTGCAGATGACATGCGTTAGCAGATGAGTTGCGACGACTAACCCAACCGACATGGAACTGATTCGATAGAACATGAATGCTACCTTTACGTTTGAGCTGGATCAGAGAGTTGCTCGAGTGACGACTTACGGGCACATACCTGTCGATTCGAGTAGAGGAATACAGAATCCACTGAATGGCGTAAACGATCAAACTCGCGATCGAAGTCGGATACTAAAGCAGAATCGATTGCTCCTTCGGACAACAGTCGTTGTTTCGCACTCATAAAACAGGCGTACCAATGATCAAAGTACGTCGCTCTTTCGTTTGGATCGGTCATTCTTTGGTCGAGCATATACGAGGCGTCTTTCAGCCATTCCACTTCAAGTCCCGCTTGAATCATCACATTGCCAAGGCGGATACCGATGTTCGGATCTCCACCGATCCTGCGTTGACAGTCGTTGAATGCGTGCCAATATTTCATGATGGCTGGCGAGTGTGGATAAATGTAAAGAGCGTCGTTGAAAACCTCGGTGCAGTAGAGCACGCCACCATCGACAAGGACCCTTGCGGCTTCTCGGATGACTGCAACGGGATCGGGTACGTGTTCGAGCACAAAACAAATATAAACGACGTCGAACGAACTCTCTGCAAAAGGTAACGCGTCACCTCGGCAGGTATGAAGTTCCACTTGACCTTCTGAAAGTTCCTTCGCCAAGAGCAGACGCGCTCGTTGTATCTGATTTTCGGAAATGTCGATGCCAGTCGCATGAAGGCCTGGGTATCTGCGGAACAGCAGGCGGAGCTGGGCACCGACGCCACAGCCGATTTCCAGCAAGCTCGAACAATCCGAGAGGTTGACGTAATTGTGCAGGTGGGGTTCCAAAAGTTCCGCTTGCCGCACCAAGCGATTTTGTTCGTCCATGTTAAATGTGTGGATGTATTCGGTGTCAGTCATCTGCGCACATCAATTGTTACTCGAATCAACGGCCGCTTCGTACAAGAAGAACGGTTATTCGAGTCGACCCAGAACCATTGCAAGCTAGCGTGCAAATGGCCACGATGGTTTTAACCCTGCTTCTGATTCACGGAGCCTATCGAGCAACCTTTGTTTTCTGTCGCGTTCGTTCTCATCGTACTTCTCAACATTTTTCTCTTCTTCAGCGACAATCCACTCCAAGATTTCGATCTGCAAATCCTTTAGTGACTTGTCGTGACGGGCCTCCCACCACGTGCGCGCATTTTCTGGTTTCCGCAGCTGGAAGTGGCCAAAATAATTCGGCGCTTGCAATCGGCTCGTCGGTTGCCAGTTTTTGTTTCTGGCGAAAGGTTCATAAGGCTGAAGATGGCACTTTAGAATATCAAAGCACAAATCGCCTACTGTTTTGTTCTCGTCGGCGACCATCCCAGGCCCTGTTAAACTGTATTGTTTGTCCTCGAAATGATCGAACAAGAAGGGAAAACCTTTTGTGCCGAGGCCGTATAATTTATTAAATGCTCGAGAGACTTTTGCCTGTGCGGAACGATCATATTCTGGGGGATAAATCGCACGCGGCCCGTGTTCTCTTCGAGGCGCCACGTTCGGAGAGACGAGGTCTGCAATTAGTTGTTGAATTGTGTCTTTTGAGATTTCGGTCTCGCCAGCAATCGCAGCTACTGCTGAGACCGCTGCAACCAAAAGCAGCGTGTTTTTCATGAACATTTAAGCGACGCTCCTGAACGGGAAATGTGACGAGTCG
>Ga0181528_10003108_pt1 | contig 10194 bp, 7 predicted proteins | sample PEATcosm2014_Bin_47_FD_119742 | JGI IMG/M metagenome (GOLD analysis project Ga0181528, IMG submission 119742) | Peatland microbial communities from MTU Mesocosm Facility, Houghton, MI, USA - PEATcosm2014_Bin10_10_metaG | ecosystem: Environmental > Terrestrial > Soil > Wetlands > Peat | place... | reverse complement strand
GCACCGCAAGCGCAGGATGCGCAGCTTTCCACTCCTCCATCCCCACCTTGCGCTGCGCCTCGCTCATCCCATCCCAGCCGTACCCCTCAAACCGCGGCGTCACATTCTGCGGCGTAAACGTCACCGAGCGCCCAGTCACTACCAGCGTCCCCGTTGACCCAAAGAAGCTGAACCGCTCGTCCTGGTCATTGTTGTTCTGGTTGCAATGGATATGTACTTGAATATTCCCATTCGGACCGGGATAGTCGTAAATCGTCTCAAGAAAGTCAGGAAACTCGCGCCCGTCCTTGTAGTGGTAAAGGCCGCCGCTGGAATAAGCCCGAATCGGCGGCGCGTTCAGCCCCGTGACGGCGAAGATCCCGGAGAGCATGTGCACGAACAAGTCGCCGCCCAGCCCCGAGCTATAGTCGGCAAACAGCCGCCAACGGAAGAACCGCTCGGCGTCAAAGGGTCTGGCCGGCGCATCCTGAATGAACTTTGCCCAATCCACCGTTTGCGGGCTTGCGTCGGGAGGAATCGGATACACCCACGCCCCGCCCGGCGAGTTCCGATTCCACTGCGCGTCAATCGAGTGCACCTCGCCCAGGCTGCCGGAAGCATAAATCTCCCGCGCCTTGGCATACAGAATTGAGCTCACCCGCTGGCTGCCCGCCTGGAAGATCCGCTTGCTGCCCTGCACCGCCGCCACCATCTCCGCCCCGTCGGCCACCGAGTGCGACATCGGCTTCTCGCAATAGACGTCCTTGCCCGCAGCCACTGCGTCGAGCGTTACGCGGCGATGCAGATGGTCTGAGGTGGCGATCACCACCGCGTCCACATCCTTGCTATCCAGGAACCTGCGGTAGTCGCCGGTCGTCGGGATATCTGCACCGTAAGCTTCTTTGGCAGTCGTGTGCCGCATCGTGTAAAGGTCCGCCGCCCCGACACAAACTCCAGACGTAACCTGCCGTGCTGACCGCAACAGATCGCAGCCGCGAATCCCGGTGCCGATGCTCACAAAGCGGATCTTGCGCCCCGTATCGTCCTGTGCAGCCAGAACCGCTGGCTCCAACAGAGGGGTCTTCATGGCTGCGCCTGCTGCTACGGCGCCCGCGCCCATCCGCACAAAATCCCGCCGCGTCAATGAAAATCGATTCACTTCAGGCTCTCCCGGTCAATCCACTTCGTCGGCAATTCTCGCTTGCGGGACGCATGCGTGTCCAACAGCGCACATTCACTGGCGCTAACTGGCAGCCTGTCGCATGTTTGTTGCGTTCTTTGCTTGAAGTTCGATAAAGCCTACGAAATTGCGCGGAAAAGACAATAAAGCAGCCCGGAAAGCAGGCCGGCCGCCGGAAGCGTGAAAACCCAGCCCGCCGCAATGTTGCGGACCGTGCTGAAGCGCAATCCGCTGCCGTTCGCTACCATTGTCCCCGCGACTCCTGAGCTCAGCACATGCGTTGTACTGACCGGCAAACCATAGGTGTCAGCGGCCCAGATCGTCCCCATGGCCACCACGCCGGCAACCGCTCCCTGCGCATAGGTCATATGTTCCTTGCCGATCTTCTCGCCCACTGTCACCACCACGCGCTTCCACCCCACCATCGTGCCCAGCCCCAGCGCCAGGGCTACCGCCACCTTCACCCAGTCGGGAATGAACCTGGTCGCCGTGTCCACCTTGCTCTTGTAGTTGGTCAGCGCGGCGTTCTCTTCCGGCGTGAATGCCGGGACGTGGCTCTTTTGCATCAGCCGGATCGCCTCGCTGGCCACGAACATGTCATTGCGTACACTGGTCTGATCCTTGGCCGGAACCGACTTGAAGACCTTGTAAACTGCAACTTCGCGGTCCAGATCTTCCACCAGGTCGCGCAGCGCCAGAACCGTACCCGGCTGCAACCGCGCGGTCCGGATGTAATCCTTCACCTCGGTCCGTGCGTCCGCGTCCAGAGTCGCCGCCTTGTCCACGTGCCGGTCAAGAATATTTCCCGCCTGCTCCGATGCTGCAATAAAGGCCTGAACATCCTGGGCGGTCACCGCGTGGTTCAGCGCATAAGCCGTGGGCACAGTGCCAATCAGTATCAGCATGATCAGCCCCATGCCTTTCTGGCCGTCATTCGAGCCGTGAAAGAAACTGACGCCTGTGCAGGTGAGCACCATCAGCGCGCGAACCGGGAACGGAGGCGGCTCATTCTTCTCGGGAGCCTCGTAAAGCGCTGGGTAGCGGACCAGCCACTTGCTCAGCAGCATCATGAGCGCTGCGGCGCCAAAGCCCACCACTGGAGAAATCAGCAGCACTTTCAGCACCTTGATCGCTTGGGCCCAGTCCAGTCCGGAGGCGCCGCTTTGCAGATTCAGCAGTTGATTCGCAACTCCCACGCCAATGATCGACCCCACCATGGTGTGCGAACTCGACGCCGGCAATCCAAACCACCATGTGCCCAGGTTCCACAGGATGGCCGCAATCAGCAGCGCAAACACCATCGCAAATCCGGCGCCGGAACTGACCTGGAGAATCAGGTCAACAGGCAGCAGCGTAATCACCGCAAACGCCACCGTGCCGCTGGATGCGAGTACCCCTGCCAGGTTGCAAAGTCCTGACAAGATAACGGCCACATTGGGCTCAAGGGAATTGGTATAGATGACCGTGGCGACTGCGTTGGCCGTGTCGTGAAACCCATTGACGAACTCAAAGCCCAAAGCGATCACCAGCGCCAGCGCCAGCAAGACGTAGGGCCATACGCTGGTAATGGTCACACCGCTGAGGTCGCGAGCCACGTGGACGCCGATATACCCCAGGCCGCCGAGAAGAACAACGATGAACAACGCCGCGCCCGCATTGCTTGAGCGCTTCCGCTTCTCCTTTTCCACCCGCGTTGCACGCGAAGGGATGACCTCAATCAGCGTTGCCAGATCGGCCATTAGAGATCTCCAATGCGGCCGGAAAAGTTCCGGGCGCGCCTGGGCCTCCTTGTTTTGCTTTCAGGAAGGGGACTGCGATGGATGGAGACGGGGGATGGCTTGCGGTGGGCAACACGTGAGCCGGATAAATTGACGTCCATAAAACCCCAACAACCACATAAAATCGCGGTTGTTTGCTCGGTGGACCAGGAGGGACTGGCCCTGCTGCGTTAATTCTACACCCGGCCGATCGGGGAATTGGGCGAGGAATCTGTTCTCAATTCAGGAATTTACGCCGGCGAGTCAGCCCGTTTCACCGTTATGCACCTAGCGTGCAGCAGTATTCCCCGCGAACCTCAGCGCCAACTCCGTCTCGCTCAACTTCCAGGCAGCCAGCTTCCAGGACTGAAGCTTACCGCCAGTCGTCCCGCGCGTTGGCCAGCCCTTCATTCATCACCGCATCAAACCCGGTGTGCTTCTTGATGAAGATGTCGCTGAAGGCTTTGTCTTGCCGCAGCAAAATAGCCTGCAACCGCACAAGCTCCAGCAGCGCCAGAAACGTGGCAATGAGCGCCCGCGACGAATGGGTATGGCTCAGCAAGCGGCTCAGAGAAACCGGCTTGTCTTCCATCAGCAACCGCCGGCCCAGAAACCGGATCATCTGCCCAACCGTCACCGTGTCTTCTTCCACATTCAGGACCGGTCGGTTCCGCGCACGTTCCAGAATTTCGCGGAAGATGCGCACCAGGTCCACCGTGTCCGCGGCAATCTCCGGCTCCGCATCCACGTCGTCCTTGAATTCCTTGCTGCCGGGATTGCTCCAGGTCGCGGCCTCCAGCATCTGCTTCTGCTGCAGCATCTGGGCCGCGTTTTTGAAGCGCTCATGCTCCAGCAGCCGCTCCACCAGTTCGCGGCGCGGATCCTCGGCAACCTCTTCCGGTCCGCTTCCGGCCCGCGGCAGCAGCATCTTGCTCTTGATGTGGATCAGCAGCGAAGCCGTGTAAATGAACTCACCCGCCACGTCAACATCCGTCGCCTTCAATTGGTTCACATAGCCCAGAAACTGTGCCGTGATCTTGGCAATGGGGATGTCGTAGATATCGATGTCCTGCCGGCGAATCAGGTCCAGCAGCAGGTCCAGCGGGCCGTCGTACACCAGCCCAACGCTCACCGAGAACGGCGACTCTTCCGAACTCTCATCTCGGCGTTTCTGGATTGCCGCCTGCTTGGCCGCAGCCTTCTCATCCGGCCCCGCCTGCGTCACCAGCACCAGCGCCGGCGCGCCTTTGCCAACCGCGCCGCCGGCAGTTTCAGACGTGGCGTCGGCAACATTCAATTCGGGATTTTGGTTCTCTTCGGTCAATGCAGTTTCTTCTCTTACTGAAGGGGATCGTAATTGCTTTGAAATTCGGTAATGTCGATGGGCTCCATCGCCTCAGCCACGATTGCACTGCCAACGGCCTCTCGCATATTCAAGCCGACAAACTCCATGTTCCAGATCTCACCAGACTTCCAAACTCGTAAATGGACGGGCTTGTCTTTTGCCTGTTTCTTGGCACGAGCAAAGGCCAGCGAGTAGACCTTTTGTGGAAGGATGAAATCATCAATCCAATGATTTGGATGCCAGCAGAGAAGAGTCCAAACCTCGTACGATTTTGGCGGAATCCGGAAATGCCAACCGCTTGCTTCCCGACTGGCGGAAGACACCAAAACTCGCTTTTTCTTGGCACTGAGAAACGGCTCTTCCAATTCCCTCTCGATGGAGGAAAAGCTACGCTGGCTTTCCTGTGTGAGAGAAATGTCGCGTGGAACCAGATTGTTTCTCCAATAATCGCGCAGCAGCTTGGCTTGCTGGTCCCGCGGCAGATTCCACCAATTGGAGTGCTGGCTCAGGTCGTGCGCGTTGCGGATATCTTCGGCGGAACTCCCAAAGTAGCGCCGCACCGAACCGAGATCACGGGAGAGATCTAAGATATTGCGCACGGTAAGCATGGTTTCTTCTGCGCGTGCAGCAGCCTTTGTGGATTGTTCACGCAGCATCTCCCAGGTCTCATCGATCCGGCTTTCCAGCTCTCTCCTTTTCAGGTAAATCGGATGGATGATGTCCATGATCGATAGGGCCGCTTTCACCTTGCAGAATTCACAGCGCAAAGAGGCACTCCGGCATCCGACCTGCGTCTCCTGAGCCAATTCCGGCGCGCTGAAAACTTTGTGGAGGTCGCCCACGGGGCAGAGATCCGGGTCACCGGGGTCGGTTTGCCGGATGCGCTGACCATTTGTGGACATGGATGCGATCTTCGGGCCTACCAAAAGCGGAGATTCGGAAAGTCCGATGGTGTTGCCATAGCTCTTAGACATTTTGCGGCCATCGGTGCCCGGAACTTTAGGAGAAGGCGTGAGCAGCGCTTCAGGCTCGGGAAAGACCCTGGATTTGTACAACGAGTTAAACCGCCGTGCCACCTCGCGGGTCAGTTCCACATGCGCTACCTGGTCCTGCCCAACGGGAACATAATTCGCCTGATAAATCAGAATGTCTGCGGCCTGCAACAGCGGATAACCCAAAAAACCATAGGTACTCAAATCCTTGCCGGTAATGTTTTCCTGCTGCTCTTTATAGGTGGGCACGCGCTCCAGCCAACCCAGCGGCGTGACCATCGAGAAAAGCAAGTGCAGTTCCGCGTGCTGGGGAACGTGGCTCTGAATGAATATCGTCGACTTTTCCGGATCAAGTCCGGCGGCCAGCCAGTCCAGCGCCACATCGAGCGTATTCAGCTTCACGCGACTCGGGTCCGCGTAGTCCGTCGTCAGCGCGTGCCAGTCCGCGATAAAGAAATAACACTCGTATTGGTCCTGCAACTTGACCCAGTTGGCCAGTGCACCCATGTAGTTGCCCAGGTGCAGCTTGCCGGTCGGGCGCATGCCGCTCAAAACACGCGGCCGTGACGTTGAAATAGGATTCTCTGGCATGAATTCTTGTTCGCTTCCCTTATCGCTTTCGGACCACGGCCGAAAGGTGCCGCCCATCGGGCAAAGATTTGCCAGGAGGCTCGTTCCATTGTACCGGCAGGCAGCGCCGGAGCCGTACCCCAGGCGCTAAACCGCCCGCAGGACCAGGAAGACCAGAGCCATCATCGGGGTCAGCAGCAGGTAAATCAATGTTCCGCCGAACAGGATCATGAACAGGTAGCTGACCCAGATTGGGATCCGGTCATAGACCTGTACCGCGTTGTAGGGCAGCATGTTACGCACCAGACGGCTCCCGTCCAGCGGAGGGATCGGAAGCAGGTTAAAGCAGAACAGGCTCAGATTGATCTGGATGGCGAGAACCCCAAGCAGCACCAGCGCGGGCAGTGCAGCGCCAAGCCCGATCGAACCCATTGACGCCGCGATTACCAGCGCATGTCCACCAGGTACCGCGACCGAGATCACGGACAGCATCACCAGGGCAATCAATGCGAGCAGCAGGTTTGAGGCCGGTCCGGCAAGCGTGGTGATGTTGTCATCGCGTGTGATCCTGCGGAAGTTCCTCGTGGTCACAGGAGTCGGCTTCGCCCAGCCCACAATCAGCCCGCTGAAGAACGTGAACCCGATGAATGGTCCGAAGATGATCAACGCAGGAAACAGCAGCGTCCCAATCGGATCAGCATGATACGCCGGATTCAGTGTCACCCCGCCCTGCATCCGCGCGGTCTGGTCGCCAAGCCGGGATGCCATCCAGGCATGTGCGCACTCATGCACACTGAGCGAAAACAGCAGCAACAGGAACTCAAAGACTGCAATCAGAAAGTGAACCGAATCCAAAACAACGCCTCACGTCCGCAAAAGCTCAGGTTAGCATGGTCGGTTTCAGCGGCTTCAGGCAGCCGGAAGCTGCAACCGGACATCGCAGGTTAGATCTCTAATGAACTCCGACCTGTAACAAGCAAAATGCCACGTGCCCCGTCGGGGTACCCTCTGTGTCGCGCCTTGGTCCTGGCGCTAGGGCAGGAAAGCAAGACTCTCAACGAGCCCTGCCGATGAGCACACTACGCGCGGTCCGCCGGAAAGCTGCCCACCGCTTCACCCGGAGCAACAGTCTGCCCGCCCAGCACAATGGCGTGACTGGCAATGCGCGCTCCGTCACCAATCACCGTCGGAACAAGCGTGACAGAGTCAAAGTTGGCTGCCGAGTGTGTGAGCGAGTAAATCCGTGCAAACGAACCGATCACCGCGTTCTTGCCGATTGTGATGCCCCCGCGGTCGTTCAGCAGAGCTCCCTGACGAATGGTCACCCCGTCGCCGATCTTCAGGTTGTAGCCATAGGTCAGGTCCACGCCGTGGAAGATCTTCACGCCCGCGCCCATGTGCTCGAAGATGTGCCGGCCCAGCATGCACCGAAACCGGAGTCCGAGCCACAGATTCAGCCCCAGCGGAGACCGGTCAAACATCTGCCAGAACCAAAGCAGAGGCTTCCGCCGGGCATAGCGTTCCCGGTCGGTGTCTGGAAAATATTCAGCCTCCAGCGTGATGTTGGCCGAATCCAGGCTCAGCCCCAGAATGTTCACAGGCAGTTCGCTGGTCAGGGTCAGGTTCGCCTTGCCACCGTGTGGCCGCCCCAGGTAGAGCTGGTAAAGCTGGTCGCGCACAATCTCCGCCCGCCGTTCGGGGGAACTGTGGCGAACAAATTCATCGTCAAGAAACTGGAGCCAGCGGCGGTAAAGTTCTTCCGCCTCGGGCGCGGGACGGGGTGCATTGCTCGCAGTTGCCATACAAATTGGACGATACACCAAGCCCCCGCGATGCATCGAGGTCTTGCAGGCGGCAGACTCTGAAGGTGGCTGGGTTGAAACAGTTGCCTCCACCGAATTGTGGATGCGCAACCGCAATTCAGCTGGATACCATTGGCGAACAATGAGCGATGCAGAACTGCACAACGCCGGACAGAGCCGCCGCCAAATGGGCGTGTGGGCCGCCACGGCCGTTGTCACAGGTGAGGCCATCTCCCTCGGAATCTTCCTGACCCCAGCCGGCATGGCGCGCTCTCTAGGTTCGCCCGCCCTTCTTGCTGCCGTTTGGTGCGGCATGGCCTTCATCACCCTTGCCGGTGCCCTCTGCTTCACCGAACTGGCCGTCCGTTTTCCCCAGGCTGGTGGCGAATACGTCTATCTGCGCGCCGGTTTCGGCCGCCACATCGCATTCCTATATGGCTGGATGGCCGCCGTGGTCATGTACCCAGGCGTCGCTGCGGCTCTCTGTGTGGGCCTGGTCCCGTATGTGCAATCCCTGGTTGCTTTGCCCGGCTGGCTGGCCACGGCTCTGCCCGCCCTGATTCTCCTCGCGCTGGGCGGTATCAACTTCGCCGGAACCCGGCTCTCAAGCGGATTCATGACCACGCTCAACTGGCTCAAGGTTCCGGTGCTGGTTGCACTGGTGGGCTGGGCGCTCATCTCCGGCCACGCAACATTGGCGAATCTGACCCCGCTCACCCTTCGCCGCGACGGCTCCGACCCCGTCTTTGGCGCCGTTGCGGGAGCCGCCATCAGCGCTTTCTTCTGCTTTGGCGGCTGGTGGGAGGCAGGCAAGATCGCCGGTGAGGTCCGCAACCCGCGCCGCAATCTGCCCATCGCCTTTACCGCGGGCGTCCTGATTGTGACCGCAGTCTATCTGCTGGTCAGCTTTGCCTTTGTCGCCGTCGTCCCGCTTGAGCAAATCCAGAACAACACTGCCTTCGTAGCCCAGTTCGGACAGGCATTGTTTGGAGCCCAGGGTGGCCGGGTTCTCTCCGCCTGCGTGCTGCTCTGCGTTCTCGGCGGACTCATGGTCCTCAGCATGGCAGTGCCCCGCGTTACCTATGCTTTGGCCCGCGAAGAAGCCGGCAACTCCAACACAGGGCCGCTCGGGTTCTTCGCCCGTCTGCATCCGCGGTTCGGCTCCCCAGCCAACGCCGTCCTGCTCCAGACCGGAATGGCGCTTGCCGTTCTGGCCCTGGGCGCATTCGACCGCATTCTCGCTTTCATCATCTTCTCTGCCGTCGTCTTTCTGGCGCTGACTGTCGCCACGCTCTTCCGGACCGCCCAGCCAGTCACACGATGGTGGTTTCCGTTTGCCCCACTGGTCTTCCTCGTCGGTTGCGTGCTGCTTGCCGCCATGCTGCTCATGCACAGCCTGATCCCCTCGCTGCTGGGAGCCGCCGTTGTGTTGGCAGGCCTTCCGGTCCGCTCGCTCCTGCTCCACGGCAAGCAACCCGGCCCGGAACTGGCTACCGAAACTGAGCTTTCCTAACCCGCATTCCCATTGAAGAAGGAGAAAAATGCCCCATATCGCCCTTCCCCCTGATCTCCCCGGTATTCGCGGCGCAATGGCCTTTCGCCCGGAGACGGCGCGCCCGTTGAACGCCCTCGTCGAAGTTCTGCTTACCGGCCCCAGCACCCTGAGCCGCGGTGAGCGCGAACTGATTGCCACATACGTCTCCAGCCGCAACTGCACCCACTACTGCCACAGCATCCACGGCGCTATCGCCGCAGCCCACTTAGGCGGAGACGAAGCACTCGTCAAGCAGGTCAAGACCGACTTCACCCAGGCCGCCATCAGCCCCAAACTCAAGGCTTTGCTGTCCATCGCCGGCAAGGTCCAACAGGACGGCAAGCTGGTGACCGCCGAGGATGTCCGTGCAGCGCGGGTGCTCGGCGCAACCGACCTCGAAATCCACGACACGGTGCTGATTGCCGCTGCCTTCTGCATGTACAACCGCTACGTCGACGGCCTCGGCACCGATCAGCCGGAGGATGAGGCTCTCTACCGCGAGCGCGGTCGGCGCGTTGCCCGCGATGGCTATGTCACGGTCAGCGAAGAATACCTCGCCAGCCATACCGAAGCCGCCCACGCCTGAAAGGAGATCCCCATGCCTCACATCGAATTGCCCGAAGGCTTCCCCGGCATTAGCGCCGGATTCACCTACCGCCCGGAGACAGCCAAGCCCATGCGCGAGCTCGCACACATTCTGCTTCATGAGCCGAATTCGCTCACGCCCGGCGAAAGGGAACTGATCGCCACCTATGTTTCCTCCCGCAACGACTGCCACTTCTGCCAGTCAAGCCACGGCGCCGCAGCGGCCTGCCATCTAGGCGATGAGGCCGTCGTCAAGCAGGTCAAGACTGACTTCCAGTCCGCGCCCATAAGCGACAAACTCAAGTCCCTGCTGGTCATTGCCGGAAAAGTCCAGCAGGACGGCAAGCTCGTGACGCGAGCCGATGCTGATGCTGCTCGCAAGGCCGGCGCCACAGACCTCGAGATTCACGACACCGTACTGATCGCCGCAGCCTTCTGCATGTTCAACCG
>Ga0181528_10003107_pt1 | contig 10196 bp, 8 predicted proteins | sample PEATcosm2014_Bin_47_FD_119742 | JGI IMG/M metagenome (GOLD analysis project Ga0181528, IMG submission 119742) | Peatland microbial communities from MTU Mesocosm Facility, Houghton, MI, USA - PEATcosm2014_Bin10_10_metaG | ecosystem: Environmental > Terrestrial > Soil > Wetlands > Peat | place... | reverse complement strand
CGCTCGATCCAAACTTCTCCGGGGCTGGGCGCGCCCTCACTGACAACAACGGTTTCTACTCGTTCAAGACCATCAAGCCGGGGCACTACCCGTGGGCCAACCATCACAACGCCTGGCGCCCCGCACATATTCACTTCTCCCTGTTCGGCGCGGGCATCCTGTCGCGGCTCGTAACGCAGATGTACTTTCCCGGAGATCCGCTGCAGCCTCTCGATCCCATCTTCAATAGCATTCCCGATGAAGCCGCGCGCCACCGCCTCGTCTCCAGGCTGGACATGAATTGCGCCGAACCGCACTACGCGCTCGCCTACCAGTTCGACATTGTCCTGCGCGGTCGCTGTGAAACACCGTTCGAGGAGAGCCGCCGATGAGCACTGAAACCAGGCCGACTCCAAGTGGTTCCCAGACGGTCGGACCTTATTTTCGTATCGGCCTCGATTATCTGCTCGAAAGGGCACCGGAGATTGCCAACACGGAGGCAGCGATCGAGATTCGCGGAAGAGTCATCGATCGCGACGGCAGCCCTGTTCCCGATGCGCTGCTGGAGTTCTGGAGTTCCGGCGGGGGGCGCCTTCTGAATTCAGCCATACCAGATGAAACGGGATTTCCCGATGGCTTCCGGCGCGCGCCAACCGACGATGCCGGCAACTTCGCAGTCTCCATGCGCCACCCCGCTGTCATCCCGACCGACGAACGAGACACGCAGGCGCCGCATATGCTGGTGCTGATCTTTGCTCGTGGGCTGCTGCGCCACTTGATTTCGCGTGTGTACTTTGAGGGCGAGCCTGCCAACGAATCCGACCCCGTGTTGCTTGCCGTCCCCACGGAGCGTCGTCGCACTTTGATTGCCCGGCGCGATGGGCCAAACAAATTCCACTGGGATGTCGCTCTCCAAGGCGCGGACGAGACGGTGTTCTTTGCCTGGTAGAGAGGTTTCCGATATGTCTGACGGGCTCAATTCGTTCCTGTTCTCAACGTCAGAGATGAGCCGCGTCTTCTCGCCGCAAGAGCAACTGCGCGCCATGATGCGATTCGAGTGGGCGCTGACCTGTGCGCTTGAGAAGCAGGGGCTCGCGCAACCCGGCTCGGGTGCAATCCTCAACACGCTGTTCGATGCTCAATTCATTGACATCGAGGCGCTGGAGAAAGAGGCGAGACAAGTCGGAAACATCTCCATACCTTTTGTTCGGCAACTCACTGCAGCCGTGAGGTCAAGGGACGAACGGGCATCGCGCACAATTCACCTCGGCGCAACCAGCCAGGACCTGGTCGATACGGCTCTCGTGCTTCAAATGAGCGATGCGGTTGCCTTGCTCCAGGCTGCGATGAAGTCGCTCGACGAGTCGCTGACCAGCCAAGTCCATACACATCGCGAGACCGTGATGACGGGGAGAACGTGGCTGCAGCCGGGTCCTCCCACCACCTTGGGTCTGAAGCTGGCCGGCACTCTCGCCGCACTTCGTCGAAGCCACGACCGCATTCGCTCTGCAGCCCGTCGCGCACTGGTGTTGCAATTCGGCGGCGCCGTGGGCACACTGGCGGCCCTCGGAGATTCCGGGAGCGCCGTATCAAAGGATCTCGCGCGCCTTCTCGATTTGCGAGAACCGGAGCTACCTTGGCACACCCAACGAGACAACCTGGTCGAGATGGTGCAGGCCCTGGCGCTTCTGACTGGGTCGCTTGCGAAATTTGCGCGCGACATTGCGCTCCTGATGCAAGCCGAAGTCGGTGAAGCATCCGAAGAGACAGCCAAGGATCGCGGTGGATCGTCCACCATGCCGCACAAGCAAAACCCGGTCGCCTGCGCCGCAGTCTTGGCGGTCCATGCAAAATTGGCGGGACTCGTGCAAACCCTCCTCAATGCCATGCCGCAGGAACACGAGCGCGGGCTCGGATCGTGGCAAGCCGAGTGGGATATCGTGCCCGATGCTTTCCGCCTGACCGCAGCTGGACTCCAGTATTCGATAGAGATTGCCAACGGCCTTGCCGTGGATTCTGAACGCATGAAGGCCAACCTCGATGCTCTGCTTGGCGTGACACTGTCCGAAGCGGTTAGCGTGGCGCTGGCGCCTAAAGTCGGTCGATCGGCGGCCCATGACATTCTGCGCGACGCGGTCATACGCGCAAAGCAAGAAAGACGGCACCTGAGCGAGATTCTGAAGCAGATCACCGAGGTATCTGCACATCTGAACGACGACGAGATCGATCGTCTCTTGAGTCCTCGTGCCTATCTCGGCAGCACGCAGCGATTCATTGCGCGTGTTCTGGAAGAACGTCATGGGTACGACTAAGGGGCCTCACGGGCGCGGCGCGAGTTTGTTCCGGCTCGTGCCAAGCGAGCCAATACAGAAAGAGGGACAAGGCCATGGATGAACGAGAGCGCTACGAAAAGGGAATGCGCGTAAGGCGGGGTGTTTTGGGAGACGAGCACGTCGACCGCGCGGAAAAGACCACAAACAATCTGGACCTCAAGTTCCAGGAGCTCATTACACGCTACGCCTGGGGCGAGATTTGGACCCGCCCCGGTCTATCGCGCCACACGCGCAGCCTGCTGACGATCGGACTGATGGTTGCGCTCAATCGCAGTGAGGAGTTGCGTCTGCATCTGCGTGCGGCGAAAAACAACGACGTCACCGCCGAGGAGGTTCGAGAGGTGCTTCTGCACTGTGCCATCTATTGTGGCGTTCCCGCGGCCAACGCGGCGTTTCATGCAGCCAAAGAGATCCTCGGCGACGTCGACGGGATTGAGTAGTTACCACAATGGCGCGTTTTGAAACACAAGTCGGCATTATCGGCGCAGGCCCTGCCGGCCTGATGCTTTCCCATCTGCTGCACCTCAATGGAATCGGCTCGATCGTTCTCGAAGCCCGATCCCGCGCGCATTGCGAAGAACGGGTCAGGGCCGGTGTGCTGGAGCATACCAGTGTCGAAATGCTTCGTGAGACGGGTGTCGCCGTACGACTTGACCGGCTTGGTCTGCGCCATGAAGGCATTGAGCTTGGCCTGGACGGCGTGCGCCATCGCATTCCGTTTGTCGAACTCACCGGGAAGCACGTTACCGTGTATGGCCAGCAGGAAGTCGTGAAAGACCTCATCGCGCGCCGCCTCGCCGACGCAGGCGACCTGCGCTTCGAGTGCGGGGACGTCTCACTGCACGAGATCGAAGGCGACAAACCGTGGATACGCGTCGAGAAAGGCGGAGTTGTCGACCAGATTTTCTGTGACTACGTTGCGGGTTGCGATGGGTTTCACGGTATCTCGCGCACGTCGATCCCCGAGGGCGCCCTTACCATCTACGAGTGCGCGTATCCATTTGCTTGGCTCGGTATTCTCGCTGAAGCAGCGCCGTCGCGCGACGAGCTGCTCTACGTGCACCACGCGCGCGGCTTCGCACTCTATAGCATGCGCTCGCCGCTCATTACCAGGCTCTATCTGCAGTGCAGACCCGACGAGGACATCGCGTCATGGAGCGACGACCGCATCTGGAGCGAGCTGCAAATACGGCTGGCCTGCTCCGACGGGTGGCATCCGGCCGAAGGAAAGATCGTCCAGAAGGGCGTGACCGGCATGCGCAGCTTTGTCGTCGAGCCGCTGCAGTATGGCCGTCTCTATCTAGCCGGCGATGCGGCGCACATCGTGCCGCCGACCGGCGCCAAAGGAATGAACCTCGCGTTCGCCGATGTGTATTACTTGGCGAGAGCATTGGACGCATGGTATCGAAGCACCGATGGAGCCCTGCTCCAGGCCTACTCACAAACATGCTTGCGTCGAATCTGGAAGGCGCAGCGCTTCTCGGCATGGATGACCTCGTTACTCCACAACTTCGAGTGCGGATCGGCATTCGATCGCAGAAGGCAACGGGCGGAGCTCGAGTATGTCACCAGCTCGCGCGCAGCCTCGACATGCCTCGCAGAGAACTACGTCGGGCTTCCGCTGAACTGAACCAAGACTTGAAGGTTGTTGGCAGTTGAAGAAAGGATCGATACGAGATGTCGGATTACGAAGGACGATGGACGACGGTTCGCGTGGAAATCGAAGAGGGCATTGGTTGGGTCTTCTTCAATCGGCCAGAGAAGCGCAATGCGATGAGCCCTACACTCAATCGCGAAATGCGCGACGTGCTGGAGGCGCTTGAACTCGACGACGCGGCCAAAGTGCTGGTGCTGACCGGCGCAGGAGAGTCGTGGACCGCGGGCATGGATCTGAAGGAATACTTTCGCGAAATCGACAAGGCCCCCGAAATCGTTCAGGAGAAGGTGCGCCGCGATGCCTCGACGTGGCAATGGAAGCTTCTGCGCATGTACGCCAAGCCCACGATCGCCATGGTGAATGGGTGGTGCTTCGGAGGCGGGTTTTCACCGCTCGTCGCCTGCGATCTCGCCATCGCATCCGAGACCGCCGTCTTCGGGTTGTCCGAAATCAACTGGGGCATTCCTCCAGGAAATCTGGTGAGCAAGGCGCTCGCTGACACGGTGGGACATCGCAAGGCGCTCGAGTACATCATGACCGGCGAGACCTTCACAGGCGCGCAGGCCGCCGAGATGGGGCTGGTCAACCGGGCCGTTCCTTTGGACAAGCTGCGCGATGAGACCATCGCGCTTGCTCGGAAACTTGCGGTCAAGAATCCTGTCGTGTTGCGTGCGGCCAAGCATGGATTCAAACGCTGCCGCGAACTCACGTGGGAACAGAGTGAAGACTACCTCTACGCAAAATTCGACCAGTCGCAACTCCGCGATCCCGAACACGGTCGCGAAGAAGGTCTGAAACAGTTTCTCGATGACAAGAGCATCAAACCCGGGCTCGAGAGCTACCGGCGCTGAGATAGACCATGACTCCAAATCTGATCGAAGCCGAGAATACGCAGGCATCGCGCGCGAACCTCGAGAGACTCTTGCGCCCTCGATCGATCGCACTGATCGGCGCCTCCGCGACTCCGGGCTCGCTCGGCGGGTCTGTTCTTCTGAATCTCGAGCTGGCCGGCTATGCGGGAGACCTCTACCTTGTCAATCCCAAACGCCCCGTCATTCACGGTCGACAGTCCCTCGGTTCAATCGACGAACTCCCTGAGAATGTCGACTGCGCCGTGCTTGCCATCCCCGGTTCCGCCGTCCTCGAATCGGTTCAGGCTTGCGCCCAAAAAAGGTTCGGGTCGGCAATCGTCTTCTCTGCCGGATTTGCCGAAGGCGGCGAAGAAGGCCGATTCGCGCAGCGTGAACTAGCGAACATCGCGCGCGACCACGGCATGGTGCTCGAAGGACCGAACTGCCTGGGGATGGTGAACTATGTCGATGGCATCCCGCTCACCTTTGTTGTGACGCCGCCCCAGCCACGGCAAGACATACCCGGCGCAGCCATCCTCTCGCAGAGTGGGGCTCTGGCTGCGGTCATCGCCGTCAACATGCGGCGTCACGCCATTCCGCTCACTTATTCCGTCTCCACCGGGAACGAGGCCGCAGCCGGCGTCGAAGACTTCATCGAGCATCTGATCGGCGATCCGAAGACCCGCGCGTTCGCGCTCGTCGTCGAGCAATTCCGTCAGCCCAAGCGCTTTCTTCACTTGGCGCGTCGAGCCCGCCAAGCGGGTAAGTCGGTCGTGCTGCTGCATCCGGGCCGCAGCGGCGCAGCCCGCGTTTCCGCCGCCACCCACACAGGCGCGATCGCCGGCGATTACGATGTGATGCACACACTCGTGACGCACGCCGGCGTGATCCACGTTGAAAGCTTGGAAGAACTCGTCGACGTGTCGCAAATCCTCGTCCGCTGTCGCGAGTTGCCAGCCGGCGGTGCGGCCGTTTTCACTGAGTCCGGCGCATTCAAAGCGTTGGCCCTCGACCTGTGCGAGCGTGTCCAGTTGGACGTCCCCCCATACTCCGTTGCAACCGAGAGCGCTTTGCGCGAGGCACTTCCTGCTTTCATTCCGATTTCGAATCCTCTGGACCTCACAGCTCAGGGGCTCGTCGATCCCGATCTTTATCGCCGCACCTTGCCTCCGATCCTCGGCGATGCAAACTTCGGCAGCGTGATTCTGAGCATCATCCTTACCGATCCAAAGACAACCCAGCTCAAGCTTCCGCCCATCGTGAGCGCGATTCGGGCGTTGAAGCCGAGCAAGCCGGTCGTCTTTGCAGCTCTCGATGAGGGTGCGCCGTTCGACTTTCCTGAGCTCGAAGAGCTGCGCGGGCTGGGTGTGGCGTGCTTTCCCTCTGCGGAGCGTGCTATACGCGCGATGGCTCACGTGACACGTCGAGCCCTGCAGGCCGAGACCCCCGCTTCCGAAACTCCAGACCCAACTGCAATCCCGCTGCGCGCGGGACTTCTGTCTGAAGCAGAGAGCAAGCAGATTCTGGCAGGCCTTGGGATCGAAATCCCGCGAGGAGGCTTGGCTGCGAACCTCACGGACGCGACCCGCATTGCAGACGAGATCGGTTATCCAATCGTGCTGAAAGCGCAATCGGCGGACCTGCCGCACAAGAGCGATGTCGGCGGTGTCCAGCTCGGCATCAGCTCTCCAAAAGAGCTTGCCGACTCTTGGTCAACTCTACATTGCAATCTCCAACGCGCGCGTCCCGATCTCGACCTAGACGGCGTCCTGGCCGAACGCATGGCGCGAAAAGGACTCGAGCTGATTGTTGGAGCAAGGAACGATCCTCAGTGGGGTCCCGTGCTCATGGTTGGCTCCGGTGGCGTACTCGCAGAGGTAATGAGGGATGTTCAGCTTCTTCCCCCGGATTTGTCGCGGGACCAAATTGTCGAAGAGATGAATGGCTTGCGCTGCAGTGCGCTCTTCCGGGGCTTTCGCGGTGCGCCGTCCTTGGACGTCGTGGCAGCCGCGCATGTGATCGCAACGCTGGGGCAGCTGATGTGCTCGTTACCCCAAATCGCCGAGATCGACATCAATCCCCTCGTTGTCTACGAGAACGGTCAGGGAGCCGTCGCGCTCGACGCTTTGATCCTCGTTGCACCGGAAGAGGCCAAGTTAGAAAGACAGAAGTGAGGTCAAGATGAACGAAGTAGCTCTTCTCATCGATGGCAAGTCGGAAACCGCGGAAGGGAAGCGTTCCTTCTGCAGGCTGGATTCGGTCAAGGGCACGCCCGCAACAAAGGCAGCAGCGGCGTCGATCGACGACGCCGATGCAGCAGTGAAGGCAGCTGCCGCGGCATTTCCCGCATGGTCCGCAACCGGACCGGGCAAACGTCGAGAACTCCTGTTGCGGGCTGCCGACACCCTGTCCTCCCACCAGCGCGATTTTGTCGAATGCATCGTCGCCGAAACCGGAGGCACGGAAGCATGGGCCGGCTTCAATGTGTTCTTTGCTGCGTCGATTCTGCGCGAGGCGGCCGCCATGACCTCGCAGATTGCAGGCGAAGTCATTCCCAGCGACGTTCCCGGCAATCTCGCCCTGGCCATTCGGCAACCGATCGGTGTGTGCGTCGGGATTGCACCCTGGAACGCTCCGGTGATCCTCGGCGTGCGAGCGATTGCCATGCCCCTTGCCTGCGGCAACACGGTTGTCTTCAAGGCGTCGGAGGCGTGTCCCGCTGCGCATCGCCTTATCGGCACGGTGTTTCAAGAGGCTGGGTTTCCCGATGGCGTCCTCAACGTGCTTACAAACGCTCCTGAGAATGCGGCTGAAGTCGTCGGCGCTTTGATCGATCATCCGTCGGTCAGGCATATCAATTTCACCGGGTCTACGCGTGTTGGCCGCATCGTCGCCGAGCGCGCGGCACGCCATCTGAAGCCGGTTCTGCTCGAGCTGGGAGGCAAGGCTCCTCTCATCGTTCTCGACGACGCGGATCTCGACGCCGCTGTAAACGCTGCAGCCTTCGGAGCATTTATGAACCAGGGACAGATCTGCATGTCGACCGAGCGCATCGTCGTCGACGAAAAGGTCGCCGATGATTTCGTCCATCGGCTTTCCACAAAGGCAGCAGGTCTGCCTGTGCGCGATCCGTCGCTGGGCCCCACGGTGCTCGGCGCTATGGTGGATCCGCGATCGGCTGCGCGTGTCGCCGAGCTCATCAAAGACGCCGTGCAAAAGGGAGCTCGCGTCACGGCAGGCGGTACCGGCGACGGAACACTGATGCAGGCCACGGTGATCGATCGCGTGACTGTGCAGATGCGCATTTATGCGGAAGAGTCGTTCGGGCCGGTGGTGACGATTGTCCGCGTAAAGGGCGATGAAGAAGCGCTTCGCATCGCAAACGATACGGAGTATGGTCTATCAGCCGCGGTCTTCAGTCGCGATTTTGCTCGAGCGTGGAACCTGGCGCGGCGCGTCGAAAGCGGAATCTGCCACATCAACGGCCCGACGGTACATGACGAGCCGCAGATGCCGTTTGGCGGCGTGAAAGCTTCCGGCTACGGACGCTTCGGCGGCAAAGCTGGAGTCGATCAGTTCACCACGCTGCGCTGGATCACCGTGCAAACAGGAGAACGGCACTATCCGTTTTAGCGCGCCAATGCGCAAACTCGCTAAAGAATCGCCGCCGCAACAGCCTGCAAGGGCAGGACCTTATCGACGCCGCCCAGTTTAATCGCCTCCTTCGGCATACCGAAGGCGATGCAGGTTGCCTCGTCCTGGGCGAAGGTGGTGGCGCCGGCCTGCTTCATCTCCAGCATGCCGCGGGCGCCATCGTCGCCCATTCCAGTCAGGATAACGCCGACGGCATTCTGTCCCGCGTATCGTGCCGCCGAGCGGAACAGTACGTCGACCGATGGGCGATGACGGCAAACCAGCGGCCCGTCCTTCACCTCGACGTAGTAACGCGCGCAGCTGCGCTTCGACAGCAGGTGATGGTTGCCGGGTGCAATCAGAGCCCGCCCGCGAATCACCCTATCGTTGGTTTCGGCCTCCTTGACCGTGATGGCACAGAGGCCGTCGAGCCGGTTGGCGAAGGCGCGCGTAAACAGCTCCGGCATGTGCTGCACAATCACGATGCCGGGCGTATCGGCGGGAAGCGCCTCGAGCACCGTCTTGAGCGCTTCGGTCCCTCCGGTCGATGCGCCGATGACCACAACTTTTTCGGTCGTCTCGGCCATGGCATGTGTCGCGGGACAGAGGATCGCGTCGGCGTGAGCTTGGGCTCGACTGTGTGGCTGGGCCGCAGAGTGCGCGGCCTGGCCGCCGCCTTGACTGCCTGGCAGAGCGCGAAACAACAATCCATTCCCGGTACAGGCGAGGGTCGCGGGCAACATGGATGCGCTTCGCGCAATGCCTAAGCGCGCTAGAGAAACATCAACGGATTAATGGTGGTGGCCAGGGACGGGATTGAACCGCCGACGCCGGCCTTTTCAGGGCCGCGCTCTACCACTGAGCTACCTGGCCTCAGTGAAGACTTCTCGTTGCATTTTCCTGCGCGGGATTCCGGCGGGCGCCGAAAAGGAGGGCTAAGTCCACGAACAGTGCGTTGCAACAACCTTGTCAGTATACCAACTCTCCGAACGCACGCCAAACCCTGAACTCGACCCTCCAGCGAGGACCTCCGAAGACCGAAAGAGCCGCTTCGCTCTGCCCTGCAGGCCGTCGTTCGGCCCCCAGATTCGCACATTTTTGCAAGCCGCTGCTCTGCGATACAGTGCAGCTATGAAGACCCTGCCCCGCTTGATCGTCTTTGCTTGTTTGGCCTCTTCCGCGACCTTCGCGCGCGCGCAATCGCCGTCCGAGGCACGCGCTGCCCGCGCCTACGAAACGGCTGTCAAAGAAGGCACTCTCGCGCTGCACGCCTTCCTTGACCAGTTTCCCAAAGGCGCCGATCTTCACGTGCACCTCAGCGGGGCGGTCTATGCCGAGACGTTCATCAAAGACGCCGCCGAAGATGGGCTCTGTGTCGACCCCAAGGCGCTCAGTTTTGCCAAGCCTCCCTGCGATGCGCCGCTGGTGCCGACCACCGATTTGAATGGCGTTCTGACGCCGGCCGAGGAGGATCTCTATGACCGCCTTGTCGATTCGTTCTCCATGCGCAGCTACTTCCCGACATCTGGATTCAGCGGTCACGATCAGTTCTTTGCAACTTTCGGAAAGTTTAGCGGGCTCGACAAGAAACACACCGGCGAGTTTGTCGACGAAGTCGCGAGCCGCGCGGCTGCGCAGAACCAGCAATACCTCGAACTGATGGAGACACCCACCTTCGGACGAGCCATCGCCCTGGCGCACCAGATTCCGCTCAACTCGGACTTCGCCGCGTACCGCGACGCG
>Ga0181528_10003104_pt1 | contig 10200 bp, 10 predicted proteins | sample PEATcosm2014_Bin_47_FD_119742 | JGI IMG/M metagenome (GOLD analysis project Ga0181528, IMG submission 119742) | Peatland microbial communities from MTU Mesocosm Facility, Houghton, MI, USA - PEATcosm2014_Bin10_10_metaG | ecosystem: Environmental > Terrestrial > Soil > Wetlands > Peat | place... | reverse complement strand
CGTTTCATCGTGGGACGCAATGCCATCGACCAGCCTTCCCCCAACAAGCTCGAAAATCTCCGCCCGCAACATTTCCTGGACGCCCTCGTGGTTCAGCCGGTCGATCCCAAAACCAGCAAGGTGATTCTGGAGAATTTCACCGACGAGGATAATGCTTACTATATCGTGCATGAAGTGTTCGAACTTCCCGACGGCACGCTGCACTTGCAGCGCACCATCTGGTTCAGCCGCATCGATATGACCATGGCCCGCCAGATGATCTTCGAGGCCGCCGGCAATATCCTTACCGACGCCCGCTATTCCGAGTGGCACAACTACGACAATGTCCCGTTCCCCAAACATATCGAGATCAACCGCCCGCGCGATGAATATGCCATGGTTCTCGACATCGTGAAAATGGAAATCAACAAAGGAGTTTCGGCCGGTCAGTTCGTGCTCGAACAACCCGAAGGAACTACCTTGCAAACCGTCGGGGCGCCACCCGTTAAAGGACCCGCCAAGTGACCGCCAAGCTGGTGATCGAGAACCTCAAGAACAAGCCCGTGCGAAGCCTGCTCAGCTTCCTGCTGATCGGCGTGCCCGTGACTCTGATTTTGACCCTGCAGGGGCTCTCCTCCGGCATGTTGAATGACGCCAAGGAGCGCGCCCGCGGCGTTGGCGCCGATATCCTGGTACGGGCATCGAGCACCACGGTGGGAATCCAACAGAGCGCCGACTCCGTGCCGGAAAGCTACCTCCCCTATTTCCGCACCAAGGTGCCGCACGTCACGCTGGCCATGGGGGTGATCAACCATGCGATCAACCTTCCATTGGTCGTTACCGGTATGAACGAGGACGAGTTCGACACCATGAGCGGCGGGTTCACTTTCCTCGCCGGGCGCCCCCTGCACGAACCGGACGACATTCTGGTCGACAAGTTGTACGCCAGGCAGAAGAAAGTGCAGCCCGGCGCGACCATCAAGATTCTCAATCACGACTGGCATCTGGTAGGCATTATCGATACGGGTAAATTCGCCCGTTTAGTGGTCCCCCTCGCTACCCTCCAGCATGTGCTGGACACCCCCGGCAAAGTGACGTCCATTTATCTCAAGCTGGATAAACCGGCCAATATAGCCGCCGTGGTTCATTTCATCGACGAGACCACCAGTCTGAACGTCCAGCCGATGGAAGACTATATGGCCATGGCCTACGACGCCAACAACATTCCTGGCCTGTCGGAATTCATTTACGTCGTCATGGGTATCGGATTGGTTATCGGCTTTGCGGTCGTTTGCCTTTCCATGTATATGGCGGTGCTGCAGCGGACCCGCGAAATCGGCATCCTGAAAGCCATCGGCGGCTCCCGGAGCTTTATTCTGCGCATCATCATGGCGGAGGCGATGGTGCTCGGTCTGGGCGGCACGGTGCTTGGCATCCTCATGAGCTTCGGAGCGTGGTGGCTGATCCGTACGCTGGTGCCTTCCTCCTTGTCGATCCGCATCGTTCCCCTCTGGTGGCCGATCGCCTGCGCCGTCACTCTGGTCGGCGCGGGGCTCGGCGCACTATACCCAGGACTAAGCGCCGCCCGCCACGATCCCATCGAGGCTCTGGCCTATGAGTAGCGGGCTGGCCATCGAGACGCAGGATTTGCGCAAGACCTATCGCGTCGGCAAGGTGGAAGTGGCCGCACTCCGCGGCGTCGATCTGCAAGTCCGCCCGGGCGAATTCCTGGCCATCGTGGGGCCTTCGGGCTCCGGTAAATCGACCCTCTTTCATATCATCGGCGGGCTCACCCCTCCCACCTCCGGCCGGGTGCGCGTGGCCGGCCTCGATCTCGCCAGCCTCACCGACGCCGGCCGCACCAACCTCCGCAAGAAGACCGTCGGCTTCGTCTTTCAGAAGTTCAATCTGCTCCCCAACCTGACGGCGCGCGACAATATCGCGGTGGCACGCTATATCGCCGGCGCTAACGGCACTTTCAGCAAGGATTTCGTGGAAATCTTGCGCCTGCTCGGTATCGACCAGCGTCTCGACCACAAACCGAACGCCCTCTCCGGCGGAGAGCAGCAGCGCGTGGCCATTGCGCGGGCGATCGTGAACCATCCGGCCATCCTGCTGGCCGACGAACCGACCGGCAACCTCGACACGGAGAATTCCAGAGCGGTGCTGGAGATTCTGCGCGATCTGAATCAGCGCCTGGGACAAACCATTCTGATGATTACGCACAATCCGGAAGCCGCGTCGTTCGCCCATCGCACCATCCGCATGCGCGATGGCAGGATCGTCGACGCGGCGGGTTGAGGTTGGCCGTCAGGCCGCCCTAGTGCGCCACCAGCGTAACCGCCGCCGAGGTACTTCTCTGACAGCCCGCCGAGCCTCCGTAGACGGCCACCACACTGTAGATTCCTGCGCTCAGTCCCGTGCTGAACGTCGCTGTACCCGAGCTGTCGAGGTTGCCGGTTCCCAGAGTGGTGTTGCCTGCCAGGAACGTCACAGTTCCCGCCGCCGTTCCCCCACCCGATACTTTAACCGCTGCCGTGAACGTTACTGCCTGACCGGTTGTCGAGGGATTAATCGCAGCCTTGAGGGAAGTGGCAGTCGCCGCCTTAGTTGGAACTGGCGAAGTATCCACCGGCAATTCCGGGGCCTTGACGATCGTGTTGCGGCCTTTCGGATCCCCCCGCAGCCAGACATGAAGCATGGTGTCGGGAGAGACCGGGTCCGGTAGATTGATCCCGATCGATTGTTTGAGGCCCGGCCCAGGAAGCGGAGCGGGAAGCCCCGACACCTCTAATCCGTTGTCGTCATCCCAACCCATCTTCTCGATCATTTCGAGATTTTGTCCGGTGAGCTGGTATTGGCGCATTCCGTTCTCCGGCGAACCATCGGCGACCGTAAACGAATCCACCTGGGGTATGCGCAGAATGTGCGCCAGCGTTGCGGGCTGGGAACTGCCGCCTTTTCCGTTATCGATAGAGGCCTGCAGCGAGCATCCGGCAGGAAGTCCGCTGGTGTCGAATGCCAGGAAGATCTGGTCCTGCGAAAGCTGCTGTAGAGCCCAGTTCTCGGTCCGCTCACCGATATGGAGGGTCGCGGTGGAACCGACTCCGTCTGAACACGCCAACCGCAGCAGACTTTTTCGCTCGATATTTTTAACGTCGAGCATGGCGTTCAGCGTATATCCGGCGGGAAACTCGTCCCCGCGGACCGCTACCGCCATTTGCGCCGGCAGCGATAGCTTGGAACTGGCGATCACCGGCAAGGGGCCCGTGATTTGTAGTGCGTCGGGTAATCGGAAGGGCTCGCTGCGGTCCTCGATATACTCCGTGATTGGCAGCGTGGTACCGGGTTTGGGAGACGACTTCAACTCCACCGTGAGACTCCGCTCCACCTGATCCGTGCCTGGTGAACTCAGGCTAAGAACGGCCTCTGGCGCCTCCAACTTTCTCACCTGCTCCAGGCGCTCGCCTTTCAGAATGAAGTGCTGGGTCCCGCCCCCGTGATTTACCAGAATCGGCAAGTTTACGATCTTAGGTGGATTCGGAAGAATCTTGAATTCCACCGCGTGGCTCTTAGCGTCCTGCTGCGAAATCAACAGCGCGTATGGCCCTGGTTCCAGCCTCTCGGTGTCGATCTGCACGTCCATGTGATCCTGCGGTCCGGTGCGCAGTCCTTTCGGCAGGAGGAATCGAACGTTCTCCGCCACGGCGAATTCGTCGCGCAGTTTCTTGAGCTCGACTTTCTCGGTGAACTCGAAATCGCTGCCTGTAAGGGTCACGGGAGTTTTGCCGGATTTCGCCAGCAGATGGTCCTGGGAGGAGGGATCGACACGGGCCATCTGAAAGTCGCTGAGCGGCATGACGTGGACTGTGCCGCTGATTCGCAGACGCGACCAATCCCAAAGTCCCGTCAAGTCGTAATCGCCCGGCGGGAGATTCACTTTCGTGAGGTCGAGCTCCAGCGCATGCTGATTTCCCAGCTTCACCACCGGAACAGGCACTTTCTTGTCCTTGCTCACCAGCGCCCATTCGCGGGCGCGTTCCAGATATTTCCACCCCGGCTCGGGAACTTCCACCGGCAGGGGAGTTTTCTGCGTGGCGGGAATGAAATCCGCGGCGCCGATTTTGACCGTGGGAACCGGAATGTTCGGGACGCGGCTGGCCCAGATGTAAGCCACCCGCGTGTGCGGCGGCAGCGGACCTTGCTGACCGCATAGATTCACGCCGGAAGGATTATGCGTGAGCGGCTGGGCGAAGGACGCCCGGAACTGCGTGTCGGGAAATGCAATGGAGCGCAAGTCGAGCAGCATGGCCATTCCTCCGGCGGCTAACCCGACGGGGCTTCCGAAAAAGAGCGTGCCGGCGATGGTGGCGAGGCTGGCGGTCTGCCCTAAGCTCTGCGCCGTGGAACTGGCCAAGGGATTGTACGCGGCCAGTTGCGGGTTCATGGCGCCGAATACCGTAGCGGCTTGCGCCGAAGGGGGCGCGGTGCGATCCACCTGGACGGAGAAGCCATATTGCGAAGCGAAGCCGTTCAAGGCGGAATTTACACTGGCCGCCGAGCTCTCACTATTCGAGAGTGTCGCCACCAACTGCTCCGCTTGCGCCGTTTTGTCGGCGTAATCGGCGAGTTGCGCCACCAGAACTTCATCCCGCGAGAGGAAGCTGGCAACCTTACTGCGGTTCAATCCGGCGGGCCCGTATACCACTGCCGCCACGGAAATCGTCTGCGGAATGTCCCACGACGCGGGTTTGTTCGCGGGCTTCGGTTCGGTAACGAAAATGTCTTCCTGTCCGGGCTCTCGCTTCTCCGGGACCAGCACCAGCGCGATTTCTCCGGTCCGCTTCTCCTTGCCGCGCAGAACGGGTGCGTACAGTACTTTATCACCCTCGCTCAAACGATTAATGCTGCGGAATGGAAGGGTCTCATCTCCGGCTTGCACTTTCAAATCGACTGCTCCCAGCGGGGAGCCGGCTGGACAGTTGACGAGCTGAGGAGCTTCGGGGGCCGCGGCGGCTGGATTCGGCTGAGCGGCCGCGCCGGGAGCGTTCCCCTGCGCCTGAAGCAGAACATTTACTAAGCAGATGATCGTTACGGTGCGCAATCCCATTGGTGTCCAAAAAACGATTCCCTTAACAATTATAGATGGGCACCGTTTCGCTCTGGACTTCGTGGGATAAGCTTCAACCCTCTGCCGACCGCAAAGGCACTGCTCCCTTGGGACCGCAGCTCATTGTGACCCGATTAGCCAACCCGGTGGGCCAGGGCGAGCTCGGCTCGCCTGACAAGAAGCATGTCCCACGAAAAGGCGAAGTTGTTAAAAACTCGCCGTCGCCAGCTTCTTCTGCTGTTTCAGCCAGCGCAGGCGGCCCTGATATTCCTAAATCAGCGTGCCGAATCCGGCCCAGTAGTAGCCGAAAACGAAGAGCGCGAGGAAGGGAATTGCGAAGAAGTTGAAGGTGTCGATGGCGAACGCGATCATCGCCAGAAAGTATGTCCCGACGAAGATCTCCGCGTACGGCAGCCAACCGCTGCGGCGGCGGTACTTCTTGACTTCCAGGTTCACCGGCCGGTCGCCGATGGCATACTTGGCCGTCCGCGCGAACGACGTCTGGATTCCGAAGATGGCCTCCAGCACGGCCCGCGTATTAATGATCGTCAGCCCCACCCCCACGGCCATCAACATGGGCAGCAGCAGCACCGAGCGCTTCCAGTTCTTGGGATGCAACTCGCGCTGCGCGATCACGTAAAACGCCGAAATCGACCAGAACGACGCCACGATCAGCGGAAAGTCGATCAGCGCCATCTCCCACACACCCATATAAAACCGCACGATCATCACCGGCAGCATGAGCGCCGAGACCACAATCATCAGCGGGTAGGAGATGTTTGGCGTGAGGTGCAGGAAGGCCTCCAGCTTCACCCGTTTGGGGATGTCGGCCTTCAAAATGGCCGGCAGCAGCTTCCTGGCCACCTGCGTCAATCCCTTCGCCCAGCGCGATTGCTGCACCTGGAAGCCGTGCATTTCCACCGGCAGTTCCGAGGGGCAATCGAGCCCCGGCAGGTATACGAAGCGCCAACCTTTCAGTTGCGCGCGATAGCTGAGGTCGGAATCTTCGGTCAGGGTATCGTGCTGCCAGCCGCCGGCATCGGCAATCATGGCCTTCCTCAGGATGCCGGCCGTCCCGTTGAAATTGAAGAAGTGGCCGGCGGTCGACCGGGCTCCGTGCTCCAGGATGAAGTGCCCGTCCAGCAGCATGGCTTCCACTTCGGTAAGGAAGTTGTACTCGCGATTAATGTAACTCCATCGCGTCTGCACCACCCCGATCTTCGGATCGGCGAAATAATGCACGGTGCGGGTCAGGAAATCCGGAGGCGGGCAAAAATCGGCGTCGAACACCGCTACCAGTTCGCCGGTCGCCGTTGCCAGCCCTTCCTGCAGAGCTCCGGCCTTGTATCCATGGCGGTTGGCTCGATGATGATACTCGATGGGATATCCGATGGTCCGGTAGCGCTCCACCAGCGCTTCGGCGAAAGGAGCGGTGTCGTCGGTGGAGTCGTCCAGTACTTGAATTTGCAGCAGCTCCCTGGGATATTCCACCTTCAAAACTTCTTCGATCAGCCGCTCCACCACGTATCGCTCGTTATAGAGAGGCAACTGGATCGTGACCGGTGGGAGTTGCTCGAAGCGGACCGCCGAAGGCTCCTGTGTGGCCCTCTTCCGATACCTGAAGTAAGTCCGGATCACCTCATAGCGGTGGATGCCGTATACCGAGAGCACGATCAGGACGGAGAAATAGGGAATGAGCATGGCCCAGTCGAACCAGACCATTTGATGAATGCCGGCAAAAGGCGTCTCGGCAAACATCCGGGACCATTTGGCCCCCATGGAATGGGAGGACAGCAGTGCCAGCGGTATATAAGATGACATGCTTCAGAACCTCCGCTACCAATGTCGGGCCATCGTGGCGGAGAAATCGCTATGGGACAACAATATGTTAACAAATATGAGGCTCGATTTTTCAGGCCCGGCGGCGGCGATGTATGACTGGAATCACAAACTTCAGCGCCGTATGGGTTAGCGAGAAGCTGGCCACCTTAACGTCTTTCAAATCGGCGCCCCGCCCGGCATTGATCACGTCGATCTCGCGAATTCGTTCCACGCCGCGGGGGTAAACCACCCACAAGGCGCCATCGCGATTCAGCATTTGCGCCAATTTGCGAACCTGCGATAGCCTCGATTTCCCTTCGGCGGCCAGAAAAATCAAGTCCGCGGTCTGCCCCGCGGTTTCCACGTGGCTGTTGGCGAGGTCGGCCAAAAAATCAGGTTCGAAGTTGCCGACGACCATGACGGAGAGCCCAGGCTTCACGCCCAACTTGAAGGTGCGGGACGGCGGATGGAGGATTTTCTGCGCCCACTTTTCTGCCTTGTCCCCCAGTTCCAGTTCCGCCGGGCCGCCGGTGAACTCGATTTTCAGAATGCCGCCTTCCGCCTCAACTTTGCTCATGTCCTTGAACAGCACCTTGAACCTTTTGCCGCCCCGGAAGAGGAGATGATCGGTTTCCAGATAGGCCTTCCCGGCCAGGGACTGCTCCTGATAGCGGATCTTGCACTCGATTTCCTGTCCCATAATTACGCCTCAATCGCCACCGGCTCGCCGAATTTCGCGCCCAGGTCGCGCAGATACGTCTCGATGCTGCCAGTGTAGCCGAATAGAAACCGCGCCATAAAGCGAAAGATAACGTTATAAATCTCGCCATTTTCATGGATGCGCAGCTCACTGCCGCCGCCGGATAGCGGGGCGATCTCGAACGTCCATCCTCCGCCGAACGGCAGGCCGGGCTGCGCGATGCGCGTCACCAACCGTTCCGGAGGCTTCGCCTCCACCAGTTCATAAGTGATTTTCTGGCGATGAGTATCCTCTTCCCACCACCGCCTTTTCCCCCCCTGGTCCGGCAATTCTCCGTAACTCTTCACCCCGGTGCGCCAGTCCGGCGGACCGGCCAGCACAGCATACAACGCCGCCGGCGACACATGGAAACGCGCTTTGCGAGTGGCATGGTGATCGCGCGGCAGCATGGCCCCCACCGCCGCCATCACCGCTACCAGCAATGCCAGTCCGCCAACAATCAGGATCACCCACTTCATGCCGCCCCTCCTTTCAAAATCCGTTGCAGATCCCCCGAAGCGATCATCTCCCTGGCTGCCTCCGCCAATAGTTCCAGCCCGTGCAGCGCATCGCGGCGTCTCGCCGGGTCCAGATGCCGCAACATGGCGGCGATCAATTCCGGCTCGAGCACTTTTTGCTGTTTTTTGATGCCGGCACCGGCTTCCGTCAGGCGCAGATCGACGCGCCGGCCGTCCTGGGGACTCCGTTGGCGGCGCACATATCCGGCCCGTTCCAGGCGGTCGATCATTAACGACATGGTGGATGCCGTCACGCCAATGTGCTGCGCCAGTGCGAGCAGGGAAGTACCTTCCATGTCGTCGAGATGGTCGAGCACGCTCGCCTGGTGGGAGCTCAGTTGGGTCTGCGTCTTCTCGTCGCGCACGTGGCGGCAGTGGCAGGCGAAATAGATCTGCGGATAACACCGCAGTACGGTTTGCACTTCCGCCAGGCTCATTGAAGATGAGTTTAAGTCAAGTAATTTGCTTTGTCAAAGCAAATTATATAGTAGCCATGGGCGACAAACCAGCCAAGTGGACTCGAAATCTCCAAGACGGCGGCCGAAATTCTGTCTCGAAACCGGCAGTGTTTTCGTCTCACATCCATTCCCGAGCATTTTCGGCCTCGGCACGTCCGATCAACGCCTACGACTTCGGAGCCCGCGTTGCCCAAAATCCGAGCTTTGTACGGATCGAAGCGCTTGGTACGGCATGGTCCGCTAACGATCTGAACGGCGACGGCGTGATCAGCGTAACCGATGTGCAGATCGAAATCGACGCGGCACTGAACCTGGGCTGCTCAGCCGGGCAATTGAACGCGGCTACGCTGGCGCCGGCGGCTGCCGTGCGGACCAATTTCGTCAAGTTAGGGACTCCCGGCGCGGGAATACATCATTAGCTCGACGGGCCGACCAGGGAGCGTTGGTAGAACGGCTTGGCAAGCTGGCTGGCGTTGATCGCTGCGTCCCCTACCCATGGGCACGGGCACGCCCGCCAAGCTCGTCTTCGACGTGAACTCTCAAGGCGACAGAAGGATGGCCTTTCTCGGTAAAGCCGGCTAATGTTGTACCCGCCTTTCGACAATCTGTCGCGATCAAGTCTGGGCATATCAGGTAAATCATCATCATCGTTTCAAGGTGCGGAGGATAACTGGACATGCGTTTGGATGGCGGAGAGACTCTTCGCAGCTCCGCGGCGCCCGAAACAATCCAGCTCGTTCCGAGCGCGGGACACGACGACATCTTGGCGCGCGGTGTAGGTGGGTTCTCAGAGGGGCTGCGGGAGTCCGTCTAGCAGCAGCCCCTGGAAGCATCGCACAAACTCGGCAGCAAGTCTTTCGCCCGAGTTGGGAATGATAGGTCGGGCCTATCGTAGAATGGCTCGCCGGCCACTTGGCCGTGTAACTCTACGGCTCCTTCTGCCCCCGGGTCGGAGTGGAAGAGCCCTTTGCATCATTATGCAGCCGTCGAAGTGTATTAGGACCCAGAAACGCGCTAGGTTCCCGAAGAATGAGGGAAGGGAGTCCGCCAGCAAAATCACTCGCGTAGAGTCACACCAGTTCGAACTTTAATTTCCCGGCACGCGACCGGGACCCTCACCCACGTGTGGCTAGAGCAGGTCTTCCGGAGCCGGCTCGACAGCAGGAACCTTGTCCAAGGCGGCCAGGAAACGTTCGCGACTCCCGAGTTTGGCCATTCGCTCAACGCGACTCCAGCCGGAAAGCTGTTCGGCCAAAGCCGCCGCCACAATCCGCTCCACCGAAACCTGCTGCCGCGCAGCCAGCTCGGCAATCTGGTGGTACACCGTGTCCGGTATGGTCACGTTGAGCGTCATCGTGTTTCTCCTATTATCGCAAGGAATTCGCGAGGTGAGATCACTCGAACGCCGAAACGCTCCGCTCCCGCAAAATCTCTAGTGTTGAAAGTTATTACGAAATCGGCGCGGCTTTCGACGGCCAGTTCCAGAACCAAATCATCCTTGGGATCGGGAAGGAATGGTCGCCAAAGAAAGAAGATCGGTCGCAGGCTGGCATTGGCGCATAGAAGTGGATCACG
>Ga0181528_10003103_pt1 | contig 10203 bp, 10 predicted proteins | sample PEATcosm2014_Bin_47_FD_119742 | JGI IMG/M metagenome (GOLD analysis project Ga0181528, IMG submission 119742) | Peatland microbial communities from MTU Mesocosm Facility, Houghton, MI, USA - PEATcosm2014_Bin10_10_metaG | ecosystem: Environmental > Terrestrial > Soil > Wetlands > Peat | place... | reverse complement strand
GGAGATCTTTGGCGAGACGGCGGGGCCGGAGCGGAGATGAAGTCCACGATTCATGATCTGCGGATTCGGCGCATGAGCGAGGCGGACGTGGCGCGGGTGATGGAGATTGCCGGAGGCCTGGAGTCGGCGCCGCATTGGCCGCGTGAAGCCTTTCTGCGCGCCTTGGACCCGGAGGCTATGCCGAAGCGGATCGCGCTGGTGGCGGAGTCTGACAATGCCGTAGCCGGCTTTGCCGTAGCCATCCTCTTGCCGCCGGAGGCGGAGCTGGAATTGATCGCGGCGGCTGCGGAGGCTCAGCGGCAGGGAGTGGCGACGCGGCTTTTTGAATCGCTGGCAGAAGAGCTTCGCGCGGATCAAATTCAAGTTGTCGTGCTGGAGGTGCGTGCGTCCAATGCTCCGGCGCTGGCGTTTTACCGGCGATTGGGGTTTGCGGAGACCGGCCGCCGCGTGCGCTACTACGTTGATCCGGTTGAGGATGCGCTTCTCATGCGCCGCGAGCTTGGCTGGTGTTGAAGGGGTGGTGCTTGGGTACTATTCCTAGGTTGTGTTGTGATCGCCATCACGCAAGTCGTATTTTAGGCTTGGAAATCCACAATGAGGTTACGTCCGGTTTTTTTTTGTCTTGCGATTTGTGTGTTCATGGCGATATATGTAAGTGTTCTTTAATAAACGGAGGTGACGGATGGATGAAATTCAGAACTCCACGCTGAGCGAAGAGATCAATCGTCTGCAAGCCGAACATCGCCATTACGCTCAGCGGCTGGAAGAGTTGCTGCAGAAGCCCTATCTCTCCACCGAGGAAGAGATTGAGGAAGTCAAGCTGAAGAAGCTGAAGCTGCACGCCAAGGACCTGATCTGCGCATTGGAGCGCCGGATCCCGGTTGTGGCGTAGATTCTGAAGCAACGATGAATGCAGGCGAATTGCCTGAGCGCCAGCTCTGCGCGGCCTCCGAATGCGGAGTGTGCGATTTGCGCCGTGTGGAGCTGGAGCCGGGTATGCAAGCCGGGTGGCCGTATAATCGTCTGGGACTATGGTTCGCGACGGTTACATTTACGGTTTGAGCCTGCTGGCAGTGGCAATTGCGCTGGCATGGGCCACAGGCAACTGGGCGTGGAGTATTGCGCCAGTGCTTTTGGCGGCGTTTTTTCTCTGGTTTTTCCGCGATCCTGAGCGGGAGATTCCTGCTGGAGCGGGCCTGATTGTCTCTCCGGGGGATGGAGTGGTGACCGAGACGGTAGCCATTGAGACCCCCGGCGGCAGACGCCAGCGGATCAGTATCTTTCTCAGCGTATTCAATGTGCATGTGAACCGGTCGCCAATCGCCGGCGTTCTGAGTAGTGTGCGCTATCAGAAGGGCCAGTACCTGAATGCGATGAACCCCGCCTCGGCAGACCAAAACGAGCAAAATACGGTGACGGTGTGCGGCCAGGGATGCGAAGTGACATTCAAGCAGATCGCCGGCCTTCTCGCCCGGCGCATTGTCTTCAACCTGCATGAGGGCGAGACTGTGGAGCGCGGGCAGCGGGTGGGGCTGATCAAGTTTGGTTCGCGCGTGAACGTCTTGCTTCCGGCAGAGGCCGAGTTGCGCGTCAAGGTGGGCGATCGGGTCAAGGGCGGATCGAGCGTCCTGGCAGCGATGCCGGCGGGAGAGCGTACATGAGACCGCTCGATCCCATACAGGCGCGCGCCAGGGCGCAGGCACGGTTGCGCCGGGGAATGTTCCTGCTGCCCTCGCTGTTTACGGTGGGCAATATCGCCGCCGGCTACTTTTCCATCACGCAGACCATGTCCGCAATGCTGGGCGGCGGCGATGCGCATACGCATCTGGACTGGGCGGCGATTGCGATTCTGGTTGCCATTCCTCTGGACTCGCTGGATGGGCGCATTGCGCGCATGACCAACACGTGCAGCGACTTTGGCAAGGAGTTGGATTCGCTGGCCGACGCGATCACCTTCGGCGTGGCGCCGAGCCTGCTGGCGCTGATCTGGGGATTCCATTTTCTCTCGGATAACATCAATCATCAGCTCCATGAGAACCTGCTTCACGCCGGCGCATTCATCTGCTTCCTGTTTCTCATCGGCGGGGTCTCGCGGCTGGCGCGCTTCAACATCAGCCACGACGCGCAACCGCGAAATCCCGGCCGGCCCGGGCGAAAGTATTTCGTGGGAATGCCGATTCCCGCGGCGGCGGGCCTGCTGGCCACTAGTGTTCATCTCTGCTCTGGCTATCCGGTGGAGGCATGGTGGGTGGCTCTGATCTGGCTGGTGCTTGTGGGCACGAGCGGCTTTCTGATGGTGAGCACTTGGCGCTTCTGGTCCGGCAAGGAACTCAGCCTTTCGCGCCGCCATCCCTTCCAGATACTGTTTTTCATTTCGATTGTGCTGTACGTCATCTTCAAGTACTCCGAAGGTGTGTTGTTTTCACTGGCGCTGGTTTATATGTTCAGCGGCATCTGGGCGCGGGCGGCCTATTCGTGGTCGCGGCGGCGGCGCAGGCTGCCGGCGGGCGCTTCTGATTCCGTGACGGAGCCGCTGGATCGTTTGTAATTTTCGCATTTCATCAAAGGAAACCTGTGTACAAGATTGCCATAGCCGGAGCCTCAACCCTGGTGGGCCGGGAAGTGAAGGAAGCCCTGTCGGAGTCGCCGCTGGCGGCGTCCAACTTTGTGTTGCTGGACGAAGAAGCCGCGCAGGGACAGTTGGATCAGGTGGGCGACGAAGTTACGTTTGTCCAGGCAATTGCCCCCGACGCCTTTGATCACGTGGATTTCACCTTTTTTTGCGGAAAGGAGGGGTTGACCCGCAAGCACTGGCGGAATGCGTTGCGGGCCGGATCGACGGTACTGGATCTCTCCGGCGCACTCGATCAGGAGGCGGGTGTGGTGGTGCGAGCGCCCTGGCTGGACTTCGAAGGGAAGGGTTCAGAGGCCGCGGCGGTTGACCTGTATACTCCCGCGGTGGTTCCCGCGCACCCGGCGGCGCTGGCGTTGGCGCTGCTGCTGGAACGGCTGCATCAGGCCGCCCCGGTGCGCATTGCGTACGCGACGCTGCATCAGCCGGCCAGCGAATTTGGCCGCGCCGCGCTGGACGAACTGCACCAGCAGACGGTGAGCCTGCTGAGTTTTCAGGGGATTCCACGCGAGCTTTACGATACGCAGGCGGCCTACAACCTGCTCTCCAGCTTTGGCGAGGCCGCCAGGGTCAGCTTGGGCGCGGTCGAGGCGCGGGTTCGCCGCCACTACGCGGCGCTCTCCGCCGGCCGATTTGCTCCGCTGGCTCTGCAAGCGATCTCCGCGCCGGTCTTTCACGGCCATACCTTCTCGATCGCCATCGAACTGGAGAAGCCGGCGGAGATTGCCCAGCTTGAAGAGGCGTTGAGCGGCGGCCGCGTGGACCTGGTGAGGGAGGAGACCGATTCTCCATCGAACCTTGCCGCCACCGGGCAGAATGAAGTGCTGGTGCGGCTTCGCCCGGAGATGGGAATGCGCCAGGGCAGTCTGATCTCTCGCTTGTGGCTTTGGGCCGCTTCGGACAATCTGCGCTTGCAGGCACAGAATGCCGTGGAGTGCGCACTTGACCTGCGACGGCTGCGGCCTCAAGGAACGGTGCAGTAAGAACGAAGGTTCGCAACGGGAACGTGTGATTGCGCCCGTCTGGTGCACCCTCGACTCCGGTTTTTAGATATTTCCAATCAAGTTCCTCCCACTCCGGTCCTCGATCTGCCTCGTTTCTGTACATTTGCGGATGCGACAGCTCGGCGTTGTTCCGCTGCCAGGAGAGCCGGTTGCCCTTTACCCCTATCATCCGCTCCGTATCTGCAGAAGACTTCCGCTGCATCGGCTCAGCTTGCGAGGACACCTGCTGCGAGGGTTGGAGCGTTCCCATCGATCGGCATTCCTTCGAGAAGTATCAGCAACTGCCGCCGAGTCCGCTGCACGATTTGATAGATGCCAGCATCCTGGTGATGCCTGCGGAGACCAATCCGGCCAGTTTTGCCAAGATCCAGATGAATGGCGAGAACCGGTGTCCGATGTTGAATGCGGATCGTCTCTGCCGCATACAGGCCGAAATGAGCGAGGCGTATCTTTCCCATACCTGCGCAACCTATCCGCGCATTGTGCAATCAATCGGGGGCGTGCAGGAGACGGCGCTCTCGCTCTCCTGTCCGGAGGCGGCGCGGCTGGTGCTGCTCAATCCAAATCTGCTCGCAAAGACGGCGCTAACGGTGGGGATGCAAAGCGCCGAGGCGGCGGAGGATTCTGGAAGGGAGGACGCATCCGGGCTTCATACCTGCTTTCATCCCTGGTTTCAGTCCATTCGCCAGGCAGTTCTGGATCTGGTCGCCAATCGTGCCTACCCCCTCTGGCAAAGGCTGTTTCTTTTGGGCGTACTATGCCGGAGACTGGATTCGATTGGCAAGGGTGAACTCAATCGCAGCGTACCTGCGTTTCTTGCCGACTTTGAAGCTAGCGTTGCATCGGGAGCGCTGCGGAGCGCAATGCAAGCATTGCCGCTGGACCGCGAGGCGCAGTTGGATGTGGTGCTGCGGCTGGCTGGAATGCTGCTGCGCCGCTCCAATGTGCGGCCACGCTTTGTGGAGTGTGTGCAGGCCTTCACCACCGGCATCGGTAATGGTCCCGGCGCGACGCTGAAGAGCCTTGCGATCCATTACAGCCAGGCACACGACCGCTACTACGCGCCATTCTTCGACCAGCATCCGCATATTTTGGAAAACTATCTGGTCAACACGATCATGCGTTGCCGATTTCCCTTCGGAAAAGACGAAGCGCGAATCTCGATGGCGCGGGAGTACGCGCTGTTGACCGCTCAATTCGCTCTGACCAAGGGATTCTTGATCGGCGTGGCAGGCTTTCATCGCGAGGCGCTTTCAGCGTCGCACATTGTGCACACAGTTCAGGCCACCAGCAAACACTTCGAGCATCACCCGGAGTTTCTCAATCTTGCCTATGCACTGCTGCAAGAAAGCCAGATGGAAGGCGCGCGCGGGCTGGCGATTCTGCTCAGGAATGCGGATACGATTCCGCATAAGCCGGCGGAAGTGGAGATTAACGCTCCGGAACCGCTGAATGCTCCGGTTGCTGTGACACCGAATTAGCCGCACAGAGTAGCCCTTCAGCCGAGCGTCTGCGGATTGTGCGCGGTCCCGTCAAAGTGGCTGGTTGTCTTGTAGGGATCGAAGGCGCCATGCTGCGCCGCCGATCGCGTACGTTCCAGCAGGCTCGCGAGTTCCGCCGATGAAAATGGCTTGAAGCTCTTCGCCGCGCTCAGAGCCTGATCGAGCAACTCCTGAAACCGGCGTTCGCAGCAGCCGCTTGCTTCGCGCGGAGCAAGGGCGTCAGAAGTTGTTCGGTGGCAGCGGCGCTCGCCGCCGTAGAGGCAGTCTTCAGAAAATCTTGCCGATCCATGATCCCTCCGGGGATGGAATGCCGATAGGCTTGACGCTCTCTCCGGCCTTCCGTAACGGTGATCTTTCGACTCGTTCTCGAAGCCAGTAAATCATCACTATAGAAACCAGTCAAGCCACTCAAGCAGGAGCAACAGCTGATCGACATATGTTTAAGGTTTCAGTTGAATCGCGAAAACACATCGAACGCGCCCCGACAGACAATTGCAGCCATTGCGAAGACGGAAATCCTTACGGGCCACCATGAAATTGGAGTAAGGAATCTCGCGTTGAGAACAATGAGCGCCGCGAACAATCCACAAACGAAGAATCCCCATTTGAGGAACTGATGAACAAATCGTTTCATTTTCCGGTTCCTTCCCTATCACCGTGAATTTCTATCGACAATGAAGCGCAGGCAGTTGCGGTCGGCATCCTTCACGTACATCTCCCGCGTCCCCCATGTCTGATCGACCGGTGGTGTGTCAATGTGAACGCCAGCCGCAGCGAATTCTGTATGCAGCGCATCGACGTCATCGACGAGAAGATTCACTACGCCGCCCACGACGCCGTCGCCACTGAAGGAGGAAAGATGAATCCAAACACCGTCGCGGGAGATGCCCATGTAGCATGGATCGGCCTCAATGCCGTCTGGCCGGTGTGAGAATTCCAGGCGGAAGCCCAGACGTTTGATATAGAACTCTCGGGCCGCCGTTGCTGAAGTTATATGTAGCAAAGGAACTGCGACTTTGATCATAGGAGACCTCCCGTTCATCTGATGTCTTTGACCGGGCCTCTTTTCGCCAGCCGCGCCACCACGGCGATCTCGCGCAGAACCTGGGTGAGCGGACGGGCCGGCGTGCCCCAGAAAACAGTTCCGGGCTTGTGGCCTTCATTGGTTACGGTCTTGCCGCTCAAGACGCCGGCCTGCCCGCCGAGGATGACGCCGGGACCGATGTGCGCGTGGTCGCCGATGCCTACCTGACCGGCGATCACCGCGCCGTTGCCGACCGTGCAAGAACCGCTGATGCCGACTCCAGCCACCAGAATCACGTCTTCGCCGATCTCGCAGTTGTGGCCAACGTGAACCAGATTGTCAAACTTGGTTCCCCGCCCGATTCTGGTTGCTTTCAGCGCGCCGCGGTCGATGGTGGTGTTGGCGCCGATCTCCACATCGTCTTCGATCACCAGCGTTCCCTGCTGTGGGAATTGCGTGTAGGAGCCGGTGGTGTTGTCGCGTACATAGCCGAAGCCGTCGGCGCCGAGAACCGCGCCTGCGTGGACAATGACGCGATTGCCCAGAGTGGTTCCGGCGTAGAGGACAGCACGTGGATAGATATGGCAGTCGTTGCCGATGTGAACTTCCGCGCCAATTACAGCGCCCGCTTCAATGCGCGTTCCTGCTCCGATACTGGCCTTTTCGCCGATGACAGCGCAAGGGCCGATGCTGATGTTCTCGCCGAGCTTCACATTCGCGGCGAGGAGGGCGGCGGGATGTACGCCAGTTGCAGCCGGCTTCGGCGCAAGAAGATTGGCTGCCCGTGCAAACCAGAGCCGCGGCTGACCGGCTTCGATGACGGCCTTGTTCTGCGGATATTTTTCTGAAATGTTGGGCGGCAATACGACCACTCCGGCATCGCTGGCAAGGGCTTTGGCGGCTGAGGTTGTATCCCCGGCAAAGACCAGCTCAGATGCTCCGGCCACATCAACGGAGTTCACACCCGTGACGGCATGGTCTGCATCTCCCGCAGAGAGTTTGCCGCCCAGAGCTTCAATTAGTTCGCCCAGCTTCATGCGTTCTCCTCAGGGGCTAGAGTCCGAAGTGATACTGCTGCACATACTGCCCGATGAGCCTTTCCGCAGACTGCAAAGACCCTGCTCTTCAATTCAAATTAGCGAATGCGATCAAACGAGTCCACGTTGATTTCTCAGTACAACCCTGCTTCGCCGGCGGGTCTTGTCTTCCAGCGGCGATGGATCCAGAGCCACTGGTCGGGATAGCGGCGAATCCAGGTCTCGATGGTCTTGGTGCAAAGCTGTGTGGCGGCGAGGATGTCTGCTTCGGGATTCTCGGTCTGCTGGAAGGTCAACTGCGGTCCAAAGTGGAGGACGTAGCGGCGCTCAGCCTCCTCCCAGAGCATGAAACCGGGCAGCACCGCGGCGCCGGTTTTGAGCGCGATATGAGCGAGGCCGGTTCCGGTGCAGGCCTGCTTGCCAAAGAACTCGACAAACTCGCCCTGCGGAGGCGTCATATTGGTGTCCATGAGAATTCCGACGGTCATGTTCTGGCGCATGGAGGTCAGCAGGCCGCGCGCAAAGTCGTCTTTGGAGAGGACACGGTTGCCATGCAGGCAGCGGATGCGGTTGACATACTCTTCCAGGCGCGGATTGTCGAGCCGGCGCGCAACCATGCTCATGGGATAGCCCATCAGCGAGTGGTAGAAGCTGGAGAGCTCCCATGCGCCCAAGTGGGCTGTGACGATCAGAACACCTTTTTCTCGTGCCCTGGCGGCCAGATAGTGGTCCAGACCCTCGGTGCGGATCCAGCCGTGAGTCTTCTCAGGGGTGTAAGCGGACATCCGGCAGAACTCGACCAACTGCCAGCCGAGATGCCGGAAGACACCACGCAGGATGCGTTTGCGTTCCCGCGCCGAGAGTTTGGGCAAGGCAAATGCTAGATTCCGTTTGCCGACGCGTCGCAGGCGGCCATGTATGCAATAGACGCAGTATGCCAGCGCTGCGGCCAGGGAGCGCGCCAAGCCGCGTGGCAGCGATCCGAGGATGCGCGCCACGGTCATGACCAGCCAAAACTGAAGGTTCTTCCGCATTGTCGAAGGCAAAGTTCAGTTTAACGCTCGAATGCGGCTTGCAAAGGGAAAAAAGGGGCAGCCTGCCGGACCACCCCTCTGGCTTTTCTTTCGCCGAGCATTGCGTTTCTAGCGGTTCTTGGCGGTGACAAAGTAGTGTGCGACAGTTCTGACAAAGGGTACAGCACCGGCGGGAACGGCGACGTTACCCTTGAGAACCGTCTCGAAGTTGAGCGGCTGACCGTAAAAGAACTCGGTATCTTCGCGGTTCTGGCTGACGCTGGTGCCGTCCAGGTCAATGCCGGCAAAGATTCCCTTGGAGCGCGAATAGCTGAGCAGCTCAGCGCCCATCTTCCAGTCTGTGGAGGCCTCCGTATTGCGTCCTACAGGGCCTGCTGCGGCCGAGGCGTCGCCGCCAATCTTGAATTTGCTATGGAGCAGATCCTGAAAGCCGCGGTCATTGACAGCCACCAGCACCAGGTCTGTGGATTGGCCGCCAATCTGAAAGCCGAAGGACATCCCGGCCATGCGGATGAAGACCGGCGCGCTCCAGCCGTGGCCGGTGCGGCAGGTCACGACACCCTGGCCATATTGTCCACCCCAGCCGAGCGCACCCTTCTTCATTCCGGGCACGACGCCGACGCAAGTGGCCGACTGAAGGATATCTAAAGGAATGCTGTGGTCCTGGGCGGCCATGATCTCGTCCAGAACCACTTTGGCGGCATCGATGCGATCCTGCAGGCTTTCCTTCGTAGAGCCGGCGAAGGAGGTCGATGTAAGCATGAAACAGAGACTGAGCAGAGCAAGTGTCTTCTTCATATCCAGGTCCTTTCCACTCCGCGCATGGCGGCGCGGGTTGTTGAGTCGTCGAAGATGAGTCGTCGAAAACCGGAGTTGTGCGACGTTGAAGCCACAGCGCAATAGCCCACTGAAGCCCGTAGGCCCCTGGCGAAGCGGCAAAGACGCTCCAGGGTGCTCCCAGACAGGCTACAACATGGAAGCCCGATTGCGCATCTGCAATGTGTAAAAGGCCTGTCAGAGGGGTGGAAAGCAGCCGCTGCAATGGGGTGAGGGCAGCGAGAGGGTATACGGCGAGCGTGGTGGGGTGTGAAAGGGACGCTAAACGAAAGACGCGAGAGAGGCAACTCGCGGGTGGAAAGAAGCATCAAACTATAAAGAACCGAATATAAGTAAAAAAGAGGAGTTCCCAGGCGTCATGGGAAACATACCGCCTGGGAACTCCTTTCCCCAGATCTGCGTTGTTTCTGTAACCCATTCTGTGGAAAAGCATGAAATCACGCAAGATTACAGATGACGTGTAGACCTAAGTAACTTGATATGTTTACTTATTAGTAAATAAAATCGATTCCAGATGGATTGAAATATGTCAGTATAAAGTCTTTTAATTAAATTACTTAACTTGAAATCTGTTTACAGTAGGGAGGATTTTTCTGCTGGAGAAAAACAACGGTGCAGAAAGACAAATGAGTAGGAATATCTCTATTCCGGCTTCGCTCTGAAGTCGCCACGGCGGCGGCGATCATTTTGGCGGCGATCATTTTGGCGGCGATCATTCTGCCGGCGGTCTTGAATGCCGGCGGCTATCAGCAGGGAGGGGTTGGAGGCGCGCATGAGCAGGTTGACGCGGTTGTCCGAACCGGTTTTGCGCAGCAGTCGTCCCACGTGGGCCTGTACGGTACGCTCCTCGATGCCGAGTTCGCGGGCGATCTCGCGATTGGAGCGAGCGGTGAGGATCAGATCGAGGACCTGACGTTCGCGGTCGGTCAGGCGAGGCGGATCGCTGGTGAGGCTGGTGTCGGAGTCGCCCAGCAGCCGGTCGATGAGCATGGAGAGCAGCCTGCGCGGCGCCCAGATGGAGCCGCTGGTGACCACTTCGACGGCCTGACGGACGATTCGCGGGCTGGCTTTCAGGTCCAAGTAGGCGCGCGCGCCCGCTATGATCGACTCCAGGACGAGCTGATCGTCGCCCT
>Ga0181528_10003102_pt1 | contig 10205 bp, 8 predicted proteins | sample PEATcosm2014_Bin_47_FD_119742 | JGI IMG/M metagenome (GOLD analysis project Ga0181528, IMG submission 119742) | Peatland microbial communities from MTU Mesocosm Facility, Houghton, MI, USA - PEATcosm2014_Bin10_10_metaG | ecosystem: Environmental > Terrestrial > Soil > Wetlands > Peat | place... | reverse complement strand
GCCGGCCTGCCCTCGACGATCATGGACGCGATCGCCGACGGCCCATTCGCGCTGCGCTATATCCTGATCACGCACAAGCATGCCGATCACTGCGACGCCACCGGCGCTATCGCGAGCGCGTTCCCGGCTGCGGAGATCGTGATGCACCGCTCCGACGTCGCGGCGATCGGCGACTTGGGCCGGCGCGCGAAACCGGTCGTCGACGGCGACGAGTTGCCGTTCGGCGAGCACGCCGCGATCCGCATGCTGCACACGCCCGGCCACACCGACGGCAGCTCGTGCTTCCTCTTCCGCTCGACGCTCTTCACCGGCGACACGCTCTTCGCGGGCAGCGTCGGCGGCGCGTTCGGCACGTCGTCGAGCTACCAGGACATCCTCGACAGCGTACGCTTCAAGCTCTTCGCCCTCGACGACGCCACCGTCATCGCCCCCGGCCACGGCCCCCCATCCACCATCGCCGAAGAACGTGCCCACAACCCGTTCTTCTGAAGGCACGCGAACAACCCGCCGGCATTGTCATGACAGGGGAGGCGCTCGCTTTACGCGGGGCAACTTTCGGTGCGGTTTTACGTGCGCAGTTTGAAGCCGATGGACGTTAGCCAGAGGGCGATTGCGAACGAGGCGAAGGCGAGGGCGCTGACGATGCCGAGCGAGAGCGCGAGCGAGACGTCGACGGTGTGGGTGTAGGAATAGCGGAACGCGTTGATCATGTAGAACATCGGGTTCCAGAGCGAGATCGCGCGCACCAGCGGCGGCAGAAACGCGGCCGGCGTGAAGACGCCGCCGACGAACACCAGCGGCGTGATGAAGAACGTCGTCAAGAGCGCGATGTGATCGAACTTCTCGGCGAAGAGCCCGCAGATGATGCCGAGCGAGGAGAACAGCACGCCGACGAGCGTCACCGTCAGCGCGTACATGCCCCAGTCGATCGGCGCCGTATGCACGAAAATCGCGCCGAGCGCCGTGATCAGCAGGGCCAGGAACCACGCGCGCGCGACGCCGGCGACGACGTAGCCCATCACGAGTTCGAACGCCGACAGCGGCGCGATCAGCAATTCCTGGATCGCATTCTGAAAGCGCCCCTGGAACACCGTGCTCGAACCCTCGCCGTAGGTCTGATCGATCACCTGGAGCATGATCAGCCCCGGAATCAGGAACTGCGAGTAGGAGACGCCCTGCACGCTCGGGATCCGGCTGCCCAGCGCGAGGCCGAACACGAAGACGTAGAGCACGGTTTGGATCACCGGCGGCCAGATCACCTGGTTGATGATCGCAAACGTCCGTACCATCTCGCGCTTGACGATCGTCAGGAAGCCGGTGAAGTTCGGGCGGCGGTCGGCGGCGACGATCATCGGCGCGTCAATTCCAGAAACACGTCTTGCAGCGAGCGTTCGCCGATCAACTTGCGCGTCGTTTCGAGCGCGACGAGCCGGCCGGTCTCGATGATCCCGATCCGCGTGCACAGTTCTTCCGCCTCTTCGAGGTAATGCGTCGTCAAGATGATCGTCGTCCCGGCGCGGTTCATCTCGCGCAGAAACGCCCACAGCTCGAGCCGCAGTTCGACGTCGACGCCCGCCGTCGGCTCGTCGAGGATCAGCAGCTTCGGCTCGTGCATCAGCGCGCGCGCGATCGTGAGCCGGCGCTTCATCCCGCCCGAGAGGCGCGTGTAGACCTGCTTGGCCTTCGAGCTCAGGCCGAAGCGTTCGAGCAAGTCGTCGGCACGGCGCCGGATCGCCGGTCCGTTCAGACCGTAATAGCCCGCTTGATAGAGCAGGATGTCGCGGATGTTCAAGTAGCGGTCGAAGTTGTATTCCTGCGGCGCGAGCCCGACGGTGCGCCGCGCCGGCCGCCAATCGCGCTCGACATCGAGCCCGAAGAGCCGGATCGTTCCGGCGGTGATGCGCGAGAGCCCGACGATCGCGTTGATCGTCGTCGTCTTGCCCGCGCCGTTGGGTCCGAGCAAGCCGAAGAACTCGCCCTCCGGGACGCTCAGCGAAATGCCGTCGACGGCCGTGAAATCGCCGTAGCGTTTGACGAGCCCCGTGATCTCCAGCGCCGCCATCAGATGACGTGGTCTGCGAGCTGCTTGTACCGGTGGCGGCGCAGCACGGAGACCCGTTCGTCGTGGTCGGGGATGCCGCACTTGCGCAGTTGCCGCGCGACGCGTTCGACGTCGAAAGCCACGCGGCGCGAGCGCACCGACCAGCCGCCGGGCTGCTGCGTGAGTAGCGCGTAATGCGCGCGCGGATCGCCGTCCTTCGGCAAGCCGGCCGACGCGACGTTGACGAACGTGCGGTCGCGCCACGTCCGCACGTAGGGCACGTGCAGGTGACCGAACGCGATCGTGCGCTGCACGACGCCCCAGATGATCCGCTCGAGCTGTTCCGGCGCGGCATCCGGCCACACGTGCTCGTCGTCGTGCTGCGGCGTCGCGTGACACACCAGCAAGCCGTCGGGACCCTCACCGAAGGTCAGCGTCGCCGGTAACGCGCCGAGCCACGCGACCAACTGCGGGCCCAAAGCTTCGCGCTGCCACTGGATCGCCGCGCGCTCGTCCGGGCCGTAGAGCTCGAGATCGTCGAGGGCGATCATCCGGTCGGTGTTCCCCCGCACGCCCTTGGCGCCGGCGTCGAGCAGGCGTTCGAGCACCTTGCGCGGCCGCGGACCGTCCATGCAGAGATCGCCCGCGGCGACGATGCGGTCCGCCCCGCCGATCGAGGCGAGGTCGGCCAAACACGCGTCGAGCGCGACGGCGTTACCGTGGATGTCGGAAAGTAGAGCTACACGCACCGGATGCCATGACACCGCGAAAGTGCTCCCGGTGGCGCGCTAGCCTCGCTTTGTGGCGAGCACGAGCTGGGACGGGCTGACGCCGGCCTTGCCGAACTCCCAGAGATCGATCGCCACGACGTCGAGCTTGGCGGCGCGCAAGAGCCCGATGCTCTCGCGAAAACGCAAGTTGGCAATGACCCGCCGGTCACCTAAAGCGACCAGGCCCGCCGCGAACTCCTCGCCGCGCGGCACCTCGACGAGCCGCATGTCCCGAACCGGGACGACGTCGACCGCGTCGGGCGCGGCGACGGCCGTGTCGGGCGCGACCACGTTGAACACGTTGCGCAGGCGCGGCACGTCGGGCGCCAGCGCCAGCTCGACGACGCGCAGCTCGGCGGCCGCGGCAAACGCCGCCAGCTGGCTGCGACCGAGCGCGTTCGAGCGCGCACCGAGCCCGCCCGCCTGCGGCACGCCGACGAACATCCGGTCGCCCGCCAGCACGACGTCCGCGCCGTCGAGCAGTCCCGGCGCCGCGATCCGGCCCGCGATCGGAATGCCCCGCTCGACGAGCGCGCGTTCGACCGCCGCCACTTCGGCGCGCCGTTCGACCGACGACGGGCGCGCGATGATCGCGCCCTGCGGTAGCAGGATCGCGCAGTCGGCAACGAGCGCTTCGGTCGGCGTTCCGGTCGACGGTTCGAGCACCGTCAGTTCGACGCCGTAATCGCGCAGCGCGCGCACGAGCACGCGATGCTGGTCGAGCGCGCGGCCGGCGATCGGCGACGGTTCGGACGCGCGCGGCGGCAGCCGGTCGACGCTCGGCGAGGGCGCGCACACGATCGCGCCGGCGAGCACGCCGGCATCGGAGCGGACGTACGGGGGCTCGAACGATTTGGTCATCATGCTGGGGGCATGTCTCCTGTGGCCCGTTGGATTGTCCGCCGGCAGCGCTGCGCCTTCATACGCCCGGGACGGCCGGCGCGGCGACGTACGGCCGCCGGTTCGCTTTCGCGGTGAAGAAATCGCCGAGGTCGTTGGCGAGCAAATCGCCCAGCGACAGCGGCGGAACGCCGAAGATGCGATCGATCGTCTTGAGCACGCCGGCCGTCGAGAGGTGACGCATGCCGATATAGCGCCGCTTCGCATACGGCGAGATCACGAGTGCGAACGTGCGCGACGCGTCGATGTGGTCGCGCCCCGCGCCCGCGTCGGCCGCGACGACGAAGATCGCCGTCGAACGCCACGCGGCGAGGTGCGAAACCGCCGCCACGATCGTTCCGAGCGCGCGGTCGCCGTCGGCGACGGCGGCCGCCGAGCCGTCGCCGCGGCCGGAAAGCGCGACGAACGCGAAGCGCGGCAGGCGATGCGCGGCGGCGAGCCCGCCGTAGTCGCGCACGAACTCCGCGGCGCGCGCGCCGTCGCTCGCGCGCGCGACGCGCGCCGGATAGGCGAGGTCGACGTTGCCCGCGAGCACGAGCGGGGCAGGCGCGTCTTGCGTGTAGGCGAGGCCCAGGCCCGCGGGCGCGATCGCCGGGACCTGCGTTCCGGAGGGCGTGAGAAACGCGCCGTAGTCGCGGAAGCTCAGGTTGCGCCGCGCGAGTGCGTTGAAGATCGTTCCCAGCCGCGGCGCGTCGTCGAGGTCTTCGCCGTCGAAGCCCAGCGGCCGGCGCGCGGCGCGCACGCCCGACGTGCGCTCGGCGAACGCGGTCGCGAGCCCGCCGGCGATCACTTGCTGCCCCGCGGCCGCCGAGCCGGCATCGGTGAACAGGTTCCCCGCGAGGCCGAAGCCGGCGGCCAACGCGTGCAGATTCGGCGTAATGGCGGCGCCGTAGCGCACGCCGGCCGGCGCGCCGGGACCGCGGCCGAGATCGCCCAGCACCTCATCGTAGCTTGCGCCGTCTTCGACGATCAGCACGACGTTGCGGATCCCCGCCGGCAGGGGCTTGGGCACGGGCACGACGCGGCGGGTCGCGGCCAGCGCCGCGCGGGTCGTCTCGGCCAGCCGCACCTGCGCGAGATCGATGCGCTGCAGCGTCGACCAGACCGCGCCCGCGTCGGTCCCGGCGGCCGGATCGCCGGCGAAGCCGGCGTCGTGCCCGAAGCCCTTTTGGTTGGCCACGAACAGCGTGCGATCGTCGGGGCTCAGCGCCAGGGAGCTCGGCGCCCAGCCCGTCGGGATCAGGCCCAGCCGATGCAGGTGCAGCGGATCGCGCGCGTCGATCACCGCGACGGCGTCGAGCCCGGTCAGCGCGACGTAGAGGCGCGAGCCGTCGCGGCTCAAGGCAAGTGCCGCCGGCTGCGTGCCGTACGGTCCGCGATCGAACAGCCGCAGCTCGGTGCCGCCGACGACGTGCGGCACGGCGCCCAGCGCGACCGTCGCGATGCGGTCGACGTTCGTCATCGCGACGAAGGCATAGGCCGCATCGGCGGTCGTGACGATGGCGCTCGGATGCGCGCCGCCGGCCAGCCGCAGCCCGTCCGGCGCCGGGTCCATCGGCACCGCCTGCGCGGGCGCGCCGATCGCGCCGCCTGCATCGAGCGGAAGCAGCGCGAGCGATGACGCGTTCGCCAAATCGGACGGCGCGCGATCGAACGCCGGGACCGCTCCCGGCGCCGGCTGCATCCCGTAGCGCTGCGCGCCTTCGTTGGTCACCAGCAGTTGGCCGCCGGCGATCGCGATGCCGCACGGCGTGAAACCCGTCCGCTGCGGGGAACCTACGAGCCGCCGGCTGGCGGTGTCGATTGCGGCGACGGTGTCGCCACCCATGTCGACGGCATAGATGCGGCTGCCGTCGGCCGATGCGAGCAGCGCCGCGGGAAAACTGATACCGCGATCCGCGAAGGCGGGGTCGCCGGACCCCGGGATGTCGATGCGGTGGCGCTCGTCCGGATCGAGGCGTCCCGACGCGTCCAAATCGAAAACGAAGACGGCGTTCGCGGCGCCGCCGGCGGCGAAGACCAGCGTCCGGTCGGCAGCGGTCGGGTCTTTGAGCGCGACGATGCCGCCGAAGTAGGTCTCGCCGGGCGCGCGATAGTGCGCGACCGCGGTCATGGCGGCCGTATCGACGACGGTCAGCGAATAACCGCCGCTCGCGTCGGCGTCGAGCAGGCTGCGCGCCGCCGCTTCGCGCTCGTCGTCGTTGGTTGCAATCGCGAAGCGCCCGTCGGGCGTGAGCGCGATGCCGAGCGTATCCATGCCGGTGACGACGCTCGTCCCCTCGGGCGTCACGAGACGTCCCGACGGCAAGACCGCGCTGTAGGCTTGGCCGTGGAGATGCCCCGCCGGCAGATGGCCCGCCGGCGGTGCGTAGGCGACGGTCGCCGGCCACGCGCCCACCGGGAGCAGCGCGAACGCGATCACCGCACACGCGGCGCGGACGAACATCCTAGCGTTCGTCGAGACGATAACCGATGCCGCGCACGCTGGAGATTTGCAGCAGCGCTTCAACCTCGTTGAGCTTCTTTCGGAGGGCCGCGACGTGCACGTCGACGACGCGCGTCGGCACGCCGGAAACGTCGTTCCAGACGCGCTCGAGGATCTGCGCGCGCGTCAAGAGCTTACCGGTGTTCTCGGCGAGATACCACAGCAGCCGGAACTCGAGCGCCGTGAGCGTGACGCTCTTGCCGTCGTTCTCCAAGGTGTGAAAATCGCGTACCATCTCGGTCGTGCCGACTTGCAGACGGCCGTCGCCGTCGCTGCGTCGCGAGCGTTCGCGGCGGCGCAAGAACGACTGCACGCGAGCGACGAGTTCGTTGCCCGAGAACGGCTTGCGCACGTAGTCGTCGGCACCCAGACCCAGGCCCTTGAGCACGTCGTTCTCGGTCGAGTGCGCGCTGACCATCAGGATGAAGGCGTCGCTGGAATTGGCCAGCGACGTGCACACGTCCAGGCCGCTGATGTCGGGCAGTTCGACATCGAGCAGGATGACGGCCGGCTTGAAATCCGGCTCGGCCTCGAGGCCGTTGGCCCCGTTCGTCGCGACTTTGACTTCGTACCCGGCACGCTCGAGGATCGTACGTTCGAAGAAGGCGATCTCCGGGTCGTCCTCGATGATGAGTACGCGGTCGCTCATCAACCGGCCGTCGTGACGGCTGCGTTCTCTTCGTCGCCGGCGAGCAACGTACGGCGCGCGAGGCCTTCTTCGTTCGCCGCGCGGCGAACCGCCTCGGCGACCGCATCGACCACGCGGGCGTCGAACACGCTCGGGATCACGTACTCGGCGTTGCGCTCGTCGCCGACGATATCGGCGATCGCGCGCGCGGCCGCGAGCTTCATGCCTTCGCTGATCTTGCGCGCGCGCACGTCGAGCGCGCCGCGGAAGATGCCCGGGAAGGCCAGCAGGTTGTTGACCTGATTGGGATAGTCGCTGCGGCCGGTCCCCATCACGGCGACGTACGGGGCCGCGGCTTCCGGCATGATCTCCGGGCTCGGGTTGGCCATCGCGAACACGATCGGATCGCGCGCCATGTTCTTGATGTCCTCGCCGGCGAGGATGTTCGGCGCGCTGACGCCGATGAACGCGTCGGCGCCCTTGAGCACCTCGCGCAGCAACCCGCGCTTCTTCTCGCGGTTGGTGTTCTTCGAAAGCCAGGTCCAGTGCGGCTTGTCGTATTGGATATCGCTGACGATCGCGCCGTCGCGGTCGACCGCGATCACGTCGCGCACGCCCGCGGCGAGCAGCATCTTGATGGTCGCGGTACCCGCGGCGCCGCTGCCGTTGAGGACGATCGTCATGTCTTCGAGGCGTTTGCCGACGACGGCGGCCGCGTTGATCATCGCAGCCAGGATCACGACGGCGGTCCCGTGCTGGTCGTCGTGCATCACCGGGATGTCGAGCGCTTCGATCAGCCGCTCCTCGACTTCGAAGCAGCGCGGCGCAGAGATGTCTTCGAGGTTGATGCCGCCGAAGACCGGCGCGATACGGATGCACGTCTCGACGATCTCGTCGACGTTCTTCGTGTCGAGCGTGATCGGGAACGAGTCGATGCCCGCGAACTGTTTGAAGAGCATGCACTTGCCCTCCATCACGGGCAGCGCGCCGAGCGGGCCGATGTCGCCCAGACCGAGCACCGCGGTGCCGTCGGAGATCACGGCGACCGTGTTGCGCTTGATGGTGAGCTGGAACGCCTTCGAGGGATCCGCGGCCACGGCCAGCGAGACGCGCGCGACGCCCGGCGTATACACCGTCGACAGGTCGGCGCGCGTCTTCACCGGGATGTTGGGCTCGATGTGGATCTTCCCGCCCAGATGCGCCAGGAAGATCGAGTCCGAGACGCTGATGATGCGCGCCCCGTCCAGGGCCTTGATCGCCGCCTGAACCGCGGTCCCGACGGCGTCGCTCGCGACGTTGATCGTCACGTCTCGAACGGTTGCGCTGCGTCCGACCGTACGCGTGTCGACGGCGCTGACGCTGCCGCCGGCCTCACCGATCGCCTTTGCGAGGCTCGCGAAGGCGTGGGGCGAGTTCTGCGTCTCCACGCGGATGATGAGCGAAGTTCCGATTGCCGGTGATGCCATACCTCGTCGTTTTCGATCCCTCGCCTGCGCTCCTGGAAGAATCGGCGGCGCTAGGACCCGGCCAGGACGTCCAAGGTCGCGTCGATCCCGTTGTCGACCAGGCCATCGTCGGCCCGCGGGTCGTTGACCAGAATCGCGAAGGCGACCCGCCCGTGCCGGCGCGTGTCGACGTAGCCGGCCAGCGCGTCGACATCCTCGATGTGCCCGCTCTTCGCCCGCGAGCGCCCGAGCGCGGTGGTGACGTCGCGGTGCCGCACGGTTCCCTCGATCCCCACGCGCGGGAGATCGTGGTAGAGCACGTCGCCGTCCGGCTCGAGGCCCGCCTTTGCCAGCAACGTCGCCAGTTGGAGCGGCGCGACGCGGTCGCTGGGCGCGAGGCCGCTGCCGTCGACGACGCGCAGGCCCGCGGTCGGCGCGCCCAGTGCTTTGAACACCGCCCGTTCCACCTCGGCGCCGGTCGCCTCGGTACCCGGCGCGCCGTCGTGGGCGCCGACGGCGCGCAGGAGTTGTTCGGCGTAGTGGTTGTCGGACTCGAAGAGCATGTGGGCCAAGAGGGTGCGCAACGGCGCCGAGCGGTGGCGCCAGAGCACGGTCGCGACGACCGGCGCGGGGCCCGTGCGCCCCTCGCCGGCTACGGTGATGTCGCGTTGCAGCAGCAGCGAGCGGACGACGCCGGCGGCGTATTGCGGCTGATCGACGACCGGGCGCCAGAACGATTGTTCCGCGTCGACCGCGATCGAACCGGCGAACGTGAAATCGTTGCTCGCGGGGGCGCGATCGATCGATAGCGTCGTTTCGTAGCCCGTCGTTACGCCGCCCAGCACGCGCACGGCCGAGCTGCGCGGCCGCACTTCGATCTGTGCCGGGGCCCCGGCGTTTTGCGGGACGAGATGGAATTCGACCGTGCCCTCATCGAGCGAGAGCGCGCTGGTGCCCGCCGCGTAGTCGTACTGCAGGTCGTCGGCTTCCCACGCCGGGTTGACCTCGCGCCCGCCGAACAAGCTGCCGTCGGCGACGACGCCGCCGGTGATCTGCGTCGTTCCGGCGCGCGCGAGCTGACCGATGCCGGCCCGCAGATCGTCGGCCGTCAGCGACGGGTCGCCATCGCCGACGAGGTACACGTCGCCGTCGATCGTGCCGTCGTGCGGGGCGTCGATGGCTTCCAAGCGGGTTTCGAAACGGTAATCCGGGCCAAGCGTCTGGAGCGCGGTCGCAGCGACGAGCAGCTTGAACGTCGAGGCCGGTACCGCCGGCCGGCGCTCGCGCCGCATGAACAGCGGCGAGCCGTCGGCCGCGACGATCGCGATGCCGCTGGTAGCCAGCGCCGACGTCTCGAGCGGGGCGCGCAGGCGCGCGCGCAACGCGCGCAACTCGCTCGCGGTCCAGCGCGGCGCGTGCGAAACGGCGGGCGGCGGAATGCCCGGCGCGGCCGCCGGCGCGGCTTGATGCGCGCAGCCCGTGACGAGCGCGAGAAGCGATGCCAGCAAAACGCGCGGCATGTCAGGCGGGCGGCGCGCAGTCGCGCAGGCGATGGAGGTCGTCGCGCAGCCGGTCGACGTCTTCGCGCAGCCGGACGAGCTCGGGCGGCGTCTTCGCCGCCGCGCGCACGCGCAGTGCGGCTTCGGCCGCATCCCGGCGCAAACGGCCGTCGAGTTCGCTCGTCGCCTTGGCGTCGAGCACCGGCAGCAGCCGCGCGTCGGCCAGCGTCTCGCACGCGGCGTAGACGGCCAAGCGCACCAGATACGACGGATCGTCCAGCGCGCGCTCCAGCACGTCGGCGACGGCGGTCCGCGTCGCGTCGACCAGCACGCCCAACCGCGCCAGCGCGCCGGCGGCGGCGCGGCGCAGCGCTTCGGGCCGGCCGGGTGCGATCGCGGCGACCAGCGGCTCCAGCGCGCGCGCGTCGGCGAGTTCG
>Ga0181528_10003099_pt1 | contig 10213 bp, 1 predicted proteins | sample PEATcosm2014_Bin_47_FD_119742 | JGI IMG/M metagenome (GOLD analysis project Ga0181528, IMG submission 119742) | Peatland microbial communities from MTU Mesocosm Facility, Houghton, MI, USA - PEATcosm2014_Bin10_10_metaG | ecosystem: Environmental > Terrestrial > Soil > Wetlands > Peat | place... | reverse complement strand
GATTCCTGCGGTGACATATAACGCTGAAGTTCCAGTCGAGTTCAGCGAAATCGACCCCGTGCAGAACAAAGCGGTCGACGTGGCGGTTCGCAACCCCCAGTTTAGCGAGACGAGAGTATGGTCCGGTTTGCCGATCAGCCCGGATGGTGTAACGCCGGGTTGCGGCAATCCATCGTCATCCAACTATCAGTCGTGCTATCCCCCCGCGGTGAATTACACGCCGTTCTACTTCCTCATCAACGGCGTCGCGTTCGACAAGGCGAATCCTACGCCGTCGTTGTTCGCGGCTACGGCGGGGTCTGCCACGCTTCCAGTTACAGGCAACCTGCTGGTGCGCCTGGTGAATGCCGGCCTGCGCATGCACGTGCCATCGATCGTCGGCCCGCAAACCACGGGCTTTAACGGCGCAGGCGCGTCCGCCACGGTAAATGGATTCACGCTGATCGCAGAAGACGGCAACCCGATCCCGAACCTGAAAGCTCCCCGTGTCAAGACCGAAGTATTCATGGCCGCGGGCAAAACCTTCGACGTGATGGTCAATGTGCCGGCGACTCCCAATGGCGCCACTGCGCCTCCCTCGCTGCCGATCTTTGACCGCGAACTGGCCCTGTCGGCCAATTCTTCGGTGCGTGATGCCGGAATGCTGGCCTACATCAGTGTCAACGGCGCGGCACTTCCGGTTGGGGCAGGGACGGGCGTCTTCAACTCCGGGCAAGCCAATCCGGATACCTATCCCTCTGTCATTCCTTGTACGACCGGCACGTGCATTCCGCTGGTTATCACCGACCCGTCCAAGGGCGTGATCGCCAACGACGTCAATGTGTATGGCGTCGCGCTGTCGACTGCTCCCGCCAACGGAACTCTGACTTGCACTGCGGTGCCGGGAAACCCGGTGGCAGGAATTTGCGCCAACGGCACCTTCACCTATACTCCCACTGCGGGCGCGAACACGAGTGCCGCTGCGGGTACGCAGTTTGACAACTTCGGATATTGCGCCAACGGTTCGACTACTCTGTGCACGACCGTTACCTTGAATGTGTCATCGCTCGGCGGAAATCCTACAGCGAACGCCATCACCTACACATCCAAGATGGCCACGTTCCTGAAGATTCCATCGCCCGGCCCGCTCTCGGTGGCCACGGACCCCAACGGCCTTCCGCTGCAGGTGGTCGTTTCCAGCGTTACGCCATCCGGGGTAACCGTCAATATGGACCCGCAAGGCGGATTCACTGCCAGCGCACCCGGCGCGGGCACCTACACCTTTACCTACGTCGCCCAAAACTCCCAGGGGAGAACGAGCAGTCCCACGACCGTGACACTGGTTTTCCCGCAGCCCAGCAATCTGAAGGTCCAGGTGCTCGACGCGCAGGCATATAGCCAGTGCAACGGGAACAGCACCTGCATCGCCGGCCTGTTGCCGTTCGGCGACTATAAGTGGATTATTGAAGAAGACAAGACGTTCTATATCGACCCGAACTGCACAACCAACACCAGCATTACCACGCCGGGTTGCCCCAACGCCGTGGGAGCAGCGGGAAGCACTATCCCCGTCTTTGGTGTGCAATTCCATGCCAGCAACATGGACTTCGTTGCCCAGGGCTGCACAGGACCGATGTCGTGCGAAGGCGGCCAGACCATTCTGGACACCCGGCCATTGTGCACAGGGACCAACACCCCTGTGGGTTGCAGTACGACCGGCGGAATGCACGTTCCTGCCGTTTGCGACCTTGGCAACGGCGCCTGCCGGCCCGATCCGACGGGGGGGCAAGGCCTTACCCCGGTACTCCCCAGCCAGGTCGCTCTCGATCCTTCCAAGCGCTACTACATCTCGATCCTGCCGGGTGATGCAGCCAACCCGTTCCCCGCGTACCTGGGCGCTCCGCAGTGCCCAGCCCTTGGCGCTGAAGCCTCTGGAAGCAACTTCACTACTCAGTGCGGTCACACCATGAGCGGCGCTCCGATCCCCCCGGCGTGCAACATCCTGGGCGGGCCTAATGCATGTAACTCCTCTTCAGCCTTTACCCAACCGGTCACGGTGCTTTCGCTGCCCACACCGCTGCCCACCGGCAAACTCTCGATTCTGGTGTTTGAAGACGACTTCCCGCTCAATGGCGAGCAGGATGGCGGCGGCGGAGCTGGTGGCGCGATTGCGCCCATTGAGCCGGGCCTGGGAGGCTTCAACATCGTCCTCTGGGACACCTACGGCACACTTGGCGATGCGACCGGGCAGGATACCTACGACGAATTCAACCAGCCCCTGGCGAACAGCCTGGCGGGCACGGTCGATCCCACCACGGGGCTCGACGCCTGCCCGCTTACGCCCAACCCGCTTGCCGGGTCACCCGGTGCCGGTGCGGGGCAACCCGGTGCGTCCCCAGCGACAGCCATGACGGGCATGATCGTGACGTGCCCCAAGGTTGAAGCCGACGGACACACACTCTCTCCGTTGGCCGGCCAGGCGGTCGTAGCCAACCTCATGCCGGAGAAATTCAGCGTCCAGGCTTACCCCGGGGCGGACCGGATTGCCCGTGGGGAAGAGTGGATCCAGACCAACACTCTGGACGGCCAGCATCCCCACGATTCCTTCATCGAAATCGGTGACCCGAGCTACTTCCAGGAGTACGGACCGGCCGGTTATCACGTCATGATCGGCTTCGCCAACCCGGCGATCATCAACGCCCGCCACACCGATGTTTGCAACGGCTTCGGCAGCCCTGGGGCGGTCGGTCCTTGCACCAACTCGATCGACGGAAGTGTGGACGTTGAACGCCTGAGCAGGATACCGGATGAGAGACTCTATCCCAGCGGTTCCCGCGCGGCTCTTGCCTGGACCCAGTGCTGGGTCAGCTTGGGAGACCCCGATGGCGAAGACTTCATGTTTACCAAGTGCGACGCCAACGGAAACTTCCGGTTCACCAATGTCCCCGGCGGCAATTGGAGACTGACCATCGGCGACCAATGGAACGACCAGATCATTGATGGTCTGTCGACGCCGGCCAATGTGGGATGCACCAGCACTGCTCCGAACCTGCCCACCAACACCACCACCTGCCCCGGCGGCCAAAGCCTGCATATGGGCAATGTCGGTGTCCAGCAGTGGCAGTCGAATCTCTACACCCGCACCTTCATTGACGACAACAAGAACGGAATCCTGGACCCGGGCGAAATCGGCATTCCCCTCATCTATACGATGATCCACTACCGCGATGGTCACAACGCCAACGCTCTGGCGACAGACTTCAACGGCGTTGCCAACTTCAACGAGACGTTCCCGCTGTTTAACTGGTACGTGGTGGAAGCGGATTCGACCCGCTACAAGACCACGGGCGTCCACACCGTCTATGACGCGGGCGGCCCTGCCGACGGCACGTCCTCCTGCGGGCCTGGCAATGGCGCCCGGGCATGCGGATCTTCGACTGCCTACAACTTCATGACCAACACCTTTGAGGCGGTTCCTTTGCCGGCAGATTTGTCCGTGCCCGGCGCCGTGTATTGCAAATCGGCGGATTGCAGCGCGGAGGCGAATGCCGATTTCGCGAAGGGCATCGCAGTACCCAGTTCCGCGACTGCTTCCACCGGCCGCATCGACCCGCCCTACTACTTTGGCGGCATGGAGGGCTGGTCTGGCTTGACCGGTCATAGCAACTGGATGGACATCGGCAAGGCACCCTATGCCTCTTGCCCGCCGGCTTGCACAACGGTCAGCGTTACTCCCCCGGGAGCCACGACGCCCACGACCATGCAGGTAGGTGAGAACGGCGGCATCTATGGACAGGTCGCCTATGCTTCGACCCGTCCCTTCGATGACGCATCGCAGATGATTCAACAGCCCTGGGAGCCGAATATTCCCAATGTTACCGTCAACCTCTACAAGGAAGGCTTTGCAGCGGATGGCGTGACGCCAACCCTGACCATGGTGGACACCACCACGACCAGCAGCTGGGATGCCTGGGCGCAAGGGTTCTACCCCAACTACTCCGACCCCGCGACCGGCACACCCATGTCGTACATGAGCTGCCCCGGCCAGGGCACGGCCGTCTCCGGCACCCCGAACCAGGACCTGTTTTACTTCACGATCTTTGACCAGCCGAATTACCTGGACTGGTACCAGAAGCTGCATAGCGTGCCGTTAGGGACAACTGCGCCGGCGCCAACTCCGCTGCCATATAACTCGCAGTTCAAGTGCTATGACGCGATGAAGATCAACAACCAGTTCCAGCCGGCTCCGTACGACGGCAAATACTACTTCCCCAGCTCGCTGGGCATCAACCCCGCGACTGGAAAGCTGGTTCCGACCGTGGGAACGACCAATGGCGTGGCCGCGTCGATGGCCGGGACCAATTGCACCATCTGCGTAGCGAACCCAGATACAACCGACAATTATCGTGTTGGCACTCCCATGTTGCCGCCCGGCAAGTATGTCGTGGAAACGATCATGCCTCCCGGCTATGAGGTCTACAAGGAGGAAGACAAGAACCTGCTGATCGGCGACAACTTCATCGCTCCGGTCACGCAGCAATTCGGCGGACTCGGTACGGACATCTTCATTCTGCCCGACCAGGCCTCTGTGGCTTCCATGTACGACGAGAGCGGTGCTGGATACAACGGCACCAACTATCAGGACTCGACCACCGGCCTTGGGTTGGCGGATGAACTCTCGGGCGTGCCCGGATTCCCCGGCTATACGGATCCTGTGTGGCCGTGCGTGGGCGAAATGCGTGTCGTTCCTGACTACCTGAGCATCTACCCGGGAGCTAAGGAGACGGCCCCATTTGCCGGTGCGACCCGTCCTCTGTGCGACCGCAAGGAAGTGACGCTGACTAACCAGATGGCGGTGAACGCGAGGTTCTTCATCTTCACCTCGACCCACATCGCCGCGCGATTCACCGGCGTGATCACCGACGATTTCACCTCGGAATTCGATCCGTTTGCGCCGCAGTTCGGCGAGAAGTTTGCGCCGCCTAACATGCCGATTGCCACCAGGGATTATCTCGGAAACGAACTGTCCCGCGTGTATTCCGATCACTGGGGAACCTATGACGGATTGACCTTCTCGAGCTGGGAAGTGAATCCGCCCAACATCACCGGGTATTCCCCGTCGATGATGACGCAGTGCATGAACGACCCCGGCCCGATCACCGACACTAACCCCAGCTCGCCGACCTTCGGGCAGAAGATCAGCGATCCTCTGTACAACCCGGCCTACAGCGATTTCTGCTACATCAATCCGTTCATGCCGGGCTTGACAACCTATAACGACACTCCCGTTGTGCCCACGCAGGCCTTTGTCGGCGCGGGATACAACAATCCTGATTGCAGCTATCCGGATGCCATGCCGGCGATCGCGGAAGTGGACGGCGACGGTATTGGTCCCTGGGTGGCGGCTGTGAAAGGCGCCGTTGCTTCTGTTACTTTGACAGCCGACGGCTCGGGCTACACCAGCGCGCCGACCGTACACCTTACAGGCGGTGGTGGTACCGGCGCCGCCGCAACGGCCATGATTTCGGGTACGGTTAGCGCCGTGTCCATTACCAATGGCGGTAGCGGTTATACGACCGCACCCACAGTAACCTTCAGTGGAGGAGGCGGTTCAGGCGCCGCCGCCACAACGACGATAAACGCCGCTGGAGTCGTAACAAAGGTGACCCTGACCAGCGGTGGTACCGGCTATACCGGCGCGCCGACCGTGACGTTCAGTGCGCCGCCTGCTGGGCGCGGCCACGCAACAGCCCGCGGAAGTGCCACTTTCTCGGGTATGGTCGTGTCCGTCACGCTTACTGCCGGCGGCACGGGCTATACGTCCAATCCCACGGTGTCATTCACCGGTGGCGGAGGCTCCGGTGCGGTCGCCACAGCAGCGGCTGAGATAAACGGCGGTACGCTCACCATTACGGCTCTTGGCGATCAGCAGGTGAGTAACAACTCCTACTCAGGACCCTCTGCGAACGTTGTTCCGTTCGCTTCGAAAACCATCAAGCGCCACTATGGCTTTGGCACCCAATGCACAACTGCCACAGCGGGCAGCACGACCTGCAATACGGTGTCCTCTGTAACCATTGGCGGAGTCGCTGCTCCGATCACGAAATGGAGTGATACTTCCATCACGGTCACGGTACCTGCTATTGGTACCGGCAAAGGGCAGATTCAACCGTGCACGCTGCAACAACAGGCGCAGTACGGCGGCTCGACTGCATACTGCGGCCAGGTGTTCATCACCGCGGGTAACGGCAAACAATCGGTGGATGCGGTAACGGTCACCATCGGCGGCAAGGCGCCCACCCACGTCAGCGTCAATCAAACCGTCCAGTCGGCGATCGACGCGGCCGCCCCTGGCGACCTGATCATCGTCGACCCCACCTGCACGAACACCGGGGCGACGACAACCTCTACCTGCAGCACCAGTGCGCTGCACGCTGCGACGCCCACTCAATCCGCTTCGACAGCAGCTCATAACGAGATGCTGCTGATGTGGAAGCCGGTCCGCCTGCAGGGTGTGGGCGCGGCTACGTCTATCATCGATGCCGGCGCATTCCCGGCTGGCAAGCTGCTCGATCCCTGGCGCCGGCATGTCAACTGCCTCTTCGGCTTGACTCTGTCGGGCGTGCCAATCGGGACGCCGATACCCTCTACCACCGGAGGAGCACCAACTCCGGCGGTCTATGATCCATCCGGCGCCTACAGTTGCCCTGACGCGGGTTGGAATAACTTCACCGCAACACCCAATGTTCCTCAGGTTGACCGAATTCCGCTGGAGGCAGTTGTGGGCTGGGATGCCACGCTCAATGGCAACCTGGCGGAACAGCTCCAGGAGCCCTCGCTGATGGGCGCGTATGAAGGCGCCGGAGTTACGGTTCTGGCCAAGGGCGTGTGGACGCCACCCGGAGTCGCCTCCTTCGGTTTGGAAGGCGCATTCCCGGCAGGTTCCCTGCTCCTCCAAAATGTTCCGGCAGCGCTGGACAGCACAGGGGCAGTGATCGCGCAGGAGTACAACTACTGCTTCGGGACGTTGACGAACCCCGCAACCACCGGGGCCGAACTGATTCCCAACCCGTATCCCAGCAACTTCGAGTGCAACCCGTCGTCGATTGACGGCCTCACCATCCGGGATGCTACCCAGGGCGGCGGCGGCATCTTTGTACACGGCTGGAACCACAACCTGCAGATCTCCAACAACCGGATCTACAACAACGCCGGCACGCTCTCGGGCGGAATCACCCTGGGCCAGGGCGAGTTCCCCGATGCGATCACGATTACGACCACAACCACCGGCCGCTCCGGCTCCGGTCAAGGAGAGCAGTCCTCTCTGGATGTGCTGCCATCCTGCCAGAACAGCAATGTAATCGGCACGCACCTGCCGTATTGCCTGGACCTGAATGTCAACATGCACAACAACTTCATCACCGACAACTCCTCTCTTGGCGATGAATTGTTCTCCGGCACCCTGGCGGGCGGCGGCGGCGCAAGCTTCTGCACCGGCTCCGACTACTACAAGTTCAACTACAACTGGGTATGCGGAAACGTCAGCTCGGCCGAAGGTGGCGGCATCACTCACCTCGGATTCATGTACGACGGCGACATCGAGCACAACACCATCGCTCTTAACGAAAGCAACAACCCCACCATTCCCACCAACGGCGGCGGAATCCAGATTATGGGTACGCCCGATACCGATCCGACCTGCACGACCATACCCGACGCGGATTGCCCGCCGGGCCTGAGCGACGGTACGGGTCCGAATCTTGTGATCAACGCCAACCTGATCCAGGCCAATGGGGCCGACAGCGGCAGCGGCGGCGGCATTCGTCTGCAGCAGGTCAACGGGACCGAGGTTTCGGCCTTCCCCAATCAGCCGACACTCTGGAATAGTGTCGCCGTCACCAACAACATCATCGTGAACAACATCGCTGGCTGGGACGGCGCGGGCATCTCGCTGCAGGATGCGCTGAACGTGACCATCCAGAACAACACCATCTCCAGCAATGACACCCTTGCTTCTTCGGGCGTCCTTACCCAGAGCATTGGGACGCCTGACGCTAGCGCGCCGGCGGGAACTTGCACCAATGCCGCCGGGACGGCCTCTTGCCCGCAATCGTCCGGTGTGACCAGCATGCAGAACTCCAGCCTGCTGACCACGACCTTCACCACGCTGACGCTTACCTGCCCGAACGGAACATCGGGCTGCAAGGGATTTTCCAATCCGTTGCTGCAGAACAACCTGATATGGCAGAACCGGTCGTTCTTCATCGGGGTGAACGGTCCGGCTGCAGGGCTCACCAATCAACAGAACCAGGTGGCGCTGTTTAACGCCTTTACCGGGACTTCTGCTCCGGTGCAGACCGCTTTCGGCCAGTGTGTCTCGGGTGTCAGCTACTGGGACATCGGCGTCCGCGGGGACACCGGGCCGGGCAAACATGACTCAGGGTTCACACTCAACCCGACGTATTCGGTACTGGACGACGCCGGCTACGCCCCATCGAACCTGGCAGTCAATCCGGTTATCACCGCCCAGTATTGCAACGGTACGCGCGTTCCTCCGACCTGCACGGTGGCGGAAGGATGCGGCGGACCGAGCGGATACGGCGTACCTCCGGGCGTTGTCGACGCGTCGGCCCCCAATCCGGTCTTCAGCCTCACTCCAGCGGCAACGGTGGACGAGGGCAACAACTGGATCAATGTAAGCTGGGGTCCGCTCGCGCTCAGCGACGATTCGGTGACAGGTGGAGCCAATGGGAACTACGGCGGCGGGGGCCCGTTCGGCGTCTACACGCTGAACCAGAACTCGCCGGTCATCGACTATGTCCCAGTTGCACAGCCGCACCCGACCACGGACTTCTTCGGAAATCCGCGGCCGGATCCGGCAGTGACGACCGGGTTCGACGTAGGCGCGGTCGAGTATCAGGGCAAGGGTACGGGTACTCTCCCAGCAATACTGAGCGTGACCGGTGGGCCGCTGGCCTTCGGAAACGTGGTTGTGAGTACCACAAGCGCAGCCCAAACTCTGACACTGCATAACACCGGTGCGGGACCGGGAACTGGTATCGCACTGACCTTCGCCGGGTCCTTCTCGCGGCCGGCGGCGGGCGGCACCTGCACCGCAACCCTGGCGGCAGGAGCTACCTGCACGATCAACGTGGTATTCACCCCGACGGCCCCTGGTGCGGCCACGGGTTCGCTGACCATCGGTGCCAATGTTGCCGTCGCGGGTTCGCCGGTGGCGCTGAGCGGAACGGGCGTCGCGGCGGTGATCTCCGCGACACTCACACCAACCAGTTGGACTCTGACGCATGCACGGAATTGCCCGGGAACGGGCATCGCCGGGATCCTCGCCTGCGCGGGTGACCCCTCCCAATCGTTCACGCTCACCAACACCGGCAACGTAACGTTGACCGGCATCACCCAAGGAGTGCTTGGCGGTACGGCAGCGAATGACGCCAACTACGCCATAACCCATGTCGTCTCTACCTGCGGACCGGCCGGCGGCGGACAGTTGCTCGCAAATGTGACTCTGGCGCCCGGAGCGACTTGCAATATCCAGGTGCAGTTCAAACCGCTCACCACCCAACCGACCGGCCTCAAGTCAGCGACCATCTCGGTCACGGATGCAGCCGGAACGCAAACCTCCGCGTTGAACGGAACGGCGAACCCGTAAACCGGTCAACCAACGCCAACCACAAATGCTGCTCGCGGATTCGGCCGCGAGCAGCATTTTCAACAACGGCAGCACCTGGGCCTAGGTAACACCCAAATAAGTAAAAGCCGAGCACAACTCTATGTGCAGGTAGTTCACCTTTGTTCGACGTTTTTGTCTTGGGAGAGAAAAATGAGCATTCGCAATGCAGTGATGCTGACTGTTCTGGCAGTCGTGTCCGTTTCCGCGATGGCGGAATCGGAGTCAAAACCACAAACCACCCTTACCGCCCCAGGCATGGCCACAACCGATGGAATTCTGACCTACTGCCGCCGGATCGATACTGCCTCAGCCGCTAAGTACACGCTGGCAATCAATAACCTGACGCAAGGCCATTCAAGGGATGAGCTCGAAGACATCCGGGCGAGCAAACAGTACACAGAAACCCTGGCGGCCCTCAACGTACAACTCCTCAAGGTATCGAACGCCACCGGAGTGAGTGCGTGCCGCTCCTACATCGCGGGGAATTAGCGGCAGCCAATCAAGCGCGGTTCAGTAATGTGCGAAGCTTGCTTTAGCGCAAAG
>Ga0181528_10003098_pt1 | contig 10213 bp, 6 predicted proteins | sample PEATcosm2014_Bin_47_FD_119742 | JGI IMG/M metagenome (GOLD analysis project Ga0181528, IMG submission 119742) | Peatland microbial communities from MTU Mesocosm Facility, Houghton, MI, USA - PEATcosm2014_Bin10_10_metaG | ecosystem: Environmental > Terrestrial > Soil > Wetlands > Peat | place... | reverse complement strand
TTCCCGCGGTGCCCACGCTCTTGCGGGCGCTCTTGCGGGCCGACGTGGATACAGGGACTCTTGCGAGTCTGCGCCTGGTGATTTCAGCCGGTTCCGCTCTTCCTCCGGAGGAAGCAAATGCGTTCGCGGAGAAGTTTGACCGAATCGTGCATGGATTTTACGGAACGAGCGAAACAGGAGGAATCTCCTACGACCGATCCGGAGAGACTACGCGCACCGGCCGGAGCACAGGCCTGCCGATGGAAGGCGTGACGCTTCATATGCGTAGGAGGGGGCGCTTCGCGGTACAAAGTGCCGCAGTGATGGGAAACGGATGCCGGGTTCCCGCCGACCGGGCGCGAATCAATGAGCTGGGCGAGCTTGTTTTGCTGGGACGGACAGGAAGGATCGTCAAGATCGCCGGCCGTCGCCTTGATCTGGCCGAAGTCGAATCTGCTTTACTGGCTGTGCGCGGAGTGCGCGATGCCTGCGCAATGCCGCATCCGGCGCTCGAAGACGCGCTGGCTGCCGCCGTGGCAACGGATCTCGCGCCATCAGCTCTGCGGCAGGCTTTGCGGTCCAGCCTGGCTCCGTGGAAAATCCCGAAACGTCTTCTCGTGCTGGCGGAGTTTCCTCACACTTCGCGCGGCAAGACCGACCGAAAAAAGATTGAAGCGCTGCTCGCCGAATCTTGCGCCGTGACGATGAGCCGGATGTAGGGCCGCCGCCTGTCGGCGAGCCGTTTTACCAATGAACTGTGGCCCGGCGACAAGCGCCGGCCCAACACACCGTTCGGTGATTGCCGGCACGATTCGCAAGGCGCGGTCCGACTGCATGAATCCGGCTCGGCTGACAATCGAAGGCAAAGCGGCGCGCCTCAGATCAAATCGTCGCGATCGGGCAGCACGCACGAGTAACCGACTGCGGAAAGATGTTCGAGCAAGGCGCGGACGAGCGCGATGCGCTGAACGGCGTGAGCATCCGATTCGTGCACAAGGAGGATTGCGCCGGGTCGGACGGAATTCTTCAAACGCTGCAGCGGCCTCTCAGGAGAGGCGGAAAGACACTCCCGCCCCCTGCCAGTCCATCCGACCAGCACCATCTGCCGCTGCTCCAATGCGCGGCGCAGGAAGAGCGTCTTGATACCGGCAGGGGGTCGGAACCAAGCGGACGGTTCCGCGCCGATGGCCTGGCATGCCGCCCGAGTGGAATCAAGCTCCCGGGCAGTGCGTCCCGGTCCGGCAAACCAGAAAGTCGCAAGCGGGTGGCTGAATGTATGATTGCCGACCGTGTGGCCCCGGCGCAAAATCTCCCGGACCAAATCGGGCTCAGCCGCAGCCTTCGCGCCGATGACAAAAAACGTGGCGCGTGCATGATGAAGATCAAGAAGGTCCAACATTGCGGGGGTGGTCCCAGGTTCAGGCCCGTCGTCGATGGTCAGCCATACCTCGCGGCGCGGAGTGGCGAACTGCGTCACTGCAGGCATGAGTCCCTTGGTGTTGGGAATGAGCAGCCCGTAGACAATCCACAAGTCCGGTCCAAAAAAGAGCGCAGCGACCACCGCGGGATGAAGCCTGCTCCACCCGAGCGCCAGGATCGTCAGTTTCGCCGCGACCGATACCGACAACGCGAGGCCCTGCCTGTTGACCGCCGCCATCATCGAGTGCCAGATTCTTCCCGGGCGGGATAGGAGCAGCCAAAGCCTGCGTCTCGTGAAAGTGTCCATGTAGGGAGAGCCTCCATATAAACCTGCCTGCGCATGGTGAGCAACCGGGAAGCAGCAAGCCCCGGTCCCTAGTCTGCAGATTTCGCACCGCGAAGGGCGCCCTCATAGAGGCCGCCCACTTCCTGCGAATTGCACGGATTCGCCAAGCGACCATGCAAGCTTGAGGCTCCGCTGGCAGCCGCCCTTGCCTATCGGACATCGCCGGTCCGGACGTTGATTATCCCATGGCGCGGTCCGCGCACGAGGCGCGACCCTACGAGGAATTGGTTCGTTTGCGTGCGGCGACCTCGACTGCCGATGCGAAAAAACGCTGGCGTTCTACCAACGACTGTAAATTAATCATTTGATTGATTGTCGTCGTCAGGTCCGTCGACGGCATGGTCAGGAAGGCCGGCCTAACCCGCCCGCGTTTTTCCCTCCAGCCAAGCCGCCGCAACCTTTCGCCGCACCTTATATCACCATGAAAATCCGAACAATAGTAACAACATCGGTCCTGGCCTTGCTGGCCGCCTCAGCGCGCGCCGACGGCACTTCTGTCGTCGTGGCGCCTTCGTTTGTCTCGCAGTACATGTTCCGCGGCGTCCGCCTCGGAGGTGCTTCGTTTCAACCGTCCGTCGAGGTCGATTCAGGAAATCTCGCGGCCGGTGTGTGGAGCAGCACCCCGCTCAGGGACAAAGTCCCGGGGCAATCCGATCCCGAGATCGATCCCTATGCCGCCTATACGCTGGCGATCAACGATGCGGTGAGCGTCGTTCCCGGATTCACCTGGTATAATTATCCGAATGCGAAAACGGACAATGGATTCTTCAAATCAACGTTCGAGCCGAATCTCGCGCTCAACTACACGGTGTCCGGAGTCAAATTCACACCCAAGCTCTATTATGACCTCGTGCTGCGGGGTCCCACCTACGAACTCAGCGCCGCCTACACGGTTCCGCTGAAGGAAATCGACAGTGAGCTCGATTTCACAGCCACCGGCGGATCGTACATCATCGACGATTCGATCAAGGGCGCCAATCCCGGGGTGAAGAACTGGGGAGACTATTACCTTGTTGGCGTCTCGGCCCCATTCGCGATCACGAAGGAGTCGAAGCTTGTCGTTGGTTTCGCCTATACGAAGGGATCGAACAACGACTACAAGCAGGGCAGCGATGCGAAGTTCGTGAACTCGGCCGCTGTCGGTCGCGGAGTCGTGACCGTGAGCTACCTGTACACGTTCTGACCGCACGCCAACGTTTGGCTGATTCAGCCCGCGCCACACTGCGCGGGCTTTTTTGTGCGCGGAGCCTGAAACATGGTGGACGGCGAGGGACTCGAACCCCCGACCTCCTCGGTGTAAACGAGATGCTCTAACCACTGAGCTAGCCGTCCGAAACGGGGGTGGAGACAAGCAGGCGCCGCAAAGGCGAACAAGGTTTTATTCAGGATTCAGGTCTTGGAGCCGGCAGGCCCGCGGCCCCGGTCAATGCGCCTTCGGCTTGAGCAGACTTTCCCGGATCATCAGCTCCGCGATCTGGATCGAATTGAGAGCGGCACCCTTCCAGAGATTGTCTCCGCTCACCCAGAAGGAGAGCCCGTTGTCAAAGGCCGTGTCGCGTCGCAGACGCCCCACCCCGCACTTCACCTTCTCGCTGTAATCCAGAGGGGTCGGGTAACGGCTTTGCGCCGGCTCGTCGCACAATTCGGCGCCGGGAAACGCCGCGATCGCTGCGCGCGCCGCGGCAAGGTCCACGGGCTGCTCGAACTCGGCGTTGACCGCGACGGAGTGTGCGCGCACCACGGGCACACGCACACAGGTGGACGACACCCGCAGGCCCGGCATTTCAAGAATCTTCCGGCTCTCCGCCATCATCTTGCTCTCCTCTCCCGTGTAGCCGTCGGGACCAAAGGTATCCACCTGGGGAATGACGTTAAATGCGATCTGATAGGGATAAACCTTGCGCGGCAGAGGCTCGCCCTTTGACCAAGCATGCGACTGCGCATCGAGTTCGCGCACGGCCTCGGCTCCGGTCCCCGACACGGACTGATAGGTGGCTGCAAAGTATCGCTTGAGGCCAAACGCCCGATGAAGGGGATAAAGTCCCATGAGCGTGACCGCAGTCGAGCAGTTGGGGCTCGCAATCATGCCCTTGTGCCGCCGGATGGCGTGCGCGTTGATTTCGGGCACGACGAGCGGAACGTCGGGGTCCATTCGAAACGCCGAGCTCTTGTCGAGCACCAGACATCCGGCCTTCACGGCCGCCGGAGCGAGTGCGCGCGTCACCGACCCGCCCGCGCTGAAGAACGCCACGTCAAGATCCGCGAAGATGTCCGGCTTCGCCTCCGCCACCGTGAATTTCCTGCCGTTGCGCTCCACGATCTTGCCCGCCGACCGCGCAGAGGCGAACAGCCTCAACTCAGCCATGGGGAAATTACGCTCCAGCAGCAGTCGCAACAGCTCTTGACCGACTGCGCCGGTGGCGCCGACAATACCGACTCTATAGGGAATGGTGTTCACAGTGAGTTTTCCAATCAAACAGGTCATCGAAAAGTGCGCGGCCCTCGGAATCAAGCCCGCAAACCAAATACTTGTGGTCCGAGTCAGCGGCCAGAGCATGCAGTTCTACCGTGCGGGAGAGCTCGTGCAAGCGTTCGTCGTCTCGACATCCCTCAGGCCCCCATCCAACGTGAAAGGCTCGCTGGGGACTCCGCTCGGGCTGCACGCCATCGCAGAAAAAATCGGCCGCGACCAGCCGCCGGGCATGGTTTTCAAGGGTCGCAGGCCGACTGATCAGGACTTCAGGCAAATCAGTGACGAGGAGAATCGGGGAAACCTCATCACCTCCCGCATTCTGTGGCTGCGCGGATTGGAACCCGGTTCAAATTGCGGCGGCGAGGTCGATTCCCATGATCGCTATATCTATATCCATGGCACCAACCATGAGGACCGCATCGGCACCCCCCAGAGCGCCGGATGCGTGCTGATGCGCAATCTCGAACTGGTGGAGCTGTTTGAGCAGGTGCGGATCGGCGATCTGGTGTGGATCGCAGAATAAATCGGGCGGCTTAACCCAAGGCCGCTCGTTGCCGCCCCCGGCTGCCCGTCCGTGGCTTCTTGCCGAATATCCATTTCGCGACGCCCAGGAGACCCGCTGCGAGAATGAACCAGTCGCTCGGCGCGCCTCCGCCGCCACCTCCACCGCTGCCTGAGCCGCCGCCACCTGAAGTCGACGTTGAATTAACAGTGAGCGAAGCCGGATTGCTGGTGACGCTGCCGAGCGCATTGGCAACTGCGACCGTGTAATTTCCCGCGTTTGCAGTCTGGGCGTTCGACAGGCTGTATAAAATGCCCGTGGCGCCACTGATCATCGTCCCGTTGAAATACCACTGGTAAGTTGGCGCGGGTCGGCCGGACGCGGTGACCGAAAACTGAACGCTGGAGCCAGCGTTCACCGTCTGGCTTTGCGGCTGGGTTTGAATCGTCGGAGCGGCGGACAACAATCCCACCCGAAGCGTGTGGTTGTCCGTGTCGGCAATGTAGAGATGTCCGCTGCTGTCGGCTGCGAGTCCGGCCGGCTGGAAGAAGAGAGCGGCCGAGCCGCTTCCGTCAGAGCTGCCGCTGACGCCGGCGATACCGGCAATCGTGCTGGTTGCCCTGGTCGAGGGCACAATCATGCGGATCGTGAAGTTACCCGTGTCCGCCACATAAACATTGCCCAAGGAATCGACTGCAACAGCCGATGGGCTGTCAAACGTCGCAGCTCCACCGATGCCGTCGGCGCCGCCAGAATTGCCTGCAAGGCCTGCAAGCGTGCTCACTGTGCCCGCGGGCGAAACCTCTCGGATCGTGTCATTGTCGGTGTCCGCGACATAAAGGTTCCCTGTTGAGTCGATCGCGACTCCAGATGGAAAGTTGAACAGGGCCGTTGCCGCTCCGCCATCGACGGCGCCGGCTGATCCAGCCACACCGGCGATCGTGGTCACTTTCCCGGTCGAGGGCACCACCTTGCGAATGGTGTGATTGTTGGTGTCGGCGACATAGAGATTGTTGGCGCTGTCAATGGCCAGGCCCTGCGGTCCGCGGAACTGCGCGCTGCTGCCGGTGCCGTCCAGGCTGCCGCTGACGCCCGGAGTTCCGGCAATGGTCGTCACGACGCCGGACGAAGTCACCATGCGAATCGTGTTGTTCAGGGTGTCGGCAACGTACACATCCTCAGCGCTGTCGACCGCGACACCAGAAGGCTTGTTGAACAGCGCTGCGCTGCCTGCGCCGTTGACGCTGCCCGAGACGCCGGCGGACCCGGCCAGCGTGGTCACAACACCGGTTGCAGCGACCACCTTGCGAATGGTCTCATTGTCGGTGTCAGCCACGTAGACATTTCCGGAGCTGGCGGTCGCAACCAGGCCTGAAGGATAGAAGAACCTGGCCGCGCTGCCCGTTCCATCAGCGCTGCCGAAAGAGAGGGCCTGTCCGGCCAGCGTGCTCACTGCCAGCGGCGCACTGATGCTTATGGCCGGCGTGGTCGTCACCGTGACCGTGCCTGATGCGATTCCTATGCCTGCGCTGTCGTACGCAACGATCTGAAAATAGTAGGTCGTATTCGGGTTCAGCCCGGTGACGTTGGCGCTGGTGACATTTCCGACATCAAGATTCTGGAAGCCGGACACAAAGGTGGTGAACGAGCCATTGGTTGAGACATTCAACCGGTAGCCTGCGGCTCCGGTGACAGCGCTCCACGTTGCCGTAAACCTGTTGGCGATCACATCGCTGGCGGAATTGGCCACAGGAGCGGAAGTGACGGCGCTCACCAGCAACGTCTGGCTGGCGGACGCAAGCGTGTAGTCAATCGTGTCGGTTGGCGTAAACGTCACGGTCAAGGTCTGCGTGCCTGCACTGAGCACGGTCCCTGCCTCCGGCGTGTACACGAAGGTGCCCGGCACATTTGCCGTGGCGTCCAGCTGCGACGACGACAGGGCCGCGCCGTCGGTGATGTTTGCCGGAGTCGCCCAGGTGATCACCGGCACTTTCTTCTGCTGTGACGAAGCGATTACGATCTTGCGAATCTTGTTGTTATTCTGATCCGCGACATAGACGTTGCCTGCGGAATCAACGGACACTCCCTGGGGGTTGTTGAATCTTGCGGCACTGGCCGCGCCATCCGTTGAACCAGACGCGGTGCTTCCAGCCAAGTTCGTCACCGCACCACCAGGGCTTATCCGCCGGATCTCGTTGTTGCCGCCATCTGCCACATACACGTTGCCGGCCACATCCACCGCCACGTCTCCGGGCCCCGAGAAACTGGCCTCCGCGCCCGAGCCATTAGCCGAACCGCTGCCGTTGAGCGCGCTTCCGGCCAAGGTCGTCACGACTCCCGCCGGCGTGATCTTTCGGACCTCCTCATTGCCGGCATCCGCGACATAAAGATTCCCTGCAGTATCGACGGCGACTCCGGCCGGATTACTGAAACTCGCCGCCGTGCCTTCACCGTCCGTCCATCCGCTGGTTCCGCTGCCGGCAAACGTCGTCACCACTCCGGCCGGCGTCACCTTCCGGATCTTGTTATTATTTGAGTCTGCCACGTACACATTGCCTGCAGTATCCACGGCTGGTGCAGTCGGGAAGCTAAAGCTGGCAGCGGTGCCGGTGCCATCCGTCGAACCAACACTCCCGCTGCCAGCAAGGGTGGTGACGACGCCGGCCGAAGTTACCTTCCGGATTTTGTTGTTGTTTGAATCCGCCACATAAACGTTGCCCGAGGCGTCCACCGCCACCCCTGTTGGAAAATTGAAACTGGCCGCGGTGCCGGTGCCGTCGGTCGAACCAGCTACGGTTGCGCCAGCCCAGGTCGTCACCACGCCGCCCGAAGTTATCCTCCGAATCTCGTTGTTATTGGAATCTGCGACATAGACGTTTCCCGCGGCGTCCAAGGCAACATCTCCCGGGGCGTTGAAACTGGCGGCCGTCCCGGTCCCATCCAACGCAGCTGCAGACCCGCTGCCCGCCAGAGTGGTGACCGTCGCGTTTGGCGCCAATGGCAGGGTGACCGTCAATGTGGCAACTTTGCTGATCGCCGTGCCCGCTGGGTTGGTCGCTGCCGCAGCGATTGGCTCGGTGGTTTGGGCATTGAGAATTGTGAGCGTCGCCGTGCCGGACCCCGAAGCGATGCTGTCGTCGGGCAGAGGACCGTCTGAAATGGCCACCCCGTTGACGGTCCACTGAAATGCAGGTGACGGAGTCCCGCTCGCCGCGACCGTAAATGTCACTGTCCCGCCCTGCGCAACGGTCTGCGACACCGGCTGTGTCGTAATGACCGGAGCAGTGCCCGATGTGGCTTTGGCCAGAACTGCGATCAGATTGCCGACATTCGGCGATCCGAGACCGGTGACCAGGTTGTAATTGGGGCCCACGGCATAGGCGCCATTTGTCGCCTTGCTCGAGAAACCGTCAGAGCCGTTGGCAGAGCCGGAGGTAATCTCAGTGAACGCTGAGGTGCCGTCGAGCGGGTAGATTTTCGGTCCCAGCAGTCCGACAGCCCCAAGTCCTGATGCCACCCGGGCTTGATTGATCAGGGCGCACAAGCCGGCCCAGGTCGGCGAACTTTGACTGGTCCCGCCTCCGCCGTACGCAGTGCTTCGAAAGAAGACATACGCTGGAAAATTGCCGGTGGCCATTGCCGCCACGTCGGGCGAGCATCGCATGCTCCCGACAGGAACTCCCGTGCCCGTCTGCCAGGCCGGGCGGGAAAAAAACAGGCTGTTGCCTCCGGTGCTGGCGTCATCGCCGCGATCGGCAGAAACCGGCTGATTGTTGGGCAGGCACCATCCCCCCTCGGTCACCGGAAGCTGAGGCGCCCCGTTGCTGGGATTCCTGGCGAATATGACCGTCGTTCCACCCACGCCAGTAACGTACGGATCGGTCGCGGGATAACCAGGAGCCAGGATTCCATTGGGATCGTACGCAGACTCGTTGACGCTCGCGCTTGTCGTGGAGCCGTAATCGCCCGTGGCGTTGAAGAACGTGACGCCGACCGCGGTCATCGCCGCGAAATACTGCGATGTATTGGAATTCTGGCCGGTAAATGCCTCGGACAGACCAAAGCTCGCACTTACCTGGTTGATCTGGTTGGGCGAATTCTGTGCGAACAGCCAGGACGCCAACACTTCGGGATCGAGCGACGTGAAATAGAGGATCGAGGCCCCGGGCGCCATCGCGCCGGACCACTCGATATCCATGGTTTCCTCCAATGCATTGCGATTCGAACCAAGACTCGAAGGGGAAGGATCGTATTCCGTGAATTGTGTCGGTGCGAAAGCCGGGAGGCCGCAGTTGCTCCTGAAGGCGGCCAGGTCGGAGAGATTGACCTGGTCTTCACCGAGGATGACGATGGTCTGCCCGGTTCCGTCCAGTGTCTTTCCGTTGAGCGTCAGGCCTGAAGCATTGTACAGCTGGGCAACTGTGGTCGGTGAGATGTAGCCGCCAATTTGCGTCGGAGTGATCGTTGACTGGTGGCGGATGGGCCGGAGGTGAGGCTGGAGTTTCAACACGCCAACGATCGAATCAGCAAGGTCGGCGGGGATGGAGGGAGCCGTGATGGCACTGGTATATTCGTTTCCGTCAGTTCCGACGACCCGCGCAAATCTCAGGCGAAAGGCTGTTTGAATCCCGGCCACGGAACTGCTGGCGAACACGGTCAAACGCGAGGTGTCCTCGCTTTTCACGATCATCCCTTGGGCCTGTGCCCAGGCGGCGGCCTTCGCCCAGGTTTCGTGGGTTGGGAAATAACGGGCCGCCATCTCGTCCAGAGATATCACGTCGCCTCGCTGGATGCGCGCCTGAAGCTCTGCGAAATTGCGCAGCTTCAGCACAAAGTGAACCGGTTGAACTGCCGCGAGTTCGTCTTCGGTCAGGACCTGGCGGGTCACTGTTCCAGTCCTGTGAAGAGCCCCCCCGATGTAGGTTGGGGCGATTGCGTTCGGCAGGACCTTGCGATCGGTTGCTGCAAAGATCGGAAGCGCACTGCCAAGCACGCCGCAAAACGCGAGCAGAACAAACAGGGGTTTCATAATTGAGTGATCTGATTTGCCGGCGCCCACCCGCCAAGAGACGCTTCAGTTCAGGGTGACCCGATCGGAAGAAAGCTTCTTCTTAGTATCCATCACATAAGCACAGGTTGCAACCAGGTCCGGCATCCAAACCTTTGACCCAAAAGACGAGGGAATGATCCCAGGGGTTACCTGTTTGGGCTGGAGGTCCGAAGCCGCCATGTTCCAGACCCCGACGACGCACAGGAAATTCTCCGCTTGGAACCGGGGACACGCACGCACTGCTGCCATGGTCGGCAAAGGGTCACCCAAAGCGCGCTCTTCTCCCGTGCGATGGTGAATGACAGGTCTATTTATTGCGCCCAAAGAGCAGCCGCAGGCTGTTCAGGCACACGACCACCGTACTCCCTTCGTGCGCAAAAACGCCAACCGTCAGGGGGACGACACCGAGGCCCGCCGCCACAACCATCAGCACCACCACACCGA
>Ga0181528_10003097_pt1 | contig 10221 bp, 7 predicted proteins | sample PEATcosm2014_Bin_47_FD_119742 | JGI IMG/M metagenome (GOLD analysis project Ga0181528, IMG submission 119742) | Peatland microbial communities from MTU Mesocosm Facility, Houghton, MI, USA - PEATcosm2014_Bin10_10_metaG | ecosystem: Environmental > Terrestrial > Soil > Wetlands > Peat | place... | reverse complement strand
TCGCGAAAGCGAATGTCCGCCGGGGGAGGAAAGTCCGAACTCCGCAGGGCAGTGTGCCGGATAACGTCCGGGATGTGGGCTTCAAGGCCCGCAGACGGCCAGTGCCACAGAAAAGATACCGCCTCGGCCACCTCTGGACGGCAACGTCCGGAGCGACCCTGAAGCAGCTTGCTGCCTCAGCGCCGGGGTAAGGGTGAAATGGTGCGGTAAGAGCGCACCGCTCCGGCGGTAACGTCGGAGGCAGGGTAAACCCCACACGGAGCAAGACCAAATAGGGAGGGATGCATGAGCTCGGAGCAAAGCTCATGTACGGCGTCTGCCCGACACCGTAAGGGTGCTCCTTTCTGCCGCAGCGCTGGGAAAGGCTGCTGCATGCAATGCCCGAAACCTCCGGGTAGGTCGCTGATGAGTGTCCGCGGCAACGCGGCGCCTAGAGGAATGACCGCACACGACAGAATTCGGCTTACAGGATCCTCTTGCCGAATCCTATAAACCACCACTGACAGCCCCGGCCGGGAACCACCCCTGGCGGGGCTGACCACTTTCCAGAGTCGACGCAGACTCCGGTAGCACCCCTCACCCCGCTCGGCTACCATCAACTCATGCTCCGCGTTAAGCTCCTTGACCCTGCCGCCCGCGCCCCACAGGTTGCCCATCCCGGCGAAGACCTCGGCTACGATCTTTTCGCTCTTGAAGGCGCCACCCTTTTCCCTCGCACCACAGTCCGCGTCCGCACCGGCGTTGCGGTCGAGGCTCGCCACCCCGCCACCGGCGTCCCGCTCGGGCTGCTCGTCCGAGACCGGTCGTCGATGGCTGCCAAGGGCATTGCCACCACCGCCGGGGTCATCGATGCCGGTTACCGCGGCGAGATTCTCATCCTCATGACCAACCTCGGCGACACCCCGGTCGAAATCAGCGCCGGCGAAAAGATTGCCCAGATGATCCCTGTCCCTGTGCTCACCGGCCCGGTCCTTACCGTCGACTCGCTGGAGGACTCGGCCCGCGCCGAAAAGGGCTTCGGCAGCTCGGGACGCTAGCAGCGGCCCTCAAATGAGCTCCAAATCTCAAAAGAACGGCCCGGAACTGGTCCCCATCCCACTGCGTATGGGAAGTTGAGGGGAAAAACTGCCCCCTGCTGGTCAAAACGCGGCCTGAACGCCGTCTGCTGCGTCCATAGGAATAGCTATCCGGACTATGCCGTCACTGGACGTTGGGTAAACTAAGGGAAATCCGAAGACCGGACCCGCTCAGATTGCTGGCGTGCAACTCCAGCCGGATGCTTGACGCACCCTGCACTTCAGAGCGGACAACATCGCGGTGGGCAAGTTGCCGTCAGCGTGAAGCCAGAAGCTGATCACCAAGAGCTGGAAGCTGTTCTTACGAAAGCGGAATCATGCAATTTACTGAGGCCTTCAAACTCGCGCTGCAATCCCTCTGGGGCAACAAGCTCCGCTCCATCCTCACGCTTATCGGCGTGGTGATGGGTGTGGCATCAGTCATCATGGTCATCACCCTGGTTGACGGCGCCAACAAATACGTCAGCACCAAGCTGGTCAGCCACGGCGCAGATGTGTTCAGCGTCCGCCAGATGCCCGGCGTCATTTTTTCCGCGGAGGAGTACTTCAAGTATCAGAAACGCAAGATCCTGCGGATCGAGGACTACCAGGCCATCCAGGAAAGCTGCACCCAGTGTGGCGATGTAGGAGTACGTCTGGATCAGAGCGTCAGCGTAGTTTCCGGCTCCCACTCCAGCACTGACACCGACATGCGCGGCATTACATGGACCATGGTCTCGCTCGACAACCTCGACATCGACCAGGGCCGCGGCTTCACACCCTCAGACGATTCCAAGGCCACCCACAACGCAATCATCGGCTACGACATTGTGGACAACCTCCTCGGCAGCGGCGACCCCATCGGCAAGGAAATCCGCGTCGGCGGCATCCCCTACACCGTAGTGGGCGTCGGCGCGCGCCAGGGCAAAATGCTCGGCCAGTCTCAGGACAACTGGGTCGCCGTCCCGATCTCCACCTTCCAGCAGACTTATGGCTACAACAACTCGGTAACCATCTACGCCCGCGGCGGCCTCACCGCAGAATCCATGGAACAGGCAAAGGATGAAGTCCGCGTCATCATGCGTGCCCGCCGCCACAACGCTGTCGGCCAGCCTGACGACTTCGAAATCGAAACCAACGACACTTTTCTCGACATCTGGAAGCAGTTCTCCGCTATCTTCTTCGACGTGGTCATCGGTATCGCCTCCATCTCTCTGGTGGTCGGCGGCATCGTCATCATGAACATCATGCTCGTCTCCGTGACTGAGCGCACCCGCGAAATCGGAGTCCGCAAAGCTCTCGGCGCACGCCAGCGCGATGTGCTGCTGCAATTCCTCATCGAGAGCGGGACCATGGCGCTCATGGGCGGATGCATCGGCGTCGCCTGCGGAGTCATCGTCGCAAAGCTCATCACACTCATCATCGGTTTCCCCACCAGCGTGCAGATTTGGAGCGTCGTTCTCGGCCTGTTCATGGCAACAGCCACCGGCATCTTCTTCGGCGTCTACCCCGCCAGCAAAGCCGCCAAGCTCGACCCGGTGGTCGCCCTGCGCGCAGAACTGTAAGAGAAGCAGCTTCCAGCTACCAGCCTCTAGCTTCTAGCTGAAGCACTCCTTGAGAAAAGTTGAAGTTGACAGATTTTGAGCAGGAGAGGTTCTTAGCTAGAGGCTAAGAGCTGGCAGCTAGGAGCTGTTTTATGGCCCAGGGACAAACAAGAGAATCCATCAAGATGGCGCTCGATACGCTGCGCACCAACAAGCTGCGCTCCGGGCTCACCATCCTTGGCATCGTCATCGGCGTGACCACCGTCATCGTCATCTCGTCGGTCATTAACGGCCTCAACAACCGGGTCGCCGACTTCGCTGACTCGCTCGGCTCCAACGTCTTCTGGGTCTTCCATATGCCCGTCATCGGTGTGCGTCCCACCACCGAACAACTCACCCGCAAGAAGCTCACCATGGACGACATGTTCGCCCTGCGCACCCTTCCGCACGTGACCGCCGTCGATGGCGGACGCCGCTATGAAAAGGCCTTCGGCGTGGGCGACGTCAGCGCCAAGTACGAGGGACGCAAGGTGGCCGGCGCCATAATCACCGGCAACACCGCGGCCGTTGCAGATGTTACCAATCTCACCCTGGCCGAAGGCCGCATGTACACCGACCAGGAAGATCAGCGGCATGCCGATGTCTGCGTACTCGGCCACGACACAGCAGAGCAGCTTTTCTCAGGTGGCGAAGACCCCATGGGCAAAGCAATCACCGTTGGCAACAGCCAGTACACCGTAATTGGTGTGCTCGACAAGCGCAAGCAGGCCTTCGGCAGCGGCAAGAATCCCGACGACAACGAGATTCTCTTCCCCATGGGCACCTTCCACAACATCCACCCGGAAACGCTGGACCTCTGGATCAGCGTCAAGTACGACGACCCCAGGAACAAGGCCCTGGTCGAGGACGAAATCCGGCAAATGCTTCGCATCCGCCGCAAAGTCAAAGTCGAGGCTCCCGACAACTTTGAAATCTTTGGCCCAGACTCGCTTACCAAGTTATGGGGCAGCGTCACCGGCGGTCTGGTGGCTTTCATGATCGCTGTCTCTTCCGTCGGCCTGCTCGTCGGCGGCGTTGGCGTCATGAACATCATGCTCGTCTCCGTCACTGAGCGGACCCGCGAAATCGGCGTCCGCAAAGCCATAGGCGCCACCAAGCGAACACTCCTTACCCAGTTCACCACTGAGGCCATAACCCTTTGTGCCGTCGGTGGACTCTTCGGCGTGGGCGTCGGTGCCATCCTTACCTGGATCGTCTACTACCTGCCCATCGGCCTGCCCGCCACTCTCTCCACCATGTGGGTCCTGATCGGCTTTGGCGTTTCCTGCACGATTGGTTTGCTCTTCGGAATCTACCCTGCCTGGAAGGCTGCCAATCTCGACCCGATTGAAGCCCTGAGGTACGAGTAGACCAGCTCTTTATCCCGAAAAGAAAGACGACGTTACAAAAGTAACTGGAGTCGCACCTGTGAAGGCAATAGGATTGGGGCCAAAGCTTCCAATCCAAGATCGCCGTACTCGTCTCTCTGCTCGCTCATGGCCAAAGGTCAGAACCGTGAATCCGTCAAAATGGCCCTGGACACTCTGAGGACTAACAAGCTGCGCTCCGGTCTCACGATTCTGGGCATCGTCATCGGCGTCACCACCGTCATCACCATTTCGTCCATCATCAACGGATTCAATAACCGGGTCTCCGAATTTGTTGCCTCGCTCGGCTCCAACGTTCTCTACATCTACCGCCTGCCGCTCATCAATGTAAACCCCACTTCCGCTGTGCTCACCCGCAAAATGCTAACCATTGACGACGTGATGGCCCTGCGCCAACTACCCCACGTGACCGCCGCCGATGGAGAACTGGACTACTTCAAGTCCTTCCAGGTGGGCCAGGTGAGCGCCAAATACCACGGGAAAAAGGTCGCCGGAAGTCTGCTCGAAGGCAATACCGCGCAAATGGGTGATGTTCAGGACCAGCACCTGATGGAAGGCCGCCTGTTCACCGAGGAGGAAGACCAGCGCGCCGCCCACGTCTGTCTGCTGGGACACGACGCTTGGGACGCCCTATTTGACGGACAGTCTGCTGTGGGGGAGCAAATCACGGTTGAGAGCGGCCTCTACACGGTCATCGGCGTCCTGGAGCGCGAGAAGCGGCCCGTAGGCAGCGGTAAGAATCCCAACGACAACGCCATCCACTTCCCGTTCAACACCTTCCACAACCTACACCGCGAAGAGAAGGACCTCCGCATCAGCGTTAAATACGACGACCCGAAGAACAAGGATCTGGTCCAGGAAGAGATGCGCGAACTGATGCGCATCCGCCGCAAGGTCCACGTGCAGGACGAGGACAACTTCGAGATTTTCGGCCCCGATGCGCTCTCCCGCTTGTGGAGCCAGCTCACCGGCCCACTTGTCATCTTCATGATCGCCGTCTCTTCCGTCGGTCTGCTCGTGGGCGGCGTCGGCGTGATGAACATCATGCTGGTCTGCGTCACTGAGCGCACCCGCGAAATCGGGGTTCGCAAGGCCCTCGGCGCTACCAAACACATGATCCTCACCCAATTCACCATGGAGGCGGTTACCCTCTGCGCTGTTGGAGGTGTCGTCGGCGTGCTCGTCGGCATGGCCATCACATGGATCGTCCGCCTGCTGCCGATCGGCCTCCCGGCGAGCCTCTCCGTCCTCTGGGTCCTCATCGGATTTGGCGTCTCCTGCGGCATTGGCCTCCTTTTCGGCATCTACCCCGCCTGGAAAGCCGCCAACCTCGACCCCATCGAGGCCCTGCGCTACGAGTAGCCAGTTTTCAGTTGTCAGTTATCAGTTGTCAGAACCCCAAGGGCGCACTACCCTCGTACGAGGCAGACAGTCACCCGTCACATCGCACAAAGAGAATGCAACCTAAAATCGCTGCGAATGATCTTGGGCTACTGAAAACTAAAAACCATGCTGCACAGCAAATCGCACGAATCCGTGAAAATGGCGCTCGATACACTGCGCACCAACAAGCTGCGCTCCGGGCTCACCATACTTGGCATTGTTATTGGGGTCACGACAGTCATCGTCATCTCTTCTGTCATCAGCGGCCTGAATTCGCGCGTTTCCGATTGGGTCACTTCGCTCGGCTCCAATGTCTTCTGGTGCTTTCACATGCCGATGATCGGCATCAACCCCACCACTGAGCAGCTCACCCGCAAGAAACTCAACTTCGATGACGCCATGGCCCTTCGCACACTACCGCACGTTGTTGCCGCGGATCCCGAAGTCCGCCACGTGAACGAACAGTTCCACGTCGGCGATGTGAGCGTGAAATACAACGGGAAAAAGGTCTCCGGAGCCTTCCTGCTCGGATCGACCGCACAAATTCAGACCGTCTCCAACCTCGAGCTCACTGCCGGCCGCTTCTGGAACGACGCCGAAGACGATCGCCATGCCCACGTCTGCATGGTCGGCCACGACACTGCCGAACTGCTATTTGGCGACACGGATCCCATCGGCAAGGAAGTTAACGTCGGCCCCAGCCTCTACACAGTGATCGGAGTGATCGGCAAGCGAAAGCAGCCCTTTGGCTCGGGCCGCAATGCCGCCGACAACGGTGTCTTCTTTCCCCTCGGCACCTTCCACAACCTCTATCCGGAAATCAAGGAAATGTTCATCGCTGTCAAATACGACGACGCCAAAAACAAGGACCTCGTCGAGGAGGAGATTCGCGAAACGCTCCGCGTCCGGCGCAAGGTCAAGGTTGAGGCGGCTGACAACTTTGAAATCATGAGCCCCGACATGCTGACCCGCCTTTGGGGCGAACCCACCGGTGGCCTGGTGGCCTTCATGATTGCCGTCTCCTCCGTCGGCCTCATGGTCGGCGGAGTCGGGGTCATGAACATCATGCTGGTCTCCGTCACCGAGCGCACCCGCGAAATCGGCGTCCGCAAAGCCCTCGGCGCAACCAAGCGCGACGTCCTAACTCAGTTCACGACCGAGGCGGTCACTCTCTGCGCCGTGGGTGGATTGTTTGGCGTGCTCCTGGGCGCCGTCATGACCTGGATCGTCTACTTCCTGCCTATTGGCCTGCCCGCAGCCGTCTCGCCCGTCTGGGTCATCACCGGATTCACCGTCTCATGCGGGATCGGCCTGATCTTCGGCATCTACCCCGCCTGGAAAGCCGCCAACCTCGATCCCATCGAAGCGCTGCGGTACGAGTAATCTGGTGCAACGCCGATGGTCAGCTACCGCGGCTTTGTCAATCTAACCGCAAAGAACTCGGAATCCGGTGTAAGCGCCGCCAAACCGATGTATCGTTCCATACCAGCACGGCACTTCTCAAATATCGGCAACAAACTATGCTTCGGCTCCTCGTTATCGCCGTCCTGGCCGCTCTGGCAGCGCAGTCTCAGTCTCCTCAGCCGGAGGTACCCAGGGCCCCCGTCGCGTCTCAAACACAGCCGCAGCTCATCTATCCATGCACGGCCATCCGCACCGGTGAGGCAGAAGCCGCTCCTGTCGCCTCTTACGTCGATGAGTCCATCCCGGTGCTGAAAAAGCAGGTTCCCACCCTGCGCTCCATCCGGGTTGATGCCGCGCCAGATCCAACCGCGTCCATCCTCGACCACACCGGCGAGGTCTTGGCCGACCTGTTGCACCGTATTCCGAATCTCATCGCCAAAGAGGAGGTCCGGCGCACCCTGGACCCCGGCCCACCCTCCAGCATTCCTTTGGGCCGTCGCGGCGGGGAACTCGAGGCAACCCAGAACGACTCCACCGTCACCCGCTATAAAAGCAGGGACTATGTCTACCGCATTGAGCCCGGTCGCGGCCTCGCCGGCACTGAAATCCTCAAGGAATTCCGCGCCGATGCGCACGGCCACCCCATCGACGACTCCGGCCTCGATCCCGACAGCCCGCGCAACATCGGCTTCGCAACGTCATGGCTGTTCTTTCTTCCCATCAACCGCCCTGAATCCAGCTTTCGCTATCTCGGACAGCAGAAGATCGGCAAGCACGACACCTTCGTCGTGGCCTTCGCACAGAATCCAGGGCACGACCGACTTAACACTGTCGTCGACTTCGGCCAGGGCCAATGCTCAACACCCAGGCAGGGCGTCGCCTGGGTGGATCAGTCGAGCTATCGGATCCTGCGCATGCAAACCGACTTGATCTCCCCGCTCCCCGCCATTCCCCTTACCCTGCTTCGCTCCGAGCTCGACTACATCGAGGTCCGCATCCCCGAGCGCGATCTGGTGCTCTGGCTGCCCGCTACCGTCAAGAACTCGTGGCAGGCCCCCGGTATCTCCGGCGACGAGCTGCACATCTACTCGCATTACCGCCTCTTCGGCTCTACAATCCGCATCGTGCCAGACACCGAAATCCCTCCGCCATAATCCGCACGCATCTGCCACAACTCGACCTGAAACATGGAGGCCGAACCTCTGCTCAGCGGTGCCGCAAATCCACCTTGCTAAACTAGCCCAAGCTATGCCGCACGCTCTCGCACAATCCGTGGAGACCCTCACCACGGTACTAACCATCGCAGGCATGGGCTATTTCCTCGCTGCGCTCATCGCCGCGCAATCCTTTCTCCGCGCCCGCCGAGCGCACCTCCCCTCTTTCGCCCCCGGTGTCACCATCCTCAAGTCCCTCAAGGGCCTTGACCCCAGCATGCTCGATGCCTTCCGCTCCCATTGCCGCCAGGCATACGAAGGCGAGTACGAGATGCTCTTTGGCGTATCCTCCCTCGACGACCCAGCCGCCGCCGCGGTTCACCAGCTTCAACAGGAGTTCCCCGCCCACAGCATCCAGCTCATCGAGTGCCCCCTCAGCCTCGGCAGCAACGGCAAGGTCAGCACCCTGGTCCAGCTCGCCGCCAACGCCCACTACGACTACCTGCTCGTCAACGACTCCGATATCACCGTCTCAGCACACTACCTCGAGCGCGTAATGGCCCATTTCGCTCCACCCCAAAAGCTGGGTGCCCCCGGTCTCGCTTTTGAGACCGGGGAAAACAAGAAACCCACCCCTCCCGTGGGCCTCGTCACCGCCCTCTACCGCGGCCGCGCCCACCAGACCCTCCCCTCGCGCCTCGAATCCCTCGGCATCGCCACAGACTTCCAGGCCGGCGTCCTGCTCTCAAAGATGCTTGAAGGCGGCCTTCACTATGGCCTCGGCTCTACCCTCGCTGTCAGCCGCGCGGCACTGGAGACGATCGGCGGCCTCGAGACCCTGGTCGACCACCTCGCCGACGACTACGAACTGGGCGCCCGCATCGACAAGGCCGGCTTTCGAGTCGTCCTCAGCGCCGAAGTCGTCGAAACCGCCATTCCCGCCTACCAGTGGCGCGGCTTCGTCGATCACCAACTTCGCTGGGCCCGCACCGTGCGCGACGCCCGTCCCTGGGGCTACGCTGGCCTCATCTTTACCCACGGATTCGCCTGGGCCGTCCTCAACGTCGTCGCCAGCGGCCTGAGCCCCTTGAGCGTATGGCTCCTGGGCCTGAGCTTCTTTCTCCGATTAGCCGTTGCCATGACCGTCGGAGCACAGGTCCTTGCCGATCATCAGGTGCTCCCCACCCTCTGGCTAATCCCTTTGCGTGACATGGTCGCCCTCTTCCTGTGGGCCTTCGGCTTTGCAGGGAACACCATCGTCTGGCGCGGCGAGCGCTTCGAGCTCAAAAACGGGAAGCTGACGAAGGCGGCCAATTAGCCTATCCCAGCTGAGCGGCTGGTCCCACCAGCGGTGAAAGTGCTATGGTGAACCCAAAATGTCGTTTGTAACCACAACCGAAGCCGGCGTCCCCATCCAGGGCCCCACAGCGACCCTGCTGTATGACGACTGGTACCCGGCCTTGCGCGCGGACACGCTCCGCCCCGGCAAGATGGCGACTGCCATGCTGCTCGACCTTCCGCTGGTGCTGGGACGCCGTGCCGATGGCCGCGTCTTCGCCATGCGCGACAGCTGCCCCCACCGCGGCATCCCCCTCAGCCACGGCTGGTTCGACGGCAACCGCGTCACCTGCAAATATCACGGCTGGGAGTTCGAGCCCTGTGGTGGCCAATGCGCACTTATCCCCTCGCTTTCCACCTTCGATCACCTCGACGCCACCCGCATCTACGCGACCGCCTATCCCTGCGAAGAGCGTGACGGCCACGCCTGGGTCTTCATCCCCAGCCCCGGAAGCGGAAAAGGGAAGACCACAGACCGTGCGGTACCTGATTTGGCCAAATTCGGCCCGCGCTTCCGCAGCGCCTTCCTGACAGCCGACCTGCCCTGCAACGTCGACCACGGCATCATCGGCCTCATGGACCCTGCTCACGGCCCATTCGTCCACCAGGCCTGGTGGTGGCGCACCCGCGGCTCCATCCGCCAGAAGACCAAGCGCTTTGAACCAATTCCCGAAGGCTTCCGCATGAGCGCGCACGCGCCCAGCGGCAACTCCGCGCCCTACAAGCTGCTCGGCGTCTACGGAGAGCCCATAGAGACCACCATCGACTTCACCCTGCCAAACCGCCGCACGGAAGTCATCCGCGCCGGAGATAAGTGGTTCTCCTCGCTCACCACGGTTACGCCTGTGACCGCCTCCACGTGCCGCATCGATGTGATCGCGGCGTGGAACGTCTTTTATCACGTTCCCTTTGTCAC
>Ga0181528_10003095_pt1 | contig 10221 bp, 9 predicted proteins | sample PEATcosm2014_Bin_47_FD_119742 | JGI IMG/M metagenome (GOLD analysis project Ga0181528, IMG submission 119742) | Peatland microbial communities from MTU Mesocosm Facility, Houghton, MI, USA - PEATcosm2014_Bin10_10_metaG | ecosystem: Environmental > Terrestrial > Soil > Wetlands > Peat | place... | reverse complement strand
TCAACCAGAGCATAGGAAAGCCGGTCGGCTTCATCAACCCGTTGCTCTATCAGAATGCAGGCAGGGTTTCGGAATTCAACGACGTTACGTCCGGAAACAACGGCGCGTATGCCGCCGGTCCGGGATGGGACGCTTGTACCGGGTTCGGCTCCCCCATCGGAGCCAAGATCGCAATCGTGCTAGGTACGAAGCCGGCACAAGCGATAAAAAAAGGTAGCCTGTCTCGCTGAAGCGCCAACTCCGAGGTCATCCTGAGCGCAGATGGAGCTTCACGAAGTGAAGTTCCAGTGGAGTCGAAGGATCGCTATCACTTCGCGAAGTATTAGGAACACTGGCACTTGGAAGCATAAGTCTGAACCTTTGACAAAATCTCATATTAGACATAATCTAATTCTTCCCATGGATGCTGAGGCTATTAAGCGTTCCTTCGACGGCAGTGGATTGCGCTGCACTCCGCAGCGCTACGCCGTGATGGCGTTCCTGATGGAACACAACCGGCATCCCACGGCTGGGGAAATCTTCGAAGCCGTGAATCGTGTGGACCCGCGCTCTTCCAGGGCCACGACTTATAACAATTTGCGGGACCTCGTGAAGGCGGGTTTGGTTCGTGAAGTGGCCGTCGAGGGTCGCGCTGCGCGCTTCGATGCGAAAGGCATGCAACATCACCACTTCATTTGCGACCGCTGCGGTAATGTTGAGGACATTGAGTGGTACAGCGTCCGCAAGCCCGGCTCCAGAACTCTCGGTAAACGGGTTCTTCGCGAATGCGAAATCATTTTTCGGGGACTGTGTACCAGTTGCTCTGGGCCCCGTGCGGTCGACGCACGTGTGGTGTCGGGGCTTTCTCACGCGAGGACCAGCCACAGCCGATCAGGAAAGCGTGCAGGTACCTGATTGTGCAAACTCGCAGTCTGAGGAGTTCGTTGATCATTACAGTTTTGAACTAATTCAAAGGAAAAAGCATATGGAAAATCCAAAACACATGGAAAACACATTGGCCTCTTCCTCGGGTACTGTTTCCCCCGAAGATCAGAGCAAGAACCCGTCAACCGAATCCAAGTGCCCATTTAGTCACGGAGCCTCCGCTCCCAGCAACCGCGACTGGTGGCCCAATCAGGTCAACCTGAACGTCCTCCACCAGCATTCTGATCTCTCGGATCCCATGGGTAAGGAGTTCGACTATGCCCGTGAGTTCAAGAGTCTTGATCTCCATGCGGTGGTTAAGGACCTTCACGCGCTCATGACCGACTCGCAGGCTTGGTGGCCGGCTGACTTTGGCCACTACGGGCCGCTGTTCATCCGCATGGCGTGGCACAGCGCCGGCACGTACCGCATCGGCGACGGCCGCGGCGGCGCAGGAGCGGGCCAGCAACGCTTCGCTCCGCTCAACAGCTGGCCAGACAACGTCAACCTCGACAAGGCCCGCCGCCTCTTGTGGCCGGTCAAGCAGAAATACGGCCGCAAAATTTCGTGGGCCGACCTGATGATTCTCGCCGGCAACGTCGCTCTCGATTCAATGGGCTTCAAGACATTTGGTTTTGCCGGCGGCCGCGCGGATGTCTGGGAGCCCGAAGAGGACATCTTCTGGGGTCCCGAAGGCAAATGGCTGGCCGACGAGCGCTACAGCGGCGACCGTGATCTCGCCAATCCTCTTGCTGCCGTGCAGATGGGTCTGATCTACGTGAATCCGGAAGGTCCGAACGGCAATCCCGATCCCATCGCGGCAGCCAAAGATATTCGCGAAACATTCCACCGCATGGCCATGAATGACGAAGAAACCGTCGCTCTGATTGCCGGCGGCCATACCTTCGGCAAAACTCACGGCGCTGCCATTCCTGCGGACTACGTCGGCCCCGAACCAGAAGGTGCCGAAATCTACGAACAGGGCTTTGGATGGAAGAATAAGTTTGGCAAAGGGTTTGGTGCAGACACCATCGGCAGCGGTCTGGAAGTCACATGGACCACAACGCCCACTAAATGGAGTAACAATTTCTTCGAGAACCTTTTCAACTACGAATGGGAACTGACCAAGAGCCCGGCCGGCGCGCACCAGTGGACGCCAAGAAATGGCGCAGGCAAAGGCACCGTGCCGGACGCGCACGATTCCTCAAAGCGCCACTCGCCAACCATGCTGACCACCGACCTCTCCCTGCGCTTCGACCCCGCGTACGAAAAAATTTCCCGGCGCTTCTACGAGCATCCCGATCAGTTCGCAGATGCATTCGCCCGGGCCTGGTTCAAACTGACCCACCGCGACATGGGCCCGATCGCGCGTTACCTGGGACCGCTCGTTCCCAAGGAGCAGCTACCGTGGCAAGACCCGATCCCCGCTGTGAATCATCCGCTGATCAGCGAGCCGGACGCTACCGCGCTGAAAGCGAAAATCCTGGCGTCTGGCCTGTCGGTTTCCCAACTGGTTTCGACCGCTTGGGCCTCGGCGTCGACGTTCCGCGGCTCCGATAAGCGCGGCGGAGCGAACGGCGCGCGCATTCGTCTCGCGCCGCAAAAGTTCTGGGATGTTAACCAGCCCGCTGACTTGGCGAAAGTGTTGCAAAAGTTCGAAGGCATCCAGAACGAGTTCAACGCTTCCGCTACCGGGGGAAAGAAAGTTTCGCTGGCAGACCTGATCGTTCTCGCCGGGGATGCCGCCATCGAGAAAGCCGCGAAGGCGGCCGGGTTCGACGTGAAAGTCCCCTTCACACCGGGACGCATGGACGCCTCGCAAGAGCAAACCGATGTCGAATCTTTCGAACCGCTCGAACCGAAAGCGGACGGGTTCCGCAACTATTCCCGCGGCAAGCAACACCTTTCGCCCGAGGAACAACTTGTGGATCGGGCGCAATTGCTGCGGCTCACCGCCCCTGAGATGACGGTTCTCGTCGGCGGCCTGCGCGTCCTCGGCGCCAATACCGGCAAGTCCAGCCACGGCGTTTTCACCAAGCGGCCGGAGACGCTCACCAACGACTTCTTCGTCAACCTGCTCGACATGAACACGCAATGGCAGCCATCTGCCGAGTCCAACGGCTCTGGAGCCGTCTACGAAGGACGCGATCGGAAAACCAATGAGGTCAGGTGGACCGCCACCCGGGTCGACCTGATCTTCGGTTCGCACTCGCAACTACGCGCCCTGGCCGAAGTCTATGCCTGCTCGGATTCCAGGGAGAAGTTTGTAAAGGATTTCGTAGCGGCGTGGACCAAAGTGATGAACCACGATCGCTTCGATGTCGCCCCGTCTCTGCGGAAAACATAGCCGTCAACCCCCGTTCTTTCTGCGTATTTGAAAGGACGGGGGTGACGCTTTTTCTTCGCTCCCACTGCGCTAATAGCAGCCCACGATGGTAACGGAATATTGGATCGGCGAACTCACGCCCGTAACACTGACCGTATAAGTGTTGCCCACCGTGCTGTGCCAGCCTGTGGGCTGGAAAGAAATTCCGTAAGTTGCGCCGTAGCCCGGTGCCTGCGCGATCTTTACCGGAAGATTCGTTCCTCCTGACTGCACCGAGACCTGGGCATTACTCAAGTTAATCGTGTCGCTATGAATCGACCATCCTGTGTAGTCGACACTCAGAAGCGAATTGATTGGAACGACTCCGGGAGCCGGCCAAGCCACCCACGGTTGGGGGTTTGGTATCCGGGTCCCACCTTCCACCTTGAGACACGAAGCTGTGCTTGTGCTTCCGACGCCCACCGTCGAGAAATTATTGGAGAGTATCCAACTGCGATGGCCGAAGGAAGGATTTCCGGGATCTTCCATGTAAACGGCAATGGACGATTGGGTATTGATCGAAGACAGATTGCTCTGCGCCGCGCCGGTCGCTCCAGAGTTTGAATAACATTCCCAGGAAGGCTGGGGATTATGGCTCAAGCCGTAGGTGTTGATATTGGCGGCCTGAATCAGCGCGCAAGCCTGGGCTTCCTGATCCCAGGTTGAATCCTCCTCCACGGCAGCGAGCCCGGCCAGATTTCGATAATAGTTCACAAGCGCGAGAGTTCCCTGAATCGATCCGGAGTCGATGGATCCTGTGTTGCAAGTGGCAATCTCGCCAGTCCAATCTGTAACCCAGGAGGAGGGTTGAGCTTTGGTCCAGGCAGAGCACGCAACTTGAGTCTGCTGGTTTGGTGTCGGAGCCGGGCTCAAGCTCATGGTTTGGTCGACATTGGTGCCGCCAAAGTCGATGACCCAGTACCAACCCATGGGTTGGGCATAAACGTGGGCCACTCCGATCACTGTGGCATAAGGAGTAGTAAATGCCGTATTCAACTCGTAGACGACATTGGGCTCGTAGAAAGTAGAAAGCGCGTCTTGTTGACCGCCAATCAGCATCTCACCGTTGTAGGGTTCGGTGCCGCCGAAGTAATCAAATGCGGAGATCCGCTGCCACAAGTTTCGTCCCGTGGTGTCCGCGTCATAATTGTTGTTGCTGGTTTGCATCTCCGCGCCGGTCCACGCATTGGAAGCCATGTCGTTCGCCATCCAGAGCGCGGCATTCGTAAGGCTCGCCGAGGCCTGGAGCTGACTCAGTCCCGCATCACTTCGGATCCTGTTGATGATCCGGATCATCTCCGACTCTTCAACGCCGATCGCCGATGAACTGATCGTCACGTTCGCCGATACAACGTTTAAACCTGAACTTTGAGCGGAGGCGGTCACGGTTCCCGCACCCGGTTCAGCGGAGGAGAAATAGAATTTGGTCTGGTTCTCTCCCCTGGTGATTGGGACGGCGGATATAGGCGAAGTACAGTCCGACTTGGCAAAAAACTTCAAACCGGTGGCGCCTGTCGAGGCGATACTCACCAGTACTTTGGAAGGGGCTTTCATCGGCTTTTCCCCTTCGTACAGCTCGATATCGACCTCTGATGAACATTGGCCGCTCGCCAGGGTGTTCGGAACGTTTGCCAATTCAATTTGTTGGGCGTAAGCGGAACGGGTTGTCCCGCTGATCAGGACGATCGTGACCACGATCTGCAGCGCGATTAATAAGAAGCCGTTTTGTTTCCCCATGGGTGTTGTTGTCGCTTTCTTTTGACTGCCTATGTTGAATGAATAACTCACTACTTACTATCGCAGCCTAAGTGCCCGGGCTAAAGATGACCGAAGTCGGCTGCATCGCGCGAAAGCGCCGCTGTGCTACGGACAAACGGCCCGGGCGTCGATTGGCCGATCGGCCACTCCATGACTGGAACCCGCGCCGGCAGCGGGACAGCGGCCGCCATTCGATGCATGCTGCGTATTGTAATTTTTCAGTTTTGCCGTTCAGCCAAAACCGGGCCGGTTCAGCTAAATAGTTAGTTCATCGGCGAGGGGTTACGCGCACCTATCCGGCTGTGCGTCATTGAGATTTTCGAAAGTGAGCAATTTTGAACAGACGTCCAGCGAGCACACGTGGAAACTGTGTGTTACCAACTAGTAGCGCTTGTCGGACGGTGTCGGGCCAGCGCATTGAAGTCTCTCCTCGACTCGCGCTGGCCCTTTTTTGGTTGGACTAGGAGTCGAGTTTTAATCGCCGGGAACGCCTCGACCTCAGGTTCCGAGCGGGTACGCCTCTGCAGTGCATCTTCCTCTTGCTTCACAATTGAGTCGATGTGCGACTTGCCCTGCCGGGAGTTCTCGCTCACGAACCACCTCCTGGCTACAGAATTACCCTTGCCGGGAGCCGGGTTCGTTTTGTGGTCCTAGTCGAAGTCAATCTTCTCGAACCCCAAACCCTGCAACAGACTCTTGATCGTCGAGCCCGCATTCTGCTGGGCCGTTTGCAGGATGCCATCGGCCAACGCGGCCTCTTGCAGCTCACGCTCCGCTTCCTGGCGCACTTGTGTTTCCAGGTTCGGGTCGGTGGGCGCCAGCCATCCCGTTTGTCTGGAATACACGCGGGTTTTCGCGCTGTCGATCCGGGTGCGGAACACCTGCGACGCGGGAAGATGCAAGTGAATCTCCTTGCCATCCACTCTGACGTCGCCCGGCTTGAGATTCGCGAAATCAATCCCCGCGACAACTTCGCCGTGCACCATCATCAGGAGGCGATCTCCGGCCAGAAAATCCGGGAAGATGGGGTTTTCTTTCGCGCCCGTGACGAGCTTGTCCATCGTGTAAACCACCGTCTCGAGCCGCTGCAGCCGCTGAATGCGATCGACGACGGTCGGCTGGCTTACGTCGATACTGAGGGTTCTGCCTGTGACCGCCGACCACAGATGGCTCAACAGAGCGCGTCCGGAATTTCGCGACAACATCAACCATCCGACCGATCCAACAGACAGTAGCCCGAGGAACAGTCCGAGGAAGAGGGCAAACACCACCGCCGGGGACGATCGGGCAGGTCTTGGAGAGTGGGGGCCGGCATCCGGATCGCGAGACATCTCGCAAGGTTATCACTTGGGAGCATGGCGGAGTTGCTACACCAGCCTCCAGTTGCGTCGTTGATTCGCCGTCAATGTGGTCAATATTAGACAGACGGATATTCAGCCGCGAGCCTACTCTGATCTCATAGAAAAATCAGGACTGTATGTCGAAAAAATTTGAGCAGTGGAAAGCACTGGTATCGCTCACCGCAAGGGAACAAGATCCCGCGAAGCTGACGGAGCTCGCGCACCAGATCAACGTCGTTCTGAGCCAGAAAACACCGTACCTTGATCCTGCGGTCCGCGAACCCTCGAAATAGTCATTTCGCCGGCCATGACGGCCGTCGCATCGTGCTACGTAGGCAGATCGTCCGGCACTCTTGGAAATGCAGCATTGCAGAAGGGCATTCGAGCATGAAAAAAGCTTCATCGTTCGGGCTTCGCTGGGGATTGGCGCTAATTCTCGGGTTGAGTATCGTGCCAGCCCCCACGATGGCGGCGGACGTCCGCCCAATTGTCGGGGATTGGGAAGGCACTCTGGATCCGGGTGCCCAACCCAAGAAGCGAATTGTTGTGCACATCTCCGCGGCGCAGGACGGCAGTCTGAGTGGCACGATCGACTATCCTGATCAGGAAACCTCCGGCATCCAGATCACGGCCATCACATACAGAGACTCAACTTTGCACTTCGAGAGCAGCTCGGCTCTGACTGTTTATGACGGCACCTTGGTCAAGGAAACTTCCACGATCACGGGTACTTTGAAGCAAGCCGGAGAGAGTTTGAATCTCGTCCTCAAGCGGACGAGTTAGAATCCAAAGGCCGTGTACCCTCAAAACCCCGGTTAATCCCTTCGTTCCCACCAACCATGAGTTCCGGGTGTGAAGCTTTTCTCGACAATCGTCGTAATTTGGGGTAGATTTCGCGTCGTCACTTCCCGCGCTATCGCGAGTATCTTGAAATTTGGCGCGACCCGGAGTTGCGTATGCGACAAATCCATTTTCGCCGTGATTTTGCGATTCTCCTGCTCGGGTTCATGACCTGCACGTCAGCGGCTTTGGCGCAGGTGAGCACGACGACACAATCTCAAATTCAGGACACTGGCATTTCAGGATTGTGGGTATTGGCCAACGTCAGCTTCGCCGGCATGCGGGCACAAAACAATCGGAGTGTGCTCTGGCGAACGTTAGCCTTCATCGTCGGCTTGCCCGGAACGATCGTGACGTTCTTTGCCGTGGCCGAGGGCAGTCAACGTGCCTACGGCGTCGACCTTCCGCGAAAAGGATAAGGCCGCCCTGTCAACGGGCGCCCTGCTCACGGTAGCTTTCCGGCAAACTCATAGAGAGCGCGAGTTCATTTGCCGGTCCCGGACAACGCGACGGTTTGAGGACTGGTGACTGCTCCGTCGGAAATACTGAGAGTTGCCACACGCGAACCGGTTGCCGTCGGCGTGAAAGCAACAACCACGGAACATTTTGACCCGACCGCTAACGTCGCTCCGCAAGTGGTTGTTTGGACTGCAAAATCCCCGGCGTTCGTCCCCGCGGGAGCAATGCTGGAGATGCTGAGGGTTGCCGGCAGACTGTTGGTGATCGTAACAATCTTGGCCGCACTGGTCGTCCCCACCTTTGTATTTGCGAACTTCAAACTTGTAGGACTGACGGAAACGGGCAGAATCGCGGTGCCCGTCAGAGCCACCGATTGCGGACTGTTGCTGGCGCTGTCGGCGATGTTGAAGCTTGCCGATCTCGCTCCCGCCTGCTGCGGAGCAAATGCAACGTTGATGCTGCAGGAGGCGCCTACATTGAGAACTCCGCCGCAAGTGGAAGCGGCCACGGTAAAATCCGCGGCGTTTGTCCCGGTGGATACCCACGAGGCAAGATTCACGGCCAGGCCAGTCTTGTTGGTGATCGTGATCTTCTTTGAAGAACTCGTGCCCCCGAGCGCCAGCTTGCTGAACGACAATTTCGTCGGCGAGAAAGTGAGAGGTGGAGTCAGACTATACAGTTCCGCGCTCGCCAGGGCCCCCGTTTCCCCGTTCCCGCCCATAGCCAGAAGTTGCCCGCTGGGCAGAAGCGTCAGCGGATTACTGTCGCGCGCCGTGATCAACGAGCCAGTAGCGCTGAAGCTCGCCGTCGCCGGGTTGTACAATTCCGCGCTCCCGATGAGGCCGGCATTGTTGCCGCCCCCCGCGATCACGAATTCTCCACCCGCCAGCAGTGCCGCCGATTGATACACACGCCCGGTGGTCATTGAGCCAGTTGCGCTGAAGGCCCCGCTCGACGGGCTAAACAGCTCCGCGCTCGCCAGAATGCTGCGGCTGGAATAGTTGTATCCAGTGGCGACCAGCACCTGGCCATTGGGAAGCAGGGCCGCGGAGTGCAGCGCCCGCCCGCTGATCATCGGGCCAGTCGCGCTGAAGGTCCCGGACGTTGGGTCAAAGAGCTCGGCGCTTGACAGGGAAAGGTATGTGTTGAAGTCGGCGCCACCGGCGATCAAAACCTGGCCATTGGGCAGGAGAGTCGCCGTGTGATCGGCCCGGCTGGCGATTAATGAGCCAGTGGCCGTGAAGGTCCCCGCGGCTGGATCATAGATCTCCGCGCTCCCTAGTAACTGGCAGGGGTTCCCGCCGGAGGTGTAGCATCCCGCCGCGACCAGGACTTGCCCATTCGACAGCAGCGTGGCCGTGAACTGATACCGCCCCGTCGTCATTGCCCCTGTGGCGCTGAAGGTTCCCGCCGTTGGGTCGTAAAGCTCTGCGCTCGCCACTGCGTTGCCAGAGTTGTCCACTCCGCCGGTAATCAGCACCTTGCCATTAGCCAGGAGCGTTGCCGCGAAAAAATCGTACCGGCCAGTGATCATGGTACCTGTAGCGCTGAACGTCCCCGTCGTTGGGTCATACAGCTCCGCGCTTGCCAGAGCACTGCCGTCCGTGGCCACTCCGCCAGTAACCAGAACTTTGCCATTGGCCAAAAGCGTCGCGATTGGGCCGGCTCTAGGTGTAATCATTGAACCAGTGACGTTGAATATCCCCGGCTGGGCATTGGCTGTTAGTGGCGCAAGAAGGAGGACAAACGAAGCGAAGACAAAACAGTACAGAATGTTTCTCAAAACCTGTTTCGACGATCTGCTGGTCATAGACACTCCCCTCATAACTGAATCACGCGATTGTTTGATAACTGCAAGCTGCCCCGCAGATGGCGCACGCTGTCGACGCTTATCCGTAATTGCTTCGGGATGAGCGCCTCGGCACCGACAAGCGAGAAGGTTGGGCTTACGTTGACAGCCGCGTGACCGGAGCTGAGGGGAGAGAAGAAGCTCCGTCGGTGGGTCCGGGATTCGTCTAAGTACTCTACCGTACTAAGAGCGTATGATTCGGGCGAGTTATCAGGCTGGATCGAAAGATGTCGCCCGCATCCGAATATAGCATCCGTCACTCCTGGACCGCCGGAGTTTCTTTGTTACGGATGTTCAACGTCTCACAGGCGGCGATCCTGTTCCGACTTCACACACGGGTCGTGGACACCTGCTCGGCTAAAGGTTTGGCCGGTGTCAAAGCGATCAGCACCAGACCGATGGGACCAAATATAGCCCAGGCGATCAGAAGGCCTCTGCGGTCGCTCCTGGGATTCATCGCCATCAGCGCCATCACCGCCGCGTGCGCAATATTCGCCCATCCCGCATAGGCGATGAGGATGCGATGGGCTGCTGGGCCAGGCACCGCCAGCCACAGGAAGATGCCACGCGCCAGATACAAGCTCAGCATCATCGTGTCGCCGGGGCAGCAGTTTCCGGGCCGCCATAAGTACAGGCCGATGGGATAAACGGTAGCCACAAAGAGCGTTCCCACTACCCTCAACAAGACCTTCCGCACCCGTTCTCGC
>Ga0181528_10003092_pt1 | contig 10224 bp, 10 predicted proteins | sample PEATcosm2014_Bin_47_FD_119742 | JGI IMG/M metagenome (GOLD analysis project Ga0181528, IMG submission 119742) | Peatland microbial communities from MTU Mesocosm Facility, Houghton, MI, USA - PEATcosm2014_Bin10_10_metaG | ecosystem: Environmental > Terrestrial > Soil > Wetlands > Peat | place... | reverse complement strand
CAGAAAATCCGAGACTCTGTCTCGGATTTTCAGCATTGATCAACTCGCCGTTTCAGTGGCGACACGGCAGTGGGATCAAATGGCGCGGTAAACTAGCGGATGGTTAATCCCGCGATAAATCTCTCGCCAAACAACAATTAGATATACATCACCTGATTAAAGATCAGTTTCTTAGCCGCCGGCTGTCGTTTAGCGCGGTTCGTAACCAATATCTCTTAAAGCTCTTCTTATTTTTTCGGCGGCATCCAACATTCTATAGGCTTCAGCATCATCAATAGCGTTACTGCGATAATCTGTAAAACCGACCCGCTTAAAAAACTGCGCTAAATCCCAGGCTTCCTGGTCAGTGAACTCTATGGTGACACTAATTTCTGATCGCTGGTTCAACATTTTGCTCGATCCTTCGTTTTCAGCTTTCAACGCTAGCTCCTTCAGCCAAATTCTCTTTGTCGCTTTCCGATAATTCCTCCGGTTCCGCCAGTAACCCTGATTCTTCCCTGGCTGACCGCACTTCTTCACCACGCCCCTGAGCATACGCTGCTCTATGCGCTCTTTGTTCTATCGTGACGATACGGCTTGCCAGACGCTGCAACCTCTGTTGCCAGTGATAGTGCGCCTCAGCACAATGTTTGCTACTCAAGATCTGACACAACCATAAGGTATCCATGACCATCATCAATTGATCCAGCAGCTTGATGAGTTCCAGAAATTGCGCAACTTGTGGCGAGGTAATCTGCGCCTTGAAATCAGTCGGATTTGTATAGATGGGGGTTTCGGTCAGCCCATTTTCGGTATACAGCTTATCCAGCCGAGCTTTCTCCTGCTGAAGCTGTTGGGCGCAATCACCAATCATCGTGCTAACTATGCCCTCCACCTCATCAATAGCTAGTTCGTCACCGACTATACGCAAGATCACATCAATGGCATATAAGGATTTGATCAGTCGGTCGTAGCTTTTCCGGATGACTCGATTCGCTTGTTCGCTGTTGATCTTGATGGTTCGTTCAAATACGGGGCGGCTAATCACAGGTCGAACCTGTTTTTCGGGTGGTGCGATATCTGCCATGGCTACTCCTTTAAATCGTCATAGTAATCCTCCGATGATAAATCGCATTTTCGATACTTTTGCTGACGCAGATGGCTGATTTGCGCATCTGCGTCAGCAAAAGTGCAAATAATTTATTGTTTAATCTTTGGTAATCGACTGATTGGTTTAAGTCACTCTTTTCAATCAAAGCTGGAGTTTACCTATACAAAAATCCAAACAATTCATGTCGTCTTTCGAGACGATTTGATCCGACATTTTGTCGGCGTTCCGCTTTTAAGCGGCGTAGATGATTTTCATCGACGTGTCGGGTGCGTCAAGCCCGATGTGATTTGAATGTGTTAAGTAATTTTTCAATCCTGTTCTGGGAAAACCAATTCCCCAGCGGGAGTTGTTTACCTCCCAGGCATTAGATCCAGCGCCGCGCGGTTGGATTTTTTAAGTCAGTCTCCGGGCGCGGACGGAAGAGGAGGTAACAATTATGGCAAGTCGAGGAGTCAACAAGGTTATTCTGGTCGGCAATTTAGGTGCTGATCCGGATGTTCGGTATCTGTCTACGGGCGGAATGGTCACCGTTATTCGTCTGGCCACCAGCGAATCCTGGAAAGACCAAGAAAACCAACTTCAGGAACGCACTGAATGGCACCGGGTTGTGTTTTATCGCCGCCTGGCTGAAGTCGCGAGTGAGTTTCTCAAAAAAGGTAGCAAGGTTTACGTCGAAGGCAGTTTACGCACCCAGCAATGGGAGCAAAACGGTGAAAAACGTTATACCACCGAAGTAATTTGTAAAGAACTGCAAATGCTCGATCGGACCAACGAGAACGATAGCACTGTTAATAGTGGAAAACAAAATCCCGCAAAGGCACAGCAAAACTGTTCCGCTTCAGGTAGGTCGAATTCAAATCAGCAAAGGCAAAACCAGAAACCACCCGTTTCAACAACTGCGGCAAATGCTGTTGGCAATTATGATGATTTTGACGACGACATTCCGTTCTAAAAAGCGTAGAAAAGCTGTTCTTAGTTAGCTATCAGTTATTAAGCACTAATCATTGATATACAGCCGTGCAACTTCTGTTGTTTCGGTATTTTCACCCAATGGGGACGTAACTCCCCGGCCGGGGCATTGCGTCCTCTGATTTTTATAAGGAGAACGTAATGAGCAATCAAAACAGAAACAACCAGGCCCGAACCCGTAACCTGCCGATGCCCGTTGAGGCCAAGCAGATTTACGAAGTTTCCGAGCAATCCTGGAAAGTGTTGACGGAAGTCACTTTTCCAACCGCTAAAACCCCGGAAGCCATCATGATGGCACTCGATTACTGCCGTACCCGCAAGCTGGATATCTTCAAAAAACCGGTGCATGTCGTACCGATGTGGAGTGCAGCTTTGGGCCGCAGTGTGGAAACCGTCTGGCCGTCCATCATGGAAATCCAGACCACCGCCTCACGTACCGGCCTTTGGGCGGGTATGGATAGACCGGAATGGGGGCCTGACAAAACGCATACTTTTAGCGGACGCTATAAGGATGATAACGATCAATGGCAGGAAACCTCAGTCACAGTGACTTTTCCGGAATGGGTGGCAGTCACCGTTTACCGTTTGGTTAACGGCCGCCGCTGTGCGTTCACCGAGGAAGTGTATTGGATGGAAGCCTACAGCACCGCTGGCGGCAAAAACTCGCAGATTCCCACCGCTATGTGGATCAAGCGTCCGAAAGGACAATTGGCCAAGTGCGGTAAAGCAGCCTCGTTACGAGCGGCTTTTCCGGAAGAATGCGGTTATGCCGCCGAGGAAATGGATGGCAAAAGCATAGACGATCTAAATGACGCCACGGTGATCAATGGTCAGGCTACCCGTATCGATACGGAGTTCGAACCAGGTAATCCTGGTGCTCAGTCCGCAGCCAGTACGAATGACTCGCCGCGAGTGATCGACTTGTCGATGATTAGTCCCAAGGTGCAAAAAGCCGTGGCGGAATTGGTACGACGCACTGCGTTGGCCGGCGCCTGGCAAGCTGCCTATGACTATTCCAATAATAAGTTCTCGGGGCTGGATCTAACCTTCGCCATTGCGGAACTGGATAAAGCCTCTGCGGCAAACCAGTCGGCATCCGCCAATGGTGGTCAGCCACTTGAAGGCGAAGTATTACCGCCTTTGACACCGGCTGAACAGGCCTTGAATCAGGCTCGTGAAACGCTGAGTTCTGCAAGGACTTAGCTGGATTGTTTGCTGTTTAACCCTTCGCCGGAGCTAGCTAGATTTTGGCTGCCGGTATTCGTTTCCACCCTCTTTGGGCGTCATGTATCGCCCTTGGGGTGATATTCATGACGCTCTCATTGTTATAAGGAGAAGTCATGAATGCAATCGATCAATCGTTTAACCGCATGCCCTGTTTTACCGACTGGCAGCGCTACGATTCACCCACCGTGATACGCCGGCATGGCCGAGGTTTTCTGGAACGATCCTGGAAATCCGGTCAGCTCAGACCAGAACCGCTGCCATTGTCCAAGCCGGAGCTGAAAACCCTGGTGGAAAGCTATGGCGGGCGGTGTTTCTGTTCGGCCGATAAGACCTTGCTGTTGTTTGCTGATTATCACTGGGCCAGACGTTGTCAGCGTCAGCTCAATGAACGCGGAATATCGACCATCCGCATGGGTTGTCACATTCAGTTGCAGGGGCAATGGTGATGAAAGTCATCGATGTCTCGCAGCGATCCGATGCGTGGCGGCAATGGCGATCACAAGGCGTCAGCGCTAGTGAAGCGGCGGTGATCATGAACCGTTCCCCCTATAAAACGCCCTGGCGTTTGTATGCGGAGAAAATCGGTCTGGTGCTGGAGCAAAACCTGGACAACAACCCGTTGATTCTAGCCGGCATTCGCCAGGAGCCCTTGGCTTTGCAACGCTTCGAGGAAAAGCACGATGTGTTGTTATTGCCTGTTTGCGGCGAGTCGGAGCGGTTTCCGCTGATGCGGGCATCGTTTGACGGCCTGTCCGAACAAAACGAGCCCGTGGAAGTGAAATGTCCGCATGAGACCACGTTTTTGGATGTGGTGCTAAACCGGGAATGGTCGGAAGCCTATAAGCTTTATTGGCACCAAGTGCAACAGCAATTACTGGTGTCGGAAGCGGAACGAGGCTTTCTGTTCTTCTATCACGAAGGTCAGGACGTGGAGTTTGAAATCCGCCGTGATGAAAACTTCATCAACTCGCTGATTCAAACCGCCATGACGTTTTGGGCCAATGTCAAGAATCGCAAGGAACCCGATAAGGACCCCGAGCGCGATCTTTACATACCCAAAGGCGCCAGTGAATTGGCCTGGCAAAAGCTGGCGGCCAATTACCGGCAAAACCAGCAGTTGCTTGAAGACATCAAAGGCCAGATCGAAGTCATTCAGTTCCAGCAGGCGCAGTACGAAAAAGCCTTGGTGGAGATGATGGGCGACTATCTCGCCGCCGAGCATTCAGGCGTACGGGTCAACCGCTATCTGGCGCAAGGGCTGATCGATTACAAAGCGGCCATCAAGGCGCTCATTCCGGATTGTTCGGAAGCTACGCTGGAAGCCTATCGTAAACCTTCCGCTCAACGTATCCGCATGACCTGTCGTGATGATGACGGTAAACGCGCTGAGGTGCCCTTCGATCCCGAAGTGCTGAAAGAAATTGTCGGCGTCGATTATTGGTTTTGATAAGGGAGAGATGAAAGTCATTCGTATGCCGGATACGTCAATTCCGGTTTTGCAGTCCCACTGGGGTTCATCCGCCCCTTGGGTCGTGGTGAATCCTTTTTTCAATCAAAGGAGGTTCACCATGAACAAAGACTTTTGGAAAATCGTGTTTACCTGGCTGGAAACCGCCAGTTTGGAAGAGTTACACCATAAACGAAATCTGGTTCAGCAGATGCTTGGCCAAATCCATGATCGTGGATTGAAATCGGACATCCGGCGAATTCTGCGCTTTATGGACGAGGAAATTCTTGCCCGCGCGGAATTATCCAAATTGCTGTCTGTGGCTTGATTTGATGTTTAACAATTTGTTCTAAAACTGTTCGCCCCCTGGTTTGCCAGGGATTTAAACCACCCGAAGGGTACGCCAACCCCTTCAGGGTCGTGGTGTGCCTTGTGATTCGGGTTTTACCCCGCTTATAAGGAGTTCACCATGATAAAACAGTATTCGATTGCCGATACTTTCGGTATTAACGCACCGGCCAGCATGAAGGTCGAAGGTTTTGAACCTGCTCAAAATCCTTATGTGCCGACGCAAAAGCCTTATGTATTCCGCAAGGATCATTTGCGCGATGTGCTGGCGTTTTTAGGCTCGCCCAATGGCGATGGTTTGTATCTGACCGGGCCTACCGGTTCCGGTAAAACTTCGTTGCTTGAGCAAGTCGCCGCCCGGTTGCATTGGGGCGTCCATGCCGTTACCGGCCATGGCCGCATGGAACTGAACGATTTGCTGGGTCAGTATATGCTAGTCGATGGCGGCGGCATGAAGTGGATAGATGGCCCGTTAACTTTGGCTGTCCGTCTGGGACATGTGCTGCTGATCAATGAAATCGACGCGGTTGACCCTGCTGAATTGATCGGTCTGAACGAGATTGTGGAAGGCAAGCCTTTGACGATACCGCAGACCGGCCTAGTGATTGCACCGCATCCTAAATTCCGTCTGGTTGCTACCGGTAATAGTGCCGGCGCTGGCGATCAATCGGGATTATACCAAGGCGTGTTGAGACAAAATCTAGCCCTAATGGATAGGTTTCGTTTAATGGAAGTCGGCTATCCCGAGCCTGATGACGAAATGAAATTGCTGTCCGATGTCGTGCCCAATATGCCGGAAACGGTGCGTGAAAGCATGATCAAGGTCGCCAATCAAATCCGCAAGGTATTTATTGGCGGTTCTGATGGCGGCGGCATGTTGTCGGTGACATTATCGACTCGCGGCCTGGTGCGCTGGGCTTCGTTGGTGGCGACTTTTAAAAGCGCTCCCAATGCCCTGGCTTACTCCCTGGACAGAGCCCTGACTTTTAGAGCCGAACCCGCCGAACGCGAAGCGATTCATCGCATCGCCAAGGATGTTTTCGGGGACGATTGGCAGGTGTAGTATGGCGAAGTGGAATTTATTTCGGCATCGTAATAGTGATGGTTCCAGTAAGGATTGGGCGGTTAAGAGCAATTCAGACGGTTCTATCACCACTCGCTGGGGCAAAACTGCATCCTGTTTACCCAGTTCCGGTACGCGTAGCGGCATTAGTCAAACTGCCATCGAACGGCAAAAGCGAAACAAGGGCTATGTCTTTGTCGCTGAAGTCGATATCGATCAGGATGGTAATGTCACTTTTGCCAGTCAAAACCAAAATGGAAACCCGAATCAGCAACCTGAAGCAGATGTAAGCACTGGCTTACAAATTGATGATTCAAGGTCTGTGGTGGGCACGCTGTACTGGCATATCGACTGTAAAGCTGACCGAGACACCTGTGTCACCTTGGGTATCGAATTTCGGCGCATGCTTGGAGTCATTCAAGCCTGTGACGAACTGTTTTCTAAGCCTGAGCAGGACTGGGATGGCTGGCAACAGCTGATAGATATCACTCTAAACCCGCAAGCCTTTACCCAAAGCGGCCAGATTCAGCAAGCGCATGGCGTTATGCCTTGGCTGTTGTTGATGGCGCTGAAGTTTAAAGGTTTTGCCGACGTGGACATTGGTATGGCTACTGAAAACAGTCGGGAAATATCCGCAGACCTGAAGGCAGAACCGGAAGTGCTGGCATTTTTTGGTGCCGATCTGGAAGCTGTTCGATCAGTGGCGGAAATGTTGGGATTGCTGAAACCAAAACTGAATCTTGCTCTGGCCATGGCCGATCAGGACGATAACTGGTTCTAGCGGAATGCTAAATATTTAGCAAAATTGATAACGTTAATTCATTCAACCCGAAAGGGGCCATCCAGCCCTTACGGGGTCAGGTGCGCCTCTTTCTTATAGGAGGTACCTATGACGCAAACTGCACAAATTATTCTGGATAAAGTAGTCTTGGTGAAAGTTGAAGCCAATATCTACGGCGCCCGGAAAAAACTGAAAAAGGAAGACCTGGTGCTGGCCGATGGCAGCAAACTGCCACCGGAGGATTTAGCCAGTCTGGGTTCCAAGCGCTTGCTTGACCCCGACCAGCTAACCGTGTTCAATCGTCTGAAGAAGGAAGCCGAACGCATATGTTTACGCGTCGGTACCCGCTTTCTGGGTGGATTTATCATACCCAACGAGGCTGCCGGTTCGATTACCGAGGAGCTGGATCGCATTGCTGTGGATTTTACTAAAGCGAAAGCGGATTTTCTGGCTGGCTATGATAGCGCAGTGAACGACTGGCTGGTTAAACATCCGGAGTTCGCCGGCATCATCGAAAAGGCAGTGGATTCGGTGGAATTTGTATCCACCCGGTTGTCATTCGATTATCTGGTATTGGCGGTTGCCATGCCGGAAACCTTGCCGGAAAAGGACATCGAACGCCTGGAGAGCAAAATCGGCTCACTGAGCGAACAGATGTTCCATGAAATCGCAATGGAAGCCAATCATCTGATCGAGCAGTCCCTGTTAGGCAAAGATCAGGTCACGCGCAGTGCGCTCCGGCCGATCAAGCGAATACGGGATAAGCTGGACGGTCTGGGTTTTCTGGATTATCGGGTAGCGCCGGTGGTGACAACCATCGACAACCTGCTGACCAGAATCCCGGACCGGGGTGCGATTGAAGGTAGTCTGTTGCAGGAAATCCTGGCAACCGCCATGTTGTTGGCCGATCCGGATAAAACTCGCCGTCATGGTGAGGGTTTGCTGGCCGGTCAATCCGTGATGGAGGAAGATGAATCGCTGGAATTAGACCAAAATCTGCCAATAGTTTCTACATCGACTTTACCTGTGCCATTACCTGATCAGGATGTTCACATGTCTGAAACAACCGTGGAAGTTGTAAGCTTATCGCTTGTATCTGATCAATCTGTCATTGCAGGTGGATCTGTTGCCAATTCAGATGAAGTCAATCATTTTGAAGATAGCGAAATGGGCGCCGAAGACAATCTGTTTTCCGGGCTGTTTGACGGTATTTTCGAAGAGGATGATGCATTTGATGCAGAACTGGAAGTAATCGCGTCATCTGAGTCTGATTCTAAATCAACTTCTGAGTTTGAAGCGGATTTGGTGACGACTGAAGAAGATAGCGAGGAGAATTCGGACTCGGATTACTGGTTTTAGCTGGAAGCGTCGTAGTCATTTCGATATTTAAACACTAACCCAACGGGGCAAACCATCATCCCCTTGGGGCTATGGCTTGCCCCTAACTTTTAGGAGCAAGCCATGAAAAATAACACACTGCATAACGCATTTCCCATTGTGGCTGCCGCTATCGGCAACCGTTTTGGCATCAAGGTGAAAGTCGGCGGCGATCAGGCCTATACCGATGGCAAGTTGATTCAATTACCGGCTTACAACGGCAATGATCCCGATTATCAGGATTATGCCTGGGGATTGCTGGCACATGAATCCGCGCATATTCGTTATTCGGACTTTAGCATTGCTTTCGGAAATTCGGTGTTACGCCGGCGTTTGTGCGGCGCGATTGAAGATGTTCGCATCGAGCATGAATTGGCGAAGGATTTTCCAGGAACCCGGCTTACGTTAAGAACGGTGATTGAAAAAATGATCGCCAACGGCGGTTTTGTTGCAGCTGGTGTGGGAGATCATCCAGCCAATGTGCTGTATGGCTATGTGTTGAAAAGCCTGCGGTCACGCGTGCTCGGTCAGACGGCTTTAATTCCATTGGTCGAGATTAGTGAGCAGGTGCTTAAAACACATTATCCGGCCGGCGCGGTGATCAGGCTGAAAGGCCTGTTATCGGAAGTGCCGGGCGGCCTGAGGTCTGAAATGGATTGTCTTGTTCTGGCTGATCGCATCCTGACCATGATAGAGCAGGAATGCGAAAAGCAGGAACAGGCAAGGCAGCAGAAGCAGAATGACCAGCCAGAACAATCAGCTCAGGTTGAGTCTGAATTGGATGCTGATGGCAATGCCGACAGTGGAGATTCGAATGAGGATCATACCGATCAAAACTTGGATAGTGCTGATGGCTTGGATAACGCTAATACATCAACCGATTCAGGGAATACAGAGAATGCTGATAATGCTGAATCCAATGAGGACGCCAGTATTCCAGCTACTGTAAATTCTGACTCAGAAGTTCAGGAAGAAAATCAGTCCCAATCGGGACCTGATTGTCAGCCTGATTCTAATGAGAATGAGGATATGGATTTCCGGCAAATACTGGAGGCCATTCAGTCTGTCTCAGACACCGATCTTGATCAAGATGTGTTTGAATCGGTGAAATCTGTTCTGGCCCTGGATGATCGTCATGTACCCGAGTCTGTGATGCCCGTGGGTTTAAAACCAATCGGCAACGAAGCGGCCGGTCTTAGGTTAGTTGACAAAGTGCAAAGCGAATCGGTGAAAATCCGTGCCGCCTTGCAAGGTCTGGTGCAATCGCAAAACCTGAATCGCACGCGTCCGGCTTGCCGGGGACGGCGAGTGATAGGCAGACGGATTCCACAACTGGCCTTGGGTGATGTACGGGTATTTGCACGCGGCGCTGTCAAGCAATCGCCGAATACCGCCATTCATCTGCTTTTGGATAGATCCGAAAGCATGAGTGATCTTGTTGTTGATGATCAAGGGCAAACCTTTGCATCACGCTTGTCGATTGCACTGGAAGCTACCCTGGCGCTGGCTTTGGCGTATGAAGGTATTCCCGGTGTCAATCCCGGCATTACCGCATTCCCAGGGATAGATGATGAATCGGTATTCCGTTTGTTGGAACACGGTGAACGGGTGCGATCAAAAATCGGCGCCTATTCGTTATCGGCCAGAAACACCACGCCGATGACGGAAGCCATCTGGTTTGCGGCAGCTTCATTGTTACGTTGCCGGGAACCACGCAAGGTAATGATGGTGATGACCGATGGCCAGCCCAACGATCAATTAAGCGCGCTGGAGATTTTACAGCGTTGCCGCGATAGCGGCATTGAAACCGTAGGCGTGGGGCTTGGTATTGATGTCAGTCATCTGTTTCCAGTGGCTATCGCCATCAACGATTTCAGGGAGCTTCGCAGTCAGTTGTTTGAGTTGTCGAAAACCCTGTTGAT
>Ga0181528_10003091_pt1 | contig 10224 bp, 9 predicted proteins | sample PEATcosm2014_Bin_47_FD_119742 | JGI IMG/M metagenome (GOLD analysis project Ga0181528, IMG submission 119742) | Peatland microbial communities from MTU Mesocosm Facility, Houghton, MI, USA - PEATcosm2014_Bin10_10_metaG | ecosystem: Environmental > Terrestrial > Soil > Wetlands > Peat | place... | reverse complement strand
GCGTCTTTGTGGACCGCGGGCACGTCGGCCCAGAAATACCAGGGCGAGACGCCGATCTGCTCGGAGACATCGTAGATGCCGTAGATGGCGCCGCGCTTATCGCTGCCGGCGATGACGAGCCCGCCGGGGATGGTCTGAATCACGAACGATTCCCACTTGCCGGCAACACCTGAGACGTCGATTTTCTTCTCGCGGATCAACCGGTCGACGAGCGCGCTCTTGCCGATGGTGCCGATGATGATGACGTTGGCGCTAGTGACGGCCGTCACGCCCGTCACGCGCGCGATGTCGGCCTGGAGATCGCGGGCCGCGCGCGCCACGCCGGGCCAGTCGGCGGCATCCACCTGGATGCTCGCGGCGCTCTTCCCTTCGACGATGGGAAAGCCGCCTGACGCGGCTTTAGTGAGAATGTACGGGGATTGGCCGATCGCGCTTGCCGTACCGGCGCACAGAAAAAGCAAAATGGCGGACCGCATTAGCTTTTCTCGAGAAACGCCTTCGTCCAGCGGATGCTGGCTTCCACATCGGCCAGTTCCTGAGCGGCGGCAGCCTGCCCGGAGAGCCGCGGCGGAGCCTCGCGCGGCTTGCCTTTATCGGCCAGAGCCAGGAAGCGCGCGAATTCCCACGCCGGATCCTTGCGATAGGCATCCCAGAATTTGGGATCTCGATAATTGAAGTAGCGCGGGCCAGTGACGATGATCTCCAGCGACAGCGGCCGGCCGGGACATTTCGCGGCGTACTCGCGAATGTAGTCCTCGATGCCGATATTGCCTTCGCCCATGCGCGTCCAGGCGACCGCAACGCCCTGCGGGGTGTTCCATAACGACGTGTCGCGCACGTGGCTGGTGAGCACGTACGGCGCGAGCGTCTCCAGGGTGAGATGCGGGTCTTCGATGGTCCATAGCGGATTGCCCGAGTCGAGGCACGAGCCCACGAAGTCCTTGCCGGCCTCTTCGATGAGCAACTTCACCTCGCGCGCCTGCATGTCGCCGGCATGGTTCTCGATGGCCACCTTCAGCCCCGCGTCGACGATGCGCGACCGCATATTATGCAGCACCTGCACGGTGTTCTCGATGTTGGCATCGAGCGGGGTCGTGCTGGTGCGGTCCGCCGAGGTTCCCAGGACGCAACGCACAATCGGCGAACCGACAATGCGCGCCGCGACGGCCATGCGCGTGAGCTGCTCTTCGGCCGTGCCTTTCGACTTGTCGAAAATCGTCGAGGTGGGGCAAATCGAGAGCATCCCGATCTCGACTTCGATGCCGAGCTCTTCGGCATGCGCGCGGACCGCCTTGAGATTTTGCTCTTCCAGGCTGCCCAGAAATCGGATTTCGCTGAAATGGACCACGCGGATGCCCCACCTGGCGGCGAAATCGAGGTATTGGAAGGGCGTCCAACCTTGCGAGCGCAGGCTGAAGAGATCGAGGCCGAATTTGACCTTCGCGCCTCCGTCGGCAGCGCTGGCCGCCTGGCTGGCCAGAGCCACGGCGCCCCCGGCCAGCATGGTCCGGCGCGTCATACGGCCGACACCTCGGGGTGAACCCACGGTTGGCGATACGGCCGGCGCAACAGGCGATTGGCCTCTTCATCGCCGATGACCGTGCCCTTGTGAGCGTCCCACGCGAGCGTCCTCCCGAGCTGCATGGAGAGATTCGCCAGGATGCAGCACGAGGTGGAAATGTAACCCTCTTCGATATCCGCCACCGGCTTGCCGCGCGAGGCCATATTCGCCAGCAGGTCTTTCATGTGGCCGCGAATGGCCGGAGCCACATGCCGCTCCAACCGCGGTTCGGTGCGGTCTTCGGGGTACTGGTCGAGCTCGTAGGTGACGTCTTTGTGGATCGGCTGCCCGCCCCCGTGCGGAATGAAGTCGTAGCTCATCACGCCGGCTTTGAGCGTACCTTTCTCGCCATAGAGCGTGGCACCCCAGGGGTAAGCCGGGTCCACGGACGGACCGAATCGCCGATGCTGCCAGACCATGTCGAGGTTGTCGAACTCGAACATGGCGGTCTGCGTATCGGCGATATCGCTCTTGCCGCCCGTGAGCACGCGCAGGCCGCCGAAGGAAGAGATGCGCTTTGGCCAGCCCAAGCCCATGAACCACCGCACCATATCGAGCATGTGGATTCCCATGTCGCCGATGGTGCCATTTCCGAATTCCATGAAGGCGCGCCAATTGCGCTGAATCTCGGGGCTGTAGGACATCATGGGCGCGGGGCCGATCCAGAAATCCCAATCGAGCGTGTCGGGGACGGGCGCCGGGTCGGCGCGCGAGGGCCGCGCCTCGCCGTACGAGTAGATCTCCACGTGCCCGATCTTGCCGAGCTTGCCCTCTTGCACCAGCTGGCGCGCCTCGATGAGGTGCGGCGTGCTGCGCCTTTGGGTGCCCACCTGCACCACGCGCTTATACTTGCGCGCGGCGGCCAGCATTGCCTGGCCTTCCACCACGTCCACACTGATGGGCTTTTGCAGGTACAAGTCGGCGCCCGCCTTGACGGCCTCGATCATGGGCAGCGCGTGCCAGTGATCCGGCGTGGCGATCTCCACCATGTCGAGGTCTTTCTCTTGGAGCATCTCGCGGTAATCGGTGAACATCCGCGGCTTCTTTTTGGAGGCCTGGCGCGCGGCCATCATCTCCGCGCATTCGGCCAGCATCTTGCGGTCGACGTCGCAAAGGGAGACAATTTCGACGGGCGCCACCTGCAGCAGGCGGAAGATGTCGGCCTTGCCATACCATCCGCAGCCGATGAGCCCGACACGTTTAGAAGGCAGATCGGCCGCCGAGAGCGCCAGCGCGGCCAGACCACCTTGCACGAATGCACGACGGTTCATAGCGCGTCTAGTTTATCGGATTTCAGTGGGACATGCTTCAGCTTGTCCAGGCGAGCGGAGCATGCCCCACAGACCAAGTTGGTCCGTGGCTAAGGTCGGTGGGGCTGAAACAAAAGGAGGTTACCTAAAATCGACGGACCAAGTTGGTCCACACTATTGAATCAGCCGCAGACCGTTGGCGCCGGGGATGGTGCGCACCCAGGAGTTCATCTCTTCTTCGTTCTGCAGCAAATCGCGCAGCGTCGCCTTACTGAGCACTTGGTCGACGGCCACCTGCACGGCGCGCCACAGCGAGCGCACGGAGCAATCCACCGAGCGCGTGCAGATCGCCGCCTGCCCGGAGTGGCTGTCGCAGAAGTCGCTCTCGAACAGCCGCCCGCCCAACGCGTCGATGACGTTCCCGATGACGATATCTTCCGCCGGCCGGGCCAGCGTGTAACCGCCGTCTTTGCCGCGCGCCGCTTTCACGAATCCGCCCTTGCGGAGGACGCGCAGAATCTTGGCCGCATAAGCCGGCGATACGCCCTCCGCTGTGCTGATTTCGGGAATCGTGAGACCCTGCCCCGAAAAGCCGGCATAGGCTATGCGGACGAGACAGCGGACGCCGTATTCTTCGTTGGCGGTGAGCTTCATCGTCTTTGCAGCCTCGCGATGGGAATAATGTCCTCGATGCCGAGCGTCAGTTTGGCGGCTTCCGACATGCGCGCCTTGGTCCAGGGCGGATCGAATACCAGTTCCAGCTTTACACCCGTCACGCCCGGCACAGCACGAACGGCGCGCTCCACGTCGCCCGGCAGCGTCCCCGCTACCGGACAATTGGGAGCGGTCAGCGTCATGCGAATCGCCACGTTGCCCCCGGCGTCCACGATGCAATCGTAGATGAGGCCGAGCTCGTAGATGTTGACGGGCATCTCCGGGTCGAAGACCTTGCGCAGCGCGGCGATCACCTGGTCTTGGAGGCTCATTCGGTTTCAGTGGTCACCGGCTCGGCGGCGCCGTTGAGCGCCGATTTCAGGGTGTGCCAGGCCAGCGTGGCGCATTTCACGCGCGCGGGGTAATCGCGCACTCCGCAGAAGACCACCAGCTTGCCGAGATCTTTCGTCACTGGAGTGTCTGTGGTCAGCAATTCGTGGAACTTGTCGAGCAGCTTAAGCGCTTCCTCGCGCGTCTTGCCCTTCAGGCTCTCCGTCATCAGCGAGGCCGAAGCCGTCGAAATGGCGCAGCCGGAGCCCACGAAGCTGACGTCCTTCACGATGTCGCCGTCCATTTTGATATAGAGCTTCAGCTTGTCGCCGCACAGAGGGTTGTAGCCCTCGGCGTTGCGGGTCGCGTCCGCCATCGCATGGCAGTTGCGCGGACGCTTGCTGTGGTCCAGAATCAAATCCTGGTAAAGATCGTCAACCATCAGGAGAAAATCTCCTTCACTTTTTCGAGACCGGCCACCAGCGCGTCGATCTCCGCCGCAGTGTTATAAAACGCCAGCGAGGCTCGTGTAGTAGCCGTTACGTGGAACCAATCCATCACCGGTTGGGCGCAGTGATGGCCGGTACGCACCGCGATTCCCTGCCGGTCGAGCACCGTTCCGATGTCGTGCGGATGGATTCCTTCCATCACGAATGAGAGCACCGCGGCCTTTTCGCGCGCCGTGCCGATCATCCGCAGGCCGGGGATGCGCGAAAGCGCTTCCGTGCCGTAGAGCAGCAATTCGTGCTCGTAAGCCGCGATCTTGTCGAGCCCGATGCGATTGACGTAGTCGAAGGCCGCGCCCAACCCGATGCCGCCCGCGATATTGGGCGTGCCGGCCTCGAATTTGTACGGCAGATCGGCATAGGTGGTCTTGGCGAAGGTGACCACTTTGATCATGTCGCCGCCGCCCTGATACGGGGGCATGGCGTTCAACAGCTCCGCCTTGCCGTAGAGGATGCCGATGCCCGTGGGCCCCACCACTTTGTGGCCCGACATGGTGTAGAAATCGGCATCAAGATCCTGCACGTCCACCTTGATATGCGGCGCTGCCTGCGCCCCATCGATCAGCGTGACAGCCCCGGCCTGGTGAGCCATGGCGATAATCTCTTTTACAGGGTTGATGGTTCCGAGCGCGTTGGAAACGTGCGTGACGGCGACCATGCGGGTGCGCGGATTGAGCAGCTTCTGGTATTCGTCGACGATCAGCTCGCCGCGATCGTTCATGGGGATGACGCGCAGCTTGGCGCCTTTTTCCTCGCAAAGCATCTGCCACGGGACGATGTTGGAGTGGTGCTCCATGGCCGAGATGACGATCTCGTCGCCCTCTTTGACATTCTTGCGGCCCCACGAACTGGAAACCAAATTGATCCCCTCGGTGGTGCCGCGAACGAAAATCAGCTCCTCGGTTTTCCTGGAATTCAAAAACTGCCTGGCTTTGACGCGCGTCTCTTCGTACGCCGCGGTGGAGCGCTGGCTGAGTTCATGCACGCCGCGATGAATGTTGGCGCAGTCGACTTCGTGGAAATGGCGCAGGGCGTCGACCACCGCGGTGGGCTTTTGCGCCGTGGCCGCGCTATCCAGGTACACCAGGGGCTTACCGTGAATGTGCTGCTTGAGAACGGGGAAATCCTCGCGGATCTTCTCCACGTCGAAAGCGGGTGCGATGGTGCTAGTTAGCATAGAATTCACCGCGGAGACACTGAGACGCAGAAAAAAAACACGTTTCGAGAGCGCAGAGATGGCAGAGGCCGCAGCGGGTCCGAGTGCGGATTTCTCCGTGTCTCCGTGTCTCTGGTGAATTTACTGAGCGTGCTCATGGAATTTCTCGAAAAGGAACTTCTCCAGCTGCTCGCGGAGGTCCGGGACCTGAATGCGGTCGATGATATCCTGCGCGAACGCGTACGTCAGCAGGCTGCGCGCCTGCTGTTTGCCGATGCCGCGCGATTGCAGGTAAAAGAGCGATTCGGCATCCAGTTGGCCAATAGTTGCGCCGTGCGTACAGCGCACATCGTCGGCATGAATTTGCAGCTCGGGCTTGGTGTCGATCACGGCATCGTCGGAGAGCACCAGATTCTTGTTGGTCTGTTTGGAATCGGTCTTCTGCGCGTCTTTGCGCACGATGATGCGGCCATTGAAAACGGCGGCCGATTTGCCGTCGAGAATGCCCTTGTACAACTCGTGGCTGGCGCCGTGCGGCTTGGCATGGTCGATGGACGTGTGATTGTCCACGTGCTGCGTGCCGTTCACGATGTACAGGCCGTTCACCGTGGCTTCCGTGCCTTCGGATAGGACAACGTTCACATCGTTGCGCACCAGCGCTCCGCCCAGAGAGATCGAGTGAGTAGAAAAATTCGTGCTGCGGCCGAGCTGCGCCTGCAAAGTGGCGACGTGGAATGCCGAAGTGTCCTCGCGCTGCACTTTGTAATGATCGACCACTGCACAGTCGCCCGCGACAATCTCGGTGACGGCGTTGGTAAAATACCTGCCGGCACCGGAGTAGCTTTCCACGATGGTGCAATGGGCGTCCGGGCCGACCACAATCAGCGCGCGCGGGGCCACATACGCGCCATCGGCGTTGCCGTACTCGATGCGGATGGGCTTTTCGACAACTGCCCCACGCGGCACTTGAATTACCACCGCGTCGCGCACGAACGCCGTGTTCAAGGCAACGAAAGCGTTGGCCTGAAACGAAGCCAATTTGCCCAGGTACTGTTCGGCGAGATTTGCTTCCGGCCCGGCGGGCGCACCGGTAACCAGCGGCACAGAGGTAGCGCTGGCGAAATGCGATCGCGCGATGGGCGCCACGTTTGTGAAGCGCCATTCCTCATCGTGCGTGGTGGGGAAGCCGAGCTCCGCGAAGCGTTGAAAGGCGCTATCGCGCAACCCCTGCAACCAAGGCGCGGCCTTTTCCTGCCTGGTGAACTCCGCCAGCCATTGACCGGTCTGCTCGGCTACCGCGCTCATGCCACCGCCACCTCTTCGTCGTCGGCGATGCCCAGGCCCGCGTACCCTTCCCTCTCGAGCTGTAGCGCCAGTTCCTTACCGCCGGATTTCACGATCCTTCCGCCGGCCAGCACGTGCACGAAATCGGGCACGATGTAATCCAGCAGCCGCTGGTAGTGCGTCACCACGATCATCGAGCGCTCCGGCGACCGCAAAGTATTCACGCCATGCGCCACCAGCTTCAAGGCGTCGATGTCGAGACCCGAATCCGTCTCGTCGAGCACCGCCAGCTTCGGCTCCAGCACGGCCATCTGGAAAATCTCGTTGCGCTTCTTTTCGCCGCCCGAGAAGCCGGTGTTTACCGGCCGGTTGAGCAGCGTCTGGTCCATATTCATGAGCGTCATCTTGTCACGGACCAGCGTCAGGAAATCGAACGCGTCGAGCTCTTCCAGTCCCTGACTCTTGCGGATGGTATTGAGCGCCGCCTTCAGGAAATACATATTGCTGACGCCGGGAATTTCCACCGGGTATTGAAACGCCAGAAAGATTCCAGCGCGGGCGCGATCTTCCGGCGCGAGTTCCAGCAGATCCTGGCCCTGGTACGTTACCTGGCCGCCGGTGACGGCGTACAACTCGCGCCCCGCCAGAACCTGCGCCAGCGTGCTCTTGCCGGACCCATTCGGGCCCATGATGGCGTGCACTTCGCCGGCGTTCACGGTGAGAGAAATGCCCTTCAGAATTTCGCGATCGCCAACCGTGGCGTGCAGATCTTTAATCTCGAGTAACGGCATTCGTTTTCTTATCCCACGCTTCCTTCTAAACTCACGCCCAGCAGCTTCTGCGCTTCCACCGCGAACTCCATGGGCAGTTCCTTGAAAACTTCCTTGCAGAAACCATGCACGATCATGGAAACCGCGTCTTCGGCCGAAATGCCGCGCTGCTTGCAGTAGAAAATCTGGTCTTCGCCGATTTTCGAAGTCGACGCTTCATGTTCCACCTGCGAGGAGGTGTTCTTCACTTCGAGATAGGGGAAGGTGTGCGCGCCGCACTGATCGCCCAGCAGCATGGAATCGCACTGCGAGTAATTGCGCGCGCCCGTCGCCGATTTCAGAATCTTCACACCGCCGCGGTAGGTGTTCTGCCCGTGTCCGGCCGAAATGCCCTTCGAGACGATGGTGGAAGTGGTGTTTTTCCCGATGTGAATCATCTTCGTGCCGGTATCGGCCTGCTGCCAATTGTTGGTCAGCGCCACCGAGTAGAATTCGCCCACCGAGTTGTCGCCGATGAGCAGGCAGCTCGGATATTTCCACGTGATGGCCGACCCGGTCTCCACCTGTGTCCAGGAGATTTTCGAGTTCACGCCCCGGCACGCGCCCCGCTTGGTGACGAAATTGTAAATTCCGCCCTTGCCGTCCTTGTCGCCGGGGTACCAGTTCTGAACGGTGGAATACTTGATCTGCGCGTTATCCAGCGCTACCAACTCCACTACCGCGGCATGCAACTGGTTGGTGTCGCGCATGGGCGCGGTGCAGCCTTCCAGATAGCTCACGTACGCGCCTTCATCGGCCACGATCAGGGTGCGCTCGAACTGGCCAGTATCTTTGGCATTGATGCGGAAGTATGTCGACAGCTCCATCGGGCAGCGGACGCCCTTGGGGATATAGCAGAACGATCCGTCGCTGAAAACCGCGGAGTTCAGGGCGGCGAAGAAGTTATCCGACGCCGGCACCACCGTGCCCAGGTATTTGCGGACCAGATCGGGGTGCTCCCGGACGGCCTCAGAGAACGAACCGAAGATGATCCCCATGTCCTTCAGCTTGCTCTTGAAGGTGGTGGCGACGGAGACGGAGTCGAACACGGCATCCACCGCGACACCGGCAAGGATCGCCTGCTCCTGCAAGGGAATTCCGAGCTTGGCGTACGTCTTCAGCAACTCCGGATCGACCTCATCAAGGCTCTTGGGTCCGTCCTTTTGGGCCTTGGGCGACGAATAATAGATGATGTCGTTGTAATCGATCTTGGGGTAGTGAACGTTCGCCCAAGTGGGCTCTTTAAGGGTGAGCCAGTGGCGATAAGCTTTGAGGCGCCATTCGAGCAGCCACTCCGGCTCTTCCTTTTTGGCTGAAATCAGGCGGATGACGTCCTCATTCAGGCCGCGGGGAATGGTGTCGGCGGCGATGTCAGTGACGAATCCCCACTTATATTCCTGATTTGCAAAGGTCTCGATGGTTTGGGTGGAATCACTCACCGGCATGGACTCCTAAACTGTTGGGCTGATACCACATTAGCTAATCCATACTTTTTAGTCAAGATTACGCGTCTAATGGATGCGGAAAGGGGGCGAAAGGGTGCAGGGGAGAGGCGAAAAGGCAAAAGGGAGCTAGACTAGGGCCAACGTGGAGCGCGTGCAGGCCAAGTCTGATTTCAACCGCCTGCCCGCTATGGCGATAAACAACCAGGAATGGGGGCCCGGGTCAAATCGTTGTCGGCTGGCTCGTCCAGCGAATAACCCTCAACCCAGATACCCGCGGTAGATCGTTTTGCGGATTTCGCTGCGGCCGATGGACTCATCCCGGCCGGCGGCGGCGATCCACCAGTGCTTCCGCCGCGCGACCCTGTGGGGCACGCCATGCGAGAAAGCCTATTTTGTCCTGCGGATCGGGGTTGAAGTGGACGGTCATGCCGTCAGTCCAGGACTTCCCATCGCTGCAGGTCAAGCGCGTTGCTTCTCAGGCCCTCACGTCCAAAACGGAATTAGTCGTTGCCTCGACTCGCTCACAACTGCGCTCCCGTGGGCTTCACTGGACTCCCCGGGGAGAGCTTTTGGCGGATGGCCTTACTGCGTTCTCTGCGGGCGAGCTTGCCCTTGCGCTCTCGATTGAAGCGGGCTTTATCTCCATTGATGGCTGACATGGTGCCTCAGAGTAGCAGATTTCCTTACCGAACGGGCAGGGTCATCACGCTCGACGCGCGGCACTCGCCGGCGCTCGGTCCGCAGGCGCGCCGCAATAAATCCTTATTCAGACAGACGTGGATCTCCTGGAGTTCCCAACCGCGATAGCAGGAAGTCCGGAACGCGGCCGGTGGAAAGGTGGGATTCGCGGCGGCGAGCTTCGACTCCACCTGCGCGGTGCGCCTGCGCACTTGTGGAACAGATCCGGATTGCCTGCGTCCATAGAGGGCTCGCAGCCGATAACAGCGTTGGCAGTTCTCAATGTCGTTCTGACGGCCACAGATCGTAGAAAACGCCGGGCACGAAGCCGATGAGATCAGGAGGAGGAACCTTCCCAGCATACGCTGGGGTGTTTGAAAACCAGAATGAATTCGGCGCCAGTATCGGCGGCCCCATAAAGAAGAACAAGCTATTCTTCTTCAGTAACTATGATGGGTACCGCTTCGTCTCAGCCACCGCTCCCGGATATCAGAGCATCCCTACCACCGCCGAGCGGACCGGCGATTTCAGCGCCTTCCCGCAACTCATCT
>Ga0181528_10003090_pt1 | contig 10225 bp, 7 predicted proteins | sample PEATcosm2014_Bin_47_FD_119742 | JGI IMG/M metagenome (GOLD analysis project Ga0181528, IMG submission 119742) | Peatland microbial communities from MTU Mesocosm Facility, Houghton, MI, USA - PEATcosm2014_Bin10_10_metaG | ecosystem: Environmental > Terrestrial > Soil > Wetlands > Peat | place... | reverse complement strand
CAGTGAGGCCGCCTTGTTCCAGCCGACGATATCCCAGGTCGATGTCCGCACGAATGCCGGGCTGAATTTGAGCGCATCGAGTATGTGCTGCAGGCGCGGCGTAATGCTCTCCACGGGCTTGTAGTGCACTTCCGGCGGCCGGCCGAACGCCAGCAGGTGCAGGTGTTCGCGCTCGGCATCGGTCAGCATCAGCGCCTGCGATACACGATCGAGCACATTGGTCGAAGGCGCGCCGCCGCGGCCCTGTTCCAGCCAGGTGTACCAGGTGGCGCTTACATTGGCACGCTGCGCCACTTCCTCGCGCCGCAAACCTGCCGTGCGCCGGCGCCCCGTATCATAGCCCAGCGCCGCCGCATCAAGCCGGGAGCGGCGGTCTTTCAGGTAGGCGCCCAGCGCATTTTCCTTGCCAACTGTCATGCTTATCCTGTTAACCTTTATACCGGTATATTGTCACTACTTTACCCTGATGAGGCGAACCGCCAGAATGACTCCCGTGCTCATGATACTCCCGCAGCGGCGCAGTTTGAAGATGAAAAATCGTCGGCGCTGTTGAAAGCCGGCGCTGCCGAAGCGGGATGTCGCTGAGCGATCAGGTGCCACAAGCGTCGCACCACGGTTCATTCATCTAGGAGCATCAACATGCGTGTCTTCATTACCGGCGCAACCGGTTTCATCGGCTTCCCCGTCTGTCAGGAATTGATCGCCGCCGGCCACAAGGTTCTCGGCCTGGCCCGCTCGGACGAAGGCGCCAAACAATTGAGTTCGATCGGCGTCGAGGTGCATCGCGGTTCGCTGCACGATCTCGATAGCCTCAAGAGCGGCGCTGCCGCTGCCGACGCCGTCATTCACACAGCGTTCATCCATGACTTCTCGAAGTTTGAGGAAAATTGCCAAACGGACCGGATCGCCATCGAGGCCCTGGGTTTCGTGCTCGCAGGTTCCGCACGCCCCTTGATCGTCACCTCGGGCACCGGCGGCCTCGCCGCGCCTGGAACCCTGGCAACGGAAGAAAATGTGCCGTCACCCAATCACCGGATTCCGCGCGTTTCGGAGCAAACGGCAATGGCATTGCTGGACAAGGGCGTAAGCGCCGCCGTGATGCGCCTGCCCCAGGTGCACGACCCATTGAAACAAGGCCTGGTCACCTACGCCATTGCCGTGGCGCGCGAGAAAGGCATATCTGCCTACGTTGGCGATGGCCAAAACCGCTGGCCTGCCGCCCACGTGTCGGACGTAGCCAAGCTATACCGCCTTGCGCTGGAGCAGCATGAAGCCGGCGCGAAGTATCACGCGGTGGGAGAAGAAGGCGTCAGCATGCGCGACATCGCAGAATCCCTCGGCCGCGGCCTGAACCTGCCGGTGAAGTCGCTATCGCCGGAAGAGGCCCAGGCGCACTTCGGCTGGCTCGCCGTGTTCGCCGGTCTTGATCTGCCGGCATCGAGCGCATTGACGCGCAAGAAGCTGGGTTGGAATCCGATAGGGCCGGGTCTGATTGAAGATCTGGAACAGAAGAAATACTAAAAGCTGTGTGACTTAATCGCAGTCGCGACGAAGTAGTGGGTGGCGAAGCAAGGCCAATGACCAAGCGAACCCCGATAGACAAATTATATAGTAGCGCCGGACGCAGTTCCGCTTGCGACGCCGCCAAAAAGTCGGGAGTCAAAGCGGATAAAGAAGCGCGGGTTGTCTGAGCCGAAGGCGAGTTTCCCGCGCTTCCCGCTTTGGCTCCCGATTTTTTGGGAACCCCGAAGGGGCGGCGTCGTGCGGTCGCCTTTCTTGGGTTACCTTCTTTGGCGAAGCAAAGAAGGTGACCGGCTGCCGGGCCGCACCCGGCTAGTATCGACGAGTATGAAAAAAATCACCACGAGGGCTCAGAATACGAGAGCGAAATCAGCTCCCTCGATAAGTAGAATAAGCCCAAGGCGACACCACCAACGGCACATGATAATTCTGCGATGAATCCGCAACGCCAAACGCAATCGTCACCCGATCGATGAACGGAGGCTCAGGCAAGGCCACCCCCTGCCCGGCAAAATAATCGCCCGCAGCAAACACCAGCTCATAGCACCCGGCCACCATCTCGTCACCCGCCAGCAAGGGCGCATCGCAGCGCCCGTCCGCATTCGTCACGGCGCGCTTGAGCAGCGTCCTTGCCCCTTCGAGCACGGCATACAGCTCCAGCGCCACCCCCACCCCCGGCTTCCCCTGCGTCACGTCCAGCACATGCGTACTCAGCCTGCCCATCCACACCTCCCACAGCGACAATTTCTCAACCTGGCATCGATCTTGCAGTTCATCTTATACTGCAGACGCAACACCAATATACTATTCTGAATATAACCTGCATAGTCGAGGCGGAAGCCGCACCAGCCGCACTGCGGCCACAATGACATACCCGTGCCGCGAGCGGACGGGTTCAGCCACAGCAAGATGGAGCAATGAACAGGGCATGAGCCAGCACAACCCGGAATATCCGCGCGACATGATCGGCTACGGCCGTAACCCGCCCCATGCAAGATGGCCGGGCGGCGCGCGCATTGCCGTGCAATTCGTCCTCAATTACGAGGAAGGCGCGGAAAACAATGTGCTGCATGGCGATGCGGGGTCGGAAACCTTCCTCTCCGAAATCATCGGCGCGCAGGCATTCCCGATGCGCCACATGAGCATGGAAACGCTCTACGAATACGGCTCGCGCGCCGGGCTATGGCGCCTGCTGCGCCTGTTCGAAGAACGCAAGCTGCAGCTGACCGTGTTCGGCGTGGCGCTGGCCCTGCAACGTAATCCCGATGCTGTTGCCGCATTCTCCGAACTCGGCCACGAAATCGCGTGCCATGGCTTGCGCTGGATCAGTTATCAAAACATCGACGAAGCGACCGAGCGCGCGCACATGGCTGAAGCTGTGCAAATTTTCAAAGAGCTGACCGGAGCCGCGCCGCTAGGCTGGTACACCGGGCGCGACTCGCCCAACACGCGCAGGCTGGTTGTCGAACATGGCGGCTTCACCTACGACGCCGACCATTATGGCGACGACTTGCCGTTCTGGCAGCAGGTCGAACACGCCCGCGCCGATGGCAGCAAGGCCAGCACGCCGCACCTGGTGGTGCCCTATACGCTCGACACCAACGACATGCGTTTTGCAGCGGCGCAGGGCTTCAATTCCGGCACGCAGTTTTTCGATTATCTGAAAGATGCCTTCGACGTGTTGTACCAGGAAGGCGACCCCGCCGGCCTGAACCGGCCCAAGATGCTGTCGATCGGCCTGCACTGCCGCATTGCCGGACGACCGGCGCGCGCGGCAGCGCTGGCGCGCTTCCTTGACTATGTACAGGCACATGACAAGGTCTGGGTCACGCGCCGCATCGACATTGCCAATCACTGGCGCGAGACCCATCCCTACTCGCACGCAAGCGGCGGGGAATAGCATTGCCATGACCGTCACGCTCGACACACTCAATCAATGCAGCGCCGAACAGTTCGTCGACACGCTGCGTGGCATCTACGAGCATTCGCCATGGATACCCGAGCGTGCTGCGGCACTGCGCCCGTTCGCCAATCTGACTGCAATGAAATTGGCGCTGCTGTCGGTCGTACGGGCCGGCACCGTGGACCAGCAACGCGATCTGATTCGCGCCCACCCGGAATTGGCCGGCAAGGCGGCTGTGGCGGGAGCGTTGACGAAGGAATCGACCGGCGAGCAAGCCAAGGCCGGCTTGAACCTGTGCAGCCCGGAAGAATTCGCCACGCTGCATCGGTTGAATGCCGACTACAACGCCAAATTCGGCTTCCCTTTCATCCTCGCGGTCAAGGGGCCGGACGGCAAAGGCCTGACCCGCCAAGCCATCATCGCGACATTTTCGCGCCGCCTCAGGAACCAACCAGACGATGAATTTGCCGAGAACTTGCGCCAGATCGATCGCATCGCCGAATTGCGCCTGAATGATCTGCTCAGCTTCACGCCGCATTTCGGCAACACGATCATGGCATGGAGCGAAACCATCGGCGCGCTGAGCGACGACGAGGACGGTCTTACCTGCGCCTACATGACCGACGCGCATTGCGCGACTGCCGCGCAAATCGAACAGTGGATGCGCGAAGCGGGCATGCAGGTGCAGATCGATGCCGTCGGCAATGTCGTGGGGCGCTATGCATCGACGCAAGCTGGCGCAAAGACCCTGATGACCGGATCGCACTACGATACCGTGCGCAACGGCGGAAAATACGATGGGCGCGAGGGTGTCCTGCTGCCGATTGCCGTGGTGCGCCACCTGCATGAACGCGGCGAAACGCTGCCCTTCCATCTTGAGATTATCGGCTTCGCGGAAGAAGAAGGCGTGCGCTTCAAGAGCACTTTCCTCGGCAGCAACGCCATCGTCGGGCAATTCGACCTGAACTTGCTCGACCGGCAGGACGCAGACAGCATCAGCATGCGCGACGCCCTGCACGCAGCCGGCCACGACGTGGCGGCAATCCCGTCCATCGCGAGGAAGCCGGAAGATTTGCTCGGCTTTGTCGAAGTCCACATCGAACAAGGGCCGGTGCTGCTGCAACATAACCTGCCGGCCGGCATCGTGACCTCGATTGCCGGCAGTTGCCGTTACGTGGTGGAATTGACCGGCGTCGCCAGCCATGCCGGCACGACACCGATGACGATGCGCAAGGATGCTGCCGCAGCAGCCGCTGAAATCGTGCTGTATGTCGAATCGCGCTGCGGGCAGGCGCCGACGTTGGTTGGGACGGTTGGGCAACTGCAGGTGCCGCATGGGTCGGTCAATGTGATTCCCGGTGCGTGTCGCCTGTCGCTAGACATCCGCGCGGCAGACGATGCCACGCGCGATGCTGCTGTTAGCGATGTGCTGCGCGAGATTGAATCGATCTGCCAGCGCCGTAGCATCGACGTGACTGTGGAAAAAACCATGTCGGCGCCGGCTGCACCTTGCGCGCCGTGGCTGATGCAACAATTGCGCGCTGCCACCGAGCGTGCCGGCGTCGCAGCATTGGCATTGCCATCCGGCGCCGGGCACGATGCCATGAACCTGGCAAGAATCACCGACGTGGCGATGCTTTTCACGCGTTGCGGCAATGGCGGCATCAGCCACAATCCGCTGGAGACGATGACGGCAGATGACGCCGAAATTTCGGCGCAGATATTGCTCGATTTTTTGCGAAACTTCAAAGCCAAGCCGGAATGACCAGGGGGCAATTGCATGAAGCGCAATGGGTTGCAGGACTCCCCTCTCTCGCGGGCGGGAGAGGGGCGGGGGTGAGGGCGTTCGCGAGCAGACTAGGCCTGTATAGCGCAACCTAAGCGCAACTTCCCTCACCCCTGTCCCCTCTCCCGCCCGCGGGAGAGGGGGAGTAATAACGCATTCGGCTTCATGGAATTGACCTGCCGGAATAACGAGCCGGCCCTACAAAATCAAAATCGCCCGGAAGTCATTGACGTTCGTGCGTGTCGGTCCGCTGACGACCAAATCGTCCAACGCGCTGAAAAAACCATAGCCGTCGTTATTGTCAAGCAGCGCACGTGCGCGCAATCCCTTCGCGGTCGCGCGCGCGATGGAATCGGGCGCATAGAGCGCACCGGCATTGTCTTCCGATCCGTCTATGCCATCGGTATCGCAGGCAATCGCATGGATATTCGGATGCCCATCGAGTGCCACCGCAAGGCTCAACAAGAATTCGGCATTACGTCCGCCCCGCCCCTGGCCGCGCACCGTGACCGTGGTCTCGCCGCCGGACAGCAGCAGGCAAGGTGCGGCAAAGGGTTGGCCGCGCGCGGCGATTTGCCTGGCGATGGCGGCATGCACCAGGGCCACGTCGCGCGCCTCGCCTTCGATACCGTCGGACAGGATGTAGGGCGCGATACCGGCGGCGCGTGCCTTCGCGGCAGCCGCTTCGAGCGCATCCTGCGCGGTGGCAATGATCTGGTGCGTGTTGCGCGCGAATCGCGGGTCGTCCGGCTTGGGTGTCTCGCCGATGCCCGATTCGAGATGGTGCAACACGTTCGGCGGTATCTCGATGTCGTATTTGCGCAAAACTGCCAGCGCCTCGGCGCAGGTGGTGGGGTCCGGCAATGTCGGTCCGCTCGCGATGATGCCGGGATCGTCGCCTGGCACATCGGAAATCAACAGGGTCACGACGCGCGCCGGTGCGCAGGCGAGCGCCAGCCGCCCGCCCTTGATGGCCGAGAGATGCTTGCGCACGCAATTCATGTCGCCGATGGTGGCGCCGCTTTTCAATAGCGCCTTGTTGATTGCCTGTTTCTGCGCCAGCGTGATGCCTTCGGCGGGCAATGCCAGCAAGGCGGAACCACCGCCGGAAATCAGGCACAGCACCAGGTCATTTTCGGTCAAGCCTTGCACCATGTGCAGCATGCGCGCGGCAGCCTGCCGGCCCGCTTCGTCGGGCACCGGGTGCGACGCTTCCACAACTTCGATTTTCTTGCAATCGGCACCATGACCGTAACGCGTCACAACCAGGCCTTCGATGTCGCCTTGCCATTGCTGCTCCACCACCTGCGCCATGGCGGCGGCGCCCTTGCCTGCGCCAATCACGATAGTACGGCCGCCTTGCACGGGCTGGGGCAGATGGGGCGGCAGGCATTTGCCTGCGCTCACCGCTTCGATTGCGGCGGTGTAAAGATCGAGGAGGAATTTGCGGGGATCGGTAATTGGCATGGTGACGCTATTGTATTTCATTGAGCGTTTCTTGAACGATACTCGCAATCCGATTCAACCGGGAGGAATTTCCACGCCAAACAGCAATTGGCGAAGCACGGTCTAATCGACCTGCGCCTTCTCAATGCGATTACGCCCCAATCGCTTGGCTTGCAACAAAGCCTTGTCTGCCGCCTCGGTCAGCGTGGCGGCCGTATCGTAGAACGGGAACGAAGCCACACCGCCGCTGAGCGTGACGTAGAGGGCGCCGCCCGGGTGCGCGTGCGGCAGCGCGGCGAAATCGACGCGGATGCGGTCGATTACGGATCGGGCCTGATCGGGGTTCACGTCTGGCAAGGCGATCAGGAACTCTTCTCCGCCGTAACGGCCGATCAGGTCGATTGAGCGCAGGCGCGCCTTCAACAGCCAGGCCAGGCCGCGAATCACCTGGTCGCCGACCGGATGGCCATAGGTGTCGTTGATTGACTTGAAGTGGTCGATGTCGATCATGGCCACGGTCATCGCGCCACGGTCGCCGGTTTGGCCGACCATGGCCTTGAGACGCGATTTGGCCGCCGTATGATTGAGCAAACCGGTCAGGCCGTCCAGGCGGCTTGAGCGTTGCGTTTCACGGAAGCGCTCGATCTTGGTCTTGACCACGGCAGCCAGCAGCACCGGGTTGAACGGCTTGATCAGGAATTGATCGCCGCCCAGGCGCAGCGCCTCGACCTGCATGCCGACGGCGGATTCGCCCGACAGGTAGACGATGGGCAAGGCGCTATAGGCCGCCATCTGGCGCAAGACCCGCGTCGCTTCCACGCCGTTGAAACGCGGCATGTACATATCCATCAAGATGAGGTCCGGCCGATAGGTTTCCAGCACCGACAGCAGCTTGCCCGGCTCGTTGATCGCATGGGTGTCGATGCCGTGCTGCGCCAGCGTGCGCTGGATCAACGCCATCGCCACGCGCGAATCCTCGACCACCAGCACGCGATATTTTTCCTGTTCGTTGGTTTTCACCAGGTCGAGGATGCAGTTCAACACCATCGACGACTGCTCTTCGGCGGGGATGGTGATGTCGATGCCGGAACGCATCAAGGCGACGATGGGTTCGATCGAGGGTTGCGCGCCGAGGTAGATCAGTTGGCTGGCCGGGCATGCGGCGCGAATCGAGGCGATGCGGCCAAACGCTTCCGGCCTGGTGTCTTCATCCTCTGGAATGAACAGCACTGCAAGCGGCATGTCTTCCGGCGATTCATCGCCGGTCCAGTCGAGTTCAAAGATCTTGAAGCCGAAAAATTGCAATTGGCGGCTCAAGGCGTCTGCCATGTCGCGCTTCACCGGTGACGACAGCATCCAGACCGAACGCGGCTTGATCCAGTCGATATCCGGCACATTTTGCACCGGTTCCTCGGCGCGGCGCTCGGCGCTGGCGGGGCGCGAGGTTTCGACCGAGCCGAACAGGGTGTCGATCTGGCGCTGCAGCGACTTGACGTCTTGCGCCGAAATCGGATGGGTGGAGTCGTCGCCGAGCTTGGTCAGCGCGGCATTTTCCAGGCCCTCGCACAGGCGCACCAATCCCGGCAGCCGTTGGCGCGTAAAGTATTCGGCAAGGCTGTTGACCGCCACGGCAAATTCGATGAATTGCTCGAATCTGCCGTCTTCGACGTAGCGCTCCCAACGGGTACGCAATACGTACAAGCGGTCTTCAATCGAATTTGGCAGCAATTGACTCATGAATTGTTATCGTAAGGCAAGATGCCATTATCGCGGAACACGGCCGCGCAAGCAACGGCATTCACAGTAATTCACACAAGCGGCATGCATATACGAAAGCATAGTCAATGGGTAGTAGGCGCATGTCGCGGGCGAATCTTCGTGCGCGCAGCGGCATTCGATAACACTTTGTCAGCGCCCGTTTGCTGAAGGAAGAGGATTTCCAGCCATAGACAAGCTTGTCGCACGATGGAAAACACCCGCATTTTGCGGGAGGAACTGACAGTCAGTATCGAAAACCGAACAGTCGCTCTTCAACTTGAGAAGTTTGGCATACCTTACGCAACACCATGGCGGAAATCCTTCGAGCACATCGGATCAGAGAAAAATATCGACAGCAAGTGTGCATGGGCGAGGCATGCGAGCCAGTGAGCAAATCCGCATAAGGAAAAATCTCTCGCGCTGCTTCTTTAACAATCATCGACCCGGTCTGCCTGCTCCTTGAACTCGCCGATCAATCGCCGCAACAACCTCGTTAAATCTTTCCTGTCGCCCTCACTCCATTTCGACAGCAGCGGCCACATCAATCGTTCGCGCGCCGCATCAAAGGCCTGGTTCATTGCGTGCCCGTCATCGGTGACGGCAAGGACGCTCACACGCCGGTCGTGTTGCGCCGGTTGGCGTGTTATCAGGGCAAGTTTTTCAAGTTTGGCAACCTGTCGGCTGACGGTGGTGTAATCGCGCCCGACCAGGCCGGCCAACTCAACGACGCCCAATGGACCCTGCCGCTCGATGCGCACCAGCAGGGGAAACAAGGCGCGGTCGATGTCGACGCCTGCCTCCTTGATCAGCAAGGCATCGCGCTGCGGCTGGTTGAAGAAACCGACAAGTTCAAGCAATGCCTCATGCAAATGGCGCAATTCATCATTCATGCATGCACTATACACATAATTTCAACGCCTCGTCATATATGTGTATAATACACTTACATTGAATGTACCGAATGTACCTTAACACAGGAGAATATCCATGAAAGCAGCCATAGTCCTGCAAGCAGGGGCCACCCCGGTCTACGGCGATTTCACCGCGCCGATCCCGGCAGACGGTCAATTCCCTATCGAAATCACTGCTGCGGCGCTCAGTCAATTGACCAGGAGTCGAGCCGCCGGGAGCCATTACAGCGCCAGCGCCGCCTTCCCTTTCGTGGCAGGCGTGGATGGGGTTGGCATCTGCGAAGGGCGGCGCGTCTATTTCGTCCTGCCCGAAGCCCCCTACGGCAGCATGGCCGAGCAGGTTGCCATGGCGCCCGAGCGCTGCGTGCTCCTGCCCGATGCGCTCGACGACGTGACGGCTGCAGCAATCGCCAATCCCGGCATGTCGTCGTGGGCGGCACTCAAGCATCGCGCCCGGCTCGTGGCCGGCGAAACCGTGCTGATCAACGGCGCCACAGGGGTTTCAGGAAGGCTCGCCGTGCAAATCGCCAAGCATCTCGGCGCAAGGAAAGTCATCGCGACTGGAAGGAATCCGGCCAGCCTCGCAGAACTGGCGTCGCTCGGTGCGGATGTGACCATATCGCTTGCGCAGGACGGCGGCACGCTCGCCGAGGCCTGCAGGGAACAATTCCAGGCCGGCGTCAACGTGGTCCTGGACTACCTGTGGGGAGCGAGCGCCGAAATGCTGCTGATCGCAGCGGCCAGACATGGCAGGGACGGCGTGCCGCTGCGCTTCGTTCAAATCGGCGCGGCAAGCGAAGCAGACGTCACGCTGCCCGGCGCCGTGCTGCGCTCGAAGTCGATCGCGCTCATGGGCAGTGGCCTCGGCAGCGTGCCGCTCGACCGGCTGGCGGCCGACAT
>Ga0181528_10003089_pt1 | contig 10227 bp, 9 predicted proteins | sample PEATcosm2014_Bin_47_FD_119742 | JGI IMG/M metagenome (GOLD analysis project Ga0181528, IMG submission 119742) | Peatland microbial communities from MTU Mesocosm Facility, Houghton, MI, USA - PEATcosm2014_Bin10_10_metaG | ecosystem: Environmental > Terrestrial > Soil > Wetlands > Peat | place... | reverse complement strand
GAGCTTGCCACGCGCGCGCTTCCCCCCGCACCGGGCGCAGCAGATCCAGATCCAACCACAAGCCAGGCCGGCGCCCCCTCCGGCTCTCTCGATCTACTCGCCAAAGTCGTCGAAGAAACGATGCTCGCCGCCGGCTACTCGCCCCGCTCCATGCAGGCCGCCAATCGCCACGACCTGCGCCTCCTGCTCCGCCGTCTCGCCCCCGACCCGCGCGACACACGCCGCATCCTCGGCCTCTTCCGCCGCGTCCTCTGGCGACTGCGCCAGGCCCAGAATGGAAGATGACCGAACGCAGGTTGCAAACCCTACAACTTGCGTGGCATTCGGCTCAAAACGGCCAACCGCAGGAACAAGTTTGCTGCTAAAGTGGGGCTCAAAGGTTCCCCATGTCGATGGCTCTCGGTCCCGCCCGATTTGCCCCAGCCGCCCCGCAAGGCCGCGCCGCGGTGCTCGTGTGCGCCCTGTTTGCGCTTACCGTCGCGGCTCGCTCCCAGCAGCCTCAGCCGGAGCCGGCTGCACAGCCGGCACCAACCGCTACAGCACCTGCCCCGGCACCAGATGCCACCCAATCCCCGGCTACCCAGCCCCCCGCGCAGGCCCCCGTTCCAGACACGACTCAATCTCCGGCTCCGGCCCAGCCCTCGGCGCAGACCCCAACACCCGGGACCGGGCCAACGCCTGCTCCAGCGCCCGAGCAGACCCCTGCAGCAACTCCGTCAACACCCCCTGCGGCCTCGACCACGGCGGAGCCTTCAACCCCCTCCGGAGCCGCCCAGTCCGGCGCCATCACCGAAGAAGAGCTCAAGCAGCAGCTGGTGGGCAAGCAGTTCTACCTGCGCGGCGGCTACCTGGGCGACTCGGTAAACTTCGACGAGCATGGCCATGTCGTCGGCCGTTCCTCGCAGGGCTCATACACGCTCGGCATCGTCGAGATCGATCGCGTCCATCTCACCAAGCACAAGGTCGAGCTCGAAGGCATCCGCTACGGTCTCCACTTCAACGAACAGCTGGCCTACGAGGACTCCTCCACCGCCTTTGACAAGGTCCGCATCACCCCCAAGAAGAAGGTTGTCCGCCTCACCATCGATCGCGAAATGGTCGTAAATCCGAAGAAAAAGAAAGAGCCTTCCAAGGAAAAGGAGAAGGAGAAAGGCAAGGTAGTCAAGGTTGCCGTTTCGCCCGCTCCAGCAGCCGCGGGCCCGGCTTCAGCTCCGGCAGTTGCCGCGACGACGCCTGCACCGACAGCTGCAGCCGCAGCATCTGCTCCGGCTTCAGAACTGCCGGCCCCGGCGCCAACCCCAGCAATATCCGCGCCTGCACAGTCCTCTCCGCCGGAAGAAGCAACCACGGCCCCGGCGTCATCCACGCCAATGCCGCCGCCCGCGCCTGCCGCGCCCGATCAGCCGGCGCCCGTACCAGCCGCTCCTGCAGCCACTGAAACTGCCGCCGCGACCGAGCCTGCCGAGCTCAGCCCGGCCGATCAGCTGAAAGCCTCCATCGCCGCCACGCCCGAGGCCGAGCGCCCCGCCGACCCCAACAGCGTGACCACGACCACATCGCAGGCCCATGCCAACCGCCTGCTGCGCGACGCCCTCGACGCCATCTTCGCACCCGGCCTGGACGAGCGCATGATGGCCGCCATGCCCGACTTCTGGAAGCTCTACTACCAGGCCGTGGCCAACAAAGCAGACTACCGCCCCGCCGATCCCTCTATTCTCCGCCAGAACACCGTGGACGAGAAGGCTCATCTGCTGACTGCCTTCGAGCCCGACTCCAACGAATTCGCCCAGTCCGCAGGCGTGGCCGGCATGGCGCTTTACCACACCGTCATCGGCGCCGACGGCAAGCCCGGCGAAATCGCCGTCGCCCGCCCCATCGGCTTCGGCCTCGATGAGAACGCCGTCGCCTCCATCCGCAAGGCCAAGTTCTCCCCGGCAGTAAAGGGCGGCCAGCCCGTCCCCGTCATCCTCGACCTGGTGGTCCAGTTCCGCATCTTCTCCAAGCGCACCGCCGCCGTCTCGACCCCCGACCCCGCCGAAAAAGACAAGCCCGCCGAGCCCAAACTCCCCGGCCCTTACAGCGTGCCGCACCCTGCCGCGCAGGCACAACCTCAGACGCAGACAAACCCCTGAGTTGAAGCTGATCGATCTAGCACCTCGATCTCGGAACGGGAATTCCGCAGCGCTCTGGGACTTCCCTTCCGGGCGAGGTGAAATGATGGATCGGTCCGGGCTCTTCGAAAATTCGAAAGGGGCCAGTGCGAGACGGCGCGGGCCGGCGGCCGGGGAGGGGTAGAGATGCAGGACTGGGATGCGCGCTTTCTGGAAATGGCAACCCTCGTATCGAAGTGGAGCAAAGACCCCAGCACCAAGGTCGGCGCGGTCATTGCCAAAGGCAAATTCGTCGTCTCCCTCGGCTTCAACGGCCATCCGGCAGGTGTCGAGGACTCGCAAGAGCGCCTGGAAAACCGCGAGGTCAAGTACCGCACCATCATCCACGCCGAGATCAACGCCATCCTTTCCGCGCAAAGGCCGCTGGCCGGATGCACGCTTTACGTCTGGCCCTTCATGCCCTGTTCGCAGTGCGCCGCGATCATCGTCCAGTCCGGCATTCGCCGCGTGGTCACCGTCCCCAGCGAGAGCGAACGCTGGGCAGAGAGTTTTCGCTATTCCGAAGAACTCTTCCGGGAAGCCGGCGTGGAGCTGGTGATGCTCCCGGCTCCCCAGAAAACGTGAACACCGCCGAACTGGCCCCGGCTTGCCGCGCCGCGGTATCTTCAGTCCATGAGTTCTCCCTTCCTCAAGCTCATCCAGAGCGGCGCAACAGCGGAGGTCGCCGACCAAGTCCAGGCCGACCCCGGGCTGGCCAGTTCCCGCGACCCGCAGGGCGTCTCCGTTCTGGTCTGGAGCGTCTACTTCGGCCAGCCCCTGATCCGCGACTTTTTCCTCGCTCGCCTGGCGGCGGACGGAATTGCCCTCGATGTTTCTGAATCCGCCACCATCGGCGACCTGGCGCAGCTTAGAACTCTGCTCGCCGCCGATCCCGGCCTGGTCAACGCTTTCTCCGGCGACGGCTGGACACCGCTGCATCTCGCTGCGGCCTTCTCGACGCCCGAAGCCGTAGCGCTACTGCTCGCCGCCGGCGCGCGTGTCGACGCCGTCAGCCAGAACCCGCAGCAGAATCATCCTCTGCACGCCGCCCTGGCTCTCGGCAAGAATGCGGAGACCATCCGCCTGCTTCTAGCTCATGGCGCTGCGGTGAACGCAGCCCAGGCCGGCGGTTTTACACCGCTGTTCTCCGCCGCGGCCGCCAACCGGCGCGATCTGGCTGAATTATTGCTTTCTTATGGAGCCGATGCCGCTCAAAGGTGCGATTCCGGCAAAACCGCAGCCGATTTTGCGCGCGAGCGTGGCCATGCGGAGCTAGCCGGGTGGCTCGATGGGCTCTCCGCAAACGCATAGCAGTTTTCCGGACAAAACCCCCAAAATGCCTCAAAAGCGGACAGTTTTACGGTTCGGGGCCAACCACTGAAACCGCTGCAGTTGTCTTACGGCTGTAAGACAGCCGCAAGACAGGGCTGTCTTACCGAGCAAAATCCGTCCGGCGCGCCGTCTTGCCATCTTGCAAATTGCTCCGCAAAGCACTTCCTGGCGCCCAACACGGCCTTGTACGACCGTAAGACGCTGCCCAGACCCAGTCTGCGGACGTTGGACAATGCCCGTCCACGCCTGCCAGACTGTCGCCGCGTCTAACAGAGCGTTCCGCGTGTCTTGCCCAGGCTGCCTGCGTACTGAGTAGCCAGCGGCGTCTAGGTTGCGCGACTTAAAACGAAGCGCCGCCTACCCCCACCGCTTTTGCGATTACTACTCGTCTTCGCGAATCACGTCCTCGAGCTTTGGCTTGTGCTTGCGCTCGCGCCCGGTTTTGGGCTCCGTGTCCACCACGCGCGCGGGCTTGGGCTGGCCCACCCGCTCCCGCGCGTTGGCCTTCACCGCCTTGGTGACCGAAAATTTGCCTGGCTTCCGCTTGACCATCGCCGCTTGCGTTCCCTTGCCGCAAGGTCGAGTATGGATTAGATTCTGTTTCAGGGGAAGAGCCGGAAGCCATGGAAGAACGGGAATTCTTCAACGAGACCACCGAGCAGCGCAGCCACACCCTAACCTGCCCCAAGTGCGGCCAGGCAGGTGAGTACAAAGTCACCTGGGTGGTTCGCCGCAAGCGGGCGCAGCTGCCCCGCAACGCCGACGAGCGCGACCGCGCCCGGTTTTTGAAGGCCCAGTCCTACATGGTGCGGCGCGACGACAAGCTCTCCTGCGCCAACGTCCGCTGCCGCAAGCCGTTTGAGATCACGCAGCTTCAGTCGCTGGCCTTTCTAAGCGATTAAATTTCGCAGGCAGGCGGAGACTCCGTGGTTCGGAGATCGGCCCGCGGCGGTTCCCGGAGCCAGCTTCCACCCACCCCAACGCCGTTGCATGGTGGCCATTTGCGCCGTTAATCCGTGCGCAGCGCCTTCACCGGGTCGATAGATGCGGCCCGCCGCGCCGGAATGAAGCCCGCTAGGCAAGCCGCCACTGTTAGCGTCGCCACCGCACCTGCCATCACGCTGCCGTTCGCGCTGGTAATTTCATAGAGCTGCGTCTTGATAAATCGAACGCAAAGCAAAGCCACTGGGAATCCGATCGCCAGTCCCAGCGCCGCCTGCAGCATCGCCCCGCGCATCACCATCGCCACCACGCTGCCACGCGCCGCGCCCAGCGCCATGCGGATGCCGATCTCCGGTGTCCGCCGGACCACTCCGTACGCCGTCACGCCATAAAGCCCAATCGTCGAAAGCAGCAGCGCCAGCGCTCCAAACAGCATGGTCAGCCGCGCAATCGTCCGCTCGTCGGTAAAGCGCTCGGCGATCTGCTCCTTGAAGGTTTGGAACTTCACCACCGTCAGGTTCGGATTGATGCTTCCCAGAGTCGTCTCTGTCAGCTTTTCCATGTCGTCCATGGGCCGGTCGGTTTCCAGCACAAGCGCTCCGGCGTAGAGCGACGTATCTTTCTCAATCGGGTCATGATCGCTCGCGAAACGCTGCATCATGGGTATGAAATACATGCTGTGGTTCTTCCATTGCACCGCGGTGTAGACAGTGTCTTCCACCACGCCGACGATCTCGAAGTCACCAGCTGACTTGGGTCCCGGCGGCCCGATGCGCCGCCCGACCGGGTTGCTTCCATCCTTGAAAAACTCCTTCACGAAGGCCTGGTTCACGACCGCCACTGGCGGGGCTGCCGACGTGTCCTGCGCCGTAAATCCGCGCCCCATCGGAACGTGCGTGCCCACCGAGTCGAAGTACTCCGCGCTCCCTTTCACAAAGGAGGCACCGCCGCTCGAGTCCGGCTGTCCCTGCACCTGCACGGCGTTGCTCCAGTTGTTGTCCTCCATGGGCGTATAGGTGCAGATGCCCACCTTCACCACCCCCGGCAACGCATGGAATCGCTCTTCCATGGTCCGGTAGAGCGCCTCCAGCTGCGTGGTCGCGTAACCCGCCGCCTGCGGATTGATGTGCACAATGTATCGGTTCTTCGCGTCCAGTTTCAGGTCGGTGTTCTCCAGCTTGCCAAGGCTCTGCGAAAACAGCCCGGCGCCCACCAGCAGCACCAGTGAGAGCGCTGCCTGCAGCACCACCAGCCCGTGCTGCAGCCAGGAAGCTCCCGCCGCTGTAGTCCGCGTTCCGCTCCTCAGCGCCTCAACGGGCTCGGCCTGCGCCGCCATCCACGCCGGAGCAACCCCAAACAGTATTCCCGTCACCAGCGACAGCCCAAACGCAAACCCGATCACGATCAACGAAGGGCTCGCTTCGATGGGCACATCCTGCGCTCCCGGGAAGGCCAGCATCAGCAGCATCCGCGCTCCCGCGTAGGCCACTCCCAGTCCGATCAGGCCGCCCATCCCGGCCAGCACCACGCTCTCCGTCAGCAGTTGCCGCACCACTCGCGCCCGCGTCGCTCCCAGCGCCGTGCGCACGCTGATCTCCATGCGCCGTCCCATACCCCGGACCAGCAGCAGGTTGGCAATGTTCGCGCACGCAATTAGCAGCACCAGCCCGGCAATCCCCATCAACAAATGCAGATGACTGGTGTACTGCTCTTGCAGCGCCGTGATCCCCGCCCCGCCCGGCGCCAGCACCACGTGAACCTTGGCCAGCTTCGGCTTGTCGTCTGCCGACGAGAAGGTCTTGTAGGTCGCAAACGTCTGCCGCACCAGCGCGCCAATCTTCGTCTCGAGTGGCGCCGTCGCCACGCCCGGCTTGACCCGCCCGATCATGTAAAGCCAATTGGAATCGGGGTTGTGAACATAGGGCGTATTGGCCAGCAAATCCATCGACTCGATCGGAAGATACAGCTCCGGCGGCGTGCTCGTCAGCCGGTCGCCGTAGAAGCCCTCGGGCGCAACACCCACCACCGTCACCGGCTTCGTGTTCACCCAGAAAGTGCCGCCCACCACCGTCGCGTCGCCGTTGAACTCATGCTGCCATGCGTTGTAGCTCATCACCGCCGTAAACTGCGCGCCCTTCTGGTCGTCCGCGTCCATCAGCAGACGTCCCGCCCGCGGCTGCAGTCCGAAGGTCCGGAAGTAGTTGCCGGAGACAAACTCGCCCATCATCGACCGCGCCACCGTCTGCGGGCCCTCGCGCCGCGCCGTGATCGGCCGGTAGCTGTAGCCCGCCTGCATGGCCGCCAGTTCCTCAAACTCCGGCACATTCTTCTTCAGTTGCTCGTAGGTGTCGGTTGAAAACAGCGAGTAATTGCCGCTGTCCCGCGTTCCGGAGTTCACGCAGCAGTCGTTTTCATTGCCCAGCCGCACCAGCGTCTTCGGGTCGGTCACCGGCAAATTCCTCAGGAGCACGGAGTTGACCAGGGTGAAAATGGCGGCATTGGCGCCAATCCCCAGCGCCAGCGTCAGCAGCACGGTCACCGTGAACCCGGGGGTTTTCCGCAACTGCCGTAGCGCGTAACGCCCATCCTGCATCAGGGTGACCATCGTCGACCTCTCCTATGAGACAAATGCCGGCTCGTTTGCGATATCCTCGCAATTCACGCGAATTCCGGTGTGGCCGAGCGCCGGGCGCGAGCCATCCGGATTCCCTGGAACGCAAAGACCGCAGGTTTCCGTCCCACTAAGAGCACGTCGCTCTCCAATTCTCCAGCTCTCCACTCCCTTGCTTTTCAACTACTTGGAGGGCACGTCCAGCCGCCCCACCGTCCATTGGCGTCTGGCACTGTCCAAATGCGAACACCTCAAGTTCCCACTGGCGCGCCCCGCGCAATCTATGATTGAATCGAAGAAGCTTGGCCCGCTCCCTATCACCCCCGGCGGCCCGCGCAATGAACGGAGAGATACGATGGCCAATTCCCTGCTTCCCCCCGAAGAGCGCAACCTGAACCCCGACCAAGTGGAGGCTCTCGACAAACGGCGCGACCTGGGGCACACTTTCCTGGTCATCGCAGGCCAGTTCGCTGTCATCGCCACTATCCTTCTGCTGTGGATTGGCCAGGACCTGACCTACTCGCCGGGCTGGGCGCATCCGATGTTCTTTTACTTCCTCATCGCCATTTCAATCATCGTGGTCTTCGGCATTACCGGGATCGTGCTGCGCAAGGGAACTCCGCGCCTCGACTGACCCGGCGGGAAGATCCACGGCGCAGTTCCGGCATCTGGAGGCGCTTATGCCGAACGGCCTTCTGGGAGTCGACAGCTCGATTCCAGTCACCAGCCAGGTCCAGGGTCAGGGCCTCATTCAATTTGCCACCGGCCAGCTGAACGCGGCGCCCGCCTTCTGGGGCCGCTACTTCACCAGCCCGCAGACCGCCGGCAGCGTGGAGTATCGCCACGACCTGGAAAGCCCTGCGCTCAATGCAGCCGGCATTCCCGTGCTGCCCGTGGCCCGCCAGACCCGGAACGTCAATGGAACAACCCAGCAGGGCGCGGCCGATGCTGCCGGAAACGCGGCCGACTTTCTAGCCTCATTTGGCGCCGACGCTCTGGCCACTCAGGGCAGTGTCTTCTTCCTGTTTCTGGACGTGGAAGGCAAGCCGAGCCTGTCAGTGGACTACTTCACGGGCTGGGCCGGAGCGCTGGCCCAATCGAGCAAGGACGCCACTAATGGCCAGGTCACGCTGCGCCCGTGCCTCTACGCCGCGCAGGGAGACAACCCCACCTGGCAAGCGCTGGCCGAGGCCATGGCGGCCGGGGCCGACTGCGGCGGCGCCTGGGTTGCCCGCTACCTCCTGAGCGGGTGCAACACGGTCCCCAACTGGGATGACGAGTTTGTCACGCCGAGCGCGGGGATGCCGTGCCCCATTCTCGCCTGGCAATACGCCGGCGACTGCTTCAACGACAGCCTGGATCTATCGCAGACGAATCCGAACCTCGACCCCGAGGGCACCTTGCTGGATTTCCTGATGGTGCCACCTCTTCCCGCGGGTTCCTAGCCGGAAGCGGCGGTGAAATCGGGCGGCGCGGATTGCCCGATTTGAGCAGGCTGGCGCAACGCCTTCGAACGGTATAGCCTTTCACTTAGGCATGGCAGCTGCTTCTCCAATTTTCTCCCCTGCGGTCACGGCGAACCCGCGCCTGACCGACAGCCACGGCCGCGTCATCCACGACCTGCGCGTTTCCATCACCGACCGCTGCAACTACAAGTGCGTCTACTGCCGCACCGGGGAGGGAGGCGAGCAATTTCCCGAACTCTCCATCGAAGAGTATCTCCGTCTGATCGGCCTGTTTGTCGCTCTGGGCGTGACCAAGGTGCGCCTGACCGGCGGCGAGCCGCTGCTGCGCCGCGGCCTGATCGAGCTGGTCGAGGAGCTGGCGCGCATGCGCACCTTCGCAGGCGACCCGCTTGACCTGGCCCTGACCACCAACGGCCACCTGCTTGAATCTCTGGCGCGGCCGCTTCGAGACGCGGGGCTTCATCGCGTTACCGTGAGCATGGACGCCGTCGACGCGGCAACGTTCGAGCGGATTACCCGCGTTCCCGGCAGCTTTCCCAAGGTTCTCAAGGGCATTCGCGCGGCACGCGAAGCCGGCCTGACGCCCCTCAAGATCAACTGCGTGCTGCTGCGCGGGTTCAACGACGACCAAGTCGAAGCCTTCGCCCATTTTGCGCGCCAGGAAGACGTCGCGGTCCGCTTCATCGAGTTCATGCCCCTTGAGGAAGGCCGCCTGTGGTCTCCGGAGATCGTCGTACCGCTCCAGGAGATCGTCGCCCGCATCGGCCGGGTTCTGCCGCTGGTGGAGCTCCCCGCTCGCGAGGCCAGCGAAACGGCCCGCCGCTACGGCTTCGCCGACGGCCGCGGCGAGATCGGCATCATCGCTCCCGTCACGCAGGCATTTTGCGGCGCATGCAGCCGGGTCCGCCTTACTTCCGACGGCAAGATCCGCACCTGCCTCTTCTCCCAGATCGAGCACGACCTCTACGGCCGCATGCGCGAAGGCGAGTCGGACACCGACCTCCGCGCCTACATCCATCGCACCGTTCAGGGCAAGGAAGCCCGCCATCACATCGGCGAGCCAGGCTTCCTCAAGCCCTCCCGTTCCATGGTTCACATCGGCGGCTGATGCGAGCGAAATTCGCATGACTGGTTCCGGTTGCGATAGGATGCACACTGCTTTTTCCCCATGCAGAGCCGCCTCCTGTTCATTTTATAAGGCCACGAAAATTCGAAGTCCCCCCTGCAATGCACGGCTCAAAGAGCGCGTGAATTCTGCTGTAAATGCGTGCTTTCCTGTCGCGGCTCTCATCTGGATGTGACAGAATGCAGTCAAGGCTCCCCCGCCAGGCCCATCCATGAGAAACGAGACGGAGAACCGCATCCCGCTCGCAGATCTTCTTGTCTTCCACCAGTTGACGCGCTCGCTCACCTCGAGCTTCGACCTGGACACGATACTGCGCACCATCCTGGAACAGATGGAGCGCACCATCGAAGCGGAGCTATGGACGCTGCTGATGCTGGATGAAGCCGCCCAGGAGCTCTACTACGCGATCGCCGGAGGCGGCGAACAGGAAGCGCTGCGCGGCCTTCGCGTGAAAGTCGGCGAGGGTGTGGCAGGCTGGGTGGCCCAGCACGGCGAGACGCTCATTGTTCCCGAGTCCGATCAGGACCCACGCATGGCCGGGGAGCAGGCCGTTCAGATTCAGCGCGTACGATCGGTCATCGCCATGCCGCTGCGCGGGCG
>Ga0181528_10003088_pt1 | contig 10228 bp, 5 predicted proteins | sample PEATcosm2014_Bin_47_FD_119742 | JGI IMG/M metagenome (GOLD analysis project Ga0181528, IMG submission 119742) | Peatland microbial communities from MTU Mesocosm Facility, Houghton, MI, USA - PEATcosm2014_Bin10_10_metaG | ecosystem: Environmental > Terrestrial > Soil > Wetlands > Peat | place... | reverse complement strand
TTTTCTCCGGCTCGATTATCCGGCAGGGCGAAATCGGTGCGTTAGTCTATGCCACGGGTGGGAATACCTACTTCGGCAAGACGGCGCAACTGGTGCAGGAGGCGCACACCGTCAGCCATTTTCAGAAGGCGGTGTTGAAGATCGGCAACTACCTGATCCTCCTGGCCGTGGTGCTGGTGGCCGTCATCATCGTCGTGGCGACCATCCGCGGCGACCCCTTCCTCAACACGTTGCAGTTCGCGCTGGTGCTGACCGTGGCCGCGATTCCCGTGGCCATGCCGACCGTGTTGTCGGTGACCATGGCGGTGGGCGCGCGCCTGCTGGCCAAGAAGCAAGCCGTCGTGAGCAAGTTGGTGGCCATCGAGGAGTTGGCGGGCGTGGACGTGCTGTGCGCGGACAAGACCGGCACCCTGACCCAGAACAAGCTGACGCTGGGCGAGCCGTTCGGCCTCAACGGCATCTCGGCCGAGCAGGTCATCCTCGCCGGCGCGCTGGCCTCGCGCGCCGACAACAACGACACCATCGACCTGGCCGTCCTGGCCGGAGTCAAGGACAAAGACTCGTTAGCGGCCTATGAGATCGGTCACTTTCAGCCCTTCGACCCGGTTCACAAGCGCACCGAGGCCACCGTCAAGACCAAGGACGGGCTGACGTTCATGGTGACGAAGGGCGCACCGCAAGTGATCCTGGATCTGGTCACGGATACCGCTCAGGTCCGGCCCGCCGTCGAGCAGGCGGTCGGCGAGTTCGCGGTGCGCGGCTTTCGTGCGTTGGGCGTGGCGCGCGCGGACAGCGACGGCGCTTGGCGGTTCCTGGGCGTGCTGCCCTTGTTCGACCCGCCCCGGGAAGACGCCAAAGCCACCATCGCCACCGCCCTGGCCATGGGCGTAACGGTGAAAATGGTGACGGGCGACGCCATCGCCATCGCCAAGGAAACCGCCAAGAAGCTGGACATGGGCGCCGACATCCTCGACGCCGGTGGCCTGGGCGACTCGAAGAAGCAAGAAAGCGCGGCGGTGGCCGACTCCATCGAGACGGCTGACGGCTTCGCGCAGGTGTTCCCCGAACACAAGTTCCACATCGTCGATGTCCTGCAACAGCGCGGGCACATCGTCGGCATGACGGGCGACGGCGTGAACGACGCCCCGGCGTTGAAGAAGGCCGACTGTGGCATCGCCGTGTCGGACGCCACGGACGCGGCCCGCGCCGCGGCCTCCATCGTGCTGTTGACGCCCGGCCTGTCGGTGATCATCGACGCCATCAAGGAGAGCCGCCGCATCTTCCAGCGTATGAACAGCTACGCCATCTACCGCATCGCCGAGACGCTGCGCGTGCTGTTCTTCATGACGCTGTCGATCCTGTTCTTCAACTTCTACCCCGTCACCGCCGTGATGATCGTGATGCTGGCGTTGCTCAACGACGGCGCCATCCTGTCCATTGCCTATGACAACGTGCACTACAAGGATGAGCCAGAGTCGTGGAACATGCGCATGGTGCTGGGCATCTCCACGGTGTTGGGCGTCATCGGGGTCGTGTCGGCGTTCTTGCTGTTCTATCTCGGTGAGCGCGTCTTCCGTCTCGACCGTTCCCACATCCAGACGTTGATGTACTTGAAGCTGTCAGTGGCGGGACATCTGACCATCTTCCTCACGCGCACGCGCGGCCCCTTCTGGTCCATCCGCCCGGCGCGCATCCTGTGGATAGCGGTGGTCGGCACCCAGATGGTGGCGACCCTGATTGCCGTCTACGGGCTGTTCATGACGCCGCTGGGCTGGGGCTGGGCAGCCTTCGTGTGGGTCTATGCGCTGGCGTGGTTCCTGTTCAATGACCGCCTGAAGCTGCTCGCCTACCGCATTCTGGACCCGCCCGCGGCGCCGGCGGCCGCCACCAAGGCGCTCGACCGCAATCCAGAGATCGCCGCACGGGCCTACGAGATCTCTCAGCAGCGAGCTGAGGGCGAAACCCAGCAGGATCAAGACTGGCTCGAGGCGGAGCGCGAGATTCGCAAGGGCTGAACAGGACGAGTGACGGGCGATGAATGAGTATGGGCCGAACGTCGTGCGCGCCTTGATGGTGGAGATGGCCGATGAGGATTCCAGTCATCTGGCGGTCAACAACGTGCTCTACGCACGCAGCGCGACCTATCAGCAAGCGCTGGACTTCCGGTTGGCGACCGCCGGATTCCTGGTCCGGAACGTAGGCGACGGGCACTACGAGATTCTGCACGCCTCCAGGACGACGGTGCCGAGACAGCAGCAGCTCCTACCGGCAGAGCCACCGGCCGATCCGACGGGTTCGCGCGAAGGCCAGCCAGCCGTTTGACCACCGCCCACACGCCACCCGTTCGGTCGGCCTCGCGCCGAGAGGGCCTCCCTGCCCGCGATCTACAGCCTTTGGTCTGCGATCACACGGGGATTCTCCTCCCGTTTGCCCGAACGCGACCTGTACACTTGCCCCGGAGGGTCGGCGTGGTCGCCTCGCCCTCTGGAGAATCCAGGAGACGCTGATGGTGGCCGTGTGCGCGATTCTGATCATGCTGTGGATAGTCGGCGTGTCGACAGCCTACACTATGGGCGGGTTCATCCACATCCTGTTCGTGGTCGCCTTGGTCCTGTTGCTGGTGCGTGCCCTTCAAAACCGGCGCAACATGCTCCGAGCGCCGACGATGGTGCGCCCCGGTTCGCAGGGGCGGTCGCCGAACCCATGAGGCCCTCGACTGGGTGCAGGGCGCGGACATCGATCCAGGGGTCGAATCCACCCGCCTCGGCCAGACCCGACCCGCCCTCGCCGCTCACGGACCAAGGGCTCGCGCACCGCACCGAGCCGTAGGGCTTACTTGACGGCGATAACCTGGATCGCGTTGCAGTGCACCAGGCCCTGGGCGCCGGCCACCACCAGCGTCACCGTGTACGGCTGTCCGGCCTCGAAATGGAAGCGCCCCAAGGGGCCAAAACCGTGCGCAGCGGTCGGCGGGCGAGTCTGGTCCACCGTCACCACTTGGTCGCCATCGGCCGTGGTGATGGTGACCCGCAATGCCTTGGCGCGGTTGGGATGCGGCCGCCACGCCAGGAGCACCTCGTAGGTGCCGGTGGCCGCGACCTTGAAGGGGAAGCACGCGCTCGCGGCGGGATCGCCGCTGTAATGGTATCCCTCGCCGACGTAGCCCTCCAGGCCACCGGTGGTGGACCAATTGCCCGTCAGCTCGGCCTGATCATCGACGACCACCACCCCGGGCAATTTGGCCGGATCCAACCCGGTGCCGAAGAACGTGCGCGCCACGGCGCCGGGCGGCAGCGCCAACGGTCCGTCGAGCCGCTCGCGCCGCATGGCACCCGGCTGGGCCATCAGCTCCTTGAGCGCGTCCAAGTGCTGCTCGTAGACCCCGCGCGGCGTCGTGTTGTAGCGTTGGCAGAGCCAGGCGGCCTTGCCCACGATCTCGCCCATCATGCCGCAGGTGCGCATCACGCGGACCGGGCCCAGCGCTTCGTGGGTCACGCTGATGTCGCGCCCGGCCATGAACAGGTTGGCCAGATTGCGGCTGTAGAGCGTACGATACGGTGCCCAGTAGAGCCCGCCGTACGAATAATCCGGGCCGCCGGTGCACACCGAGATGAACTCCGTGCCGCTCTGGCCCTGGTTGTACTGGGGGCTGGGCGTATGCACGTCGATGGGCCAGGTGCAGGGGAAACACGCGTCCGGGAACGGGGTGCCGTGGCGGAAATCGTCGGCCGTGAGGATCACGTCGCCCAGCAGGCGGCGCGACTCGCGCTTGCCGGCAATGAACGCGGCCCACGCCAGGCGGTGGTTGGGATAGAGCTTGTCGACGTTCTTGAGCGCATCCCAAGCCCCGTACATGGCGCGGAAATTGTTGTCGCGGATGCGCTCGATGTCCGCCACCTGGTCCTGGTAGAAGCCACTCTCCCAGAACCAGCCGCCCAGGCTGCCCAGCCCGTTCGGCGACGACTGGCTGACCAGCGCGCCCCGGCCCGGGAACGCGGTCGTCGCCAGGTCGAGCGCCCACGGGCAGCGCGGGAACGGCGCGGCAACCTGTCCGGCCTGGACGGAGATGGCCAGCGCCTCCTTGTCCTTGCACTCGCAATGCAGCACCTGAACGGGATCGGACTGGTCCAGGGTGTGCCACAGGTTGGTGGCGCCCATGACCCCCTCTTTGGCGACCTCGAAGTCGGCCCCGGCCAACACGCCGACCGTGCCGTCGCCGGTGCAGTCGGCGAACCAGCGGCCCGTCAGCCGCACGCGGCGAGCACTGCGGATGTGCTGCGCCACGACCGCGACGATCCGCCCGTCGCGCGCCTCGACGGCGTTGACATGCTGCTCGCCGAACAGAGTGATGCGCGGCTCCTTGGCCACCAGCGCGGCGCGGCCGGCATCGCTGTTGCCCGGCCCGCCGGCCTCGGGCGCCAGCTCCTGGACAATGTCGCCCACGTGGCGGAAGGGCGGCCGGCCGGTGTGGCCGGCGGGTCCCACGCGCACTTCGGAGCTGGCATTGCCGCCGAGCACCGGCCGATCATGCACAAAGGCCACGCGCAGCCCCTGCCGCGCCGCCGACAGCGCCGCCGCCATCCCGGCCAGCCCGCCGCCGACCACCACCAGATCGTAATCGCCGCCGTCGTCGGGCTGCTCCGGCAGCCGCAGCGCCGCACGCCGGAACGTCGCCAGCGCGGCTCCGGCGGGCGGCACGAAGCCCGGCTCGTCGCTGAAGAGCAGCGCATCGCAGCGCCCCTCGAACCCGGTCAGGTCGTGCAGCGCCAACTTCGCCTCGGCCCCCACGACGACGCTGCCGCCGGCTTGCCAGTGCCAGTCGGCGCCTTCGGTGCCGAAGGTGGTGGCGAGGGCTTGGCCGTCGACCAGCAACAGGAATCGGCCCGGCGCGCCCGGCGCGTGCCACGGCGCCACCCAGTCGCGCGTGCGCACCCACACGCGGTACGTGCCCGGCGCCGGGAACTCGACCGTGGTGACCGCGTCGCGCACCGGCACGCCCAGGCCGTGCGCCAGCAGATAGGGCGAGCCCATGGCGTCCATCGACTGCTGGTCCACGTCCCAGCCGCCGCAGTCGGCGAACTGCTCCGCCTCGACGAACAGGCAGTGCGCCGGAGCCGGGGCCGGCGCGCCGGCCAGACCGGCCAGCAGGCAGGTGAGGGTGAGGGTGATCATGCTCGTCTCGTCCGCACCGCCATTCTAACACCGGGGGTGCGGAGATGGCTGGTCGCCCGATCCCTGGCTGCCTACCAGGTCACGACAAAGCGGCCTGCGCCAGGAAGACCGACCTTGAACGCGACGCGTTTGCCGGCCGTCCACGTGGCCACCGCGCCCATGTCGGCCTTCGTCAGCGCCGCCTGCGCGTGCACGGTAACCGCTCCGGTCACGGCTGCACCGCTCAATCGCGCCACGTCCAGGCTCACGGTGAAGGCCTTGTCACGCGGGTAGGGCAGGACCGTCAGGGCGTGATTGCCCCGCTCCACCTTCACCGAGCCGTCGGTGGCCAGGGCTCCGAAGTCGATGAGCGTGCCGAGGGCGTTGAGGTGGGCCGTGAAATCGGCCTTCGGCGGGCCCTCCGGCGGGAGGTCGGCCACGGGCGTGAACTTGACGGCGATGACTTTGTCCCCCTCGCGCGTGAGCCGCAGCCGGCCGAGGAGGATGCGGTGGTCGCCGGACTCGCGGCCCGTGAGGGCCAGGCGGACACTGTCTGCCATGGTGTAGAGACCGATGACGATGTCGTAGGTGTCGAACGTGGCGGGCAGGGTCACGCGGTACGGCCCGTCGGTGAGCACGTCACCGGCTTTCCACTGCATGGTCGGTTTGGGCAGGGTGTGGTCCTGCTGCCAGACGATGTCCTGATTGATCGCCGCGCCCTTGTTCACGCCATGCACGAAGCAATGGTAGTCGGCGCCCAGCGGCTCGCCGACGCGCCACTGGTAGGTCAGTTCGATCTGGCCGCCGCCCAGGTCGCGGAAGGCCTCGATGCTCGGCGCGACGTCCGTCGGCGGGCGCAGGTAGGGCATGTTGAAGCTGGTGCGGGCGTCGGCGAAGACGTAGGCCGGCGTGTCCGCCCAGTCGGCGAACTTGCCGTCACGCAGCGTTGTGCTCACCTCGGTGCCGGGTCCCAGAGCGAGGAAGCCCCATTGTGGGAGGATCCGCCCTTCCACTGTCCACGGCTGCGCCGACCAGTTGACCCACAGGGTGAGGCCGCTGTCGTACGTCACGCGCTGGCGGTCGGTGTGGCCCACGGCCAGCGCCACGCTGGTGGGCACGAGGCGGCCGGCCACTTCGTAGCGGATGTCGGTAGCCTTGGCCGCGCCGTAGAGGCGCTGCACGGCGTGCATGAGGTGGTGCTCCTTGGCCACCCACTGGATGTTGTCGGTCTGCTCGTTGCCGACGAACCCGGCGTGGCCGTAGGCCAGCTCCATGGCGCGGTACTTGTCGACCTGCTCGGGCGCGCCGGTGTCGAATCCGTCGCGGTGGTCATAGCCGGCGCGATACCACCGTTCGTAGTAGCCCATGCCGTGGTTGACCATTTGCGGGTGCAGGCGCAGCAGGTCGAAGTCGAGGAACGGGACATGGTCCTCGCCGCCCGCCACCTGCGCCTCCACGCCATCGCAGCGGCCGGCCCAGTAGAACTGCCAGGCGCCTTCGCCGAACAGCGGCCCGCCGTGGGTGTCGCGCATGTACTGGAACAGTTGCGTCTGGTTGACGACTCTGCTCTTCAGCATGGCGGCCATGGGCTGGGCGGCGTCGCAGTCCAGCTCGTGCCACGGCGGTACGCACGTGTGCACGTCCAGATACGCCGCCGTGGTGCCGTAGGTGCGATGGATGTAGGGCGAGTTCCGCTGGGCATAGCCCAGCGCCAGATTGCACTTGAGGCCGAAGCTCTGCACGCTGCCGTTGAACCAGTCCTTGGAGGGTGTGCCGTCGCTGTTCAGCACCCGCTCGGCGGGCTTGTAGCTCGGCGCGTCGGGATAGACGCCGATGTAGTCCTCGTGCAGCGACCACAGGTAGCCGCTCTCGGTGGCGGCGCGGCCGAAGGCGGCGAGATCGGCCTCGCTGCCGTAGCGCGCATTGGCGGGGATGTGATCGGGCAGCTTCACGTCGTAGCCGTAGCGCTGCCAGTCGTGGTCGATGATGGCGACGTGGTCCACGCCGTTGTCCTTCAGCTCGCGCAGATTCTCGGCATCGCCGAGATACGTGCCCCCGTGGTGGCGCCAGACATCGAGCATGATGCGGTCGCCGAGCACGCCGATGAAGGGTGAGCGCGGGTGGTTGAGATTGGGCAGCACCTCGTCGACGCAGGGCGAGAGCGTCACGTAGCCGATCTCTGCCAGCGGGTTGCGCGTGCCGTCGGTCTTGGTTTTGTACTGCGCGTCGCCGAGCGGGCAGGCCGAGGCGCCCGAGCGCGTCCAGTCGAGATAGCGGCCGCCGAAGAGCCGGTCGGCGCCGAGATACTCCACCGTGCCGTAGAGATAAGGCACGGCGATGAGGCGGCGCAGCGGGGCGCCGGCGACGTGGCCCAGCGAGAAGCCGCCCACCACCGGCCGATCCGCCTGCACGGCGATCTCGAGGCCCTTGCCGCGCAGGGTGAAGACGTACCGCACCTTGAGCGGCCCGCTCTCGGTGGGGTGGGTGACGTCGACGCGCGCGGCGGGCGGATCGTCGCCGGCGGCGGACACGGTGATCTCGCCGCCCGTGGCGCGCACCGTGCCGTCGCCGGTCTTGGCGACGAGCACACCGCCGCCCCAGCAGGGATGCAGCACGCGCCCGCCGACTTCCGCGGTCAGGTCGTCGAGCGTGCCGCCGGCGCTGTGCCAGTGGTAGCTGAGGCGCAAGTCGGGGCCGACATAGGACAGCGTGAAGTCCTGGCCGTCGATGCGGCCCACCGTCTTGCCGCCGACGGGCAGGTCGGGTGGGGTGATGCCGCCCTCCGGCACGTTGGCGAGGCTCGCCAGGCTCAAGCTGTCGGTGGCGCGCAACGCCGGGTTGGCGAGCAGGGCGTCGACCTCGCGGCCCGGATCCTCGCCGCCCGCGCCGACGGTGAGTTTGGCGTCGCCGAAATAGGAGAAGGAGAAGCTCGGGTCGTGCTTGGGGCCCGGCTCGACCTGCAGGCGCAGGGTGATGGCGTGACCCGCGAAGGCCGACAGATCGAAGCTCACGTCCTTCCACTGCCCCAGCCGGTAGAACTCCTTGAACAGCGGCGAGACGCGGGCGCCGTCGACCAGCGCGGCGGAAAAGGTCACGCCTTCGCTCTTCTCCACCACGTCCGGGCGCATGGTGATGCCGAACGACAGGGTGATGGGCTGCCTGGGGGGCAGTTGCAGGGGATAGTCCACCCACGTGCGCCCGGTCGGCACGCGCCACGGCGAGTTGAGCAGGATGGCCCGCCGGCCCAGCACCGATTCGTCGGGTGCGTAGCTGATGCCGGTGGTGTCGTCGAAGAAGCCGGTCCAGCCCACCGGCATGAGGTGCTCGGCTCCGTTGTACGACTGCCAGCCGGCCTGGCACAGACCGATGTCCGCCAGCGGCGTGATGCCCGCCGGCACGGTCAGCCGCTCCGTCTGCGCGCGGGCGCAGCCCACCGCCATCACCAACGCCAACGCCCCCGTCATGCCTCGCATCGTGCGGCTCTCCGTGCGCGGTGGAAGGGGTTCCCAAGCGGCCCGGCAAGACCTTCCGGCTCTTTCGGAACCGCGGGATCCGCCCGCCGTGGCTCGGCACCGGAAGATGGGCCAGTCCAGCGCCACCGACTCCTTTCGCGCCCGGCCCGAGGGCTCGTGGCGCTGTTCCAGCGCCCTTTCGCACCGGCGCCCGAAGCTCAAAAGACGGCCCGGGTACCGGTCGAAGCCAGTACCCGGGCCGTGAACGCCTGAGGCGCCGATGTAATCGGCTACAGGGCGAACCAGAAGCCGCCGCCGATGGTCACGGCGCCGTCTTCCACGTTCACCGCCAGCCCGAGGTTGGCGTAGCAGTCGGTCGGCAGATACAACTGGCCATCGACGATGGTCGCCGGCTGCGCCCACACCTCGGCGTGCCGCCGGCCGTGGTCGATGACGATCACGTTGGGCGAGCCCACCGTGCAGATGACCGTGTAGTCACCGTAAACGATGCGCGCCACGCGATCGTCTTCCAGCCACGCGATTTGCGCGCCGATCTCCGCCAACGGATCCCGCGCCGCGAAGCAGAGGGAATTGCCGTAGCGGCGGTAGGCGACGTGCAGCTCACGACGATCGTGGTAGCGCGCCACGAGGGCGTCATGCCCGTGGTTGTCGTGTACGGCGGGACCGTGATCCACGGGTCGCCCATGATCGTCGTGCGCCGCGGGGCCGTGATCGACGGGCCGGGCATGGTCGTCATGGGCGGCCGGGCCGTGGTCGACGGGATGGTCGTTGCCGCCGGGCCGCGACGGCGCGGCGTGGTCGTCGTGGTGATCCTCGGGGCGCCCTTGGTTCGCCTGCTGCCCTTGGTGCTCGTCGTGCTGCTTGGTGCCGCCCTTGTCCAGGGCCACCAGCAGTTGCTCGTGGGTCATGGAGCGCAGCGCCGCGCGCAGATGGTCGGCCCATTCCGCGGCCAACGCCTGGCGGGTGGAGTTCTGGGCGCGCGCATCGGCGTCGCACACCGTGAGGACATGCTGACCCTTGACCTGGATGGTGACTTCGCCATGGACCGTCGCCACCGTCACGTCGCCCTCCTGGTACGGCTTGTCCATGATGGTCCGCAACCGCTTCAGGACGACTCCGCCGCGCTCGTTGGCGGCATAGCCGCCACCGGACCCATGGAAGGTGGCGATGCGCTGGCCGCCCAGATCGAGGGTGGCCGCCGCGCCGCTGTCCGCCTTCTGGTGGTCGATGTCCGACGGCAATGACGCCGCCAGGGCCGGCCCCACCGCCGCCAGCAGTACGGCAGTCCCTGCGCCGACCAGCATCCTCCGTGTTCTAGCTCTCATGTCGCTTTCTCTCCTTCGCGCGCCGCCAGAGGTGGCTGCGCTGGAACCAACTTCAGTATACCTTCCCTGAGGCGGCGCGTCTCGCGGCCGTTACCCAGGCACGTTTCCAACACCTGAACGGCCCGGCTCATGGCCGGCAGCGCCTCGATGCACCGCACCGCGGACATGCGGGCCGTCGTCTCCTAAGGCGCCGTCAGAAGATCACGGAATTGCATCGCACCATCGCCTCACCCACCGTAGGGGCGCACGGCGTGCGCCCGGCCCGCCTCCAACCTGGGC
>Ga0181528_10003087_pt1 | contig 10238 bp, 9 predicted proteins | sample PEATcosm2014_Bin_47_FD_119742 | JGI IMG/M metagenome (GOLD analysis project Ga0181528, IMG submission 119742) | Peatland microbial communities from MTU Mesocosm Facility, Houghton, MI, USA - PEATcosm2014_Bin10_10_metaG | ecosystem: Environmental > Terrestrial > Soil > Wetlands > Peat | place... | reverse complement strand
GACGATCTGCTCGGAGACCGGCAAGACCTTCGAGGACGCCGAGCTGGCCGAGATCGGCTACGCCGGCAACGCCTTCGGCTTCTGGGCGAAGGAGGGGCCGAACTACCTCGCCGACGAACGGATCAAGTCCAGCCAGGTGCTCGTCAAGGGCAAGAAGCTGATCAACCGCTACCGCCCGCTCGGGCTGATCGGCGTGATCGGCCCCTGGAACTACCCGCTGACCAACTCCTTCGGCGACTGCATCCCGGCGCTGATGGCCGGCAACAGCGTGATCCTCAAGCCCTCGGAGATCACCCCCCTGACCTCGATGCTGCTGGCCGAAGGGCTGCGCGAGTGCGGCCTGCCCGAGAACGTCCTGCAGATCGCCACGGGCCGCGGCGCGACCGGAGCGGCGCTGATCGAGCACGTCGACATGATCATGTTCACCGGCTCGACCAAGACCGGGCGCAAGGTCGCCGAGGCGGCCGCCAGGCGGCTCATCCCGGCGTCGCTGGAGCTCGGCGGCAAGGACCCGATGATCGTCCTCGCCGACGCCGACGTGGAGCGGGCCGCGAACTTCGCGACCTACTACTCGATGCAGAACGCCGGGCAGACCTGCATCTCGATCGAGCGGGTCTACGTCGAGGCGCCGGTCTACGACGAGTTCGTCGCCAAAGTCTCCGAGAAAGTCCGCGAGCTGCGGGTCGGCAGGCCCGAAGGCCCCGGCTCGGTCGAGGTCGGCGCGATCACCTTCCCGCCCCAGATGGAGACGATCAAGGACCATGTCGCGGACGCCGTCCAGAAGGGCGCGCGCGTGCTCGCCGGCGGCAACCAGACCCCCGGTGCCGGGCGCTTCTTCGAACCGACGGTGCTGGTCGACGTCGATCACACGATGAAGTGCATGACCGAGGAGACCTTCGGGCCGACGCTGCCGATCATGAAGGTCGGCGACGCCGACGAGGCCGTGCGGCTGGCCAACGACTCGGTCTACGGGCTGGGCGCCTCGGTCTTCTCGAAGGACACCGAGCGTGGCGAGGCTGTTGCCCGGCGCCTGCAGTCAGGCGCGGCCAACGTCAACGACGCGATGATCAACTACACGGTCCTCGAGCTGCCGATGGGCGGCGCGAAGTCCTCGGGCCTGGGCTCGCGCCACGGGGCCGGCGGGATCCGCAAGTACTGCTCCCAGCAGGCGATCGTCGTGACGCCCAAACTGGCCATGAAGAAGGAAATCTTCATGTACCCCTACAAGTCACGCACGTCGAAGATGCTGGCCGGGCTGTTCAAGGTCATGTACGGCCGCGGCAAGCGCGCCTAGTGGCCCAGAGCGACCGTCAGATCGCGCCGGCCGACCGGTGCCCGACATGTTCGGGCGCCGGCTGGACGTGGTGGGCGCCCGAGGCCGACCCTCCCCAGGAGGGCCGGTGGGTCGTCTGCCGTGAGTGCATCGGTACCGGGCGCAAGGACCACAAGGGCCGCAAGCGCCTGCAGCCCGAGGGCCCGCCGGACTCCTAGCCGACCCGCTCGGCCGCGGCCGCCGACAGGGGCAGGCCGAGCAGCTCTTCAAGCTGCGGGATCGTGATCGCCGCGTCGGTGTGGTGGACGACGGCCATCCCCATCTCCTCGGCCGGCGTCAGGTTGAACGCCAGGTCATCGACGTAGACGCAGTCCTCGGGACGCACCCCGGCGCGCTCGGCGCCCAGCTCATACATCCGCCGCGAGGGCTTGCGGATCCCCTCCTCGCCGGAGATGACGACGCCGTCGAAGAGTTCCTCGAACATGTCGTGGGGGTAGCGGTGGACGCCCCAGGAGTTCGAGACCAGGGCGGTCCGCCGGCCCCCGGCCTTGGCGCGCCGGACGGCGTCGACCATCGCGGCGTCGGGTTCGACGCCTGCGAACAGCCCGTCGATCAGCCCGTCGGGCTCGACCTCCAGCAGCGCCGCGAGCTGGACCTCGAAGTCCTGCTCGTGCAGCTCGCCCTTCTCCAGCGCCACGAGCAGTTCCCGTGCCTCGGGGTCGGAGCGAAACCGCCCGATCAGCTTCTGCGGGTCGATCTCGGCGCGCAGGCAGTGGGCCTGGAAGGAGACGAACAGGTTCGTCGTCAGGACTCCGCCCCAGTCGATCAGCAGGGCGCTGCGGGGCGGCGCGGGCTCAGCTGCCATGGGCCACCGCCTCGGCCTGGCTGGCCAGTTCGAGCACGCCGTCACCGAACTGCTTCAGGTAGGGGTCGTCGGTCGTGCCGGCGATGGCCCGCTTGTAGTTGCCCTCCATGAAGACGACGCTCTTCCACAGCGCCAGGGTCATGTACCAGCGGATGTCGCTCATCGAGCGGCCCGAGCGCTCCTCGTAGAGGCCGATCAGCTCCGCCCGCGTGGGGAAGCCCTCCGCGCGGGTGACGGCGCCGAGCGAGTCGCGCATCCCGCCGGTGGCGTCCCCTGCCTCGGTCCACATCATGCACAGGTAGCCCAGGTCCGCCAGCGGATCGCCGATCGTCGCCATCTCCCAGTCGAGCACCGCCGCCAGCCTGGCCGGGCTGGCGGGAGCGAAGATCGTGTTGCCCAGCCGGAAGTCGCCGTGGACGATCGTCGCGGGCCCCGAGGACGGCATGTTCTCGGCCAGCCAGCCGCCGACGCTCTCGACGGTGGGGATCTCACGGGTCTTGTTCAGCTCCCACAGGCCCAGGAACCGCCGCAGCTGGCGCTCCAGGTAGCCGGTCGGCTTGCCGAAGCCCTCGAGGCCGGCCGCCATCCAGTCGACGGCGTGGATCTCCACCAGGGCGTCGATCAGCTGCTCGGCGATCAGGCGGCGTTCACCGGGCGAGTCGAGCCGCTCGGGGATGCTCGAGACGATCACGTCGCCCTCGACGCGCTCCATCACGTAGAAGGGCGAGCCGATCGTCTGCTCCTCGGCGCAGACGGCAAGGACATCGGGGACGCGGGCGGGGGTGTCGCGCAGCGCCTTCAGCAGGCGGGCCTCGCGCAGGACGTCGTGGGCGCTCGGGGGCAGGGGCGGGCGCGGCGGGCGGCGCAGGACCATCTCCCGCCCTCCGCGCTCGATCAGATAGGTGACGTTGGAGTGGCCCTCGCCGATCGGGTTGGCGTGGATCTCGCCGCTGCCGAGGCCGTGCTCGTCGAGAAACGCCGCGAGCGGCTCGAGCACGAGCAGCGGGGGTCGGCTGTTAGCCTGCCCGTCCGCGGCGGTCTGGACGATGTCGTCGGGTGCGATCGTTGCGCTCACGGCCCGGAAAGCTATAGCGACCGCAACCTTCTCTGCGCTGAGGTGTCTCAAACGTTCATGCCCAGACCCCGTCTTTCGACATCACTGCTGATCTGCACCGTCCTCGCCTGCCTCGCCGGGGCGCAGCCGGCACTGGCCTCCCACGGTCAGATCACGTACTTCGAGGGGGCCACCGAGCTGCTCGAACCCCCGACGCGGGCCGAATCGTTCAGGCGCCTGGAAAAGCTGGGCGTCAAAGCGCTCAGGGTCGAGCTCTACTGGGCCTCGGTCGCGCCGAGCCCCGACAGCGCGACCAAGCCGGCCTTCGAAGCGACCAACCCGGCGGCCTACGAATTCAGCCGCTACGACGCCGTCCTCGGCGAAGCCCAGCGGCTGCACTGGCCGGTCCTTCTGACAGTCACCGGGCCCGCCCCGCGCTGGGCGACGTCGAACCACACGGCGCCCTACATCACCCGTCCCGACCCGCAGGACTTCCGCGAATTCATGACGGCTGTGGCGAAGAACTTCGGCAGCGAGGTCTCGGTCTACTCGATCTGGAACGAGCCCAACCACCCGGCCTTCCTGTTGCCGCAGTGGAACACCAACGGAACCCCGGCCTCGCCGCGCATCTACCGGGCCCTCTACCAGTACGGCTATGAAGGCCTCCAGGCGGCGGGCCTCGCGCACCCCAAGGTCCTCTTCGGCGAGACCGCCCCGACCGGCTATGACACGGCCAACGTCAGGCGCGAAGGATCCAAGGCGCTGCTGCACGATGTCGCGCCGCTGTTGTTCCTGCGCAGTGCGCTGTGCCTGAACTCCCGCTACCACCGCGTGGGCTCCTGCAGCGAGCTGCCGATGAGCGGCTACGCCCACCATGCCTACACGGTTCCGGCGGGCCCCTACTCGATCGACCCGCTGCCCGACAGTGTCGAGATCGGGACGCTCTCGCGTCTGTCCAAGGCGCTGGACAAAGCCGCGGCGGCGCACGCGATCCCGGCGGGAGTGCCGATCTACCTGACCGAGTTCGGGGTTCAGACGTTCCCCAACCAGCTCGGCGTCTCCTACGCCAAGCAGGCCGAATTCGACGCGATCTCCGAACACATCGCATGGCTCAACCCGCGTGTCGCGGCGTTCTCCCAGTACCTGCTCAAGGACGACCCCAAGGGCGGCGCCGCCGGCTCGAGCGTCCACGGCGGCACGGTCGGCTTCCAGACCGGCCTGCTGAGCGCATCGGGGACCCCCAAGCCGCTCTATGCGGGCTGGCCGGTCCCCCTGACCGTCACCAGGCGCCACGGCGGCGTCTCGCTGTGGGGGCTCATACGCCCGGCTCAGGGAGCGACCCGCCTGACGATCCTGATCCGCTCGGGGCACTCCAGCCGCTACCGGGTCCTGAAGACGATCAGAACCGACAGCCATGGCTACTGGACGCTCAACTCCTCCACCCCCGCCACCTACTGGCGCGTCCGCTGGACGAGCCCCGCGGGCGTCACCTACGAAGGCCCCCCGATCCGCGCCTACTGAGGCACCGTTCGGCCCCGTCCGCGGCCGAAGCGGGCACCCCTACGATGGGTGGATGCCAGAGCTGCCCGAGGTGGAGATCACCGCCCGCCTGCTCGACGCCGAGCTCGCGGGCCGCGAGATCCTGTCGGTGAGCGCCCCGGGGATCAACGCCCTGAAGACCTTCGCCCCACCGCTCGAGGCGCTCGTCAGCCTGCACGTCACGGCCGTCCGCCGGCGCGGGAAGAACCTGATCCTCGAGAGCGACGGAGGCCTGGCGCTGCTGATCCACCTGATGTCCGCCGGCCGGCTGCAGCTGTTCGACAAGCTCGCCGGGCCACGCGACCGGACCTCGCGGCTGCTCGTGCGCCTCGCCGGGCCCGGCGGCGAGGGGACCGCCGAGCTGAGGTTGCGGGAGTTCGGCTCCAAGCAGGCCGCCTGGGTCAAGCTGCTGGCGAGCGCGGAGCTCGAGCAGGACGAGGCGCTCGCCAAGCTCGGGCCCGAGGCCTGGCCGGATCCGCCCCGGGGCGAGGCGCTGAGGAAGCTGCTCGGCGCGCCCAGGCCGCTGCACACCCTGCTGCGCGACCAGCGCGTGATCGCGGGGATCGGACGCTCCTGGGTCGATGAGATCCTCTGGGAGGCCCGCCTGTCGCCGTTCAAGCGGGGCTCCGATCTGGACGGGGACGAGCTCGAGACGCTGCGGGCGGCGATCCTCGTCACGCTCGGCCGGGCCCTCGCGCACTACGAGGACACGGTCAGCCTGCCGATCCCGGACAAGCTGCCGATGCCCCTGCTCGTCCACCGCCATGAGGGCGAGCCCTGCCCCCGCTGCGGGGCCGAGCTGAAGGCGGTCCACTTCGAGGACTACGTGATCGCCTACTGCCCTGCCGAGCAGACCGAGGGGAAGATCCTGAAGGACCGCCGGATGTCCCGCCTGCTTCGCTAGCACCCAAAGTGCCATTAGCAGCGCGTAAAAGGCAAATACCCCCGTTTAGAACCTAGTAACGGCACATTATACGCCTATATTGATTCAGTGTAAGGCGCTAAAATCAGTGCACTACTTGCTCTATTGGCGGTAAGGTGCGATAAAAGGGGCGCTATGAAGATCGACGGGCAGCTAACCGATGAGGCGGTCCTGGCGGAGCTGGGAGCCCGCCTGAAGCAGCTGCGCCTGGAGCAGAACACGACCCAGAGCGAGCTCGCCCGTCAGGCCGGTGTGGAGCGCAAAGCGCTGCAGCGGATCGAGTCGGGTCAGTCGGTGACGCTGGTCAGCCTCGTCCGGATCCTTCGCGCCCTGGGCCTGCTCGAGGCCCTGGACGGCCTGCTGGCAGAGCCCGCCCCGGGGCCTGTCGAGCTGCTGGCGCTGCAGGGCAGGCGCCGCCGGCGGGCGAGCGGCCGGCGGGCGTCGCAGGGGCGGCCCGCCGACCCCGCGCGGGGATGGCGCTGGGGCGATGAACGGCCGGGCCCCGGCCCGTGAGCACGCTTGCGGCGGTGCGTCTGTGGGGGACCGCGATCGGCGCGGTCTCGATGCCCGAGCCCGGGCGCACGGCGACGTTCCAGTACGACCCGGACTTCCTGGCCAGCGGCATTCAGCTCTCGCCGCTGACGATGCCCCTGCGGGCCGAGCCCTACAGCTTCCCGGGCCTCGCCCGGGAGACGTTCCACGGGCTCCCCGGGCTGCTCGCCGACAGCCTCCCCGACCGCTACGGCAGTGCCCTGATCGACGCCTGGCTGGCCGGGCAGGGGCGGACGCCCGAGAGCTTCGATGCGGTCGAGCGCCTCTGCTACATCGGCCGGCGCGGCATGGGCGCGCTGGAGTTCGCTCCGGCGCTCGGCCCGAGTCCCTCGCCACGGCGCGAACTGCAGGTCGGCGCCCTCGTCGAGCTGGCCTCCGAGGTCCTGGCCCACCGCGAGCAGCTCGTCGCATCGCTGCGGGAGGGCCACCAGAAGCGGGCGATGCTCGACATCCTCAGCGTCGGCGCCTCGGCCGGAGGGGCGCGGGCAAAGGCCGTGATCGCCTGGAACCCGCTCAGCGGCGCCGTCCGCTCGGGTCAGCTCGAGGAGCTGCCGCCGGGCTTCGAGCACTGGCTGTTGAAGTTCGACGGAGTCGCCCAGAACCGCGACAAGGACACGTTGGCCGACCCGCAGGGCTACGGTGCGATCGAGTACGCCTACTCGCTGATGGCCCGCGACGCGGGGATCGAGATGACCGAATGCCGCCTGCTCGAGGAGGGCGGGCGCCGTCACTTCATGACCCGGCGCTTCGACCGCGAGGACGACGGGGCCAAGCGCCACATGCAATCCCTCGGGGCGCTGGCCCAGCTCGATTTCAACCAGCCCGGATCGGCCTCCTACGAGCAGGCGCTCCTGGCCGGCCGCCGGCTGGGCCTTGAGACCGTCTCGATCGAGCAGTTGTTCCGGCGGATGCTCTTCAACGTCCTCGCACGCAACCAGGACGACCACGTCAAGAACATCGCCTTCCTGATGGACCGCTCCGGCCGCTGGTCGCTCGCCCCGGCCTTCGACGTGACCTACGCCTACCGTCCCGCCAGCCCCTGGACGGCCACCCATCAGATGACGATCAACGGCAAGCGCGAGGGCTTCACCCTCGAGGACCTGAGCGAGTGCGCACGCTCGGCGACGCTCGCCCGGACGGCCCCCGCGAGGATCCTCGGCGAGCTCGCCGAGGTCGTCTCACGCTGGCCCGCCTACGCCGAGCGAGCCGGCGTCGATGAGCAGCACATCGCACGGATCACGCCGACGCTGCTCCCCCGGCTGCCACAGCGCTAGGCCCGCGCCGGCGGGGCGGCCTTCCAGCTGCCCGCCCCGCCGTTGCCGGCACTTCAGAGGGAGAAGTGCGTGTACCTGACGGTCAACGTCCCCAGCACCGTGCTCGAGCTGAGAGCGCCGGTGGCGAAGACCCCGTTCAGGTCGCTCGCTGCCGCGGCGCTCAGCGTCGCGACGATCGGCCCGAGCGTCACACCGGGAAAGAAGCTGAGGTGCGATCCCGAGAGGTTGAGGTTGAGAATCGCCACCCGGCCGAGCGATGCGAGCGGGCCGCCGGCAGGCCCGGCGGCGACTTCCGCGCTCAACTGGCGCGAGCGGAGGTTGACGTCGTAGTCGGTGAGGCTGACTTCTTTGCCGCCCCCGGTGAGCGTCAATCCGCCCACGTGGGTGATGTCTGCGCTGTAGAGCGCCGACAGCAGCGAATCCGTGATCGGGAATTCAACCCCGTTGGCGCCGGCGGCGGCGGGTGCGAGGACACCGATGGCCACGTGCAGGCCGGTGAGCGCTTCGACGGTCTGCGTGTCCGGAACGAGCGAGGTCGCTCCGTAGCTCGGCTGGCCGGATCCACCGGGGTGCCAGCCCCATCCGCTCCGGCCCGCCGAGGCCGACGCGGACGCCGGCACGAGCGCCAGCGCCATGACCCCGGCAAACGGCACAAGCACCCGCAAGAGCGTTTTTCTGAACGCGTTCATGATCTCTCCTTGTCATAGATTGCGAAGAAGTGGTTCGCTCGCGGAGGTGACCGGCCGTTTGCCACCTACCCGCTTGACCCTGTTTACGGGCGGAAGGAGCAAACCGGTTTGCGCACAACTCTCATGCGCGGAACGCGTTTGAAGACTGACATGCAACGGCAGGCCTCACCGGCGGTGCTCGCGCTCAGCGTCCTCGCTGGCGCATTTGCGCTCGCGACGGCGGCGGCGCCGGCGTTTGGCGCCCTCACGCTCGGCCCGGTGAGCCGCGTCAGCGGCAGCGCGCAGCCTCACTACGCACCGGAAGCGGCCGTCTCCTCCGACGGACGTGCGCTGGTCAGCTGGGGCGAGGGCACGAGTGGGCGCATCGTGGCGCGGCTGGGACGTGCCGGCGGCGCCTGGGGCAGCGAACAGACGCTCGTCGAGCGGGGGGTGCCGCGGGTGCAGGCGCTCGGGAGCAACGGCACCGCGGCCCTCGCCTGGGCGACCGGCGAGACGCAGAGCAACCGTCGCGCGCGCATCTATCTGAGCATCGCGCCCCCGGGCGGGCGCTTCGGGGCGGCGCGGCTCGTGGCGTCCGGCACCTGGTTGACCGAACCGACCGCGATCGTCGTGAGGCCGGATGGTGAAGTCGTCCTGACCTGGCTGCACTGGCTGCCCGGCCGGGCGGGTTCGAGCCCCGGCGTCGAAGGCGGAAACCCGAGCGACCTCGAATACGCGACCGCCGGGGCCGGCCGGCCGCTTGCAACGCACCGTCTCGTGGTATCCGGCCGTGGCTCTCCGCAGCTCGCCGTCGACGCCCAGGGCGCCGTGCTGCTGAGCGGGGAAACACCGCTCGGTACGGCGCAGTTCCCGAATTCGCAGGCGCTCGCCGCGACGATGGCCCCCGCCGCGCAGACCTTCGCACCCGCACAGGTTTATGCGGCCGGCCAGGCCGACGGCTACGGGTCGAGCGACGACGAGCTCGCGAGCGGGCCGAGCGGCGTCGATCTGCTCGTCCACCTCGAACCCGAATCCTCCGCGGCCAGCGACGAGCTGCTGGCCCTCGAACCCGATGGGCGCCTCTCGCCGGGCCGGATGCTCGCCCCGGCGGCCGTGCCCGCCGATCCGAACGCCGAAACGCTCGGCTCGAGTGTTGCGCTCGCGCGCGACGGGGCGCTCGTACGGGCGATGAGCGAAATCCGCTACAAGCGCGAATACCGCGGGCCCCTCGAAGCGGAGGCCGTGTTCGGCGTGGTCACGCCGGCGAACGCGAGTGCGCTCTCGCCACCACGAGCGATCTTCTCCTCACCGCTGCCGACGCTGCCGCTCGCGCCCGTGACCGTCGCGTTCGGCGAAGCGACCGTGGCGGTGTGGCAGCAGGATGTGCGCGCCCGCTCATGCCAGATGCGCCTCTACTACGCCGTTCGGCTCGATGGCCAGGAAGCCTTTTCCCATCGCGCGCCGCTGTCGCCGGTGTTCGGGGAACGCGGCAATTGCGGCACCGACGAAGTCGCGTTCGCCGGTGGCGGCGGACGGGCGCTGGCCGCATGGGAGGAACACGGTGCGATCGCCGTGCGCTGGTTGAGCGACTGAGGCCGCGGACTCCCCACCTTTCCTTCTAGGCTGCACGGCATGATCGAACCAGGAAAGAAAGCCCCCGACTTCGAGCTCCCCGACCAGGACGGCCGTGCCGTCAAGCTGTCGGACTTCAAGGGCCAGCCGGTCGTCGTCTACTTCTACCCCAAGGCCGACACGCCGGGCTGCACGACACAGGCCTGTGGCGTCCGCGACCATCAGGCCGACTATGCGAAGGCCGGCGCCGTCGTGCTCGGGATCTCCCCCGACACCGTCGCCAAGGTCAAGAAATTCCACGACAAGCAGGGCCTGAACTTCCCGCTGCTCGCCGACGAGGGTCACGCCGTGGCCGACGAGTACGGCGTCTGGGCAGAGAAGTCGATGTACGGCAAAACGTACTTCGGCAACGAGCGGACGACGTTCGTGATCGGCCCGGACGGCAAGGTCGCGAAGGTCCTGCGCAAGGTCAAGCCGGCCCAGCACGACGAGCTGGTGCTCGAGGCGCTCGGCGAGGCG
>Ga0181528_10003085_pt1 | contig 10239 bp, 8 predicted proteins | sample PEATcosm2014_Bin_47_FD_119742 | JGI IMG/M metagenome (GOLD analysis project Ga0181528, IMG submission 119742) | Peatland microbial communities from MTU Mesocosm Facility, Houghton, MI, USA - PEATcosm2014_Bin10_10_metaG | ecosystem: Environmental > Terrestrial > Soil > Wetlands > Peat | place... | reverse complement strand
GCGCGGAATTTCCTTTAGGCGCCAAAATACATCTGTCGATTCTAATGGGCTTTGTGGTTGCCATCGGTGTTTGGGGTTTCCTGTTGCAGCGCTTTACCTTGCTGTATACCGATACCTATGAGCCGGTATTTTACGGTCCCGGTTTTATAGAAATACGGTATCAATTACCGCTCATCTGGCTACAAATTGTGACATTTTTAGCCACCGCAGTGACCGCAGGTCTGTTTATTTTTTTCAAAAAACACCGGGTAAAAGCGCCGTTACTCATTGCATTGAGCCTATTCCTCTGTTTTGCCGTGTTGCCGAACATTAAATTAATTCCCAATTTAATGACCGAATATATCGTTAATCCAAATCCGGTGAAAAACAATCTGGTTTTTATGCAGGAAAATATTGACGCCACTTTGGCGGCTTACGATTTAAAAAACGTGAAAACGGTGGAAATGACTATCAATCTGGATGCCGCCAAGGATATTGATACCTGGAGTACGCAAAAGCATTTTGAAAATATTCCGGTATGGGATAGGGAATACATCATCGATAGTTATAAGCAATTACAGGAGATTAGGCCTTATTACAAAGTGCTGACAGTTGATGAAGACCACTATTTTATTAACGACCATACGCGGCAGGTTGATCTGGCTGCTCGGGAAATCAATGTCTCGATGCTGCCGAAAGAAGCGCAAAACTGGGAAAATATCCATCTGCGCTATACCCACGGTTACGGCGCGGTCGTGACCCCAGCCGCGCAAGACGCCGAAAAACCCCTGGTTTGGTATTTACGCGATTTAAACCTGCATTCCGATGTCGGTTTAAGCATCAAGCATCCGGATATTTACTATGGACAGGAAACGTTCGACTATGCGATCGTGCCGAATAATCTCGCGGTCGAGGGCATTTCTGCGTCAGACCCAGGTTTAGCAGAAGAATATCATGGTGAAGGCGGCATTCCCATTAACTCTCTGTTCAGAAAAGCTTTGTTTGCCACTTATTTTAAAGATGACAAAATATTTTTTTCGCCCAACATCACTGCGCAGAGTAAAGTCAAACTTTTTAGAAATATTACTGAACGCATCAATAGGCTAACTCCCTTTCTGCATCTGGATAAAGATCCTTATCTGGTTATAAGCGATGATAGGCTGTACTGGATACAGGATGCCTACACGCTATCGGATAAATATCCGGTTTCGCAACCGGCGGATGAAAGTTTTTTGCAGGATAATACACATTTTAACTACATTCGAAACTCAGTTAAGATAGTGGTTGACGCCTATGACGGCGATGTCGATTTTTATATTTCCGATCCAACTGATGCCATTATTCAAGCCTATCATCGGGCTTATCCTGGATTATTTAAAGAGCTGGCGGAAATGCCAACCGAATTAAAGTCACACCTACGTTATCCGCGCGATCTGTTTTATCTGCAGATGAAAGTGTATGCAAAATATCATCAACAAAGCCCAGGCTTATTCTATGAACAAGCCGAAACCTGGGAATTTGCCAATGTGCGCGGCAAACCGGTATTACCTTATTACCAAACCATGGACTTTGGCAGTTGTAACGAAACGGAAGAGTTTGTATTGATAGATCCAATGACGCCGATTCATAGGAATAATCTCAGTATGATAGGCGTGGCCGGCACATTGGATAAAATCGGCTGTAGCCAGGATTACAAACCGGGAATTACCATTTACAAATTCGGCAAGGAAGTTCAGGTGAATGGACCGGCGCAAATTGAAGCCTTAACCCAACAACAACCGGAAATTTCCGAACAATTTACGTTATGGGATCAGAATGGTTCAATTGTGGAAATGGGCCGTATGATTATCCTGCCGATGGGCAATACCGTTTTATATGTACAGCCTATTTATATCGCTTCAACCAAAGATAAAATGCCGGAATTAACCCGGATTATTGTCTCCATTGGCAATGAGACCATTATGGATACCAGTTTATGGTCGGCCTTTAACCGCTTAAAACAAATTTTCAGCAAAAATGCCGCCGATAGTCATGGATCAAGTATTTTTAAAAGCATTCTAGAGCCGAACAAATAATCAAGCTTATACCTTGGCGCACTGGCTTGTGCGCGATCTGGCGGGAAAATGCACTTACGAAACCATGATGGCATGTTTATATAAGGAGCCAGTACTTGCAATACAAAGATTATTACCAAATCTTGGGTGTCGACCGTGATGCGGCGCAAGCCGACATAAAAAAAGCCTTTCGTAAACTGGCCCGTAAATTCCATCCCGATGTATCCAAAGAAGTCGATGCTGAAGCGCGGATGAAAGAACTCAACGAAGCGAATGCGGTGCTATCCGACGTTGAGAAGCGCGCGGCATACGATCAATTGGGTCAAAATTATCGCCCCGGCGAAGATTTTCAACCACCGCCTAACTGGGACGCCGGTTATGAGTTTTCCGGCGCGAATAATGCGGATTATAGCGATCTTTTCAGCGAACTGTTCGGACGCATGGGCGCAAGCGGCAGACGCGGCGGCCCGGCGGACAAGCGAAGCTTTCATAGCCGAGGCGAAGATCACCACGCTAAAATCATGCTCGACCTGGCAGACGCTTTTCTCGGCGCAACTCGGCAAATTTCTTTACGCGCGCCGCATGTCGACGCCCAAGGCCGCGTCGGTTTGGAGACTCATGCCTTAAACGTAAAAATCCCCAAAGGCGTTTACGAAGGGCAAATCATGCGGACTGGCTGATCCTGCATATTGAAGAAGGTTATGTTGAGCCGTTGCCAAGCCCTAAAAATGAATGGCGTTTTTCCAGCGCCAGCCTGCTGCGGGTAAAACGTATTTTGCTGCTGGAACGGGATTTCGACGCAGTACCCGAACTGGCTGCGTTGGTAGCGGATATGCAGGAAGAAATCGCCAAACTAAAGCGGCGTCCGCTTTGCGCCGGTATTGACTAATTTTGCAACTTAGGAGCAACTTGCGCTTACTTGCGGTATGTGCGTAGACGTACAGATGGAATTGAGTTTCTAGTGCAGACTAAGTTTCCTTTATTCGAGAAATGAGTGCAATCATGAAAAACGATACACAACTACAAAAAGACGTTATCGCGGAACTTTATTGGGAGCCATCGGTTAATCCGGCGGAAATCGGCGTAGAGGTTAAAGACGGCGTTGTCACTTTATCCGGCCATGTCAGCAGCTACGGGGAAAAATTAAATGCCGAGCACTCCGCGCAACGCGTCGCCGGCGTGAAGGCCTTAGCGGTCGAAATCGACGTCACCCTGCCTGGCATCAGCAATCGCACGGATACCGACATTGCCCGCTCAGTAGAGAATATTTTGGAATGGTCTAGCTTTTTGCCAAAGGATGCAATCAAAGTCATGGTTGAAAGCGGCTGGATTACACTTTCCGGAAAACTGGACTGGGAATATCAAAGAGTGGCGGCGGTGAATGCTGTGCGTTATCTGTTGGGAGTGAGAGGCATCAGCGACGATATTAAAATTAAGCCAACCGCCTCCTCAAGCTCAGTCAAAGCAAACATTGAGTCCGCCTTAAATAGGCGAGCTATCGCGGATGCAGGAAAAATATCCGTTGAAATTCACGGCGAAGACGCTATTTTGTCAGGCACCGTTAGCAGTTTTAGCGAGCGGGACTTGGCCAATCATTCCGCATGGTGTTCACCAGGCATTAAAAATGTAAAAGACCATATGCTGATCGCTAACTAAAGGTCTTAGATAGAAAACTTCATGCACGGCCTGACAAAAGCGCCGCGACATAAGGCTGAAACGCATCGCATTAACCGCAGCGGTTGGCTACGCGCCGTGGTGCTGGGGGCCAACGATGGCGTGATTTCCACTGCCAGTCTAATGCTGGGCGTTAGCGCCACCGGTCAAGAGCAAATGCTGCTGACCGGTGTCGCCGGCTTAGCCGCGGGCGCCATGTCTATGGCCGCCGGCGAATATGTTTCGGTTTACTCACAAGCCGACATTGAAAACGCCGACTTGGATATAGAACGCATCGAACTACAAAAAAATCCCGCCGCTGAACTACGTGAGCTGGTGAACATTTATGTCGCGCGCGGCATAACGCGTAAATTAGCCAACCAAGTGGCCAAGCAACTAATGAAACGCGATGCACTTGGTACGCATGCCCGCGATGAACTCGGCATCTCCGATGCGCTTAAAGCGCGGCCGATGCAAGCGGCCTTGGCTTCCGCCGCCAGTTTTGCCGGCGGCGCAGCCTTGCCGCTGGCTGTCGCTGACTTGGCCCCCATGCCGGACTTAATACCTTGGCTTTCCGGAGCTACCCTGGTATTTTTAGGCCTGTTAGGGGCGATTGCCGCGCATATTGGCAACGCCGGCAAAATCCGCGGGGCAGGACGGGTGATGTTATGGGGCGCAATAGCGATGGCGATCACGGCCGGCGTGGGGCGGCTATTTGCAACAATTACTTAAATCAACCCGAATATGAAACAGCTACTCTTGCTATTATGGCTTTATTCAGCAAATATTCCGGCTGATCTACCGGTTGCCAACTCCAGCGCCGCACAGGTTTTGCTGACGAATAAAGCGGCAATAAGCGCACCGCCGCCTGATCCCGGTAATTTAACGGCGGATTGGTGGCGGTTTTTCGTGGCTGAGCCATCACTGCTCAAAGGCCGTATCGAGCAATTAGCGCAAGAATTAAAGCGCCTAGAGCCGGAGTTAGCGGCAGCGGGCAAACCAGACGCCCAAGCAAATATTGAACGCCTGAATACTAATTTATCGGCTTATTTGGACGCCCGCGCCAAGATTGCGCCCAAAGCGCCGGCGGCGATGACGCTACAGAAAACCTACACGATTGAGGAATGGCTGGATATCGTCCACCAGCGACGCACTTTGGATGCGGAATTGCAATCCGCGCAGGAAGATCTGCTGATTGATGAAAGCCGGGTTAAAGACGCTGAGCAGCGTTTTGATTCCCTGACAGCGGCCTATCAGCAAGCCGATGACAAATTAACGTCAGGCGTTGGGTTAATGGCGAGTTGGGCGAAATTTGCCGCAAAAGGCGAACAACTGCGCCTGCAAAAAGAGGCGCTGACTGTTGATGCCACGCAATTGGCGCAACTCACCCAAGACAGCGCCGCAGCCGAGGATAGACTATTTGTATCCGCGGCCTACTTGCAACAGCTCAAGCAGGAATCGCAAATAAAAGCCCAAGAATTTATTGCCGCGCATGAAATTCTTACGCAACTAGAGGCCGCCGGCAACACCGGCAAGCAGAATGGCGATGAAAGCCAAGCTTACACGCAACTTTACGAACAAGGTATCAGAAATGCCGCCATTGGCGCGAGCATTGCCAAAACTGCTCTTACCCGGGAAAAAATTCAACTGACGCTGGCGCAACTCTTAATTTCCAAAAACGCTAGTGAACCGCAAGGAGTTGATACCGAACTTCAGGACGACATAGACACTATTGCCCAAATCAGCGGTAAGCTAGGCGTATGGCGTGCCGAAACAGAACGCGAGCAAGGCCGAGCCGAAAAATCATTGGCGGCTTTGTTTATTGCTAACCCAAACCAAACCAATGCTGTTGTTAAGCTCACTCAACAACGGCTTACCGCAGTGCAAGACAGCTTGCTGGCCTTACAGCGACTGGAGAGCGAAATTCAAGACGCCAACCTTATTGCGAACAAAACGCGCGCGCTGCTGACCGGTCAGCAAGGCCCACTGAAAAATGGGCTGGAAAACATCAAAATTTTTTCCGGTCAGACTTGGAAGCAACTGGGCAATAACTTGAGCGCTAGTCTGTTCAAAATTGGCGAGTCGCCGGTGACGACGCTGGGAATATTAAGACTGCTGCTCATCATCACGTTGGCGTGGGCTCTTTCGCATTTTGTGCGGCGCGGCTTAAGACATTTTAGCGAGTGGGGACACGGCAGCGCCGGGTTTATTTATACCTTGGGACGGCTGACGCATTACCTCATCCTGATTACCGGCATCAGTATCGGACTGTCCAGTATTGGCGTCGATCTGAGTAATTTTGCCTTGATTGCCGGCGGCCTGAGTTTAGGCGTCGGCTTTGGACTGCAGGCTATTTTCAGTAATTTTGTCTCGGGGTTGATAGTGCTTTTCGAGCGCAGTTTACGGATCGGAGACTTTGTCGAACTCTCTACCGGAATTGCCGGCGAGGTACGCGCCATCAATGTTCGCAGCACCTTGGTCACCACTCCGGACATGGTGGAAATCCTGGTGCCAAATTCTGAATTCGTCAATGGTAAAGTTGTCAATTGGACCTTGAACGATGCTTCCCGGCGTTTCCATATACCGTTTGGCGTCGCCTATGGCAACGACAAGCAGCGGGTGCGTGCAGCCGCACTGGAGGCGGCGGCTAAGAGCCCGCATACGCTGAAAAATTACCGAGGCCGGGAAGCTGAGGTCTGGCTGATCGGTTTTGGGGACACTAGTCTTAATTTTGAACTGGTGGTGTGGCTGCTGCCGCAAGCCGTCAAAAAGCCGCGGGAAGTCAGGGCGGATTACTACTGGGAGCTGGAAACCGCGCTGACAAAACAGGGGATTCAGCTGCCGGCTACGCTTGGCGCCAGTATTTTATTGCCTGATCGTGCAGGTGGTTTGGGTGTTGGCGGGCTTAAGCCGTAGGGCTTAACCAGGCCAAAAAACCTCGCGTTCGTAGTTTCGATGCAAGCTTATTTCATACGCTATATCCAAAAGGGACACCACGGTATATTCAGGTGATTGTTGGATGCGATCTTTCTAATCCGCTCAGTCCGGTTGGGGAAAATCGGCGCCTTTTTGCCGGGCCGCCAATTTTTGGCAAAAATCGTCCGCTGCGCAAAATATTTGTGTTACATTCATATAATGCAACCTTTTAGATGATAAATTTTTTTGCAACAGCTTATATTTTTTTATATTTCCCGTAAGTGGATGCTGTATTTATCTTATTCCAAACTCAGATTGCCCGTGGCGCCTTAATATCCATAATAATGGAATATGCAAGCAATTGACTTTATAGTGCTGGAATGGAATGCCTGGGCTCCAGGGATGAGCTGTCCAGAAGATTGGCGGGACTGGCTAATCCACCAGTCCTTCAACCAAGCGGCGGCAGAAGCCATCCCGACTCCAGTGTCCAAGGCGCTCCAGCGCAGATTAAGCATATTAGGCCGAGCCGTTTTTAATGCCGCGGGCGGTTTTATTGATAGTGAAAAAACACTGCCTGTTGTGTTCAGCTCTGCCCATGGCGAAGTGAATCAGACATTAAAGATGCTTAAAAGCATACAGAAGAGTGAGGGAGTTTCGCCCACAGCCTTTAGTCTGTCAGTTCATAACGCAATATCAGGACTGTTTTCTATTGCTTGTGCTAATCATGAAGAAATTACCGTGATCGCTCCAGGCCAGGATGGTATCGCACCAGCATTTATTGAAGCGCTGGGGCTTTTGCGAGAGCAGCATAAAGAGGTGCTAATGGTGCTGTATGATGAACCGCTATCGGATTTTTATCCGTCGCTATCGTTTGCGCTCAAGGCGCCGGCCATTTGTGCATTGGCTTTAAAAGTTTCCTTAACCGGGAATGGCTTGCCGTTGCGATTTTGTAGATCACCCGCGAAACGGGATGATAATGAACACGCCTTGCAGATATTCTCTTTATTAAAGTTTCTGGTTGCCGAGGATAAGTCATTGATGCTTGGTAATCATAGGCATAGCTGGGAATGGCACAAAAAATAGCGGCAGGTCAGGTATATTGCCTCCTACTCCGCCATGCTTTCCCAATTTGACATTCCATGCCAGAACCCTGAATCTGCTCATTTTTTAGCAATCCACGCCTCTCAGGGCGATGCATTTAGGTAACCAAACATCGAGAACGCCCATGAAAACCTGCATCATCATCCCTGTATATAATCATGAGCACGCCATTCCTTATGTCATATCCAGATTAAAAGACTATGGCATTCCCTGTCTACTTGTTAATGACGGTAGTTCGGTCGCATGCTCAAAGGTGCTGGAAGACTGCGCAATACAGGAATCGAGCTGGCTTACCCTGTTAAACCGGGCAGAAAATAGCGGCAAAGGCGCGGCGGTTATTGATGGCTTCAACACCGCCAAAAGACTGGGATACACGCATGCGATACAAATCGATGCTGATGGGCAGCATAACATTAATGATATCCCGCACTTTCTTGAAGTCAGCAGGCAAAACCCGGCTGCGATGATTTTAGGTAAACCTATTTTTGATGAATCCGTCCCTAAAGTACGCTTGTACGGGCGCTTATTGACTAATCTGTGTATAGTGATAAACACCTTGTCCTTGGCGATAGCCGATGGACTGTGCGGTTTTCGACTATATCCGCTGGCCGCCGTAGATCAGTTAATCAGCGCCACGCAAATCGGCCAACGCATGGATTATGATGTGGATATCGTTGTGCGCCTTTATTGGCAGGGCGTCGAAGCCATCAATATACCGACAGCCGTACACTACCCTTACGATGGCGTATCGCATTTCAGGTTATGGCGCGATAATGTCATGATTTCAAGAACACACATAAGATTGTTTTTGGGTATGTTGACGCGGATTCCGCAATTACTCTCAAGACACCGGCGATGAAAAAAAAACCACATTGGACGCAACTGCAGGAGCATGGCGAGATCAGGGGGATGCGGCTGCTGTTACGTATCTATCTGCTATTTGGCCGCGGATTTCTGCAACTATTTTTATACCCGGTCGTAATTTATTACTGGCTTACTAACCCGCAGGCCAGGCAGTCTAGTCTAGCCTATCTGAACAGACTGGCAGTTTTTGCGCCGTCATTAAAACTGAGTGGCAATTTCTTCTGGAGCTGCCAGCACTTTATTAGCTTTGCCAATGCCATGATCGACAAACTTGCGGTCTGGTCTGGGGCGCTCTCTCGGACTGACGTGCAATATTTTGGACGGCAGGAATTGCTGGCCCAAATCAGTAAAGGGCAGGGCGTTGTTTTGCTTGGATCTCATCTAGGTAATCTTGAGGTTTGCCGCGTGATCGCTCATTTCAACGAAATGATAAACATGAATGTGTTAGTACATACCAAACATGCCCAAAAATTTAACCGGCTATTAAAGCAGACGAATGACAATAGCCAATTAAATCTTATTCAGGTCACTGAAATTACCGCCGCCACTTCCATGTTACTGATGGATAAAATTGAGGCTGCCGAACTGGTTATTATCGCAGCAGACAGGACCCCGGCGAGCAACCGGCAACGTGTCGCCAAAGTTACCTTTATGGGCGCTGAAGCGTTGTTCCCCCAAGGGCCGTTCATCCTGGCCGCTTTGCTTAGATGTCCGGTTTATACAGTGTTTTGTTTAAAACAGCAAAACAAGCACGTCATTTATTTCGATCATTTCAGTGATAGTATAAAATTCCCCAGAAAAAACCGCGAGCAAGCTATTCAGCAAATAATCCAGCGTTATGCGGAACGTTTGCAAACTTACTGTTTAAATGAGCCGCTACAATGGTTTAATTTCTTCGATTTTTGGCGTGTTTCGGATGATGAATAGCGTCTCATCCGCTCGCGCCGCTTGTATTCGCGGACAGTCTGCCTCCTAGCGGCCTCTCACTATCGTGCACCAATCGGCGACGATGTTTAAGAAATTCCTCGCCGAGTGATCCACGGTAACAACCTCTGTAATGTTGCCATTTTGCTTTGCCGCGCGAACACTTGCGTCGCCGTGCGCCAGTAGGCCCAGGATAGACTCAGCACAGGCTTTGCCTTCCTTCAGCGCGCCAGGGGCGGCAGAACCGGATTCTGAAGTAGCCACATCCCCCCAGATAACCTCGGTACCCAAAACTCCCTTGATCGGCGAATCGACAATCATGCACCCGCTTAAGCCGGTCAGCAAGACCGCCAAACCAAGCGTCGGGCAAGTTCTCATGACTACATGCCTTAGGTTTTTTGCTATCCCGGTGGCTGCGATTTCGATGCCGTGTTTATCGGTAAATCGTTCTATGCGTAATTCTTCGCTCTGTTCATGGTTCATTGTCGCTATCCTTTTAATTATAGATAATAAATTCAATAAGCTGAGACATCTATTTTGTAAAGATAAAGGATAGGAAATCCAACCCCTCAGTTTAGATCATACGAGGCTACCTCCAGTATTGTCAAGCAAGCATTGTAGACAGAGAAAAACACCTACAGTATTTGACAATATATAAAATATTTCCTATGAATCAATTCTGTCGTTTGTTTAAACTCGCCCGACACGGTCTATGCCCGGCAGATTTTTGAGGTTAATTTAGGCTTAT
>Ga0181528_10003084_pt1 | contig 10241 bp, 9 predicted proteins | sample PEATcosm2014_Bin_47_FD_119742 | JGI IMG/M metagenome (GOLD analysis project Ga0181528, IMG submission 119742) | Peatland microbial communities from MTU Mesocosm Facility, Houghton, MI, USA - PEATcosm2014_Bin10_10_metaG | ecosystem: Environmental > Terrestrial > Soil > Wetlands > Peat | place... | reverse complement strand
CGTCGCCACTGGGCTCGCCGGCGATGAGGTAGATCAGCACGAGGTCAGGGCTCGGGGCGACGGCATCGCGCCGCGATAGCCCATTGACCCGGAGCCTGTCATCCTGTCGGGTGCCGCCGCCGTTGATCGAAGGGCTTTTGGATTCCATGTCGCGCCTCGTCGTCGTCTCCAACCGGGTCGCTCCCATTCAGGAAGGTGAGGCCACTGCTGGCGGTCTCGCCGCCGGCGTGTTGGACGCGCTGCGGCAAAAAGGCGGCCTGTGGTTGGGCTGGAGCGGCAACATCCGCGACATTCCCGAACAGCAACCCGAGCACGCGGTCGGCGCCATTTCGCTGTTCACAATTGATTTGTCGCGCCAGGATTACGATCAGTATTATCGCGGCTTCGCCAACGGCACGTTATGGCCTGTGCTGCACTATCAAATCGGTCTCGGCCGTTTCGAGTGGCCGGAGTACGAGGGCTACCGCCGCGTCAACGGCATGTTCGCCCAGGCGCTGGCGAAGTTGGTGCGCGAGGACGATCTGGTCTGGGTGCACGATTATCAATTGCTGTATCTGGCGGAAGCGGCGAGGGAGTTGGGGCTGACCAACCGGATCGGGCTGTTTTTGCACACGCCATTTCCCGCGCCGGGCGTGTTCATGACCATTCCGGCGCACGCCGATTTGTTTCGCGCGGTGTGCCAATACGATTTGTTGGGGTTTCAGACGGAAGTCGATCGCGCCGCCTTCCTGGATTACGCCGTGCGCCACGCGGGCGGCGCGGTGCGCGGGGACGTTCTGTCGGTTTACGATCGCGTTGTCCGTACTGGGGTTTATCCGATCGGCGTGCATGTGGATGAAGTGCGCGCTTCGGCCGAATTGCCTCGCAACCGGCGACAGGCGACACGCATCCGCGCGGCCTTGCTGGACCGGCTGATTTTGAGTGTCGACCGATTGGATTACTCAAAGGGCCTGCCGCAACGATTCGCCGCGTTCGAACGCTTCCTGGCGGAGTTTCCGGCGCATCACGGCCTGGTGACGTTCATGCAGATCGCGCCGCCATCCCGGTCCGACATCGAAACCTATCAGGTGATCCGCCGGCAGTTGGAGGGCGAGGCGGGACGCATCAACGGCCGTTTCGCGGAAGTCGATTGGGTGCCATTGCGGTACTTGAACAAAAGCTTCGAGCGCAACGTTCTGATGCCGCTTTATGCCGCCGCGCAGGCCTGCCTGGTCACGCCGCTGCGGGACGGCATGAACCTGGTGGCGAAGGAGTTCGTCGCGGCACAGGATCCTGACGATCCGGGCGTGCTGATCCTGTCGGAGTTCGCCGGCGCGGCGCGAGAATTGCGCGACGCCCTGCTGATCAATCCCTACGATGAGGCCGGCGTCGCCGCGGCCATGGATCGCGCGCTGCTGATGCCGCTGGAGGAACGTCAGGAACGGCACCAGGCGATGCTGACCGTCATGCGGGAGAACAGCCTGGAACGTTGGCGCGACCGGTTCGAAGCGGATCTAAGAGGGTAGCGTTTCGATCTCCATCGGGAACAACGCGTCGGGGTCGGAAACCTTCAGAAGGTGGTAGACGTTGAACCGGTAGGCCGGCCCAAGCGAGACCTCCGGCGGGGTGAACGGGAACGCCAGGTTGCCGGCGGTGGACAACCGGCCCGGGTAGCCGAAGTGCAACAGGTATTGCTTGCAGGTGCGCACCACTTCGGACGCGCGTTCCCGGGTCGGCGCGATGCATTCGCCCATGATGAACACCTCACCCGGCGGCGGTTCGTTCGCCGGCACGACCATGCGCACGCCATCAACGCCGTAAACCCGCCAGCGTAACGTATAATCCTGGGGTTGGTCCTCACAGACCAGATCGCGCACCAGGTCGGACAGCTTCGGCAGGATTTCCTTGCTCTGGGCTATGAATCTGGGATCGGCGGCTCCGGCCAGCAGCACCGCGCGCTGCCCGATCAGCAAGGCACCTTCCATTTTAATCGTTGGGCTATCGGTATCGTGCCAAATGGCGCCGGAGACGCGGGTCCGCCGATCGTCCACGGCCTCATACCGCGCGTTCGTCAGGTCCAGCATGCCCTCGGGCTCATGCACGGTGAACGGATCGGACTGCTCGTACAGGCTGTGCGCCGCGACGGAGGTCGGAGTGGCGCGACGTTCCGGGTTGGTGCTTTCCAATACGAAACCATCATCGTCGAGTTCCGCGAGAATCGGATCGCGCCCGCCCGGCACACAGCACAAGGAGCCGCATTCGATGATTTTCGCCATGTGCATCGCGAGACCGGCGGGAAAACCCAGAAGCATGGGAAGCGCGGCGAAGATGCCGGTGTCGCAGGCGCGGCCGGCGATCACGACATCGACATCGGCCTCCAACGCGCGGCGGAAAACGCCGGTGCCCATCTGGCCGACGATGTGCGCGGCGTTGGTGATATCGTCGTCGGTCAAGGGCGGCATGTCGTCGAAGCTGACAATGCGGCCGTCCCGCGATGCTTCCAGCAGCATCGGCCGCGCCAGGTCGGCGCGGATCACCGCCATGCGAAACCGCAACCCGTCGGCCCGCGCGATGTCGCGGAGCATCGCCAGCGTCGCGTCCAGATGCGGCGCCGCGCCCGCCGAACCGGCCGAGCCGATGACCAGCGGCACATCCAGTTGCCGGGCGCCCAGAAGCACTTTGCGCAGATCCCGGCGAGTTGCCTCGGGCGCTGTCGCCATCTCGCCTTTGCCGAGATAAGTCGGGCCGATATCGATCGAACCCATGTCGCAACCAATTAAATCCGGCTTGCGCGCCATGCCCGCGTTGAAGCCCGGCGTGGGGATGCCGTAGCCCAGCTGTCCCGATGCTCCCAGCAACCGTAACGGTCGCCGCGAGCGCCTGACGTCCGACAGGATCCGGCCCGACGCGCTCATAGTTCGACCCCCAGCAGCGGGGCGTGTTGTTGCGCTCCGTAAACGTCGACGTCGCCCGGATCGCCGGCCATGATCTTGCGAGCCAGCACGATTTTGATCGCGCGTCCGGCGGGGTAGGGGATGACGGTGACCTGATCGGCTGGCACGCCGTACAATTCGCCAACCGCCTCGGCCCCCAAAGCCGGCGATTGCGCGACCCGTTGGTAGTCCGCATCGGTCGCGAACATCACATCCAGCGTCAGCCGTCTCGGCCCAGAGTTTTTACTCCGAATCACCTGGGCGAGGTCTGAGAGTTTCATGGAGCATCCTCGTTTCCTGACCTGAGTTTCAGGCGAATCGGCGGTCTTCCGCAAGTCACCGGACCGTGGAGCAAAGCACCGGCGGCGGTGTGACCTCCGATGCGCGGTTGACGCAACCTGAAGCCGTACGGCAACGTTCCCGGGAACATGGAGCGAACGCGATGGTCAATCGGCAGGCCCTGATTGGATTGATCGGCGCCAACATCATGAAGTCGCTGGCGCCGGCATTGCACATCGACGCCTTCGCCGCGGCGGGGATCACGGGCCATTATCATCTGATGGATGTCGATCGCCTGCCGGGGCGGACGTTGAAAACCTTGTTGGACGCGGTAAAGACCGCGGGGTTCGCCGGCGTGAACATCACATTTCCGTTTAAGCAGGAAGTCATTCCGCTGTTGGACGCGTTGTCGCCCGAGGCGCGGCAAATCGGCGCGGTCAACACGGTCACGATCGGGCCGGATGGCGGCACCGTCGGTTACAACACCGATCGCAGCGGGTTCCGGTTGAATTTCGAGGACACCCTTGGCAGGGCGGGCGCCGAGGGCGGGACAGCGGTGCTGGTCGGCGCGGGCGGCGCCGGCAGCGCGGTGGCGTTCGCGTTGATGGATCTGGGCCTGAAGACGTTGGTCGTGCACGACACGGACGCCGCGCGCGCCGCCACATTGGCCGCCGATGTCAGCACGCATTTTGGCGCCGGCCGGGGCCAGGTCTCAACGCGTCTGACCGATGACATCGCGGCCGCCGATGGAGTCGCGAACGCCACGCCGATCGGCATGAGCGGTTTCCCCGGCAATCCGGTCCCGGTCGAAGCGCTGCGCTCCCGGCATTGGGTCGCCGACGTCATTTATTCGCCTATCGAAACGGAACTAATCAGGGCGGCGCGAGCCATAGGCGCGCGCGTTGTCACCGGCGGCGGCATGTGTGTCCATCAGGGCGTGGATGCGTTCCGCTTGTTCACCGGCATTACGCCTGACGCGCGGCGCATGCATCGCGTGTTCGCCTCGGCGTTGGAGGCCCGTGACCGGGCTTTGGCGGACGTGTCATGAATACCGCCATCGCGACGGTTTGTCTGAGTGGTGGACTGGACGAAAAGCTCCTGGCCATCGCCGGTGCCGGGTTCAGGGGCGTGGAGATTTTCGAGAACGATCTGCTGTCGTTCAATGGCACGCCGAAGGACGTTCGCCGGGTCGCCGCCGATCTGGGCCTGGAGATCGTGACGTTTCAGTCGTTTCGCGATTTCGAAGGCATGCCGGCCGAAAAGCGGGAACGCAACTTCACGCGCGCCGAGCGCAAGTTCGACCTGATGCAGGAACTTGGTTGCGATTTGCTGATGGTTTGCTCCAACGTCGCGCCTGACAGTCTGGGTGGCATCGATCGCGCCGCCGAAGATTTCCACGTGCTGGGGGAGCGCGCGGCGAAGCGTGGGATGCGCGTGGGATTCGAGGCGCTCGCCTGGGGCCGTCACATCAACGATTATCGCGACGCGTGGGAGGTCGTCCGAAGGGCGGGTCATCCGGCGGTGGGACTGGTGCTGGATTCGTTTCACATCTTGTCCCGCGAGACCGACCTGAAGGCGATGACGGCGGTCCCGCGCGACCGGATTTTTCTGGTGCAACTGGCCGACGCGCCGATCCTGGAAATGGATTTTCTTTCGTGGAGCCGGCATTTCCGGAATTTCCCCGGGCAGGGTGAGTTCCCGATGCTGGCGTTCATGGCCGCGCTGCGGCAGACCGGCTACGACGGATTGTTGTCGCTGGAAATCTTCAACGATCAATTTCGCGCCGGGTCCGCGCGAAGCGTGGCGATCGATGGCCATCGGTCGCTGATTTATTTGCTGGACCAGCTTGGCGAAGGCCCGTCGCTACCGCCGCGGGCACGCTGTCTCGGTACCGAATTCATTGAATTCGCGGTCGACGAAACGACGGAGCCGGAGTTCAACGCGCTGCTGCGGGGGCTGGGATTCACGCGCGCGGGCAAGCACAAATCGAAGTCCGTGACACGATGGTCGCAAGGCGGCATCAATCTTGTCGCGAACACGGAAAAGGAAGGCTTCGCGCATTCTTACTACATCACGCACGGCACGGCGGTGTGCGCGCTGGGATTGCGGGTGGATGACGCGGCTGCGACATTGCGGCGGGCCAGGGGACTGCTCGATCAGCCGTTTCAGCAGGCGGTCGGGCCCGGCGAACTGGAGATCCCCGCGGTGCGCGGCCTGGGCGGAAGTCTGATTTATTTCACCGACCCCGCCAGCGCGTTGGCGAAAGTCTGGGACATCGAGTTCGAAGCAACCGGAGAAACGGCGGCGGACGCGGGTTTGACGAGGGTGGACCATCTGGCGCAGTCGATGCATTACGAAGAGATGCTGACCTGGCTGCTGTTTTATTCCTCGTTGCTGGAACTTGATAAAGTGCCGGCGCAGGATGTCCTGGATCCGGGCGGCCTGGTGAAAAGCCAGGTCGTGCAATCGCCCGACGGCGCGGTCCGGATCATTCTGAACGCGTCGCAATCGACGCGCACGCAGTCCTCGCGCTTCTTGTCGGAACTGTTTGGCTCCGGCGTGCAGCATATCGCGTTCCAGACCGACGATATCTTCGCCACGGTCGCGAAACTGCGCGCCAACCGCGTTCCGTTGCTGCGCATTCCGGAGAATTACTACGACGACCTTGAGGCGCGCACCGGCCTCGGCGCCGATGAACTCGACCGGCTGAAGTCGTTGGACATTCTGTACGACCGGGACGGCGCGGCGGAATACTTCCAGGTTTATACGCACGCTTTCGAAGACCGGTTTTTCTTCGAAATCGTGCAGCGGCGGGATTACACGGGCTTCGGCGCGGCCAACGCGCCGATCAGGCTCGCGGCGCAGACCCGTCTCGCGCGGACCTCTGATTGAAATGGACCCACGACCATGACAGACGCTTTCAACCCTCGCGATTGGGCCGGCCAACCAGCCTATATCGCGCCGGAATACAAATCGACCCCGTTGCGCGGCCCGACCAAACCGCTGATCCCGTTGCCACACAGCTTGTCGGAAATGACCGGCCCGGTTTATGGGCAGGACAGCGTCACCGGCAATGACGCCGATCTGACCTTGAATGGCCGCCGCAACGGAGAGCCGTTGGGGGAACGTATCATCGTCGCCGGCCGCGTGCTGGATGAGGATGGCCGCCCGCTGCCCAATACGCTGCTGGAAATCTGGCAGGCCAACGCGGCCGGCCGGTACATTCATCAGACGGATCAGCACGACGCGCCGATCGATCCGAATTTTTTCGGCGGCGGCCGTTGCGTGACCGACGCGAAGGGCGCGTATCGTTTCATGACCGTGAAGCCGGGCGCGTATCCCTGGCCCAATCATCATAACGCGTGGCGACCAAACCATATTCACTTCTCACTGTTCGGGCCGAGCTTTGTCACGCGTCTGGTGACCCAGATGTATTTCCCCGGTGATCCGCTGCTCGATCTGGACCCGATCTTTCTGGCGACCCCCGCGCCGACGCGGAACCTGCTGATCGCGAATTTCAGCCTGGACGTCACCGAACCGAATTACGCTCTGGGTTATGTATTCGATATCGTGTTGCGCGGACGCGGCGCGACACCGATGGAGGCCTGAATGACGAAGCTTCGCCAAACACCGTCGCAAACGGTCGGTCCGTATTTCGCGTACGGTTTGTCTCCGGAACAATACGGATATCAACAGAGCCTCTCCAGCATCGCCGGCAGCCAGATGGCCGAGGGCGATGTCGAAGGTGAACGGATCCGCGTCGAAGGCCGTGTGTTCGACGGCAACGGCACCCCGATCTCCGACGCCCTCATCGAAGTCTGGCAAGCCGATTCACTGGGCCGTTACGCGCACCCCGCCGACCCTCGCGGCAGCAACAACACGTTCAAGGGTTTTGGCCGTTGTGGTACCGGAACGGACGCGCGACACCGGTTCTGGTTCGATACGATCAAGCCAGGCAAGGCGGGTGAGGATCAGGCGCCGCATTTGAATGTCATCGTGACCATGCGCGGCATGCTGTTGCACGCGTTTACCCGGATCTATTTCCCGGATGAGCCGGCGAACGCGACCGACAGCGTGCTGCGGCTGGTCCCAGCCGAACGGCGCGGCACGCTGATCGCGACGAAGCAAGGCGGGAATGTGTATCGTTTCGACATCCACATGCAGGGCGAGCAGGAAACGGTGTTCTTCGACGCGTGAAGTGGCGTTATCGGTGCCATGGTCCGATCACGACCGGCTCCACCGACCTTCTGTCCGCGGACAGGAACGACGAGAAGCGCGGTTGCGACAGCGCGGTCAGTACCTTTCCGGATCAGCTCCAACGCCTGACCGGCCGAGGCGGCCGTCGTTTCATCGCGGAACCCCATCAACGCACGGCTATTTGGAGTTTCGACCCACCAACGCGCGGACGTTCGCCTCGACCGCCGCCAGATCGTTCGGCAATACCACGAAGCGCTCCTCTCGTGCCATCAGGTCCGCCAAACCGGGCGGCAATTCGGGGCGGACGCCGATCGCCTGCTCGATCGCGTCGGGAAACTTCGCGGGATGCGCGGTCGCCATCGCCACCGTCGGCACGCCATGCGCCGGCGGCAGCGCGCGCGCCGCCGCGATGCCGATGGCGCTGTGCGGATCGGCCAGATAGCCGCACACGTCATGCAGCCGCCGGATCTCCGCCAGGGTGCCCGGATCGTCCAGGCGGAAGCCGTGGAACACCGAGCGCATTCGCTTCCACACCGGATCGGCGACGGTCATGCTGCCGGTGGAACGGAAGGCGCGCATCGTGGCGGCGGTGGCGGCGGGATCGCGTTCCAGCAACTCAAACAACAGCCGCTCGAAGTTGGAGCTGACCTGGATATCCATCGACGGCGACAGCGACGGTTCGACCGGGACCATCGACATGTCGTTGCTCGCCAGGAACCGCGCCAGAATGTCGTTACGGTTCGATCCGACAATCAGGCGGGTGACCGGCAGGCCCATGCGGCGCGCGGCCCATGCCGCGAGAACGTTGCCGAAGTTGCCGGTGGGGACGGCGAAGGCGACCTCCCGCTCGGGCGCGCCGAGGGCCAACGCCGATGCCACGTAATACGGAATTTGCGCCGCGATGCGAGCCCAGTTGATGGAGTTGACGGCGGACAGGGACATTTCGGCGCGGAACGGGGCGTCGGCGAACAGCGCTTTGACCATGTCCTGGCAATCGTCGAACGTGCCCTCGATCGCGACATTGCCGACGTTGGGCGCCAGCACGGTGGTCATCTGGCGGCGTTGCACCGGGCTGGTGCGTTCGTGCGGATGCAGGATGACGATGTCGATCCGCTCGCGGCCGGCGCAGGCCTCGATGGCGGCGGAGCCGGTGTCGCCGGACGTGGCGCCGACGATCGTCACGCGGGCGTTTCGTTGCGTCAGCACATGATCGAACAGGCGCCCGAGCACCTGCATCGCCATGTCCTTGAAAGCCAGCGTCGGGCCGTGGAACAGCTCCTGCGTGAACAGATGGGTTTCCAGCTGCACCAGAGGCGCGACGGCGGGATGGTTGAAGCCCGCGTATGCGTCATGGCAAATTTTCGATAGCGTTTCGAACGGGATCGCTTCGCCGACGAAGGGCGACATCACGCGGGCGGCGAGATCCGGATACGACAGACCACGCATCGCGCGCCAATCGGCGGGAGCGAAGGTTGGCCACGATTCGGGAACGAACAGGCCGCCGTCCTCAGCCAGGCCCGCGAGCAGGACGTCGGCGAAATCGCGGGCGGGCGCGTGCCCTCGGGTGGAAATATAGCGCATGGTGGTCGTTTAGCGCATGCTAAACCCCGCGCGCCAGCCTGTCCCTTCAGGCGGCCAACCCCCTGGGCAAGACAACAATGGGAGCGGATCGTGATCAAGAGTGCTCTGGTGACCGGCGCCGGCGGTGGATTGGGCCGCGCCGTGGCTCTGGCGTTGGCGGCGCGCGGGTGTGCCGTGGCGGCGCTGGACATCAACGCCCAGGCGGCTGAGGAAACGGCGGCGGAGGCGGGATCGGGGCTGGTGTCGCCGCTGGTGCTGGACCTGACCGCGCCCGGCGCCGCGGATCTGGCGGTCACCGAGGCGCTGGAGGCTCTGGGCGGGTTGGACATCGTGGTCAACAACGCCGGGTGGGGCATCGGCGAGGCGTTCCTGGACATGACCGAGGCAAGCTGGGATCGCACGCTGGACCTGAACCTGAAGGCCGTGGCGCTGATTTGCGCGTCGGCGGGCCGGCACATGAAGACGCGCGGTTCGGGGCGCATCGTCAACGTGACGTCTCCGGCATCGCGCATGGCGTTGCCGAATTACCTGGCCTACGCGGCGAGCAAGGCGGGGGTGGACGCGGTGACCCGGGCGGCCGCGGTCGCTCTGGCGCCGTTCGGCGTGCGCGTGAACAGCGTGGCGCCGGGCATGATGGATACGGCGATGCAACAGATCACCGAGCGCCAGTTGGCGGCGATCGAGGGGCGGAACGATATCGACGTGTTCCTGAACGAACGCACGAAGCGGATCCCGGTCGGGCGGCGGACGGATGTGGAAACGGTGGCGGGAATGATCGTCTGGCTGGCGCTGGACGCGCCGGAATACATCACGGCCGAGCGGATGAACGTAAGTGGGGGGCTGGATCGGGATTAGGCCGCGTCAGGCGGCGCAGTTCGCCCGGCGCGCAGCCAAACCGGCGGCGGAAACCGCGGCTGAACGCGGACGGGTTGTCCATCCCGCACAGGGACGCGATGTCGGCGATCGGCAACCGGCAGTCCGGATCTTCCAGCATGCTCCGGCAACGGGTCAGCCGCTTTTCCCGGATGTGGTCCATCACCGCGACGTCGTGCCGCGCGAACAGGCGGTAAAGTTGGGTGCGCGAGCATCTCAACGCGCGGGCCAGCACATCGGGGTCGAGGTCGGGGCAATCCAGGTGACGCTCGATGAACATGTCCGCCGCCGACCACAGCGCGGCCCAATGCGCCTCGCCGGTCCAGGCCCACGGCGCGGTGCGGGCTTCCCAGCGGAGGGCGGCGAGGGCGAAACCGGCGGTGGCGTCCATCGCGATTT
>Ga0181528_10003083_pt1 | contig 10241 bp, 6 predicted proteins | sample PEATcosm2014_Bin_47_FD_119742 | JGI IMG/M metagenome (GOLD analysis project Ga0181528, IMG submission 119742) | Peatland microbial communities from MTU Mesocosm Facility, Houghton, MI, USA - PEATcosm2014_Bin10_10_metaG | ecosystem: Environmental > Terrestrial > Soil > Wetlands > Peat | place... | reverse complement strand
GCCTTCGTCCTGGGCCGCCGCAAGAGCCCAAGCATCTCCTGAACGGGAAGAACACCCGTCAAACCGGTCTATAAATCATCAATAGCTGGCTGCCTTCAAACCAGGATCCGATGCACAGGCATTCAACCGCAATGTGGTAAATTGAAGGAGTTCGGAAGGGCATTCGGCACATGGTTCCGGCCTTCAGAGCCGGCCTGCCGATGCAGCCTGCCGAAGGGCAGGTGAGACTGTAGCCACCAGCGATTCTGGAGCGCATGCAAAACACTCCGAGGGAATCCAGGCCATCGTCTGTCCGGGTGGCATGATCCGGATTGAACAAGCGCTCCCCGAAGGGAATACCACCTTCCGGTAGTAGTCAAATCCCGTTCCCTTGATTTTTAGTTGATGTGATTGCCTTGGTCCGGTTTTCCCGCCCCTTGGCTTGTTTGCCATGGGAGCTGCGCCACGAGGAGTCACAGATGTCAATTTCCATCGGTCAAGAGGTTTCTGCCAGGGGCCAGCGCATGGAGTTCTCCCGCAATCTAATTGCGGCGGCCCTGTTGGCGACGCTATGCGCTGCGAGCCTGGGAGCCCAGAATGCGGCGACCTCCGTAAGCGTGGACGCCAATGCCAACCAGCGCGCCATCAACCCCAATGTCTACGGGGTCTGCGTCGCCGGCGAGTCCGACGTGGCCGCACTGAACGCTCCGCTTAACCGCCTCGGCGGGGAAACCCTCGCCAGCACCTACAACTGGCAGATCGACGCTCTCAATCTCAGCCACGACTGGTATTGGGAGAGTTTCCTCCAGGACAGCCCCCAGACTCCCGGCGCGGCCGTCGACAACTCCATCCAGGCCACATACGCCGCCGGCGTTGGCTCCGAGCCCATGGTCTCCATTCCCATGATGCCTTACATCGCCAACCTCGGCCCCAATGCCACGTCCAGCGCGGCCTCGCTCTGGTCTTACTCGGTCAAGAAGTACGGCGCGCAGGAGTACGACTCCAGCGACGGCCTCAGCGCCAACGATCCCTATCAACCGGACGCGGGCAGCGGACTCAGCGCCGCCACCGGTAAGGACATCGTAAACGACCCTCTCGATGCCTATGTGCCCAACACCGTGGCCATCCAAAAGGCATGGCTCCAGCACTTGATCGGCAAGTGGGGCCTGTCCACCACCTCCACCGGCGTCAAGTACTACATTCTCGACAACGAACCATCCCTGTGGAGTTCAACGCATCGCGACATCCACCCTAAACCCGAGACGTACGAAGAAGAGTACAACGACATCGTCACCTACGCGACTGCCATCCGCGCCGCCGATCCCAATGCCAAAATTGTCGCCCCGGAAGAGTGGATCTGGTGGGCCATGTACGACAGCGGACTCGACCAGGCAAACGGAACCGGCTCCGGCTCCGATTACGCCACCCACAACAACACCTACTACTACCCCTGGTTGCTCCAGCAGCTCTACGCCTATCAGCAGAGCACGGGAACCAGGCTGATCGACATGTTGAGCGTTCACTGCTACAACCCCTCTCCGGGCGGCAGCGACGATTCCGCCGCCGGACAGGCGGCCCGTAATCGCGAGACGCGCATCCTTTGGGACCCGGCTTTTGTCGATCCCTCCTGGGAGGGCACCCTCGGCATCAACGGCGGAATTCAGGATTGGATTCCGCTGATGAGAAGCTGGGTCAACACCTACTACCCAGGCCTCGAGATCGGCTGCACAGAGTACAACTGGGGCGACGAGGGCGCCTTGAACGGTGCCACCACCCAGGCCGATGTCGAAGGCATCTACGGCGTCTATGGCTTCGACTTTGCCACCCGCTGGACCGTCCCTGCCAATCCCAGCCCCACCTATCTCGCCATGGAGATGTACCGCAACTACGACGGCAAACTCTCCACATTCGGAGACACCAGCGTCGCGGCCACCGTAGCCAATCCTGACACCCTGTCGGCCTATGCCGCTGTCCGCGCCTCCGATGGCGCGCTCACGGTGATGGTCATCAACAAGCAGCAGGGAAGCACGCCGGTGACCGTGAGCCTGGCAAACTTCCCCACCACGGGCACGGCGCAGGCTTACCAGATTTCGTCCGCAACCCAGAAATCGATCACCAGCCTCGGCAGCGTCACCGTCGCGAACAACGCCATCGCAACCACCGTTCCTTCGCAAAGCATCACCCTGTTTGTCGTTCCCGTGGGCAGCGTCACCGGCAAGCCTACCGCGCCCACAGGACTCGCTGCCACTGTCGGCAGCGGTACGGTAACACTCACCTGGAACGCCGGCGGAGGCGCCACCAGCTACAACGTCCAGCGCGGCGCATCGAGCACCGGCACGTTCTCCAACATCGGAACCGTCACCAGTCCAGCGCCCACCACCTTTACCGACAAGGGACTCACCAACGGCACGACCTACTACTATCAGGTTTCGGGTACCAACACCGCAGGCACTGGCCCGGATTCAGCACCCATCGCCGCCACGCCGCTCGTTCCGCCCACCTTCACATCTTCGGCAACCGCATCCCCGAACCCCGTCACGCAGAATGCCTCCACCATCATCACGGCTGCGGTGAAATGCACCGCCAACTCGCTGAGCGATGGCACAGTCCAAATCGTTGCCCTCGACCCCAGCGGGGCAGTGGCGCTGACCAAGAATTTCACCGCCCAGAACTTCACTGCCAATCAGTCACAGTCCTACACCGCCTCGCTGACGCCGGCGCTGGTCGGAACCTACACCGTGGAGGTCCTGGTGTCGAGCGCGACCGGACAGCAGTGGAGCATGAACGCGTCGGCGGGAACCATCACCGTCAACTCGGCGCTCGCCTTCTCCTCTTCGGCAACGGCAAGCCCCACCTCAATCAGTCCCGCCGGTTCTTCGACGATTTCGTTTACGGTCAAGGACACGGGCTCGGTCGGCCTCACCAATGGCATCGTACAAATGCTGGTCATCGACCCGTCGGGCAACCAGATCGTACAGCAGAACTGGACCGGAGAGAACTTTACCGCCAATGGGACCCTGCCGTTTAGCTACACCTTTACTCCCTCCAGCCTTTCGCCACCCGCCACAGCCACCGGAGTCTACACTGTAGACATTGGCGTCTTCAATTCCACCTGGTCCACGGATTACTACTGGAGCAGCAACGCCACAACCGTCACCGTATCGTCGGCAACCTCTCCAGCGGCGCTCACCTCGCCAGCGCCCGGCAGCAAGCTCACGGGTCCGAAGGCGACCTTCACGTGGTCTGCCGGCAGCGGGGCCACAGGGTATTCGCTCTGGCTGGGAACCACGGGCGTGGGCTCGTACAACCTGTACGACTCAGGCGAAAAGACAGTCACGTCCGTTGCAGTTTCCGGCCTGCCGACAAACGGTGGGACGATCTATGCGCGGCTGAATACCAGCTTCGGCAAGCAGGCCGTGCATAGCGACTACACCTACACCGCCGCGAGTCTGGCTTCGATTATCAGGCAACCAGCCAGCCAGACCGTGCCCGAGGGCTCGGCTGCAACCTTCAGTGTGGTGGCTTCCGGTGTGCCAACCCTGTCTTACGCATGGCAATACCTCTCAGGCTCGACGTGGAAGCTTTTCGCAGCGGGCACGGGCTATAACACGGCAACGTTGACCACGGCCCCGACTACTTCCGTCTTCAATGGGCTTCACTTCCGGGTGGTGGTCACCGACGGCCAAGGCACCAACGCAACCAGCAACATAGTCACCCTGACGGTAACAGGACTGGGATCGCCAGCCGGCCAGTGAGCCGGAAAGTTGCCATGGCAACACGGCGTCGCTTACGGTGAGCCAGGCAAATACCCCGCGGCAGTGAACCGGACCGGGTTGCGGAGCCAGCGGCTCAGCAGGCCAGTCAAGCCTCTCTTCGGTGGAGCGCAGCAAAAAACCCCGGCTTGGGCCGGGGTTTTTTTGCGTCTGCAGCGCGCGGAGAGAAGCAGCTCAGGCCATGGCGGGGATGGCTTCCGCGATGCCGGCGAGCGGCGCTCCCACCGGATTCAGCACACGCGCCGGAGCCGTGGCTGCCGGCTGGGCGTGGGCGCCGCGGGTGAGCCGATGCACAAAGTGGTAGGGCGGCCACGGGCCGGAGACCTGCATCTGGCACTCACGCATCATCGCGCTGGTTGAGGCAAACTTGTTCTGGTAGCGCTCCACGTACTTGCGATCGATCAGATGGGCGATGTCCAGCACCATCTTGCCGCTTTCCGTCAGCCGGCAGCTGACTTCCTCGTCCAGCGGCATGAACAGCCGGTGCATCTGAAAGCTGACCGCCCGGGCACGCGTCTGGCGCTCGCGGGTGCGAGCCGCGTTCTCCCGCAGATTGCTCAGGTACTCGCGTCCCACGCCCTCGGCGTGGGTGTGCTTGTCCAGCGTATGCGTGCAACAGTCGTCGACAAAGATCTTCAGGTGCATCTCCGTCTTGCCGCGCAGCTTGTCGATGTTGCCCTGGAACTGCCGCTGGTTCGAACGGATGGACTTGCGCAGCGTCTCGTCGTCGTTGAATACGGTGCCGAAGCGGAAGGGAAGTACGGTGGAGTGCTGGAAGCAGTCGGCGATCACGCGCGCGTGATCCACGCCCGCCTTCTGGTTCAGCGCCTCTACCGGATTGTGTTCGCTGACAATGATGGCCAGGTCGCTGGCGGGGTATAAAAATACCTGGTTGCCGTTGACTCCGGCCACGGATTCCATCGGTACGGGTTTGCGATGACGGGCTAATTCAGGAAAAGCTAGTTTTTCACCGATGCAGTAGGCATACCATGCCATGACGAGACTCTCCGTCCGCGTGCGCCGGTAAGCGCCGCTCGTTGGTAAAGCTGCTGTGAACTTGGGAATAACTGCATAGCGGGCATAAGGCCGGGCCGTTCAATGCAGACCCGGGTGAGCTATGCGGAATACTAGCCCTCTGAAAATACGGCTGGCAAGAACACAGATCACCGACATGGAGAAAGATAGCGCGTATGTCGAAAACAGTATTTACATAGCGAATATGTCGGTTGATAGCACCAAAACTGGTTCATTTTGACCAGACAGTGCACATGTGGAACGGGTAAAAGTCGAAGGCCCGCGCCGCCATGAGGCAGACACTTTTCGGGACAGGAAAAGACGCGCAGCCTCGAAGTGGATGCTGGTTGGAGGGCTGCGGAAAAGCTCAAACGAAAACTTCTGGCCGAAATCGCCGTGCCCGCGTGGTTTGGCCCGAAAATCAGCCCGTGCAGCGTAAAGCCCAAGCCGGGCGTTGGCACAGTTTGGGCCGCCGTCGAAAGGACTACTGCATCCGAGCCGCCGTCACCCCGGGATCGGTCGTCACCTTGGCGTCCGTGTCCACCAGGCGCACGCCACGGCTCTTGCCGGCGGCGTGAACGCTGGCGATGCGTGACTGGCGGACCAAGACGCCATCTGCATCCTTGAGCTCAAGCACCGGATGGTTGGACCCCGGGGCGGCTTCGATCCGCGCCCCGTCGAGTTCGAGGTCCTGAACCTGATCGACCGCAAGTCCTGTCTGCCAGGTGGTCGCGTGTGGCTCTTCCCAGGCGATCTCCACATCGTTTAGGACCACATTGCGCGCATACTGGAGCGTCATGGCGGCGGTGGTGCTTTCATACGGCGCGTCGGCCCCATGAGCGACAAACAGCCGCACATGGTTCAGGCGAATCCCCTCCAGCCAACTGTCCGGGTGGCCGCGCACCATGGACGTGCCTTGCCCGTGGGCGATCACATTGCTGATGGTCACGTTGCGGATGATGCCGGCGGCCGGCTCGCCCTCGTGTTTGGTCCCGTCCACCTCGCTGCGCCGCTCAATGTTGAAGTGAATCGGGTCGCCGTCGCCCCACCAGAACCAGTCAAAGCGCCGCGTGTCGATGGTGACGTTGTCAATCACCACATCCTCCACGATGCCGCCGTCGAAGACCATAAAAGCCAGGCCGCGATTCGAATTCGTAATCACGATGTTGCTGATGGTCACGTGGCGGACCGCGAGGGCGTTGCCGTCGCAGAACTTGATCGCGCTCGACGACGATGAAAGCCGGCTGTTGGTCACCGTCACGTTCTCCGTGGGCAGCACCGGGCCCCAGATCGGGGTCGAGTAGAACACGATTGCGTCATCGCCCGTCTCGATGGTGCAGTTGGAGATGTGTACGTCCTGGCAGCCGTCCGGATCGATGCCGTCGGCCCACACCGCTTCCTTCTGGCTCGAGTAAATGTAGACGCCATCGATCACAAGGTGCTTGCAGGCGTAGGGATTGACGGTCCAGCTGCGCGAGTGCAGCAGCTTCAACCCGGCGATGCGCACATCGGTGCAGCGAAGCAGCAGCACCATGCGCGGAAACACCGTGCCGGGACGGTCGAGCCCCACGGGAAACGAGCGCATCAGCGGCTTTCCAGTGGCCTCCATGCGCCGCTGGTTGCCCAGAATGTAGTAGTCGGTCATGGTATTGGGACGCCACTCGTAGGCGGCCTGCCCGTCCAGCGTGCCCGCGCCTTCGAGCGCGATGTCGTGCAGATCCTCCCCGTAGATCAGCGCGGCCTTTTTGGCGTCGTCGTACTGGCTGGAGTCGAGCGTGGCGTAGAGAGTCGCCCCAGCCTCCACATAAAGGCGCACGCCCGAGCGCAGATGAAGCTGGCCGGTGGTGTAGTCGCCCGCAGGAACGTAAACGCGGCCTCCGCCGGCCTTGCCACAGGCATCGATGGCCTTCTGGATCGCGGGGCGGGCATCGTCGCTCTTCAGGCCGGTTGCACCGTAGTCGCGAACATCGAAGACACGCTGGGCTGCGGCGTGGTTGGCGGCAGAGAATGCCGTTGCGCATGCGAGGAGAATGCAAAGTCGGGCCGGAATCATCCAGCTATGATGCATCACGCACGCCCGACCCAGCAAGGCCGCGCGTGGCCGGCTTCAAGGTAGGCCTGTACTGGCAATTGGCGGAGCGTCTGGTGGACAGGTGCAAATCGGCCGGGATCAGGGCAAGACCTTGAGGATGTGGAGATAAAGGACGACATTGATGACTACGGATACGGCCAGCAGGCCAAGGGCGATCAACGCGAACAGGTTGACCTTGTTGCCCACGCCCTTCAAGTCTTCCAAAAGTTCCTGCTGCTCCAGCGTGTTGCGGTCGGTGGCCTCGCGGACCATCTCCAGCTGATCTTCCACGCGCTTGAGCGAGGCGTTCTGCTCCACCACCTGGTCACGGAGTTCGCGGTGCTGTGTCTGCAACTCGCTTAGGCCCTGTTCAATGGGCGCCAGATTGACCGGCGGTGGGGGCGGCGCAAGCGGCGCGTGGTGGTGCGGGGAGAGGATGTTGGAGACGGCGGTGCCGAAGTTTCCATCGAGCAAGGGCAAGATCTTCTGCACAAAGGGCAGGGCGGCGCGCAGTGCGCTCACCACGCGCTGCACTCCGGAAGGGATATCGATGGGCGGCTCCTGGCTTGCGTTCGCCAGGGCACGGCCGGGCGGGGCCTGGGTAGAAGCGCGTGGCGGGTCCGACAGTGGACCCGGCAAGCCCTGGCCGGCGTGAGTCCAGGAGCCGATCGGGAGCGGCGAGCCGACAGCGCGCGGACGCGACTCCTCTGTGGCAACGGCCCGGCGGACCTCGTCGTTCGGTGAATTCAAGCCAGGACCCTGTGCGTCGCCCATGCAGCTCCTTCCTCTTCCACTATAGAACGAATTGGCGCTATATCAGCGACTTCCGCAGTGTCTACCGCGACAGGTTGACGCGTCAATCTGTGCAGGACGGTTGCCTGGCAAGTCCCTATACTGGTAGGCAGGAGATGCGTGTGAATCCTGGATCAGCTCATACCCTGCGCAGCTTGCAGCGCAACATTCTTGCCGGCATCATCACCATCGGACCCCTGTTTGTTACTTACCTGATCTTCAGCTTCCTGCTGGGCGTGCTGGCCAAGGCCGGGTTGCCCGTGGTGTGGCTGCTTCAGGCTGTCTTTCCCGGGGATTGGCTGAGCGAACCCTGGCTGCAGTCCCTGTTGTCCGTCATCCTCACCCTGGTGGTCCTCTATGTAGTCGGGCGGGTTGCCTCACTGGTTGTGGGCCGCCAGGCGCTCAGGTTGTTTGAGGCCGCGCTGGACCGCCTGCCGTTTGTGGCCAAAATCTATGGCTCGGTGCGGCAGCTCATCGACAGCATGATGGTCAAATCGGGCACCACGCAGCGCGTGGTCCTCGTGGACTTTCCCATTGCGGGGCAGAAGAGCATTGGATTTTTGACGCGTACGCTGACCGATTCCACGACCGGCGAACTGCTGGCCGCGGTGCTGTTGCCCAACTCCATCAACCCCACGTCGGGGCTGCTCCAGATTGTGCCCATGGACCGGGTCACCGAAACCGACCTCAACATGGAGCAGGCCATGAGCATGCTCATGACCGGCGGGGCAGTGGCGCCGGAGAGCATCCGGTATACGCGGGCGGCGCTGCCGGAAGAAGCGGCTGAGCAGCCGTCCGCGGATCAGCCCACTCGCTAACAGTCCTGCTTCAGTGCTTCGTCGTCTCCCAGTTCCTCTTCCGCATGTTCGCTTTCGACAGTAATCTTGCGCAGGCTTACGTGCTCGAACTGCGCCCAGATCAGGCCGATGGGGATGGTGCTGAGGAAGGTGACCAGCAGCAGCGTGGCGGAGCACGCCGTGGCCGGCTCCGCGGCTACGGAAAAGAAGCTGGACATGGCTGCCGCGATAATGCCGATCTGCGTGAACCAGCCCAGGATGGGGAGCTGGAATCCGCTCGCCACCAGGCTTGAGGCCATCAGCACCATGCAGCGGGGCAGAGTCATGGCGGCCAGTTCGGGGCTGGCGACAAAGGCGCGTGTCGTCTCGAGGTAGGCAACGGAGATGACCACCCACATGCCGAGGGACAAGAGAGTCGCCACGCCAAAGTCGGAGAAGGAACGGAGCGTGTCGAGACCGGCGCGAAACGTTCGGATCTTCTGCCCGGCCGAGTGGCCAAGCTTGTGCGAAAGGACGCCCAGAGTCTTCTCCACAAAGGCGGCCACGGCGCCCCCGGCCAGGCGCACGCTGACGGTGAAAGCAGCCAATGCCACCGTGGCCAGCAGCCCGCCCTTGGCTACCTTCAGAAGCAACTCGGGATGCGGCAGCGCCTCGCGCGCGGTGAGCAGAACAACGGAGAAAATCAGCGCCATCGAGCCCAGGTCGAACATGCGCTCGACGATGTAGACGGCGATCTGTCCGCTGAGCGGAAGGCCCGTCTTTTTCGAGACAAGATAGGGGCGCACCGGATCGGCAACCCGTCCAATGAGGGCCACGGCCGTAAACCCGATGACCTGCGTGCCCAGCAGCGCCAGGGGCGGCATCTTTTTGCTATGGCGGATGAGCCGGGCCCAGCGAACCGAGCGAAAGATGTAGCCGAGATAAATGCAGCCCGTGGCGATGCCGATCTTGCCCCAGTCGGCCATGGCCAGTTGCGTGCGGAAGACGCCAAAGTCGAAATGGATCCGGTCGCGTCCCCAAACCACGAGGGCTACCAAAGCGATCAGCACCACAAGTCCCAAAATAAGATGGCTCTTCTTCAAGCGTTCTCCGTTCCCCGGTTCTGCAATGGGCGGTTGTCATGATTCTATAAGGTGGAAGGGACGCGCAGGCGGTTCCCACCGTGCATGGTTTGGTGCGCAAGGATAGCTGCGGAGGGTTTTAAAGCGGATGGATGCGGGTAGCTAGCGCGAGGCCTGCGAGTTCCCGGCGCGGACTGCAGACGCCAGAGCCTGCCTTGCCTGCGCCCCGCGCGCCAGCACGCGCCGGTTGAACTCGTGGATGACGCGGGCCACGTAGGCGCGCGTCTCGTTGTAAGGCGGAATGCCGTGGTATTTGTCCACGGCGGCCGGGCCTGCGTTGTATGCAGCCAGCGCCAGGGCCAGCTGGTCGTGATAGCGGGTGAGCAGGTCGTCGAGGTAAGCTGAGCCGCCGCGCACGTTTTGGTCCGGTTTGAAAGTGTCTTGAACCCCGAGCTCGGCCGCCGTGCCCGGCATCAGCTGCATCAGGCCGCGCGCGCCGGCCGGGCTGACAGCCCGCGCGTTGCCGCCGCTGTCGGCCTTCACCAGGCTGGCCAGCAGATCCACGTCGAGGTTGTGCGCGTCGCCCGCCTTGATCAGCATCTCGCGCAGGTCTTCAGGAGAGAGCTTTGCCTCCGCGGCCGGCGCAGGGGCGAGTCTGCCCTCTGGGGTGCTCGGAGCAGTGTCAGCAGCGACCGGCGGCGTCGGCGGATCGGCCACCTTCTCCACGCCGGCGATCTCGCGCGGCGCAAACTCG
>Ga0181528_10003082_pt1 | contig 10241 bp, 10 predicted proteins | sample PEATcosm2014_Bin_47_FD_119742 | JGI IMG/M metagenome (GOLD analysis project Ga0181528, IMG submission 119742) | Peatland microbial communities from MTU Mesocosm Facility, Houghton, MI, USA - PEATcosm2014_Bin10_10_metaG | ecosystem: Environmental > Terrestrial > Soil > Wetlands > Peat | place... | reverse complement strand
GCCGCGGGCAAAGACGTCTACTGCGAGAAGCCGATGTCGCACTCGGTGGCCGATGGCCAGCAGATGGTGGATGCGGTGCACGCGGGCAACCGGATCTTTCAGGCCGGCAGCCAGCGCGTAAGCTCCATTCTCTACGCAAAGGCGCGAGAGATTTACAACTCCGGCCGGCTGGGCGAGGTGCACTCCATCGACGCGCAATGGAACCGCAACTCGCCCGGGGGCGCGTGGGTCTATCCCGTCCCTGCCGACGCCAGCCCGCAGACCGTGGACTGGGACCGCTTCATTCAGGACGCGCCGGCGCACGCCTTTGACCCCGTGCGTTTCTTCCGCTGGCGGCTGTTTCGCGACTACAGCTCCGGCCTCGGCGGCGACCTTTTCGTGCACATGCTCTCCGGCATCTTTGTCATCAGCGGGCTGAACACCGCCCCCACGCGCGCCTACTCCAGCGGCGGGCTTTACCACTACAAGGACGGCCGCGAGTTCCCTGACTTCCTGGAAACGCTGTACGACTACCCCTCAGCCAACGGCGGCATCCAGGTGCACGTGCACTGCAACCAGAGCAACAACGACGCCGACGAGCGGATCAGCTTCTTCGGCTCGACGGGAACGCTGGTGGTGACCGGCAACTCGGTCACCTTTACCCCGCAGGATGTGACCCCGCGCTTTGAGAGCTACGGCTGGGACGGCATGACCGAGGCGCAGCGCAAGCAGGGATTGGAAGCCTTTCTCGCCGGCCATCCGGTGCAGCCGCCCGCGGTGGTTCCCAACCAGGTGGAAAGCTACGTCCTTCCGCAGGGCTACGACGACACCGCCGATCACCTTGCCAACTTCTTCCGCGCCGTCAACACGCGCCAGCATGTGGTTGAAGACGAGGTCTTCGGTCATCACGCCGCCATCGGCTGCCACATTGCAAACTACGCTTACTTCCACCGCAGCATTGCCACGTGGGATGCGGCGAGCAAATCCATCAAGGGATAAAGACTGAGAGACCAGGGACAACAAGAATCATCGAGGGAGAATCGATCCATGAGCATGACTCCGCGCAGGACTTTCCTGAAGGCTTCCGCCGCAACCCTGGCTGCCGCCGCCGTTGGCGCACACCGGGTGGCCGCAGCGCCGCTCCGCCTGCCCATCGGGCTGCAACTTTACAGCGTCCGCGAACTGCTGCCCAAGGACTTCGACGGCACGCTCAGCAAGGTGGCCGCCGCGGGATATGTTGAAGTGGAGGCCGCCGGCTACTACGACCGCACTGCTGCGCAGTTTCGCCACGCCATGGACCAGGCCGGTCTGCGCTGCATCAGCACCCACCACGCCATGGCCCAGCTGCGGCCGCACCTCGACGAGTTCATTGAGTACGCCCACAACCTTGGCCTCAGCTACATCGTTTGTCCCGCGCCGGTGCGCAAGGATCCGGCGGCCAAAGGGCCGCTGAACCTGGAAGACTGGCGCTGGGTAGCCGGCGAACTGAACCGCATTGGCGAGAAGGTGAATGCCGCCGGAATCCGGTTCGGCTACCACAACCACACGCCGGAGTTCGGAAGCGAGGGCGGCGTGGTGTTCTACGACGAACTGCTGCGGCTCACCGACCCCAAACTGGTCTTCTTTGAGATGGACTGCGGCTGGGTGGCCGCGGCCGGACGTAACCCGCTGGACTACATTGCCAAGACGCCGGAACGCTTCCCGCTGATGCACATCAAGGACATGGAGCGCGGAGCGAACGGGCAACTGCATTCAGCCGTGCTGGGCCGCGGAACCATGGATTACAGGCCCATTCTGCGCGCGGCTACGGGCCTGAAGCACTACTTCATCGAGCAGGAAGAGTTTGACATGGACCCCATCGAGGCTCTGCGCCTCGACGCCGACTACATGCGCAAGCTGAATGTGTAAGGGTAGAACTGGCTGCGGGAAAACTCCGTCAGAGGTAGATTTCCAGCGGCCCTGGAACAGGGCATGACTTCATTCATGCCGAGAAGGCCCATCAAATCGATGTCGGGCTCACAAGCTGCGGAAAGACTCAATCGAAGTCGCTGTTTTGAAAGGGCACGACTTCAGTCGTGCCGACAACGCCAATAGAATGGGCGCGGCTTTAGCCGCCGAGGGAAGGTTTCTTTGAGGTTTCGTCATATCTTCCTCGTTTTTCCGCAGCATGTTCAACCTCTGCAAATGCCATGTCTCGATATCTCGTGATCCATTGCCTCTTTGCGCAACCTTTGAAGCTGCGACCCGCTGGGTTCCAGCTTCAAAGGCTCCGTCTATTTGGATACGAGACAGCCGTCAGCCTTCTGGCAGGCGTCGTCGTGATGCGCTGCATGTTCCAGAACCTTGGCGGCCATGGTGGCAAGAATGTTGTGGCCGCGTGTGGTGGGGTGCAGTTCGTCCCAGAACAGGTAGGTGTCCGGATCCACTGCCACACCCTGCGAACTGGCCGTTACATTTACCAGCGAGTAAGTCGACGGCGAGGCGATGATCTGGTTGAAAAGGGTAAAGACGTCCAGCTCGGAGATCTGGAGGTGCTTCTCCGGGTTGAAGTCGCGCAGCAGCGGCAGCGCCGCGCCCAGCACTTCGTTGAAGAGCTCGCTTGCCTGTGTGGCAGGAGTCGACGTGGCAGAAGAGCCATTGAGCCGCGGGATTGCTCCCAGCGGCGGCAAATTGGGGACAATGAACTGGGTAGCTCCGGCATCGATCAGCCGCTGAATGTTCAGGGCCTGATTGATGCCCGCGTCGATCACAGCGTCCTCTGATGTGGCGTTGAGCAGGTCGTTGGCGCCGCCCCACACAACAAACAGCGTTTTGTCTGTGATCTTGGGGTGGGTGGCCAGGTAATCCGTGATCTGTTGGCCGATGTTTTCCACGTTCACTGACAGCGTACTGCTCAAGGCCAATGTGCTGGTGCCGTTGCCGGTGAAGGCAAATCCGTACGCGTAGTCGGTTCCGCCGTCGAGCGAGTCCTTGATGACGGGCTTGGCGGGGAGTGTGGCCGCCAGCTGCTCAATCCACACGCCGAAATACTTCTCGGCAGGCGGCAGGGTGTCGGCGCCGTCAGTGAAGCGGCCATCGGTATAGTCCGCTATCGGGCCGGGAATCCGCACCCCATACTTGGCTTCCGTCAGGTGCGCAACATTGCCGGTGTCGGAGAGCGAGTCGCCGAAGATGACGATGGAGGTGTAGTCCGGGGGGTGGTTCGAGTCCTGCGCATGGCCCACCACCGCGCTGAAGCTGAACAGGAGCGCGGAGACGATGCAGAGGACGGCTTGCGGCCGATACGGCCTGGGAGACGAAGGGTCAGAGCTGCTGAACGAGAAAGCTTTCATTCGAGGACCTCTCAATTGGGGGGAATTCAAGGAACGTGGCCCGGCTTTGTCATCCGCGGGGCCAGGGGAAAAGGCTGCGTAGAGAACGGACCCGCTGCGGATTCGGGAAGTCTACTCTAGGAAAGGTCCGCTGTGAACACATTTTGCGCCGCCCGGGAATCGGGCCGGTTTCGCCTCGCAAAACTGCCTGGCAATTCAGGACGCATGGCCATTGGCCCCGGCCTTGTCACTCTCCAGCGCGGCCCGGTCCCAGCCCGCACAGTTGGCCGCCGCCTCATAGGTACTCTGCAAAAACTCCAGCAGAGCGGCATCGGGGTCGGGCGATTGACGCATCTCTTCATAGGGCAGCACAAACTCCCCGAAGGCCGCGTTGAACGAGGCTTGCGCCGGCGCAATGGGAGCTTCGCGGTAGCCCCGCGGCTCGGGGTAGGCATAGCTGTAGAAGAACGGCTCCACGCCGGGCGCGCCGGGCCAGAAGCCGCAACTGCTTACTTCGTGCGAATAGGCGTCGCGGGTCACGCGGTCGGGCAGCCCGGCCATGCTGGGATGCTCCGGCGCGGTACGGCCGGAAAAGCGCGTGCAAGCCAGGTCGAGCGCTCCCCAGAACAGGTGAACCGGACTCACTTTCCCCCGGAAGCGCGCCCGAAAGACCGTGAAAACTCGCGTGGCCTGCAACAGAACCCGCCAGAAACGCTGCGCGTACTCAGGGTCGTAGGACTGGTGCACCACATCCTGGTCGAAGGCGATGGGCTCCGCGATCTCACAGGGCACCTTCCAGATGCGGACCGGGCAGACCAGGCCTTCCAGAGCGGCCATCACCTCCCCATAAAACACCGCCACCGTCATCGGCCGGAGCGGAAGGCTCCTGCGTGCGCCGTCACTGGTCTCGATGGAGAGCATGTGCTCAAGAAAATCAAAATCGATCTGGACCATCAGCGTTCCATACGGCATGAGCCCGGTGGTCAGGCCGCGCACGGTTGGGTAGAGCGTCACGTTCCAGCAGTGGTTGATGGGCGGGGTCAAGGCCAGGCGGATCTTGCCCACAACCTGCATCCACAGCTGCAGCGTGGCGCAGGTGTCGCTCCAGGCCGCCTGCGGCAGGGCCGGCCAGGCCTCGGTCGCGCGGGTTGGGGTGGTGCGGTCCAGGGGGAACATGGGTTCTCGCAGCCCCATCATAACCCCAACTGCGCCGCCGGTTCGCGTAACCTTTAGGGATGAGCATCTTTGACGAACGGCGCGCCGAGCTGGAGCGCTACGAGTTCATGATGGGCGCGGAGCGCGGACGCCTGGCCGTCGCCCTGGACCTTCTCACCGACTCGCTGATTATGGTGGGGCAGCACGGGGTCTACTGCGCCTCCACCCGCAACCCGTCCAAGCCGGCGCTCGACCTGCAGGCCGTTCTGGCCGGCATCGAGGGCGCCAAGGCGCTCATCCAGTCGGTGATGGAAGAGATCCGGGTGCAGCGGGATGCCGCCCGCGGCGAATAGCTCGATACGCTTTGGAGATAGCCAGGAAACCAGGAAGCGATCGCCCCGCATTTCGTCTCTTGCAACCCGATCCTGAACCCTCGAAACATCTGAATCGTCGAGGCTGATCGGGGCAAGTCTCCCTTTCGCCTGGGAATCTGCCTCAGGCGCATCTCCATTCCATACAACCTCTCCCAAAAAGGCGATTCCGGGTCAAAAAATTACTCCCTGGTCAAAAACGCGGGCGCCCCGTTTGTTCAAGGGAAAGAAGGTGCAACAACAAGGCTGCAACCGCCCGGCAAAATTTCGTGGACCCTGCTTGCCGGCCTCGGCTATAATTCGCCCCCATGCCGAGAAAATCCTTCAAGCAATGTCTAGGGAAGGATGGCCAGATGGTCGCTTCGATGAGCCCGTCGAGCCAGGCCTTTGTCGAGGACCACATTTACGTCAACAACGGGGCATGCAACTCCATGTGCGTGCAGAAAATGGTCGGCCTAATGGAGGGCAAGCTCCCGTCGGAAAAGGATATGCTGGAGTTCGGACAATGGGCCCGCGAAGAGCGCGGCAAATGTACCGAGCGGATTTCGACCTACGTCCAATCGACCGGGATCAAACTGGATGGCGAATTCAAAGGGAATTGGCTCTACGATGAGCTATATGGCGGAGAATTCCTGAAAAAGGCGGGCTTCTATTACTACATGGTCGGCCTGTTCGATACGCCGAAGAGCCAGGGTCATGCCCTCCTGATCTACACGCAACAGGACAAGTGGCTGCTCTACGATCCCAACTTTGGGACAGCCATCTTTACCCACTCGGGCGCGATGCTGGTGGCTCTCAAACTTATCATGCGAAATATTTACCCGGAGTTTGGGCCCTATTATCCTGTCGTGCTTTGGCGGTTCAATCCACTTGGTTAAATCTGGAAACCTATTCGTACACTCGCCGCCATCTCTCGTCCCCGGCGGGCGAAGCTCCGTTGTCTTGCGGTCATGCAGGACAACCACTTTCGGGACCTTTGAATAAGTCGATGTTTTGAAAGGGCACGGCTCTGTCAGCGATTGAAAACAGGTAAGTTACTGATTCCTAAATGGGCAGAATCGGCGAGAAAGGCCAGACAGGCACACCCGTAGCACAAATCTGGCGCGTGACGGCTCGGCGCATGAGCCGAAACTTCCCAATTGGCGACGATACGCCAGAGTGATTGCCAAGGCGATGCGGATACTCGAAAATTAGCGGTATGAATAGGGAGCTCAGCGACTTTCCAGACGATGACACCGGCGATGCGCTACGCCGTCTTAAGAAAGATGGTGACGACCTAACCAAGGCAAGAGCTATCGATTTCACAGTCGTCCTCCCCAACGCGAACGCGGCTGAGCAATTTGCTGAACACTTCCGACACCTGGGCCACCAAGTCACCGTGGAAAACAGCAACTGTGTGCCGGAATTGCCTTGGGACGTGATTGTTGTAAATAGCATCGCGCCGTCCCACGCAGGGATTACGGCTTTTGAGGAGTCACTTCAGATGGTCGCCGATACTTACGGTGGACGAAATGACGGCTGGGGCTGCATCGCCCAAAACAACAAATCCGCCAAGTGACCGCTGGTGTATCACCGCCTATGCGGAAGTTTCATTTGCAGAAACGCGCACCCTCGGTTCTTGCGATTACGAGTAGCGCAAAATTAGCACATAAATTTGCAAGCATCCCACATGCCTATGATTCTAAGGTCGTTTCATACCGCCCATTTTGAAATGGCACGACTTCAGTAGTGCCGTAAATGGCGCAGGACCAACCCGGGCTTTAGCCACTGAGGGAATGCCATGTCGGGATTGAGACCCAATCGGACGTTCCCTAGAAGTATGGTGCGCCCGGAGAGATTCGAACTCCCGACCTAACGCTCCGGAGGCGTTCGCTCTATCCAGCTGAGCTACGGGCGCGCTCTTCCAGCATACCGCACTTTGCATTGCTCCAGAGATTTGGGCCCGGTGATCCGGCCTGCTTCCAGCCAAGCACTTCTTCGCGGCAGACGCACCCACGCCGGTTAAACTAGATTGCGTGGCCTGCGCAGCACGCCCGGCGCGGCCCGGACAAGGCTCAAATGCATCTGAATTTTCACTTTACGGCCGCCCAGACTCTGTGGACCATCACCTTTGCCGCGCAGCTTGTTCTGCTGATCGTCCTGCTCGGTCGCGACCGCATCAAGCGTTTTCCCTGGTTCACGCTGAGCATTGTGCTCATGGCCATTCGGCTGCTGGCAAGCCGCCTGCTCTTTGGCCGCATGCCCACCGTCGCGCTGAGCGCCATCTTCATCGCCATGGCCGCGGTGGCCGCCATTGTGGGCTTTCTGGTGGTGGTGGAGATGGCCCGCCGCGCCTTTGCCCCGGTGCGGCGCGGCACGTGGCTGGCCTACGCCTTGCCGGTGCTGGTGGTGGGTGGTGGAATTCTGGCAGCCTGGGGACCCTGGCCTGCCTGGAAGACGCTAGCCGTCGATTCCCTGATGGGACTGCTGCGCGCGGTGCAGCTGGCAGCACAGCGGATAGACATGCTGGTGGACCTGCTGACCGTGGAGCTGGGACTGCTGGTGGTGCTGCTGGGCCGGCGTACCGGCGCGGGCTGGCGCACCCACACCCAGCGCGTGGTTATCGGACTCGCTACCGCGTCCTTGGCCCAGCTGTCCGTGGAAGGGTTCTGGCAGCTGATTGCCCACACCGCCGTGCCCCACTCGCAGGCCGAGTACGAGCGCATCCTGGGCCTGCGCGACAAGCTCTTCAACGCCAACGGCGCGGTCTATATCGCCGTGCTGATCTGGTGGATTGCCTGTCTCTGGATGGATGAGCCAGGCAGCGGCGCAGCGCCTGAGTTGACCACCCCGAAACCCGAGTATCTGTCTTCCGAAGACGCCGAAACAGCATCTGAAGAGCAGGCTGCAGAGCACGCCTCCGAAGCAAAACAGGGGCCAAAGCCCGCAGAGTAACAGCGACCACGAAAACTGATCCCTGATCCCTCATCTCTGCCCCCTGCCGGCTAAATGTGGCAGCTGGCGATGCCGCGCTTCTCCAGGTACTTCTGGTGGTACTCCTCGGCGCGCCAAAACGTCTGCGCCGGTTCAACCTTGGTCACAACCCGCTTGGGCTTGAAGCGCCCCTCGGCCGTCAGCTGCTCAATCTTGGCCGCCGCCTGCGCCTGCTGCTCGGGCGAGTGGTAGAAGATGGCCGAGCGGTACTGCGTGCCCCAGTCCGGACCCTGGCGGTTGAGCGTGGTGGGATCGTGCACGGTAAAGAAGGCGTCCAGCAGCTGCTCGTAGCTGATAACCGCGGGGTCGAAGTCCAGCTCCACCACTTCCGCGTGGCCGGTCCGGTCCGTGCAGACGTCCTTGTAGCTGGGCCGCTCCAGTGCCCCGCCCTCATAGCCTACTGCCGTGGCTGTTACGCCGGGGAGCATGGCGAAGGCCGCCTCGACGCCCCAGAAACAGCCTGCTCCAAATGTCGCTTTTTCAATGCTCATGCCTCTTGAGATGCGTTCCGGCGTCTTTGGGTAACAAAATTCGCCGCACGCCCCGGACCCCTCCCCGCTACACTTGAACTCGATGAACGGAAATCTCTTCGAAGCTCCCGACCCCTCTGCCAGCGAAGGCTGGTACACCGCCCACTGCGACGGCGGCTCCCGCGGCAACCCCGGTCCCTCCGGCTATGGCGCCGTGGTGGAGGATCCCCAAGGTCGCGTAGTCGCCCGCCTGGGCGAGTTCCTCGGCATCCAGACCAACAACTTCGCCGAGTACTCCGGTCTTCTAGCCGTGTTGAAATGGGCGAACAACCATGGTGCGAAGCGCCTCCGCGTCGTCTCCGACTCCGAGCTGATGGTGAAGCAGATGAAGGGCCAGTACAAGGTAGCCAGCCCGGTGCTGCGGCCGCTCTACGACGAGGCCCGCCGCATCTCCCGCCAGCTGGAGCGCTTCGAGATGCGCCACACCCTGCGCGGCGGCAACAAAGAAGCGGACCAGTTGGCGAACGAGGCCATGGACCGTGGGATGGGGAAGAAAGCGAGCCAATCAGCCCAGGCGTTCAGCAACCCGGCTGCACCAGCGCCCGCGCGGCCGGTCCAACCCGCCGCTGCCAAACCCGCCCGCCAGGTTCTCGAAGGCTATGTGAAGGGCGGCGTCGTTCACCTCCTCGAAGGCGAACTTCCCGACGGCATCTTCGTAAAAATCATTCGGGAATAGCCTTCCCGACCGCGTGCGAATATTGCAGGAAAGGGAGAAGCGAGTACGGTCCCGCCTACAAAATGGGTTAGGTTAGATTATCCCCATGAGCAAAGAACCGAAGAAGGCCGCGCGCCGGTTTCATCCCCACGCACACACGCGAGCGCTTGTACTGAATGGAATGCTGTTGGCAGCGTTCTGGCAACGAGCCCTGGGGTTTTTCATTGACATGCTGGTTGCCGTCATCCTCTGGATCCCGTTGGAGTACGCCTGGCGGCATTTCCTGCTCCATCAGGCCAAAATTGACCTCCACTGGGACTTCCACGAGGCTGGGAATCTCGTTGTCATGGTGCTCTATTGGGGGCTGGCCAACTACTTTGGCAACGGGCAGACGCCCGGAAAATGGGTCGCGCGCACCCGCGTTGTTTCGCTTACCGGCCAGCGCATGGGGCGCTGGCAATCCGTTGAGCGCGGCCTGGGCTATGGCGCCGCCGTGCTTGAAGGCGGCCTGGGTTTCCTGCAATTCTTTTGGGACGCAAACCGCATGTGCGCGCAAGACCGGCTGGCGGAGACAATCGTAGTGGACGTGCGCAAGTCTCGCGGAAACTGAACCGCGCAGGTGCAGCCCGGGAGCGGCCAGCGATCGATTGTCATCCTGAGCGACCGGAGCGCAGCGCAGGAAGTCGAAGGACCTGCATTTCGGAAGCTCTCGGCATGCCAGCGGCTCTCACCAAATGCTGAGCGGCCAGCGATTGATTGTCATCCTGAGCGACCGGAGCGCAGCGCAGGAAGTCGAAGGACCTGCATTTCAGAAGCGCTCGGTATGCCCGCGGCTCTCACCAAATGCAGCGAATCTCTAAGACACCACACTAGTCCCTCAGTCCCTGCATCATCCCTTCCGCCCCAAATCGTTCCTCCACGCATGGCCGCCGCGCTCCAGCAGCCGGTCCGCGCACTCCGGGCCCCACTTGCCGGCAAAGTAGTTCGGGAAGACATCCGGCTTCTTCGCCGCCCATGCCTCCAGAATCGGCGTGTACAGCGCCCATGTCGTTTCCACTCCGTCGCGATGCGCGAACAGAGTCTGATCGCCCAGCATGGCTTCAATCAGGAGGCGCTCGTAGCCGTTGGCGCTCGACTTGCCGAAAGCCGCCTCGTAGTCGAAGTCCATGTTTACCGGGCACACCGACATGTCCGACGAGGTAGGCACCTTGGCGCCGAAGCGCAGCGCAATGCCCTCGTCGGGCTGGATGCGAATGGTCAGCAGGTT